>Ga0105237_10000956_pt1 | contig 38876 bp, 23 predicted proteins | sample KBSC24metaG_FD_81520 | JGI IMG/M metagenome (GOLD analysis project Ga0105237, IMG submission 81520) | Corn rhizosphere microbial communities from Kellogg Biological Station, Michigan, USA - KBS C2-4 metaG | ecosystem: Host-associated > Plants > Roots > Rhizosphere > Soil | place: Michigan, USA...
GACAAGTATTTGGTTTTGATGAAAGTGAAAACATGATACAGCCGACAGGCTGGGGATTATTCTTTCATCCCGATTTAATTCGTGGGACCCATCTTGGCAAAAATATCAATGAATACAGTTTTTTCTCTTACGATGTCAATGAAGCACTTCACGTTTCTGATGCAGAAAGAGAAATAGTGCTGGAGTGTTTTAATAAGATCCGATATGAATTAGCTCACCCAATTGATAAGCACAGCAGGACATTGATCGTAAGTAACATCGAAATGTTCCTGAATTATTCCGTTCGATTTTATGACCGGCAGTTTCTCACAAGAGAACATATCCATAAAGATGTATTGACCGGATTTGAGGGATTACTGAACGATTACTTCCGGTCGGAAAAGCTACAAAACCTGGGATTGCCTTCAGTTTCGTATTGTGCAGCGCAACTCAACCTGTCTCCAAAATATTTCGGAGACCTGGTAAAAAAAGAGACGGGAAAATCAGCTCAGGAGTACATACAGCTAAAACTGATTGATGCCGCGAAAGAACAGATACTCGATATAAGTAAATCAGTAAGCGAGGTGGCTTATAAGCTCGGCTTCAAGTACCCCTCACATTTTACCCGTTTCTTTAAACAGCATGTTGGGCATTCACCCAATGAATACCGGAACTCATTGAATTGATAGGTAAGTGCAGGATGTAAGTAGCGAGCGAGCAGAATTCACTCATCCACCGGCATGTGAAGAATGGCGGCAAAATGGTGTTGATCCGTTGTGTGTCCAAACTAGATATTACGATAGGCTTGACTTGGCTGTTTCGTGCTCCTTAGAGCATCGAGGTTTGTTGATAAGAAGGACAATCCCAATTAGCGCCCAGAAAGTTGAAGTGGTCAAAGTGTTCCTCAAATGCCTGTTTGCAGTTTTCGGAATGAAGTGGTCAACGGCTTCGGAATGTCCAAGTTGATGTCTCGTCCCGGTTTTACTTGTCGTTTTTGAGTGATAATACTGCTATTACTTGACAGTGTTTTTTTAGTAGTCCTGATTCTACTTTATAAGGATAAGATTATATTTCTTATATCTTATAAAGATCTCTTGTGGTTTGTTTGTCGTGTTAGTAAGTGGGAAACTCCTTCAGTTTTCCACTTACTAATGCGTTTTTCTTTTTTTGCTTCTTTTTTTCTTTTGCCAGTATAGTCTCATGCTAGCTTTCTAAAAAATGCGGGTTTAAATAGACATGTTATCGTTAATCTTTTACCATTCGGCTTCCATAAACAGGACCAGCACTGTTCCCCTCTTTAGGTAGTAGTTTTACTACCACTTTTGATTTGCCTTTTGTTAACCCGATTGGAATTTCGTAATTTATATAATAGAACCTGTTTTCCTTGTATTTATTCAGATCCTCTGTAGTTATCTTAACATTATCAATAAGAACATCAAACACCCTTCCGCGATTGTCTGTTCCCCAATAGGTATTGATTAATGTATTTTGGTTATTCGGGGTAACTTTCATCTCAAAGCTTAAAAATCCGCCTCCCTCTGTTGAGCGCCATTTCTTTTGATGATCTTCACCGGTGATTTGTTTTTCTCCCGTAAAATTGTGATCTCTTTCGGGTTGCATTTCGCCTAAACGTATTATATCGGTGGTATGCATTTCCATTTCTTGTTGCTTCTTCTTTTCCTCGTCGTAAGCCTTTTGTTGCAAAGCCCAGGTTTGGGGAGTGAAAACATCCCAGTAGACGGAATAATATTCATTTTTGGTTTGATTGAAGGGAATAAGGCGGACATCTGAAGGCCTGGCAATATTTGCAGTTTTAAATCCTGAATTTTTCCGATCAATCATTTGCAACCATTTATTTGGATCAGTTTAATTGGTTACAAATACGGGTACACCTTTAAGCGGGTCCGGCTCAGTTTCTCCTAAATCTCCGGCAAGCAAAACGGGGCCGTAAAACAGCGCTAAACGGTTAGGGTTATCCGGCATTGCCTCGGTATGAATACTTTCAGGAATTGTGAATTCTATTTTATCATTGTTTTTCCATTTACGATCTAGAACGAAGTAGCCCTGCTGATCGGCTGCTACAGGTTGGACTATTCCATTAACCTTAATAACACAATTTTTCGACCAATCGGGTTTACGTATCCGCAACAAAAAAGAAACAGGCTTTGCTGTGTTCAAAACAAAGTTAACTACATCATTTGCAGGTAAATTGGTTTGCTGGGTAATAGTTACACCCTTATCCTTCCAGTTCAGCACAGAGGGAATAAACAGGTTTACATATAAGCTGCCGTCATTTCCCCGGAAATAAATACTTTCATTGTACTTAACATGATTTTCCATGCCCGAACCTACGCAGCAGGTAAATGTGGTGAATGGGGTGCTGTACTCTTTTTTCCCACCCATACGCAACGGCACGAAGTAACACATCATACCATCATCGTGGTTTTGTGAAGCAAGAATATGGTTGTAGAGCGCTTTTTCATAAAAATTCATTAATGTCGCCGAAGGGGCAACAGCGAATAAGTGCCGTGTAAGCTTGAGCATATTATAAGTGTTACACGTCTCGGTAGTGTTTTCTGTAAGCCTGTCATTTAATTTGCCGGGCTCACTCAAATATTCATAGTTGCTATTACCACCGGTCGCGTAGGAGTGGTCCCTGGTTATCATCTCCCAAAAATATCCTGAAATATCTTTGTCTTTTTTATCGCCGGTAAGTTCGTATCTCCTGGCGCTGGCGATAACTTTAGGGATCTGTGTATTGGAGTGCTTCCCGGCCAAAATATCCTTATCTTCTGAAATAGGATCCAATATGCGTTTATCATAAAACTTATAAGATAAATCCAGGTATTCTTTATTTGCCGTGATGCCATATAAGTTGGCCAAAGTTTCGGCCATGCCTCCATATTCGCAAAACAACATTTTTTGCAATTGGTCATCATTAAGGTTTTTTATCGTTTCACCCGTCCAGTCTCCCATGCTCTTGCATATGGTAAGTGCTTCTGTATTATTACAATATAAATAAGCATCTAAAAGCCCCGCCATAATCTTATGTACATTATACCACGGTGACCAACCACCATTAAGGTCAAAACCCCTCGACCTTATATCTCCTTTTTTTACTTCAGCCCATAAAGTATCTTCTTTTGGTATAGCCCCAATGTAGCCTGTTTTGCGGGCCAACTGGCATTCTTTAAGTTCCTTTACTATATAATTGACCTGGTCTAAAAATTTAGGATCGTGGGTTGACGCATATTGCATGGATAATGCGGATAAATAATGACCAAGCGTATGCCCGGCCAAACCCGATGATTCCCAGCCTTCGTATAAAGGTCCTTTAGGTTTTAAGCCAGAATGGGTGCGAAAACCGGATAATAACCTATCGGGCTCAATTGATAATAAATAAGCGGCGTCTTTTTCCATTGCCTGTTTAAAAGGGCTTTCCAGAAGATGTACATCCTTTAAGTCAAATGAGTATGCCTTTATTTCAACCTTTGGCTTTATCAGCATCCGGGTATCATTTAATTCGGGTACATATGACTGGGCATTTGCCACAGCAGTATAAAAGAGAGGAAAAAATATCGACAAAACCTTTGTCGGCAAATATTTATTCAATAGTATCTTTTTCATAAAATTACTAATATCAGGAAGGTATAAAATTAAGGCTGGTTTGGACAGCATTTGGTAGTTTTATTTGCAGATAGTACGCATATTTTACCTGATTATCGCTCATGGCAAGGTTTTAAGACTGTAGTTAATATATAGTCGATATAAAATTGATTGATATAGGAGTATTTTTTTAAGGAAATCATGGCTCTTTGTCGAAATTATTGGCATTATTAAAATAGTGTCGCCCTGAATGTAAAAATTATGTTAGTATATTGTAAGTGTTAGATAAATTATGTAAAAAATTAAGGGTTTTAGGTCGATAATTTTACGGGGTCTGTTGAAGTATAAATTTATTTGAAATTTCATTCACCCCTTAAAACTTTCTGTATGAACCCAAGATCTACACTTAAAAAACTCTTTTTGACTTGTTTGAGCATCATCTTGCTCTGTTGTGGCGCTTATGCCCAAACGATAAGCTTAAGAGGCAAAGTTACCGATGATAAAGGTAATGCAATACCCGGCGCTGTTGTAAGAATTAAGAATACGAATAAGGGTACTACAACCGATGCTTCCGGGTCATTTTCAATTAATCATGAAAATCCGGCTAAACTGGTAATCTCATTTATAGGGTTTTTGACCAGGGAAGCAGATGTTACCAATGAACAAACTATAACCATAAGCCTTAATGAGGATTCACAGGCGCTCAATGAAGTAGTTGTGACTGCTCTTGGTGTAAAACGTGAAAAGAGAAATCTAACTTACAGTACACAACAAGTAAGGGGCGATGAACTTGTGCAGGCAAAAGACCCCAGCTTGATAAATGACATAGACGGAAAGGTATCCGGTGTGCGGATTATAAGTGCATCGGGCAATCCTGGTAGTTCATCCAGTATCGTCATACGTGGTGAATCCTCGTTTTATGGAAATAACCAGGCATTAATGGTTGTTGATGGTGTGCCGGTTAACAACAATGAAACCGGTAACCTTAATTCCGGGCCTGGTACCAGCCGCATTGCTGATATAGACCCGGCAATTATCGAAAATATTAATGTTTTGAAAGGTGCCGCTGCTACGGCTCTTTATGGTTCGGCTGGTGCAGCAGGTGTAATTATTATCACCACGAAAAGCGGCAAGGCAAAGCAAAAGCCGACAATTAACTTCTCTTCCGACCTTTCATTCGAAAACGCGCTGTTGCCTCAAATACAAAGTAAATACTCCCAGGGAACACAAGGCGCATTTTATGACGGTACAACACAAAAAACCAGCACATCGTGGGGGGCATTAATGGACACACTTAAAATAAACGGACAGCCCGCAAAAAAATATAACCAGCCCGACCTGTTCTTTAAAACAGGTCACACCTATAATAACGTAGTCAGCGTTAATGGAGGGGGTGAGGTTTCGAACTATTACTTATCGTATTCCAATTTTGACCAAACAGGGACCGTGCCGACTACATTATTTCTACGAAATGCCTTATTTGCTAAATATGGTGTGAAGATGAATGATAAAATAACCACAACCTTCCAGCTTAATTATACAAATTCACAGAATCACAGGCTTCCTGAAGGATATGCATTAGAAAGCCCGGTATGGACTATTTTTACTGCGCCGGTATCTTATAACCTGCTGCCTTACCAAAATGACGACGGGACACAACGACTGTATCGTTTTTCGCGTAATAATCCTTATTGGGTATTAAATAATATTTCTAATACATCTTCTGTTAACAGGTTTTTGCCAACATTCACTACTGAATATAAACCCTTTAGCTGGCTAACTGTATCCGAAAAGTTTGGAGCTGACGTGTATAATGAAACAGATAACTATCATGAATCAGCCCAATCGGTATCAAACCCTACCGGAAGAATTGTAGTGAACAGTGAAAATTTCAGGCAGTTTAATAATGACTTGATAATCAGCGCTAATCATCAATTCGGCGATTTTAATATTGATGGCTTGATCGGTAACAATATTTATTCGCAGTTTTCACAGGTTTTATATGCAAACGGCGTTGGTTTAACGGTACCCGACTTAACAAATATTAGTTCAGCATCTACTATCAATTTTTCTGAAAATCATTATCTGACACGTAAGATTGGCTTTTACGCTCAAACTAACATAGACTATAAACGCTTCCTGATATTAGCACTCACCGGCCGGTATGACGGCAGCTCAGTACTTGCAACCAATCATAGTTATTATCCGTATGGTTCTGCGGCAACGAGTTTTATTTTTTCTGAGCTTTTCTCAAAATCGACACAGGATGTCATGAACCTGGGTAAGATAAGGGTATCCTATGCAACGGTGGGTAATGATAATGTTGGCCCTTATTCACTCACTACTCCTTATACAAGCCAAACCATACGTAACATTACTTTCCCATATGCGGGCCAGGCTGGCTTTTTATTAAGCCAAACCTTAAATAATCCATTTCTTCAAAACGAACGCATCAACGAATTTGAAACGGGTTTAGAAGCGGGTTTTTTTAATAATCGTATCAATTTGGAAGCTTCTTACTATGTTAAAAAATTAAATAACGGGATTATTCCGGGGGTCGCAATAGCCCCCTCTACGGGCTACAGCGGAACTACCGTTAATACCGGCGTTATGAGAAATAAGGGTTTTGAAGTATTATTAAACGTAGTCCCTGTGAAAACAAAAGATTTTAAATGGGATATGACTATGAATTATTCTGTTAATCGCAACAAGGTCCTTTCTATTTATGGTGACCTGCAGCAGATTGGCAACGGTTTCACTACCCTGATAGTTGGTCAACCCTATGGTACAATTTTCGGTACGCGCTATGCACGTAATGCCCAGGGTAAATTACTTATAGATGACTCCGGTTTGCCTTATTCCGATGATACACAAGGTGTTATAGGTAACACCAATCCCAAGTGGACTGGCGGTATTGCAAACAATTTCAGGTATAAACAATTTAGCTTCAGCTTCTTTTTCGATATAAAGAAGGGAGGGGATATACAGAATAACGTTGATGGCTACGGTTATTTTTACGGTACACCAAAAATTACCGAAAATCGGGCGCCAAGGGTGGTTGATGGCATCTCGGCGACAACGGGCCAGCCAAACACTGTTTCGGTTGATGGACAAACCTACTTTCAGCGTATTAGCGGTATAGAAGAATCTGTTATTCAGGATGGTACTTATATCAAGCTTCGAAACGCAAGTATAGGCTACACCTTTTCGCCATCCTGGTTAGTAAAAGGTCCGTTTAAAAGTATTAATGTCAGCGTAACAGGCCGCAATTTGTGGATATACGCGCCGCACTTTACTGGGGGCGACCCGGAAGTCAGCTCTTTTGGCTCATCTAATGGTTCACAGGGCATATACTCCTTCTCTACGCCGACATCAAGGTCAATTGATTTTAACCTAAAGCTAACGCTGTAATCATCTATTAATTCAATTTTAATACAATCAGGTCATGAAAAAAATATATATAACCATCATATCAGCAATGCTTGTAGGTTTTACAGGCTGTAAGAAATATATCGACGCAAATCAAAATCCGAATCAGCCCGTTAATGTTAGTGAAGCACTTATGCTTGCACCCGTTGAACTGGCCATATCGTCAAACCTGCATGCGGGCAATGTGGCGGTAATTGTGCAAGAATATATGCAGGTTGCGGCGCTTAACCAGGTGTCGCCCGACGCAGGTACCTATTTAATGTATAATACCGACATGGATGGCGACTGGACCAATCTTTATACAACCTGTTTGAATAACCTAGTTGTTTTAACCAATAAAGCCGCTGCCGATGGTAATAGCAACTATTCAGGAATATCTAAGATTTTAACCGCTTATTGTTTAGGTAACGGCACTGATCTGTGGGGCGACATGCCTTACTCCCAGGCTTTTAAAGGCGCGAGTCAGTTCACGCCGGTTTATGACGCACAAAAGGATATTTATGCGGACATTCAATTATTGCTTGACGCCGGCATTGCAGACATTGCTAAAAACTATTCAAAAACGCCTGGAGGCGATGACCTGTTTTACGGCGGAGACATGGCCAAATGGACGAGACTGGCATATACCCTAAAGGCACGCTATTATATGCATTTGACAAAAGCACCTGGTTACACAGCTTCAGCGCAGGCGCAGTTAGCCTTAACCGCATTACAAAGTGCTATGGCTTCTAACGATGATGATTTTAAAATGGCCTACACAGGCGCAGCAGGCGGCGAGAACCCCTGGCAGCAAAATTTCATTTCGGCAAGTACGGTTGTTCTGGCAAACACAGTGGTTGATGGATTCAAAACGAGAAATGATCCCCGGCTAACCATAATGGTTGCTCCGGCTACTGCAACAGGTCTGTATACGGGGTTACAGGAGGGGTTGGACAATATTGAACAACTGGAAAACTATTCTCGCCCGGGCGATTTTTACGGCGCCACAGGTGCATATAACTATGTTGTAAATTATTCCGAAGCACTGTTCCTCAAAGCCGAAGCAACACTGATTACTTCAGGGTATGTCGCCGCTGAGCCAATTTATGAAAGCGCTGTAATGTCGCACATGACAAAACTTGGTGTGAGTAATACAAATGCATCCAATTACCTCGCAAGCCGTAAATTAACAAGCGGCAATGCCGAGCAATTAATTATCGAAGAAAAAAATGTCGCAGACTTCCTGTCACTGGAGAATTTTGTGGATTTCAGGCGTACAGGCTTTCCTGCCTTAACAAAAGTTCACAATGCTTTATCTGATATTCCAAGAAGAGTATTGTACCCTGAGGCTGAGATAATATCGAACAAACAGCCGCAGCAAAGTGCAAAACTTACCGACCGTTTATGGTGGGACGCTAATTAGAAGAAAAATAATTAAATACAACTATTAGATAATTTACGACCCTTTTTGTTGCTTTTTTTCAAAACTACATTCGCATAAAAAATTATAGACTAACATGAAATTTGATTGGAAAGGGGTATTCCCTGCTGTGACAACAAAGTTTGATGACAATGATGAGCTTGATCTTGATGCCCTTGATATAAATATCAGTGCACAGCTTGACGCAGGTGTAGACGGACTTATATTAGGTGGCTCATTAGGTGAGGCAAGTGTATTAACAGGTGAAGAAAAGTTTATCCTGTTAAAACATACCCTGGAGTTTGTTGCAGGTAAAGTGCCGGTAATATTAAATATTGCAGAGCAATCAACCAGGAATGCCGTTGATATAGCAAGAAAAGCGTTTGAATATGGCGCAGATGGCTTGATGCTTCTTCCCCCAATGCGTTACAACGCCGATGAAGATGAGACTATAGCATATCTGACAGCAATAGCCGGAAGTACGCCGTTACCAATAATGATTTATAATAACCCGGTTGATTACAAGATCGAAATAACGCTTGATATGTTTGAGCGTTTGAGGGTATATGATAATATTCAGGCTATTAAGGAATCAACAAGGAATATTTCAAATATTACCAGGCTGATTAATCGCTTCGGCGATCGGTTTAAAATTTTTACAGGAGTTGATCCGATCGCTGCTGAGAGCCTCATAATGGGTGCTCACGGTTGGGTAGCGGGTTTGGTTGATGCATTTCCCAAAGAAACAATAGCTGTATACCGTCTTATTAAAGCAGGAAGATATCAGGAAGCTATTGCTATTTATCGTTGGTTCTTACCCATTCTGGAATTGGATGTTCATCCAAAACTGGTACAATACATTAAATTAGCGGAAGTGGCAACAGGAATAGGGACAGAAAAAGTAAGAGCCCCGCGCTTGCCGTTAAGCGGAACTGAGCGCGAGGAAATTTTGACTATCATTGATTCGGCATTAGCTATTCGCCCTGAATTACCTGAGGGCAGCTGGGGGAAGTTGCCCCAGGTAATTACCTGAAGAATGTTATGATTAATTGCTGGCAATACCCTACAATATGTTTAAGAGTGCAAAATGATAGTTGGTTAATTATTGTTTTACAATATTTATAACTGGAAATTAATTGTTTTGCCTACTAATCTATTTACATCAAATAGCAATAATGATGTGTATCTTAGCCAATTCTTCTTATATTTTACCTTATATTGAAAATTATTTGGGTTTTAAAGCTAATTATTGTAAATTCAAATACATTAATTAAGTGTATGGCTCGATGAAAGTACTGCAATTTACAATCCCAGTAGCTCATGATAAGAGCATAATAATAGATCAGGTAAATTTACCATATCACTATCCCTATCTGCACCGGCATAAAGAAATTCAAATCACCTGGATACAGCAGGGTGAGGGAACGCTGATTGCAGGTAATAACATGCATTCCTACAAATCAGGCGAAATTTATCTGATAGGTGCCAATCTTCCTCATTTATTTAAGAGCAATCCGGAGTATTTCAGTCACAATAGCGGCAGGTCAATAAAAGCATTTACTCTTTTTTTTAACCCTGACGGAGTTTTGTCTGCGTTGTTTGATCTGCCCGAAATGAATACATTTAAGATATTCCTGCAACAGCATCAGCAGGGTTTCAAAATCCCGGAAAGTCATTTTAAACAAGTATCGGATTTAATGAATGTGGTAAAAAAGACTTCCGGCTCTGACCAGTTAATACATTTTTTTCATTTACTTAAAGGTCTGACAGATATCAATGTTAAAGTGGAGCCACTTTCTTCATATGGAGATTTACCTACCATCACTGAAAATGAAGGGATCAGGATTGGAAATATCTATAATTTCATTATTCAAAACTATAATAAACCGATTACCCTGGAGGATGTTGCCAATGCTGCTTATATGACGCCTGAATCGTTTTGCAGGTATTTTAAGAAACACACCGAACATACTTTTATATCATTTCTTAATGAGATTAGAATAAACGAAGCCTGCAAAAAATTAACTGCGCATAAATTCGAGAGCGTATCAACTGTTGCCTATAAATGCGGATTTAAGAGTATTACCAATTTTAACCGGGTTTTTAAATGTTTAATAGGCAGTTCCCCACGTGAATACGTTGACAATTATCTAAATAATGTAAACAGGCTTACCAAAATAGCAAGTTAATAAGAAATCGCATCAAACTTTCCCGGGTTATAAGACTCCCCGCTGGGCCTGGCCGGTCTTCTCTGATTGCATGATCCCGTAAAAGCTAAAAAACTGTTACAACTGGATAAGTTAAGTAAGTATGCGGTTGCTTATGCTTTTATTTTTGCTTGAGAATAATAGCATTTATTCTTATCAGATTTTCATCAGCTTAAATTCTTAAATGCTTTAAGTACAGTTTTTAAAATTCAAATATGATTTATTTTAGAAAAGATCCTTTTCCAACTGCCTACAAATTATTCTTTAAAGAGGTTTTGATTTTTTGCCTGCTCTTATCATTAAACGCCAGGGCTATTGCACAAAAAATAGCAGGAGACTCAAGATTATATGAACAGGCCAGTGAGGTTAGTGGTATGCTTATACAATACGGGCAAGACATTGATGCAATAAAAGAGTTTTATCGGCCTTACCATCTTAATCCCCACGGCGAGGAACAAGATAAGGAGCCGGTATTAAATTCGCCAGAGCAACGGAAAAGACTGATTGAAATTAATAATGACTTTTTAAAACAGTTGGATGAAACTGATTTTGATCCGATGAGTGTTTATGGTAAAGTTGATTATATATTGTTAAAAAAGAAAATAAAATTAGAATTGGAGGTTTTGCAGAAAGAAGAGCAAAAGTACAACAGTATTAAAAAATATATATCCTTTGCTGATGAGATCTACCTTTTGGAGCAAAAACGGAGGCGGGGTAATTCAATGGATGGTAAGGAAGTTGCCGCCGGACTTATTACAATTCTAAAGGAACTTAAAGCCGACTCTGCCTCGTTTAGCAAAATACAAACATTAGATATGCCACTGGCTGTTGAAGCCCGCAAAGCGGTTCTGGGCTTAAAAAGCAGGTTAAAAAATTTCTACGATTTTTATAATGACTATGATCCTCTATTCACCTGGTGGGTTCCGGCGCCATACAAAGTATTAGATAATGCGTTGACCCAATACAGTAAGCAGGTCATTAAAAAGGGAAAACTTCACACAACGCAAAAACCTGATAGTAGCGGGATAAAAGGAGTTCCGATTGGCCGTGAGGCATTAATAAGCCAGTTGAATGCCGAAATGATCCCTTATACCCCTGAAGAGTTAATAAATTTAGCCAATAAGGAGTTTGCATGGTGTGATAAAGAAATGTTAAAAGCATCCCGGGAAATGGGTTATGGCAATGACTGGAAGAAAGCATTAGAAAAAGTCAAAAACAGCTATGTTGACCCAGGAAAGCAGCCGGAATTGATAGTTAAACTGTACAACGATGCCATCACTTTTATTAAGGCAAAAGATCTGATCACTATACCGCCCCTTGCCGAAGAAACCTGGGGAATGATCATGATGACGCCAGAACGACAGTTAGTTAATCCGTTTTTTACGGGCGGAAAGGAGATCAGCATTTCCTATCCAACAAATACTATGGAAGAAGGCGATAAATTAATGAGCATGCGGGGCAATAACCCTTATTTTTCAAGAGGTACTGTACAACATGAACTGATACCGGGACATAACCTGCAGTATTTTATCGATAGCCGTTACAAACCTTATCGCCAGGATTTCGCAACACCTTTTGCTGTTGAGGGATGGTCATTATATTGGGAACTTTTGCTTTATGATCAGGGTTTTGCAAAAACTCCTGAAGAACGTATCGGTATGTTATTCTGGCGTATGCACCGTTGCGCACGCATCATATTCTCCCTGAATTATCACCTAGGAAATTGGGGACCGCAGCAGTGTATAGATTTTTTGGTTGACAGGGTGGGGCATGAAAAAGCCAATGCTGAAGGTGAAGTAAGGCGATCATTTGAAGGAAGGTACGGTCCTTTATACCAGGTTGCTTATTTAGTGGGTGGTTTGCAACTAATGAGCTTGAAAAAAGAACTGGTAGGTGGCGGTAAGATGACCTACAAACAATATAATGATGCGGTAATAAGAGAGAACCTTATCCCGATAGAAATGATAAGGGCCACGTTAACAGGAGCGCCATTGAATAAGGACTATAGCGCGAACTGGAAGTTTTACGATTTTGGTAAATAGTTGATAATATAGCCCGTTAGTCGTTAGTAATTTAAGCTTCCTTATAATAATATCTCTTTCACCTTAATCAGTTGATTTACCTGGTATGTATAAATTTTTCCTTACGTTATTCATATGCTTTGGCTTAAATGTTTGCTTAGCTCAAAACGTCAATTTCATTAAACTGGATACCGCCAGGTTTATTACCGGTACGCAGAATAACTGGAAAGATCCCGGCTTAAATGATAGCAGTTGGAAATTATTAAAAACCGGGGATGTCTGGCAAGATCAGGGCTTCCCTGACTATCATGGGTATGCATGGTATCGAATTCATGTGCATATTCCATCATCATTAAAGAAAACAGCTATTTGGGCTGATAGCCTTCGTATTTATCTGGCGCATGTAAATGATGTTGATGAAACATATCTTAATGGGATAAAAATCGGGAAAATAGGCTCCTTTCCCGATGATAGGAACGGGTATGTTAGTAAATGGCCGGCCGTACGTAGCTATTGTATATCCTCAAATAATACTGTTATAAAATGGGATCAGGACAACGTCATTGCTGTTAAAGTTTTTGACGGTGGAGGAACCGGTGGAATTTTCATGGGATCGCCGTTTATAGATATGCTTGAAAAAACGGATGGGATTGAATTTAGCGCGGTGGCAATTAATTATTTACCAATGGGAAAGGCACAACATAAATTGTTACTGCAAAATAAATTTAACACAACAATCAATGGCACTTTTCATTATAAAATAATCGATGCTGCTCAAAACCAGGTATTGAAGGAAAGCAAAATGGTGACCACTCTGGGCCCGTTTGCATCCAAAGAGTTCCTCCTTGATCTCCCGCACCGGGAGGGGATTGAATTGATATATGATTATAAAGAGGAAAGTTCTGGAAAGGGTAAAAGCTTTACTGAGGTAGCACCTTATATACTAACCCCCGGGCCTTTAAAAAGCCCGGTTATTAACGGGCCAGGTATACTGGGAGTTATGCCGGGGCATGACGTCTTATATAAAATACCTGTAAGCGGGGTCAGGCCCATAAGGTACCAGGTAATGAATTTGCCCGAAGGGTTAATAGCCGATACAAAAACCGGGATCGTTTCGGGACGAATTAAAGCGCGTGGTTCTTATTCTTTAATACTTATTGCATTTAATAAATTTGGGAAGTTCCAAAAACGATTTACTATTAAGGTAGGTGATAAACTGGCATTGACCCCTCCTATGGGTTGGAACAGCTGGAATTGCTGGGGACTTAGCGTAAGTGACGAAAAGGTGAAAAATTCTGCAAATGCATTGATAGAAAAAGGCCTTGCTGATTATGGCTGGAACTATGTTAATGTAGATGATGGCTGGCAGGCAAGTCAAAGGGCTGCAACCGGTGAGATAGAAGCCAATGACAAATTTCAGGACATGAAAGGCTTAGGCACGTATTTACATAACCTGGGTTTAAGGTTTGGAGTTTATTCATCACCCGGGGCCAAAACATGTGGTGGCTTTTTAGGGTCATTGGGTCATGAAGGGCAGGATGCCGCCACTTATTGTAAATGGGGAGTTGATTATCTGAAATATGATCTATGCAGTTACACAGATAATATCAGCGATGACACTACGTTGTTTGCTCAGCAAAAACCCTATATCATTATGAGTAAGGAATTGAAAAAACAACAAAGAGATATTGTTTACAGCTTATGTCAGTATGGAATACATGATGTTTGGAAATGGGGGACGCAAATGAACGGCAATTTATGGCGCACTACAGAAGATATAACTGATACCTGGGAAAGCCTGTATAATATTGGCTTTAAACAACACAATTTATATCCATATGCACATCCCGGGGGATGGAATGATCCGGATATGCTGATCGTCGGCATGGTGGGATGGGGCGAAAGCTTACATCCAACCCACTTAACACCTCATGAACAATATACACATATCAGCTTATGGTCTTTGTTATCTGCTCCTTTGCTTATTGGCTGCGATATGAGCAAGCTTGATGATTTTACACTCAACCTTTTAAAAAACAAAGAAGTAGTAGACATTGATCAGGATACACTAGGCAGGCAGGCCCAAAAGGTGATCGATGAAAATAACTTCCAGGTATGGATAAAAACCATGGCTGATGGAAGCCATACTGTCGGCATATTTAATATTAACGATAAGTATGCAAATTATACGCTTAAACTAAGTAAGGCAGGTATTAATAGACCGTCAGTTATAAGGGATGTGTGGAAGCAGAAAAATATTGCTAACCATTTAAGTCAGGTTACTTTTAACATACCTCCTCATGGTGTCAGGTTAATAAAAGTTACTGATTTATGAATCGTTCTAACACAGATAAATCAGAATTATCTTGTTATTGAGTATTTTGTATAATTCTCGCATCTCACATGGTTAAAATCATATGATTATGAATCTATCAACAACAGTAAAAGGAACATTTATTACAATACTTTTGCTTATCATAGTTTGCAGCAGTCAGATTTCATTGGGGCAATCTCCGTGGAAGAATCTTGAATCAAAACCTTCAACACTTGGGCTTGAAAAGGGCCCGCTGACCTTCAATACCCCTGACTTCAAATTGCAGTTAGTTAAATCTTCACAAACGATTGCTGCATTGGAACCAAACAACGAAAAGGGATTCGATTTTACGCCTCATGACCGGCTTAAACTACGCAGTGGGGACCAAATGTATCACTTGGGCGATCTGAATCTTCGCTTAAGAGTTGAAGGAGAAACTGAATGGAAAAAATATTCTACCGCTGCTAAAAGGTCGGAGGTTACTGTCTTAAATATTAAACAAGATAATATACTTGCCGCCGCAGATATCACCGGCACCCTGCCAGCTGATATTCCGTTAAATATACAACGATATTGGGAGGTGATTGATGGTCACCTGGCACTGCTTTTCAAATTAAAGAATACCAGTGATCATGTTGTTGAAATTGGCTCTTTGGGCATCCCTATGATCTTTAATAATATCCTCCAGGGAAAAACATTGGAGGAGGCTCATGCCGGAAATGTTTTTTATGACCCATATATTGGTAAAGATGCAGGTTATTTACAAGTAACGAGATTAAACGGGCATGGCCCGGTATTGCTGGTAGTGCCATATGGTAAAACATCATTTGAGGCTTATAACCCCCTACTTGACGACCCTACGCCCCGTGGTATTGATTTTGAAGGATTTTATGAATGGATGGTGTACAGTAAAGCTTATGAGGAGAACGAATGGGCAAAAGCAGACCCTTGGAATATTCCAACTTCATTCAGCTTAAAACCTGGTGAAACGAGCGAATATGGTGTTAAATTTTTGTTGGCTGATTCTATTAAAGGTATTGAACAAGCGCTGATTAAAAATAAGCGGCCTGTTGCTGTGGGGGTCCCAGGATATGTACATCCAGAGGATGTTGATGGAAAGTTATTTTTAAATTATGAAGAAAAGGTTAAGAGCATACAGGTAGAGCCCGATGATGGGTTGATAGTTAGGGAAACGTCCTCTGCTAATAATAACTGGAAAACTTACCAGGTCAACGGAAAGAAATGGGGCAGGGCCCGGTTAACCATTACTTATGCAGATGGGCTTTGCCAAACTATCAACTATAAAGTAATTAAACCGGAAGCTGACGTATTAAAGGATTATGGACATTTTTTAACCCATGAACAATGGTTTGAAAACAAATCAGACCCGTTTGGCCGCGATCAATCTGTAATTTCCTACGATTATGAGAAAAAGAAGCAGGTAACACAGGATAGCCGTGTCTGGATATCTGGTTTGAGCGATGAAGGAGGAGCTGGCAGCTGGCTTGGAGCGATGATGAAAGAGTTTGTTCAGCCTGATAAAGAGGAGATTAATAAATTGCAACGCTTTGTGAACCATACTTTATGGGGGAATATTCAGCATAGCAGCGGAAAACAAAAATATGGTGTAAAGAAAAGTGTATTTTATTATCAGCCTGATCAAATGCCGGTAGGCACTTACAGCGATAGTATAAATTACAAAACATGGGCTGCATGGAGTCATAAAGATGCTGATGATGTGGGCCGCTCTTATAATTATCCTCATGTAGCAGCAGCACATTGGGTTTTGTATCGTTTAGCACGTAACCACGTTAATTTAGTTACTGAACAAAACTGGCAGTGGTACCTTGACAATGCCTATCATACTTCAATGTCCATGATTGAGCAGGCTCCATATTATGCACAATACGGACAAATGGATGGTACTATTTTTTACCTGATATTAACGGATCTTAAAGCCGAAGGCTGGAATGAAAAAGCTGCTGAACTTGAAAAACAGATGAAGCTGCGCGCAGACCACTGGAATACTTTGATGTACCCGTTTGGCAGCGAAATGCCATGGGACTCTACCGGGCAGGAAGAGGTGTATTTATGGTCTCGGTATTTTGGCTATTCAGACAAGGCTCAGGTCACTATTAATGCTATATTGGGCTATATGCCAACTATGCCAAACTGGGGTTATAATGGATCGGCCCGCAGGTACTGGGATTTCCTATATGGTGGGAAGTTATCGCGGATTGAACGTCAATTACATCATTATGGCTCTGGTTTAAATGCTATTCCGGTTTTGAGTGAATTCAGAAATAAACCCAATGACTTATATTTATTACGCGTTGGGTATGGTGGACTAATGGGCTCTATAGCAAATATTACAAAGGACGGATTTGGCCCGTCAGCCTTTCATTCATTCCCTTCAACACTTAAGATAGATGGGTTATCAGGCGACTATGGCCCTAATTTTTTAGGTTACGCTGTTAATTCTGCAACTTATGTTACCTATAATAATGATCTGGGTTGGTTAGCTTTCGGTGGTAATATTATTGACAAGGGGGATTGGGTAAGCGTTAGAATAACCAACGGGGCAAAATGCCGCCTGTATATTGCACCGATCGGACTTTGGTTAACCCTAAATGCAGGGACGTTTAACACAGTATCTTATAATGTTAAATCAGGCGACGTATCAATATTACTTGATAAGGCAGATAAGTATACTCCTGAAGCATTTTTAAACATTCAACAAATTGCCCAGGTTAAGGGTGCCGGTGCATACTCCTTATCTAAAAGTTTACAAAAAGAACGTGGGGCATATATTATACATTTAACTGATAATACGACAAAAATCAACCTAATTCACAAAACTCATAAGCATTAATCTCAATTTGGATATTACGGCATGCTTGACCAGGCTATTCCGTACGTTTTAGAGCACCGAGTTGTGTTGATAAGAAGGGAAATCGCTATTGACACTTAAGAAGTTGATATGGTCAAAGTGTTCCGGAAATAACCGTTTGTGGTTTTCGGAATGAGGTGATCTATGGATCCGGAATGTCCACAGGTGTCGAACTTATGATTTTCATGAACTATGTTTTTCAGCTTTGATGACCATATTGTGAAAATTTAATATACGTGAGTTATTTGAAAAGTCTAATTCTTAAGCATCTCCAGCTTCGCAAAAAAGTCATCAAACATTAGTCTGGTGTCAATATGCTGATATACCCTGATTTTTCTTCCATTGGGATTTGATTGGTAAATACCTCCGCCGGTAATGATGGGACAAGGCTTGTTCACGTAATCGCTGGATGAAGGATCTGCCTCGAAAGAGGATTGCAGCGCTGTTAATAATACCAAAGGACTATCACCCAGAATATAGGTTTCACCGATGTTGAACTTGTATTTTTGCAATCTTCCCATCAAATTCTCCAGGGTATTATAAAGATATTTGCCTGTCTCGCCGTTTGGCTTGACCCGTGTTGCCAATTCTGCATAAGATATTATGGCCTGCCGGTAAACATTTCGCGGCACCTGCCATAAGTTGACCTGGCTGCGGTTAAATAAAGCCCTCGCGGCAAAAATGTCGATGTTCAGGTTATACTCAACTGCCGAACCATTAGGCGGGGGCAGGGCAAGATCACTGTACTCAGCGCCGCCGATCCATATCAATGTTAGTTTTTCAGCAATTTCCGGCCTGGTTAAAGTGGCCGAAGCGATCTCAGTGAGACCGGCACCGCATAATACGTATAAGGGTAATTTGGTATCGGTGCGCAATGCTTCTTTTATAATAAAATCAACGGCATCGCCCTTTACCGGCGTGCTATCGTTTTGCATGCCGGTATTGGAGCCGGCTATAACCGGGATATTCCCATCCATTTTCATTACCGACAATAATTCATGCACTTTCCTGGCCGCATTATCAGCCTGCGTTTTGGAGGGATCGAAACCATCATGAGCGTTTAAATGGGTACCGATAATAGCCCTTATCTCTACCGATGGCGATAACAACAGATGTGTTAACTGGAAAAGTCCATCCGGATCACCACCAAAATCATTGTCGATAATTACGCGCATGCGCGGTGTTATTGATGGGGCCATTTGACAATTGGCGAATAGCGGCGCGGCGAAGATCAGTAGAAAAAAGGCGAACCGGAATGTTTTCATGGTTATATATGGTCTGATTAATTATGTATTTGTGGCTCAATTTCTTATGGTGATAATAACCCGCTGATACCTTGTAAGGGCAGGGACCCCGTTGTCAGTCGCTTCCAATACCAGGTGAATTGTTTGCCCCGGGACCGCATCTTTGGGAATGACCACCCTGGTCTGTAAAGAACCCGAATTGGAAATAGTGATTTGTTTGGTGTAAGTCCCAACTTGAAACTGCCACCATTTGACCGAAACGGCATTGCCATCCGGGTCAGAAACTTTGCCAGTCAGCTTTATGATCTCTCCCGCTGAAGCCAGCACATCTAATGTTCCTTCAACAGCCACTACGGGCGCGTGGTTTGCATTGACGTATTTTGGTGTTACACTCCATTTCAGACGAGCAGCAAAATCCAGCTGAGCTGCAGGAAAGAAATCAGGATAAGTTTTTGCGTCGTTATTGCGTTTAGCGGCGGCTGAATTTATTGCTGCAGTCAAATCCTGTTGCGACGTATCACCTGCCGGTAATGAAAAAGTGTTTGCCTGGTGGTCATTTACTACCCGGCCGCCCCAGCCACCATAAGACCCGTCTTCATAAGCCCGTAAACCATTTCCGGGCATATTCATAAAGGTAAAATCATCGCCTTCCCCAATCCACGAACCTTTTTCCTGGATGGGCATCCAAACCACGTAACCCATGCTTTTTAATTCTTTGCTGGTGTAACCCGATAAACCGAAAAAGTCCATCTTATCGCCTTTCACCATTTGCTTCCTATCTCCCCAAACTCTATACAATGCCCCAAGCGGCCCGCGGCTTGTTACGTTTTTCGTCATCCAGGTAGAAGTAAAATAAATTGAATCTTCCGTTTTTGCGTGCAATTGCGCAGCAAATCCGTAATTCGGGCCATATCTGAATTCCCTGTACTCGATGTCCGGCCAGTTGGGCTTGATATATTTCGCATAAGTATCATCCTGGTCGCCGGATGGTAACAGCACCACCTTACGCGATATCTTTTTTTTGATGGCTTCCCATTGCGTTGTATTTTCGAATTGTTCACGAATTGACTTAAGAGCGCGTGCTATGGTGCTTTGCCCACCCCATGCAGTGATAAATAATTTACCAGGTTTATCATCAAGGATCAGTGATTTTATGAGATCAGACCCTGCTGAATTTTTAGAAATATCTGAATCGAATTCAATATTGCCGAACCGGATCTTCGATTGCAACACTTCGGGTAAAGGATAGTCCGGATTATGCACTTTTAAATTTGGATAAACCTTTCCGTAAGCGTCGACTATGTTATTAATGAAACGTTCATTTTTATCCCATCGCCAGGATGTACAGGGACAGGTATCCAATCCGAAACGTGCGTATTCTCTTCCCGGAACATACCATTTAGTCCCTTTCCCATCGCCCTTCCAATGAAAACCGCTACTTGTATATATCAATCCCTCTATGTTCACATCGCTACTAAACAGCAGGAAGCGAACGAGCGAATTGTTATCGTCAAGCTCCGGATCGCAGGTTATAATAATGCGGGGTTTTGCCTCCCTTGCTGAAGTTTGACCTTTGATGTTAGATGGAATGAGCATGAAAATTATCAGCCCAATAATTATACTACCAACGTTGTAAAGGAATTTCCTGGTAATTGAATTCATTGCTTGAGGCATTTTTATTAGTTACATTATACTTTCAAAACGAAGATAAAAGAAAAAAATAGTAAATAAACAAAAATAAACTTATTATTTATTCATCTTTTTATTTTCGTTTTATTTACCTTTGGTTTGAAAAATTTATAAATAAATCAATGCTTCCTAACCAGCGCCGGGATAAAATACTTGAACTTTTAAAAGAAGACGGCTCCGCGAAAGTGATCGACCTTGCCCGTATATTCAAGGTAACTGAGGTCACTATCCGGCAAGACCTTGAAAAATTGGAGAAGGATGGATTAGTGTTGCGTGAACACGGTGGAGCTTACCTGAAAAACATCGAAGACCAGGTGCGCACTTTTTCTTTGAGCCACCAGGAAAATATGGATAAAAAGGAGCTGATCGCCATAAAGTGCCTTGAATATATTGAAAGCGGCGACAGCATTATCTTAGATTCCGGCTCGACTACCACCGAGATAGCAAAAAAACTAAAGGGGTTTAAAAACCTCACCGTGATCACCAATGCCATTAATATAGCGATGATGCTGGGCACTGAGCCGGGTATCGAGCTGATCGTGACCGGCGGCGAGTTTAAACCGCCAACTCTGTCCCTTACAGGACAGAAAGCAGCCGATTTTTTTAAAGGCATTAATGTACAAAAGCTATTCCTGGCTACAGCGGGCTTGTCATTAAAAGCAGGGCTTACTTACCCCAGCATTAGCGACCTGGTTGTAAAAAAAGCAATGATCGATGCAGCAGAAACAACTTACCTGGTTGCAGATTCCACTAAGATCGGCAAGAGCTCGTTTGCCAGCCTGGGCGCTTTATCGCTTATCGATTATATTATCACAGATGACGGCATCGAGGCAAAACACAAAGAAGTATTAAAAGAGAACGACATAGAACTAATTATTGCGAAGTAGCATGAATGAAAAAGTAAGCTTAGGTGTGATTATCGGCAACCGTGATTTCTTCCCCGACAGGCTGGTGACCGAGGCCAGGTTAGATATACTGAAAGTTTTTGAAGCGCTCAACATAAAACCGATTATGCTGGATGAACAATCGTCCAAACTTGGCGGGGTGGAAACTTTTAATGATGCCCAAAAATGCGCGGCTTTGTTTAAACAGCATGAGCAGGAGATCATAGGAGTTTTGGTCGTGCTCCCCAATTTTGGCGATGAGCGCGGCATAGCCGAAACGCTGAAGCTAGCCGGGCTGAATGTGCCCGTATTGGTCCAGGCTTATCCTGATGATTTGAATAAATTGGATGTCGCCCGCCGCAGGGATGCCTGGTGCGGTAAGATATCAGCCTGCAATAACCTCTATCAATATGGTATAAAATATAGTATTACGGGTCAGCATGTGATCCATCCATCGGAACCTGCATTTGGAAAGGAGCTTTTGGATTTTGTGGCTGTTTGCCGTGTAGTAAAAGGTTTGCGCAAAGTGCGTATAGGCGCCGTTGGCGCGCGTCCGGGTGGTTTTAATACCGTGCGATACAGCGAAAAATTATTGCAGCGAAGTGGTATCTCGGTAGTGACAGTCGATCTTTCTGAAATTCTGGGCAATGCAAATAAATTGACAAAAGACGACCATGTAGTTAAGGACCGCATCGAAAAAATATTAGCCTATGCAGCTAAAGGCCGCACACCGGATGAGGCTTTGGTGCAGATCGCCAAACTTGATGTGGTGTTGAATAATTTTATGCGGGAAAACTCACTGGATGCTACAGCAATCCAATGTTGGACGTCGTTACAGCAAAATTATGGCTGCAACGTTTGTACCAGCATGAGCATCATGAGCGAAAATATGCTGCCAAGCGCTTGTGAGGTGGACGTGACCGGCACGCTAAGTATGTATGCGATGCAACTGGCATCGGGTTCGCCAAGTGCTTTGGTAGATTGGAATAACAATTATGCGGACGACGAGAATAAGTGCGTGCTTTTCCATTGCGGCAACTGGGCCAAATCATTCCTGCCGGATATAGAGATCAGCACTGCGCCGATCATTGGCACCACGGTCGGCGAGGAAAATACCTTCGGGGCACTGGCTGGTCGTACCCCTGCATCTGCGCTAACTTTCGGCAGGATAAGCACCGATGACAGCAGGGGGGTAATAAAAGCGTATATCGGCGAAGGCGAGCTGACCGACGATCAATTAAATACGTTTGGCAATCGTGCGGTGGCTAAGATTGACAATATGCAGGGCCTGATGCAGTATGTGTGCCGCAATGGCTTTGAGCATCATGTGGTAATGAACGCTTCAAAAACTGCAGGTATATTAAAAGAAGCGTTGGGTAATTATATGGGATGGGAAGTTCACCATCATAACGGGTAAAGCAAAGAGATATGAGTGAAAGTGAATTGGCGAGAAAATCCATAGCGTACCGGAAAAATATACTCAAGTATATTGTTGGGGCAAACGCCGGGCACACTGGCGGCTGCTTATCGTGTGTGGATATTTTGAATGTGCTTTATAACAATGTGTTAAATGTAAGTCCTGCAACATTTGCCTCGCCCGACCGTGACAGGTATATCCAGAGTAAAGGGCATTGTGTAGAGGCGCTTTTTGTGGTATTGGCTGACCATGGCTTTTTCCCTGAATCGGATTTAGAAACTTTGTGCAAATATAAATCGCATTATATCGGTCACCCAACGCGCAAAGTAAACGGGATTGAGCAAAACACAGGCGCGCTGGGGCATGGTTTGCCCCTTGCTGTCGGCACAGCGATTGCCGCCAAAATGGATAAAAAAGAATACCGGGTTTTTACCCTTTTGGGCGATGGCGAATTGCCCGAAGGCTCGAACTGGGAGGCCGCTTTGACAGCTTCGCACTACAAGCTGGATAACCTATGCGCCATCATCGACAAAAATTCTTTACAGATCACCGGCTCTACCGCTGATGTGTGTAATACTGATCCGCTCGATAAAAAATTTGAAAGTTTTGGATGGGCGGTAATGCAGGTAGATGGCCACGATTTAAAACAACTTGCGGAAACATTTGCCAAAATGCCATTTGAAACCGGCAAACCAAATTTGGTGATCGCACACACCATAAAGGGCAAAGGTATTAGCTATATGGAGAACCAGGTGAAATGGCATCACGGAGTGCCAAATAAAGAACAATACGAAGAAGCGATTGTGGAACTGGACCATGCCCTGGCATTGGTATAAAATAAGAAAGCATGGGCGCAACAATTGAAAGTGAAATAGCGACGGCAAGGCCAAACCAGGATGTGTTTTCGGGCGTATTGCAGCAACTGACAGCGGATGACCGGCAGATTGTGGTAGTAACCAGCGATTCACGTGGATCAGGTAAACTGGTTCCATTTGGGCATAAATTTCCTGAACAAATCGTGGAGATAGGTATCGCGGAGCAAAACCTGGTAGGTGTTGCGGCAGGGCTGGCTTCGGCAGGAAAGAAAGCCTATGCGGTATCTCCTGCCTGTTTCTTAACTGCCAGGGCTTTGGAGCAGATAAAAAATGATGTTGCCTATTCAGATAACCCGGTAAGGCTGGTAGGCATCAGCGCAGGAGTGAGCTATGGTCCGCTGGGGACCACGCATCACAGCCTGCATGATTTTGCCGCGCTAAGAGCGATTAACAATATGATCATAGTTGCGCCTGCCGATAATTTTGAAACCGAACAGGCAGTAAAGCTAAGCGCAGCAATAAATAAACCGGTTTATCTGAGGTTTGGTAAAAAACCAATGCCGTTGCTTAACGCCGACGAAACCTCCTTTGAGTTCGGGAAAGGCCGGGTTGTCAAAAAGGGGAATGACATAGCCATCATAGCCAATGGCGAAACTGTTTACCCGGCTTTACTGGCAGCTGAGAAATTGCGGGAAGAATATGGTTTACAGGCCACAGTTGTAAGTATGCATACCATTAAACCTTTGGATGTTGAGTTATTAAAAACGTTATCCGAAAACACCAAAGCCATCATTACCGTGGAAGAGCATAGCGTGAACGGCGGACTCGGCGAAGCCTGTGCATCATACCTTTTACAGCATGGTTACAAAAAACCATTCAAAATAATGGGAATCCCTGATGAATATACCGTTACGGGTTCCCAGGTGGAGATATTAAATCATTACAATATATCGCAACACGGAATTGCCGATGTGGCGGTGCAACTTTTGGCAACCATTTGACAGGCATGAAAAGGATACCGATTTTATTAATGTTACTACTGGTTGCTTTGGGCTGTAAAAACCAAACCAATAGCAATCAGCCTAAAAAGATAGCCATCGTTGTATCTACGCTGAACAACCCCTGGTTTGTGTTTCTTGCGCAAACGGCGGCGGCAAAAGCTAAAAGCCTCGGGTATCAAACGCGCATTTTCGACTCCCAAAACAACACTGCACTTGAAACGGATCATTTTGAGAACGCCATCGCCTCGGGATACAAAGCCATATTATTTAACCCGACAGATGCCAATGGGTCAGTCGTAAATGTAAATAAAGCGAAGGCTGCCGGCGTGCCTGTTTTTTGTATGGACCGGGAGGTGAATGCTGCCAACGCCGCTACTTCGCAAATACTTTCAGACAGCTACTCAGGCAGTGTGGATGTAGGTAAATATTTTGTCCAGACCCTTCATAAAAAAGGAAAATATGTTGAACTGTTGGGGTTGGTGTCTGATAATAATACCTGGAACCGCTCGAAAGGCTTTCATAGTGTGGTCGATAACTATCCTGATCTGAAAATGCTGGCGCAACAAAGTGCGGATTTTGATCAGAATAAAGCCATGGAGGTTACAGAGTCTATTTTACAGGCGTACCCGGATATCGATGCGGTTTTTTGCGGTAACGATGCTATGGCTTTAGGCGCTTATCAGGCACTGGTTTCGGCAGGCAAGGCCGATAAAGTAAAAGTATTTGGTTTTGATGGCGCTGCCGATGTAGTGCAGTCCATCAAAGATGGGAAGATCACTGCTACAGGTATGCAATTCCCGCAAGTAATGGCACAAACCGCCGCTGTTTATGCAGATGAATATTTCAAGGGTAAGCGCAATTTTCCAAAAAAAATCCCGGTAAGCGTGGAATTGGTTACCGCAAAAAATGTACACAATTATATTGCTTTTGGTAAAAAGAATTAGCCATGAACAAAAAACTCAAATATGGTTTATGGCTGGTGGTGATTCTATTTATTGCCTATAATTCTGTTTATTTTAAAAAACTTGATAGTATTAAAGCATCGGACGGCGACAGTTTTAATTCAAAAGCCTATGCGCAAAAATACCTGGACACCATACTACCGTCAATCATCGGGAAAGCTATCCCTATCGACAGGCTGCTTGCTGACTTGCAAACATCACCCCAAAAAACTTTTGATACTTATTCTAATGCGCTGGATATTGGCAGCATCCGTTTCTTTTGGGTTAAAGGCAGAGGGAAAATAACCGATATGGATGATACCTACATTTACCTCGTGACCGACTCTGCACATGCCACTATTAAAATTGCAAGCGAATACATTTTTGGGAATGCCGTGCGTGATGCCTCCGGTTTGATCCATATTAATGATTTTGCCAGTACGACGGATCTGAATAACATCTCGGCAGAAGTAAATAAAATTATACGCCGGCAGATTCTGCCTCCTTTTAAAGCAAAAGCAAAAAAGGGGGATGAGGTAGGATTTTCAGGCGCAATGGAATTAAATAGCTCGCATTTGAATACAGACGACGCGGAGATCACCCCGGTATCATTAAAACTAGTGCCTTAACCCCGAATGTTAGTCGCAGAAAATATCACCAAAAAGTTTTCAGGCGTGACTGCGCTTGATAATGTGTGTTTGGAACTGCATGCAGGCAAGGTAAATGCTATTTTGGGCGAAAACGGTGCCGGAAAATCTACCCTGATGAAAATATTGTCCGGCGTTTATCCTGACTACGAGGGAAGAGTGATCTTAAAGGGCAGTCAAGTGAATTTCTCTAACCCAAAAGAAGCACAACTGGCAGGGATCGCGATCATTCACCAGGAACTAAACCTCGTCCCGCACCTAAGCATTACCGAAAATATTTTCCTCGGCCGCGAACTCTCCAACAACTGGGGTATGCTTGACGGGAAATCTATGCGTGCTAAAGCGCAGGAGCTGCTCGACAGGCTCAAATTAGATATTGACGCAGATACTTTAATTGGCGATCTCAAAGTTGGTCAACAACAGGTAGTGGAAATTGCCAAAGCTCTATTGACAGATTGCGAGGTGATCATTATGGATGAACCCACTTCAGCAATCAGCGAAAGCGAGGTAGAAGTGCTGTTTGAAATTATTCATTCGCTACGCAGAGAAAATAAGGCTGTTGTATATATTTCGCACAAATTGGATGAACTTTTTAAAATAGCCGACCGGTACATTGTATTGCGGGATGGCTGCACTGTTGAATCGGGCGATATGCAAGGAATGACCCATGATGCACTAATCCGTAAAATGGTAGGACGCGAGCTTAAGGTGCTTAAAAAGGGCGCGAAGTCAACAGAAAGCAAATCTTTATTATCGGTCCGGAATATCAGCCTAAAACATGCGGAAAATGCAAAAAGATTGGTTGTGAAGGATGTTTCATTTAACATTAATAAGGGTGAAATACTAGGCATATTTGGATTGATGGGGGCTGGGCGTACTGAATTGCTTGAAACCATATTTGGTCTGCATGATCAAAATTCATCGGGCCACATAGTTTTGGAGGAGAAGGCCGTGCAATTTAGCTCACCTGCGCAAGCCATGCAAGCTGGGATAGCCTTAGTACCCGAAGACCGTAAAAAGGATGGCCTTGTTTTAGGTTTGGATGTAAAAACCAATATCAGCCTTACCACACTTGACCATTTGCAAAATTATGGTTGGATCAGTAGTGCAAAAGAACTTCAGCTCGTGAAAAGATATATTGATCTTTTACAAATAAAAACACCATCGGTATACCAGGCTGCAAAAAACCTGAGTGGTGGTAACCAGCAAAAAATAGTATTGGCCAAATGCCTTTCAAATCAGCCAAAAATACTCATGCTGGATGAACCAACACGTGGTATTGATATCAATGCTAAAAATGAAATTTATAAACTCATACTGAACCTGGCAGCGAATGGATTAGGGATCATAATGGTTTCATCAGAACTTCCTGAAATATTAGCCATATCAGATCGGGTATTAGTTATGTCCGAAGGAAGCATTACAGCTGAGTTTACGGCAGCAGAAGCTGCAGAAGACAAAATATTAAAGGCAGCTATACCTAAAACCCTATAATTCACAGGAGATGAGTTTAAGTAAATATCGCCCTTACCTGGTCAAGTTTCAGCCGCTGATCGCGCTGTTTGTTCTTTGCGTCGCACTAAGCCTTTTGTCAGATAAGTTTATGACAGTTGACAATGGCTGGAACGTAATGCGCCAGATATCTGTTAATATTTGCATCGCGGTGGGTATGACTTTGGTGGTGCTCACTTCGGGTATCGATCTTTCTGTTGGGTCAGTATTGGCTTTATGCGGTGCGATAACCGCAGGCTTACTAAAAAACGGTATCGAAATACCGGCCGGTAATTTATTTATCGGTTTTACTGTTTTGGGCGCGATCGTGGCAGGATTACTGGCGGGCTCATTGATAGGGGCTTTCAATGGCTGGACGATCACCCGCTTCAAGGTTCCGCCCTTTGTAGCCACTTTGGCGATGCTTACCATTGCACGGGGCCTGACTTTACTGTGGACAAAAGGCTTCCCGATTTCCGTATTAGGAGATCATTTCGGTTACATAGGTACTGACTGGCTGGTCGGTATCCCCGTGCCGGTTTGGATATCTGCCATTGTTGTGATAGCGGCGGTGGTCATTACCGGGAAAACCCCGTTGGGCAGGTATATCTATGCGATCGGCGGTAACGAGAATGCTGCCCGGCTTTCTGGTATTAATATCAACAAAGTCAAAATTATTGTTTATAGCCTGGCAGGAGCGCTGGCCGCGGTTGGTGGATTGATCGTAACTTCAAGGCTTGATTCGGCGCAACCCAACGCCGGTACCAGCTACGAATTAGATGCCATTGCTGCAGTAGTAATAGGTGGTACCTCTCTCTCGGGCGGCAGGGGTAGCATATGGGGTACGGTGCTCGGCGCCGTGATCATCGGCGTGCTGAATAACGGCTTGGTTTTATTGAACGTATCGCCGTTCTGGCAGCAGGTAGTTAAAGGCTTGGTAATTCTTTTGGCTGTGATAATTGATAAAGCTAACGCGAAGAACGAATAATGGAAAGCACCTACATATTAGCAATTGATCAGGGAACCAGCAGTACCAAATGTATCGTTTTTGATGGTAAAGGTGAAGTTATGGTAAAAGCTACCGAACCGCTTAAAACGCATTATTTAGCAGGTGGTTACGTAGAGCAAGAACCAGAAGCTATTTACCGAAATGTGTTGGATGCGGTGAGGAAGTGTGCCAAAGCTTTTAAAGCAAATGGGTTCAATTTGTCGGATATCAAATTCTGCGGGGTATCAAATCAACGCGAAACGTTTTTAGTTTGGGATAAAGATGGAAAGCCTCTGCACAATGCCATAGTATGGCAGTGTAAGAGATCGGTGGCTATTTGTGACGAGCTCAAAGCAACAGGGCTTGAAGAAATGATGAACGAGCGCACCGGGCTGATAATTGATCCTTATTTTTCCGGCACTAAAATGCTTTGGCTCTTTAGAAATAACGAGGCTGTAAGAAATGCAGTTAACAACAGAGACGCCTATTTTGGAACAGTAGATACCTGGCTCCTTTACAAATTGACCAACGGCGATCAATATCATACTGATCATACCAATGCATCACGAACCTTGTTCTTCAACCTGCACACGCTGGATTGGGACCGGGAGATATTATCGGAGTTTGGGCTATCCGATATAAATCTGCCTCAAATTAAACCATCTTCTTCGTATTATGGCGAATCGGACTTCGGGGGAATCTTTAAAAGTCCATTGCAAATTACCGCGATGATAGGCGATTCGCACGCCGCGGCATTTGGCGAGGGATGTTTTGAACCGGGCACCGCAAAAGCCACATTAGGTACCGGCTGCTCGATTTTGATGAATATCGGTAATCAGCCGACGCCTTCTGCTAACGGCATGGTCACTACTATTTGTTGGAGTACCGAGGGGCGGGTGGATTATGCGCTTGAAGGCGTGATAGTTTCCTGCGGGGCAACGCTTGAATGGATAAAAAATGAGTTGGGGTTGTTTAATTATATTTCTGAAACAGAGTTGATGTCCAATTCCGTGGCGAATAATAACGGGGTATACGTAATTCCAGCTTTTAGTGGCCTGGGAGCCCCATATTGGCAAATGGACAGAAAAGCTGCAATAGCAGGCCTTACTTTTGACTGCAACAAAAATCATGTGGTGCGTGCTGCGCTCGAATCAATTGCCTATCAAATTAAGGATGTAATCAATGCCATGCAAATCGATTCTGGTATTGAATTAGTTGAATTGATGGTTCATGGCGGAATAACCGCCAATAAATTTGTCCTTCAATTTATGGCTGATCTGTTGGATTGCAAACTAATCTGCGGCGAAATGCCCGATATTTCTGCCAAAGGGGCTGCTCTGTTAGCGGGATTAAAGGCCGGAATATTCGGAGATATTGATCAAATTAAAAGGCATCATGATAATACAACATTAATAAAGAAGAGCGATCCGATAATTGATCTTGATCTCTTTTATAAAAACTGGATATATATAATTCAGAATAGTTATTTGTAGATTGGAAGAGAGAGACATGGCCTGTGGTAAATAAAGAAGGAACGATTGCTTTCGATATTGCGCGAGAAAAGACTACTTTTTAAATTCGCATCTCAGTTATGTGTTTTGCTATAACAGATGCTAGCTAGATAGAAGAGGTAAAGCTTAACACCAATTAACTCTAATGTGAATCGAATCCATGGAGTAAAAACCGAATAAATGCAAATTGTGAAATTAGATTATTCGGTTTACAATATTTGTAAAAAATCAGTAGTTATTAACATTTTTCGTTATATATTCTAGATTTGTTACTCATTTGTACCTCAAAACATGTAATTTCATGATAATCAGTATGTTTTTACTTTTTTTATCGGCAAACAAATTACATAATGGGAACCTTATTCACCTGATCTATTCAGCTTTGTTTTAAAAAAACAATTTTTAAACAGAGGCTTGAAAAATGTCAAAATCTGACTTGTAAAATAGCTAAAACGATTTATTTTTGTTTTTATCTATTTGTTTGTATTATTGCCATACCAATTGCTTAACTCCGATGAAATTTATTTTTACGGTACTGCTGTTCCTTTCCGGTTTAGTTGCTGCTAATAATGCCTGTGCTCAATCGTCCGATATCCGGATTAGAAAAAAGCAATGGAATGCGCAATGGATAGCCGCACCAGGGGATAATGGTATCAGTTACGGTGTTTTTTATTTCCGGAAAAATATTGACCTCGTTGTAAAACCCGCGTCGTTTATCGTGGATATATCTGCAGATAACCGCTATAAATTATATGTCAACGGAACGTTGGTTTCGCTGGGCCCGGCCCGTGGAGACACCTACTACTGGAATTATGAAACAGTTGATTTATCGCCTTATTTATCCGCTGGAAAGAATACCATAGCAGCTGTTGTTTGGAATGAGGCCCAATATCGTCCCGAAGCGCAAATTTCAGTACGAACAGCTTTCATTATACAAGGAAATTCTGCCAGCGAAGAAATATTGAACACTAACAATACCTGGAAATGCATCCGTGATGTCGGGCATCAGCCTGTTCCGGGATTCTTTTTTGCTGCCAGTAAAGGCGAAATGGTAGATATGGACCTAGCTATTAAAGGCGATTGGACGGCCGAAAATTATGATGACGGTACCTGGCCTTTTGCCAGCAAAGTGATGGACGGAACGCTCAAAGGTATGTCGTGGGGTATCGACTGGGCATTAGTTCCCTCGACATTACCACCAAGAGAAATGACCTACCAGCGTATACCTAAATTGCGAAGCGTAATTGGCATGAGCGTTCCGGCTACATTTCCCGAAACAAAGGCTCCCATAACTGTCCCCGCCAATACGACGGTTACTTTATTGCTTGATCAAACTTTTGAAACCAACGCCTACGTAACACTAAATTTTAGCGGCGGCAAGGATGCCGGAATTTCATTAGGTTACGCCGAAACACTTTACGACAAAGGCAGTAACGGCAGACTTAAAAGTAACCGTGATGAAGTAGAAGGCAAGCAGTTTGTAGGGCGAATAGACAGCCTGATCGCAGATGGCAGCCAGGGGCAATCGTTTACCACGCTGAACTTTCGCACTTACCGTTATATCCGGCTGATCGTTCAAACCAAAAACGACCCGTTGATCATCGATGATCTTTATGGCACTTTCACCGGTTATCCTTTCAAACGGACAGCGATATTCAACACAGATAATACCGAAATAAAGCAGATACTAGATATCGGCTGGCGCACGGCGAGGCTTAATGCGTGGGAAACTTATACCGACTGCCCTTATTACGAGCAATTACAGTACATAGGCGATACCCGCATACAGGCTATGATATCCTACTATAATACCGGTGATGACAGGCTGGCGCGCAATGCCCTAACCCTGATGGATCATTCCCGTATAGCTGAGGGTGTTACGCGGAGTTGCTACCCGACCAAAGGAACACAGATCATATCAACTTTTTCGCTATGGTACATCTGCATGTTGCACGATTACTGGATGTACCGCCCCGATAGCAGTTTTGTAAAGGACAAATTGATTGGCGAAAGAGATATCCTTAATTTTTTCAGCAAATATCAGCTGCCTGACGGCTCTTTAAAAGATACGCCATATTGGACGTTTGTCGACTGGGCCGGCAATTTAGCCGGAGAAGTTAAAGGATCGGACGGCAGCGCAGCTATATATGACCTTCAGCTGCTTTGGGCCTACCAATGGGCTGCGGAAATGGAATCCAAAATCGGTTTGCATGATTATGCCATTATTTATAATCAAAAAGCCGCGCAATTAAAGGCTACCATACAACGCAAGTACTGGGACCCAGTTAAAAAATTGTATGCCGATACTAAAGAAAAAACGGGCTTTTCACAGCATGTTAATTCCCTGGCTATACTTACAGGTATGGTACGCAATGCGAATATGCCGGCTGTTGCCAACGGACTGCTCAACGATAAAAGTTTAACCCAGTGCACGGTTTACTTTAAATATTACCTGAACCAGGCACTAGTAAAAGCAGGCCTGGGCAATGACTATATGAGCTGGCTGGGCATTTGGCGCGAGAATATAGCAATGGGAATGACCACCTGGGCCGAGGACTCGAGCCTGCAAACCGTACGATCAGAGTGTCATGCCTGGGGGGCTAGTCCTAATATCGAATTTTTCAGAACGGTATTAGGAATTGACAGCTATGCCCCCGGATTTAAAAAGATCAGGATAAAGCCGTATTTGGGAACAATAACCAAGGTAAGCGGCGAAATTCCTCATCCGGACGGCAAAATAGCTGTTAGCTATGCGCTTAACAAAGGCAAGTGGTCCATACAAATAAGCCTGCCGCAGAAAACTACGGGTATATTGGTTTGGAAAACAAAGCAATACGTACTAAATGCAGGCAATAATTCATTTATTATTTAATTAAAAGATTCAAAACCAAGTCCGGAAAACTGATTCATTTTGCTAAATCAATTTAGCCTTTTATAGATGTATTTTATGAAATTGAAGTTATATACCTTAACCTTATTATTTTGTTTTACCGGGATTGTTAACGCACAAACAATTCAACCTTTTCAGCAAGGCGACCGGGTGGTATTTACGGGCAATAGCATTACTGATGGCGGCCATTATCATTCCTACATCTGGCTGTATTATTTAACACATTATCCGGGTAGGCGCATTACCGTATTTAATGCCGGGATAGGTGGGGATGTAGCGCAGCAGATATTTGAAAGACTGGACAGCGACGTTTTTGCCCGCAAGCCTACAGTGATGACGCTGACCTTTGGTATGAATGATACCGGCTATCAAAACCTGAAAGGAGATAAGGCCGATTCGACCTATGATGCTAAAGTGGCCGTTTCATTAAAAAGTTTTGACTTGATCAAAGCAAAACTGAAGGCGCATCCTGAGGTGAAAAAGATTATGATCTCATCGCCGCCATATGATGAAACTTCTAAAATAAAGATCAACCCTTTGTTGAAAAAGAATACTGCCATTTTGCGAATAGCGGCGGAACAACAAAGGGCCGCAAAAGCCAATGGATGGGGTTATGCAGATTTTAACGGGGGCCTTACACAGGTTAGCTTGCACGAGCAGCAACGCGATTCATTATTCACATTTAATAATGCTGATCGTATCCATCCTGCAAATGACGGGCAAATGGTTATGGCCTATACATTTCTAAAAGCGCAGGGACTGGCAGGTAAAAAAGTGGCTGACATTGTATTCAACGCTAAAACAGGTAAAGTTGAACACGTTGAGAATTGCGCCATTACGTTACCTAATATAACGTCGGCAACTATCAAATTCAATTACCTGGCCAATTCGTTGCCATATCCGCCTGATACTATCCCCAATGGTTTTGGAAGACCTCAACGCGCACAATCAGAAGCTTTAAAACTGATACCATTCACTGATGAATTTAACCAGGAAATATTGCAGATCAAAGGATTGAAAGAGAGTCAGTATGCGCTCAAAATTGATGGTAAAGCCATCGGCATTTACAGCAGTACCGACTTTGAAAAAGGCATTAATCTCGCTCTAATAAATACTACACCACAATATCAGCAGGCATTGGCAGTAATGTATCTTAATGAAGAACGCTGGGAAATTGAGCGCCGCCTGCGCGAATATTATTGGATACAATATTCCATACTGAAACCGAAAGGCTTGCTTTATAATGACGGGGATACCACGGTAGATTCATTGCAGAAATATGCCAAAAAGGATTTTTTTGTAGCCATAACCATGCCTACTTATCGCAAGGCAAGGTTTAAAAGTGTTCGCGAGGCATGGCAACAAGAAATAGACTTGCTTACCGATAAAATGTACCAGATCAACAAGCCGGTTGTTCACCATTTCGAGATCAGTTTAATAAAATAACAATGAGGGTTAAAAAATTAGCATACCTGTTCCTGGTTTTAGTTACCTGCTTTAGTTGTGTAAAAGTATCTGCCCAAACTGCTTATTATATCGACGGTTTTCATGGCGGCATCTGGGGGCATTACCCGGATTGGAACACCCGGTTTATGGCAGATATGTTAAAAAACAATCCTGACTGGAAAATTAATATCGAGCTGGAGCCTGAAACGTGGGACAGGGCGCAAGTTATCGACGCCGCAGCTTACCAGGATTTTAAGGCAATTTTTGCAGATCAATCCATAAACGGGAGAATTGAATATGTAAACCCTGCCTATGCGCAAAGCTATATGTACAACATATCAGGCGAGAGCATCATCCGGCAGTTCAGCTACGGGATGAAGATGATAAAAGCTCATTTCCCCGAAGCGGTATTTACCAGCTACTCGTCGGAAGAGCCTTGCTTTACGAGTGCTTTGCCACAGATATTAAGATCTTTCGGGTTCAAATATGCATCGTTAAAAAATCCGAATACTTGTTTTGGTGGTTATACCCGACCGCATAGCGGCGAACTGGTTAACTGGATAGGTCCGGATGGTACCGGTATCATTACTTCTCCACGCTATAACGTCGAAAAACTGGCCGCCAAATCAACCTGGCAAACCATCGCCTGGAATGATTCGCCAGTGTATGTTAATGCTGCGTTCGCCGATGGTATTACACACCCAATAGGGATGACGCTCCAGGATGCAGGCTGGAAAGGCGGTCCCTTTATAGGCAATGGGGTACGTGGTAACATTAAAAGTATTTACACTACCTGGCGCAATTACTTCGCTGATGTGGCGGCAAAGGATGCAAGGCAAAACTGGAAAGTATCGCAGGAAGACATATTGGTGAGCCTGGTTTGGGGTTCGCAGGTTACTCAGCAGATTGCGCAGAAAGTAAGAGTGTCTGAAAATAAACTGGTGTCTACTGAGAAGCTGGCCGCCCTGGCTGAAATTTATGCTGATGCAGGCTGGCCTCAAGCGGCATTAGATTCTGCCTGGCGCACCTTGTTGCTATCACAACACCATGATTGCTGGATAGTGCCTTACAACGGCAAACCCGGCAATACCTGGGCTGATAAAGTTACTAATTGGACAGGCCATACCAACCGGATCTGTGATAGTATTATTAATAGTGCAGGAACTGCCTTAAATCAAACTGATGTTAATGGCAATTATATCACTGTTTACAATACTACCGGGGTTAACAGGGACGAGGTGATAAGCGTACCATTGCCGCCAGGCAAGGATCTGTCTGATATTGGTTTGATCGATGCAAATGGGCAGCAAGTGCCCTTACAGATTTCAAACGGGAACACTATCACTTTCAAGGCTAAAGTGCCATCTGTGGGATATCAAGTTTATCAGTTAACAGATAAAGCACCGACAGAGGTAAAAGGCGCGGGGGTGAATAAATTGGCTAACGGGAAATATGAGTTAGAAACAGATATGTATAAGCTCATTGTCGATCCGGCACGTGGCGGGGTAATAAAAAGCATCATCGCAAAAAAATTAAATAATAAGGAGTTTGTTGATCAATCGAACGCCCGCAGCTTTAATGAATTACGCGGCAATTTTTACCGGGATGGCGGTTTTAAGTCGACCGTGGGTAGCGCAGCTGATGTAGAAATCATAGAAAACGGACCGCTGAGAATTAGTGTTTTGGTAAAAGGCCGGATAGCGGGCAACAGCTATAGCCAAGTTATCACTTTAGCGGAAGGGCAGCCACGCATAGATATTAAATTGAATATCGATTGGAAAGGTAACCCCGGTATAGGGCAGGATACTAAACCCGGCACCTACAGGATAGAATGGCCGGCAAAGGCTTTTTATGATGACCGGAATAAACTGCTTGCCTTATTTCCGCTGAATTTAAAACAGCAAAAAGTTTATAAAAATGCACCTTTTGATGTAACTGAAAGCAAGTTAAAAAACACTTTTTTTAATAGCTGGGATAGCATAAAAAACAACGTAATATTAAACTGGGTTGATATTACGGACAAAGATGATCAGTATGGGATGGCGCTATTTACCGATCATACCACCAGTTACGCACATGGGGAGGACTTTCCTTTAGGGCTTGATATTCAATACTCAGGGATGGGCTTGTGGGGCAGAAATTATGGAATTAATGGCCCCACACAGATCAATTATGCTTTGATACCACATGCAGGCAAATGGGATAAAGCCGGCATATGGGCCAAGGGTACTGAATGGAATGAACCCTTAATTGCCGTTGTTAGTGATAAACATCCGCAGCAAATGAGCAGGTCACTTGTTAAAGTACCCGCGGGATATGATGTATCAGCAATAAATTTTGACGGTAACGATATGCTGGTACGGTTTTTTAATACAGGATTGGCTACTCCCGAAAAAATAACCTTTGGCTGCCAGTCAACTAAGGCCATGCTAACCGAACTTGATGGACGAGAGGGCGGGGAATTAACCTTATCAAAACAAGCACATCAAATTTCTACCATGATAGCCATCCCTAAATTCGGCATAAGAACCATTAAACTGAAAAATGCAAGAATGTTTTAGGTTGACAATGTCTGGGATACATAGGCATAATTTATTTTATCAAATATTTGCTAAATCGTTTTTTTTGTATAATTTGGACACTTTATTAAACCAATTATTAAATACAGCCTGTATTTATCGCTTATTCAAAACTTGAATGCTTAGAAACGTTATGAGATTTTTCGCCCTGGTGACGGCAGTTGGCCTGTCTGTAGCTGTTTTGACAGTAAAAGGCCAGGATGCCGCATCGTACGTAAATCCATTAATTGGAGCCAGCAGCAGCACTGCAGCGGCAGGTATCTATCATGGCCTGGGTAAAACTTTTCCGGGAGCAACCACGCCCTACGGCATGGTGCAGGTTAGCCCAAATACGATCACTGGTGGAGATAACGGCTCGGGTTATAGCTATGAGCATAAAAGTATCGAAGGCTTTGCCTTTACGCAAATGAGTGGCATTGGTTGGTACGGCGATATGGGTAATTTTCAGGTAATGCCTACAACCGGCACACTTAAAACAAGCGCCGGTACGCTTGATCATCCAGATGGTGGGTATCGTTCGATCTACCTGAAATCAAGCGAAAAGGCAACTGCCGGTTATTACAGTGCATTACTTACGGATTATCATATTAAAGCGGAAATGACTGCCGCCCCGCATAGTGGTATACTTCGTTTTACCTTTCCAAAAAACAGATCATCGAGGATACAAATTGACCTGGCAAGAAGGGTAGGAGGTACCTCAACATTGCAATATGTAAAAGTAGTTGATGCCAACACCATAGAAGGCTGGATGAAATGCACGCCTGATGGTGGGGGCTGGGGCAATGGGGACGGCCATGCTGATTACACCGTTTATTTTTATGCTAAATTCAGTAAGCCGATTAAAAATTTTGGTGTCTGGAGCGCGGATATACCTGCCGGACAATCACGAAAACGCGAAGATGTAGAAAGCGCAAAGTACCAGGATTGGGTAGCGCATGCGGCTATCCTAAAAGGAATCAAACAAAAACAGGGCAGACACCTGGGCTTTTACACGGAATTTGCAACGAAAGCAAATGAGCAGTTTATCCTGAAAGTAGGTATTTCATACATAAGTATAACAGGCGCCCAAAACAACTTGTTGACGGAAATTAAAGACTGGGATTTTGATGCTGCCCATCTGCGTGCAGTACTACTTTGGAATAAGGCTTTGGCTAAGGTGAAAATCGAAGGAGGTACACCGGAAGAACGAACAGTGTTTTATACTGCTATGTACCACACGATGATAGATCCCCGCATTATTAACGATGTGGACGGGCATTATCCCGGGGGCGACGGTAAAGCGCACCTGGATAGGTCATTTACCAAACGTACGGTATTTAGCGGTTGGGATGTGTTTCGCAGCCAGATGCCTTTGCAGACTATCATTAACCCATCACTGGTTAACGACTTAGTCAATTCGTTGATCACACTGGCGGCCCAAAAAAATAAAAATTACCTGGAACGCTGGGAACTGCTGAATGCCTATAGCGGCTGTATGTTTGGTAACCC
>Ga0105237_10000958_pt1 | contig 38812 bp, 41 predicted proteins | sample KBSC24metaG_FD_81520 | JGI IMG/M metagenome (GOLD analysis project Ga0105237, IMG submission 81520) | Corn rhizosphere microbial communities from Kellogg Biological Station, Michigan, USA - KBS C2-4 metaG | ecosystem: Host-associated > Plants > Roots > Rhizosphere > Soil | place: Michigan, USA...
AAAAGCCCTCATTTTGCCGCAACGAGGGCGTTTCACGTCTGCTCGCGGAGGAATGGCGGGCTGATGCGGGGACGGGAGGGGAGGGTGCGGAATTAATCGGACTGCAGTCCGGTTACCTTGGGTACGCTACCAACCAAGGAGGTTCCGATGCCCGCCATCACCGCCGACACGCTCACCCTGCCCCGGGTCTCCGGGCCCGCCGCCTCCGACACCGAACGCCCCGTGCGTTCGATCACCACGGGGCCGCGGGGCTACGAGGGCGAGGGCTTCCCCGTCGTCCGCGCCTTCGCAGGCGTCAGCGCCGCCGACCTCGATCCGTTCGTCCACATGGACCAGATGGGTGAGGTCGAGTACCAGCCGGGCGAGCCGAGAGGCACTGATTGGCACCCGCACCGCGGGTTCGAGACCGTCACGTACATGATCGATGGTCGCTTCGCACACCAGGATTCGCATGGTGGCGGTGGCTTGATCACCGACGGCGCCACCCAGTGGATGACGGCAGGGTCCGGCATCCTGCACATCGAAACCCCGCCGGCCGAACTCGTCGAGAGCGGCGGCACCTTCCACGGCATCCAGCTGTGGGTGAACCTGCCCAAGAAGGACAAGTTCGCCGCTCCGCGGTACCAGGCCATCGAAGGTGGCGAGGTCCGGCTGCTGTCCTCCGAGGACGGCGGCGCGCTGGTGCGCGTCATCGCCGGCGAGATCGGGGACGGACAGCCAGGGCCGGGTTCCACGTACACCCCCATCACGTTCGCGCACGCGACCATCGAGCCCGGCGCACGGCTGAACATCCCGTGGAACCGCGACTTCAACGCGCTCGTCTACGTGCTGTCCGGCCGCGGCACCGTCGGCCCCGTCGCGCATCCGATCAAGCAGGGTCAGCTGGCCGTGTTCGGTCCCGGCGACCGGATCTCGGTCAGCGCCGCGGAGGGTCAGGACTCGAACCGTCCCGCGCTGGAGGTTCTGATCCTGGGCGGCAAGCCGATTCGCGAGCCGGTCTTCCAGTACGGACCGTTCGTGATGAACTCCAAGGCGGAGCTGGTTCAGGCCATGGAGGACTTCAACGCGGGCAAGTTCGGCGCCATCCCGCCGAATGCGCTGATGCCGCACACCTCGGGCCGCTAGCCGCGGCTGGCGACGGGTCGAACCGGCTCGGGGTAGAGCAGCTCGAGCTCGCCGAGATTCGCCGCAACGGTGACCAGCGGCAGGGCGGCCGACACCGAAAGGGTGTCGCCACCGGACTCGGCCCGCAACGCCAGCACGAAGTCATCGCTGATCCGTCCCTGTTCGACGGTGCTTGCCTGCCCGTCCAGACGATCGCAGACCGCGTCGGTATGGGACTTGAGCACCTCGCGCACACGGGGGTAGGCCGCAAGGGGTGGCGGCACCACGTCGGCGATCAGCTCGGCCGCCGACCGAACTCGGATGGCACGGTTGGCGGCCCTGATCACGGGTGCGCGCAGATCCGTGGAGCCACCGCTCTCCGAAAGATAGTGGCGCACTGCATCATCCAGTGTCCGAGATGCCGCCAACGCGTCGTGTCCCAGCTCGAAGACACGGTCGTTGGCGGCCTCGGACGCGCCCCGGATGACACGACTCACGGCTGCCCGCAGATACGTCGATCCCACCGTGCAGGCGGCGTCGATCGCCGTCGACACCGTCGCCGACGCCCCGCGCGGCCACAACAACAGTGAGACCACGATGCCGACCGTGGCACCGACCGCCACGTCCTCGACGCGGATCAGCCCCACACTCCATCCGGTCGGCACGATCACGTTGAAGATGATCAGCACCATCATGGTGAACATCGCCTGCCCGGCGATGAACGACGCCACCTCGGGCACGTACGCCGAACCGAAGGCGACGACCGGCAGCATCGTCCACATCACCACCGGGTCGACGCCCATCAACTCGATGAACAGCGCGCCGAGCACGAAGCCGATGGCGGTACCCGTGACGGCGCGTAGGACGCGGGTGCCTGTGGTCAGCGCGCTGCTGCGCAGCACGGACATGGCGCCGAGCACCACCCAGAAACCGTGCTGGACGGGAAAGACGTGGGTGACCGCGACGGCGACCGCGAGGCCAATGCCGGTACGCAAGCTGTTGCGCACCACCACCGCTCGCGTGGCGACGAAGCCGGTTGTCAGGTGCGCGATCGCTTCCGACTCCGACAACACCCGGTCGGACGCGCCGGACTCGGGGAGGCGCCTGCCGAGCACCCTGGCCCACACCGGCCTGGCGTCGGCATCCGCGGCGATGCCGATGACGCGCCCGGTGGCACTGACGCATGCCGAGATGGTACGGCGGGTCAACAGCTTTCGGCCGACGTCCATCGCGGCGGCGTCGTCGTCCTCACCGAGGATCTCGACGATGTCGTCGCGGTACCGGCTCTGGGCGACCAACCGCAGGACGGCGAGCGCCAGCGCAAGGTCCGAGCGGACTTCGTCGCGGCCGTCGGCCTTGGGTGTGGTGAGTACGCTCGCCGAGTCGCGGAGCACCCTGATCACGGGCTCGCGCATCTCGGCCAGCAGATCTGCGGAGCCGTCGGTGATGCGATCGGAGAGCCATTGCAGGTCGTCGACGACCCGCACCAGCGCTCGACTGCCCGCCGTCAGCGCGACGGGCCGGAAGTCAGCACCGAGGAAGTTGTCCCGCAGCGCCCCCATCGCCGAGGCGAGATCCTCTGCAGACGCGCGGCCGTCGAGCCGGTCGGCCAACGTCCGGCAGACCGCCGCGGCGTGGCGGCGGAGGTCGTCGTGGTGTCGCGGTGGCAGCAGGAACAGGGCGGCGGGTACGGCGAGCGCCAACGCGATCAGCCATCCGAGCAACCGCTCGGGAATCGGGCCAGGCGGAGTGCAGACCGGCAACACGAACGTCAGCAGGGTCGAGCGTTGCCCTGCCGCGACGATCTCGCTGAGCACGCCCGAGAACGTCACCGCGACGGCGAGCAGAAACATCAAGGTCACGGCCAGCCAGGGGATCGGCGCCACCAGGGAGCCGAGGGTGATGAGCACGGCGCCGTTGAAGGCGAGGCCGCCATACGCCACGGCCCTTGCCGGCCGGTTGCCGGGAAAGTCGACGGTGATCAGCAGCGATACCGAACCGAAGATGGCGAACAGGGGTGTTTGAGAGCCCCCGCCGACCGCGAATGCGACGGCTCCGACGAGGGGTACGACGATCGCCGCCCTGACCGCGCGGCGCAGCGCGTCGTGTTCGGGATCGCGTTCGGCGATCCGGTCCGCCGCCCGGCGCCATAGGCCAGCCGGGGTCAGCATGCTCGGGATGCTACCGGCGGCGTCGGCGTCATCAGCCGTTGTCGGGGAGTGTGCCGAACCGTCCAGAATCGAGTGCGCTCAGCAGTTGGTTGGCGATCCATTCGACGTCATCGGAGCTCCGCGGCGGCAACACGGCCTGTTCATAACCGACCAGAAGATAGAGCGCCCATGACGCGAATACTTGCGCCTGGCGCTCGTTCTGCAGGATCTCGAGTGCAGATTCGACGAGGAAGTCGAAGCGTTGCCTGTCGACGGCCGCCTGCACCGCGTGCACCTCGGCGTCGATGGCACTCCACACCCGGATCGCGCCCTCCGCGCCGTGCGGCAGCGCGAGCCCTTCCTTGATCAGTGACCCGAGGCGCTGCCGCGGATCGGGTTCGGCCCGAATGACGTCGATGACGCTCACCGTGCGGACCTGCCGCCAGTGCGCGATGAGGGCGCGGGTGTAGACCGACCAGCTGGTGAAGTAGTGGTAGAAGGAGCCGGTCGTGACGCCGAGCCGGTTGCAGACCTCGGCGAGTTTCAGGCCGCCGTATCCGAGCTCGGACAGGACGTCGAGACCGGCGTCGAAGTACGACTGCCGGGTCACGACGCTCGCCATGGCGTCACCATAGTTGTCCAGCCTTCGGGTACGCCTGTCGTGGGTACCCGAGAGCTCCGGCAAATCACCAGCCGGGATCCGGGACATATGTGGCCGTCACTAGCGAAGGTTTGCTGAAGGAAATACTTTCCACCCTTCCGCAACCATTCACCTCGGACACACCGATGGTGTGTGGCACAATTTGACTGTGCCGTATACCGCGACCCGAGGTCCAGGACGTCCGCCTGCAGCTAAGGCGGCGGAGACCCGTGAGCGCATAGTCCGCGCGGCCCGCGAGGTGTTCAGCGAACTTGGTTACGACGCAGCGACATTCCAGGCAATAGCAATACGTGCTGACCTGACGCGGCCCGCAATCAACCATTACTTCGCCAGCAAGCGGGTGCTGTACGGCGAGGTGGTGGACAAGACCAACGAGATGGTGGTCGCCGCTGGGATGGCGAAGGCCGAGGTAGAGACGTCGCTGTTGAAGCGGCTTTCGGCCTTCTTCTCGGCCGCCATGCAGGCCGAATCCCGCGATCGTTCCGCCGCAGCCTTCCTGGTCACCTCGGTGCTGGAATCACAACGGCACCCCGAGCTCAGCCGCGACGAGCACAACTCGCTCAAGACGTCCCGCGCCTTCGTGACCTGGGCCGTTACGGACGCGATCGAGCGCGGTGAGCTGACGACCGAAACCGACGTCGCGACGCTCGTCGAGATGCTGATCGCAGTGATGTGGGGAATGGGCTTCTACGCGGGTTATGTCGGCGGCCACGACGAACTGACCGTCATCGTGGAGAAGCTCGAGCTACTTTTGGCGAACAAGTTGTGGAAGCTCGCCGATTAACTCTGTTCGCGTCGTATGCCGGACCTCCAGCCGCGTAGCCAAGCTAACTTTTTTCGGTAGCATGACGAACGACATGATCTTCGTTCGCGTGCGCCTGCGCACCAGACTCGATGGAGCCACCCCATGAGCTCACTGCGCTCGCACGACGACACGTGGGACATCGCGACCAGCGTCGGATCGACCGCGGTCATGGTGGCCGCCGCTCGAGCGGGTGAGACCGACAGCGCCGATCCGCTGATCCGCGACCCGTACGCCAAGATCCTGGTGGCCGGGGCGGGCACCGGGATCTGGGAGTTCGTACTCGACGATGGCTTCGTGGCCAAGGTCGCAGAAGAGGATCCCGAAGCCGCCGCGGTCTTCGAGCACATGGGCAACTACCAGGCCGTGCGCACGCACTTCTTCGACGCGTACTTCGCCGCCGCAGCGGCCGCCGGCATTGGTCAGATCGTCATCCTGGCGTCGGGATTGGACTCGCGGGCGTACCGGCTCGATTGGCCTGCCGGCACCGTCGTCTACGAGATCGACCAGCCGAAGGTGCTCGAGTACAAGGCCACGACACTTGCCGAGCAGGCCGTCGAACCGTCGGCTCAGTTGCGCCAGGTGCCGCAGGACTTGCGCTATGACTGGCCGAAGTCGTTGCGGGAGGCCGGTTTCGACGCGTCGGTTCCGACGGCGTGGCTCGCCGAGGGCCTGTTGATGTACCTGCCCGCCGATGCTCAGAACCGCCTGTTCGAGCAGATCACCGAACTCAGCGCCCCAGGCAGTCGCATCTCGGTGGAGACGGCCGGCGTCACCAACGCGGGCCGCCGTGCGGAGATGCGGGAACGCTTTGAGCGCATCGCGCAGCGGTTCGGTCTCGAGAGCACGCTGAACATCCAAGAGCTGATGTACGACGACCCCGATCGTGCGGACGTCACCGACTGGCTCAACGAACACGGCTGGACGGCATCCGGCGTGCGTTCGGTCGACGAGATGCGCCGCCTGGACCGCTGGGTGCTTCCCACCGACGACGTGGATTCCGGCACGTTCTCGACATTCGTCACCGGGGAGCGAAACTAAGCCTTCTTGCTGGGCCAACCGGTTGGTTAGGATTGGGTCTTCCTCGGGTCAGGAAGGACACCAACCATGACCACAGATTCAGTCGCCCCCGCAGCGGTCGAAGCGACAACCCCCGACATCGCAGCCACCGTCGCACGCGTGCGCAGGACCTTCGCGACGGGGCGCACCCGCAGCGTCGAGTGGCGCAAACAGCAGTTGCAGGCGCTGGAGAAGCTGGTCACCGACAACGAGACGGCCATCGCCGACGCGCTCGAGAAGGACCTCGGCCGCAAGCCGTTCGAGGCCTGGCTGGCCGACATCGCCAGCACCGCGAGTGAGGCCCATGACGCGGCCAAGAACGTCGGAAAGTGGACGAAGCGCAAGCACCGCCGGCTCGAACTGTCGCAGTTCCCCGGCCGCGGGTGGATCGAGTACGAGCCGTTCGGCACGGTGCTGATCATCGGCGCCTGGAACTTCCCGTTCGCGTTGACGCTCGGCCCCGCCATCGGAGCCATCGCCGCTGGAAACGCCGTCGTGCTCAAGCCGTCGGAGGTGTCGCCGGCGTCCTCGGCCCTGATGGCGGAGTTGGTCCCGCGGTACCTGGATCGCGACGCGATCGTGGTGATCGAGGGCGACGGCGCGGTCAGCCAGGAGCTCATCGCGCAGGGATTCGATAAGCTGTGCTTCACCGGCGGCACCGAGATCGGTCGCAAGGTCTACGAGGGCGCGGCGAAGCACCTGACGCCGGTCACCCTGGAGTTGGGCGGCAAGAGCCCGGTCATCGTCGCGGCCGACGCCGACATCGACGTCGCGGCCAAACGGATCGCGTGGACCAAGCTGGTGAACTCGGGCCAGATCTGCATCGCGCCGGACTACGTCATCGCCGACGCCAAGATCCGCGACGAGCTCGTCGACAAGATCAAGGCTGCCGTGACGACGTTCGAGGCCGGCGATCCGGGCGGCAAGCCGATCGTCAACCAGCGACACTTCGACCGGCTGACCGCATCGCTGGCGGCCACCAAGGGCACCGTCGCGATCGGCGGCGGCTCGGATACGACGTCGCTGAAGATTCAGCCGACCGTCGTCGTCGACCCCGATCCGGCCGAGCCGTTGATGACCGACGAGATCTTCGGGCCCATTCTGCCCATCGTCACCGTCCAATCCCTGGACGAGGCAATCGATTTCGTGAACTCACGGGACAAGCCGCTGGCCGCCTACCTGTTCACCAAGACCAAGAGTGTGCGGGAGCGGGTGATCAAGGAGGTGTCGTCGGGCGGCATGCTCGTCAACCACCTGCTGTTCCAGTTCTCGACCGCGAAGCTGCCGTTCGGCGGCGTGGGACCGTCCGGCATGGGCGCCTATCACGGCAGGTTCGGCTTCGAGGAGTTCAGCCACAAGAAGTCGGTGCTGACCAAGCCGACCCGACCCGACTTGAGCGCGTTGATCTACCCGCCGTATACAGAGAAGGCGTGGAAGCTGGCGCGCAGACTCTTCTAGGGCTCGGCACCGGCTCGAAGCTCAATTTCGTCACAGAAGTACCCGACCATCTCTCTACGGAAGGAACTCCATGCCCGGAGTGCAGGATCGTGTCATCGTCGTCACCGGAGCCGGGGGTGGCCTCGGCCGTGAATACGCCCTGACCCTGGCCCGCGAGGGTGCCAGCGTGGTGGTCAACGACCTCGGTGGATCCCGCGATGGTTCGGGCGCAGGTCACAACATGGCCGACCAGGTGGTCTCCGAGATCAAGGAGGCGGGTGGCCGCGCCGTCGCCAACTACGACAGCGTCGCGGAGCCCGCGGGTGCCGAGAACATCATCAAGACCGCGCTCGACGAGTTCGGCAAGGTCGACGGTGTGGTCAGCAATGCGGGCATCCTGCGCGACGGCACGTTCCACAAGATGACGTTCGAGGCCTGGGACGCCGTGCTCAAGGTGCACCTCTACGGCGGCTACAACGTGATTCGGGCGGCGTGGCCGCACTTCCGCGAGCAGAGCTTCGGCCGTGTCGTCGTCGCCACCTCGACGAGCGGTCTCTTCGGCAACTTCGGTCAGGCCAACTACGGAGCGGCGAAGCTTGGCCTGGTCGGCCTGATCAACACGCTGGCGCAGGAAGGCGCCAAGTACAACATCAAGACCAATGCGGTAGCGCCGATCGCCGCCACCCGCATGACGCAGGACATCCTGCCGCCCGAGGTGTTCGAGAAGCTGACCCCCGAGTACGTCGCACCGGTGGTGGCCTACCTGATGACCGAGGAGTTGCCGGACACCGATTCGGTCTTCATCGTCGGCGGCGGCAAAGTACAGCGCACCGCGCTGTTCCAGAACGACGGCGTGACGTTCTCGAGCGTGCCCTCGGTCGACGACGTCGCCGCCAAGTGGGGCGAGATCACCGATCTGTCGGCGGCGCAGTCGGCCAGCTTCAAGCTCGGCTGACACAAGCGTGAAGGCACTTGTTGCGCAAGAGCTTTCCGGACCCGGGGGATTGGTCTACACCGATGTCGACGACGTCTCCGGTGCCGACGTGGTGGTCGTCGACGTCGGTGTGGCAGGTGTTTCCTTCCCGGACTTGCTGCTGATCAAGGGCGAATACCAGCTCAAGCTGAACCCTCCGTTCATCCCGGGGACCGAGGTCGCCGGGGTGGTGCGCTCGGCGCCCTCTGACTCGGGTTTCACCGTGGGACAGCGGGTTACGGGGTTGAGCATGCTCGGCGCGTGGGCCGAACGCGTGGCGTTGTTGCCGACGAGCGTGCAACCGACACCGGACGAGATCGATGACGGCGCGGCGGTGTGCCTGCTCGGCAACTACTACACGATGTACTTCGCCCTGGTCCGGCGCGGTGGGCTGCTCGCAGGCGAGACGGTGCTGGTGCTCGGCTCGGCGGGTGGCGTCGGCACGGCCGCCATCCAGATCGCAAAGGCGCTGGGCGCCAAGGTGATCGCCATGGTGCACCGGCCGGGCGCGACGGAGTTCGTCGAATCGTTGGGCGCCGACGTCGTACTGCCGTTGACCGAAGGGTGGGCGCAGGCCGTGCGCGATCACACCGACGGCCGCGGGGTTGACCTGGTCGTCGATCCGATCGGCGGGGAGGCATTCGACGACGCGATCCGGGTGCTGGCGACCGAGGGGCGGCTGCTGGTGCTGGGGTTCGCCTCCGGCGGCGGCATCCCGTCGGTCAAGGTGAACCGGCTGCTGCTGCGCAACGTCAGCGTGGTCGGCGTCGGGCTCGGCGAGTTCATCAACCGCACGCCCGGCGCGCAGGCAGAGATCGGCGCCGGGCTGTCCAAGCTCGTCGCGGCCGGGCTGCGACCGCCGCCGCCGGTGCGGTATCCGCTGTCGGAGGGCCGGGCGGCGCTGGAGAGCCTGGCCGACAGCGGGATACGCGGCAAGGTCGTTCTGGTTCCGTGATGTTGCCAAGGGCGCTGGCCTTCGACGTGTTCGGCACGGTCGTCGACTGGCGCGGCAGCATCATCGGCGAGCTCGCGAAGTTCGGTACCGCCCATGGGCTGCAACGGGATTGGGCGACTTTCGCCGACGAGTGGCGCAACGGCTATGCGCCGGCGATGGACCGGGTGCGCAAGGGCGAACTGCCGTGGACCCGGATCGACGCGCTGCACCGGGGCATCCTCGACGAGCTCCTCCAGCGAGCAGGCATCGACTCGGTATCCGAGGCGGACGTCGACCACCTCAACCGGGCCTGGCACCGGCTCGATCCGTGGCCGGACTCCGTCGAAGGCCTGACCCGCCTGAAACGACGATTCATCATCACCACGCTGTCGAACGGGAACGTCTCGCTGCTGACCAACATGGCCAAGCACGCGGGGCTGCCGTGGGACTGCGTGATATCCGCCGAACTGTTCCACCACTACAAGCCCGACCCGCAGGCCTACCTCGGGTGCGCCGACCTGCTCGACGTCGCACCTGGCGAGCTGATGCTCGTCGCGACCCACCCCAGTGACCTACGCGCGGCGCGGGCCAGCGGTCTGATGACGGCATACGTGAAGCGGCCCCTCGAGTTCGGCGAGGGCCACCACTTGCCTGCGGTGGACGACGGTGAGTTCGACCTCATCGCCGACGACTTCCTCGACCTCGCGGAGCAGCTCAATAGACTCGGCTCGTGAGCACCGTCGGGATCGTCCTCGTCGCGTTGACGATCGCCGTCGGACTGGTCGGCATCCTGGTCCCGCTGCTGCCCGGCACCGTGCTGGTGTTCGGCGCGATCCTGGTGTGGGCGCTGTTCGAGCGGACGACGGTGGCGTGGGTGACGCTCGGCATCGTCGCCGTGCTGCTGGCCGCCTCACTGCTGGTGAAGTACCTGTGGCCCATGCGGCGAATGAAGAGCGCCGACGTCGGGAGGATGAGCCTGGTGGCCGGCGCCGTGCTGGGCATCATCGGATTCTTCGTCGTTCCGGTGCTGGGTCTGGTGATCGGCTTCGTGCTCGGCGTGTACCTCGCCGAACTGGCGAAGCGGCGCGACCAGAGGGTCGCATGGACGTCGACGGTGCACGCCATCAAGGGCGTCGCATTGTCGGTGGGGGTGGAACTCGCGGGTGGGTTGCTCGCGACGGTGGCTTGGGTGGTCGCCGTCGCGTTCTTCTGACCTACTCGAACAACAACCAATGAAGCGGAGGATCTGCCATGTCCGAAACGAAGATCACGGTCATCTACGACAACCCCACCGATCCGGCGGCGTTCGAAGCTGCTTACGGGGCCGAGCAATTGGAGGCTGCGCGTAAGATTCCTGGCCACATTCGCTTCGAGGCATCGAAGGTGTGGCCCAAGGAGGACGGCTCGCCGACGCCTGCGTACCGGATGATCGACCTCTACTACCCCGACTACGACGCGGCCTGCCTTGCGGTCACCACGCCGGAGGCCGGCGCGTTCTTCGAGGCCTTGGGCCGGTTGTCCACAGGTGGCGTGCGGGTGCTGATGTCGGACGTCGAGGTCCCACAGGGCTGACGCTGCGCGAAACCGCGGGTCGAAGTGCCCGCCTCTGAGCGAATTGAGGCTTGCTTGACGGCCGGGGGCCGCGGAATCTTCTGGGCGACCGCGGCTCCCGGACGTTAGGCCGACGGTGCCATGGATGCCGCGCTGGCCGGTTTCCGGGCGTGCGTCTAAGTGCCCGCCTCTGAGCGAATTTGGTTGGCTCGTTCGCGAAGCGCGGTGACCCGTTGATGGATTCGATACTCGGTTGACCGCGGCATGTAGAACGGCCCGTAGAGTCCGCGGCCGCGTCGACACACCCTCGAGTGGGCCATCTCCCAGCGCAACGCGTCGGAGACGGACTTCGCCGGGTTCCCCGGGATGACGAAACCCTGGTAGGTGAGCCCGTCGATCAGGGTGGAGATGCTGCAGGTCCCATGCTGGGCCAGGTATTCGGTGAGCGCGTATCGCAACTCGATGCCGCGCAAGATTCGGGAGTCGTCCATGTCGTGACGATGGCACGCAGGTCTGACACTGCCGCCGATTCGCTCAGAGGCGGGCACTTCGAAGGGCCGCTGGAAACGCGACAGGCAGACCGGCGCCATCGATCGACTGGCGCCGGCAATCAGGTCAGCAGGTTGGCCCGCAGCCGATCCACCTGCTCGCTCGTCACGCCAAGCGCGCCAAGGTAATTCGGCAACGAGCCGTACTCCTCGTCGATGGTGCGTCGCGCAGCGGCGAGATAGTCCTCCCGCACGCCGAGCACCTCTTGGGTGAGCTGCGCCTCGGCGAACGTGAGCATCTCGTCCGTCACGTTCTCACCGGCCCGGTTGCGGATCGACTCGACGATGCGGTCCCGCAGTCGCGGCACCGCCTCGTTGCTGCGCAGGAAGTCGGCCATGATCGCGTCGTGGGAGACGCCAACGGCCTCGAGCGTCACCGCGACGGTGAACCCGGTCCTGTCCTTGCCCGCGAAGCAATGCGTGATGACGGGCCGCTGGTCGGCGAGCATCGAAATCACCTGGCGCACAGCCAGATGCGCGCCAGCCAACGCGGGAAAGCGACGGTACTCCTCGGTCATGAAGCGCCCGGCAGCGACCGCGACCGCCTCGTCGGCAGGCTTCTCGGTGAGCATCCGCTCGAACGCGTACTCGTGCGGCGCCTCGGTGCCCTCGGGACTCTGGTTGGACAGTTCGTGGAACGGCAGCATGTGGACTTCGACGCCGTCGGGCACCAGGCCCGCTCCGCGCTTCTCCACCTCGCGCAGCGACCGCAGGTCCGCTACGTCCGTGATGCCGAGCCGGCGCATGGTCTCCCGGCCGTCATCGTCGAGCCGGGTCAGCTCACTGGACCGGTAGAACCGGCCAGGGCGAATCCCAGTCTCCTCCGCGACGTCGCGAAAGTTCCACGCCCCCGACAGATCATCGCCAGCCACTACGTCGTCACCGCCGCTGCGAACGCGGACTTCTCACGACCGAGCTCGGCTCGGGCAATGGTGCGCATGTGCACCTCGTCGGGCCCGTCGAACAACCGCATCGCCCGATGCCAGCCGTACAGCCGGGCCAGCACGGTGTCATCGCTGATACCGGCGGCCCCGTGCACCTGGATCGCGCGGTCGATGACGTTGCACGCCATCTGCGGGGCGACCGCCTTGATCATCGCCACCTCGTTGCGCGCTTCCTTGTTGCCCTTCTTGTCGATCACCCACGCCGCCTTGTGACACAACAGTCGAGCCTGGTCGATCTCGTTGCGGGACAGCGCAACCTGCTGCTGCACCACGCCTTGCTCGGCCAACGGCTTGCCGAACGCGATGCGGTTGTTCACCCGGTCGACCATCAATGCCAGTGCCCGCTCGGCCACGCCGATCGCACGCATGCAGTGGTGAATGCGGCCAGGCCCCAGCCGGGCCTGTGCGATCGCGAAGCCACTGCCCTCCTCGTGCAGCAGATTCGCCACGGGCACGCGCACGTTGTCGAACGACACCTCGCAGTGCCCGTGCTGGTCCTGCCAACCGAACACCGGCAGCGACCGCTCGATCGACACACCGGGGGTGTCGACCGGCACCAGGATCATCGACTGCTGCTGGTGGCTTGCCGCGTCGGGGTTGGTGCGGCCCATCACGATGAGGATCTTGCAGCGCGGGTCGGCCGCACCCGAGATCCACCACTTGCGGCCGTTGATGACGTAGTCGTCGCCGTCGCGCAGCATGGTCGTCTGGATGTTGCGGGCGTCGCTCGAGGCCACCGCGGGCTCGGTCATCGCGAACGCGCTACGGATCTCACCGTTGAGCAACGGCTCGAGCCACTGCTTGCTCTGTTCCTCGTTGGCGAACAGGTGCAGGGTCTCCATGTTGCCGGTGTCGGGCGCCGCGCAGTTGGTCACCTCCGGCGCGATCTCCATGCTCCATCCGGTCAGCTCGGCCAGCGGTGCGTACTCCAGGTTGGTCAGCCCCGACTCCGACGGCAGGAACAGATTCCACAGCCCCCGCTCCTTGGCCTTGGGCTTCAACTCCTCGATGACCGGCGGGACGGTGTGGTGGTCGGGCCCCTTCTCGTGCCGGTACGCCTCGTAGGAGGCTTCGGCGGGGAACACGAACTCCGTCATGAAATCGGTGAGCCGTTGGTGGTAGTCCTGCCCCTTGGCCGACATCGCGAAGTCCATGACCGCCACGATATGACACCCGTCAGGTTGGCCAACGGGTGCCGTCGAGCAGCGTGCGCCCTGGGCTGTCCCGCAATCTCGGGAACGTGCCGCGGTGTTGTGCGAAGCTGACCGCGTGACCGGGTCGAGCGGCGAGAAGGTGCGTGTAGTGGTGGGTGACGATCACCCGCTCTTCCGCGACGGCGTGGTGCGCGCACTGAGCTCCAGCGGATCGATCGACGTGGTCGCCGAGGCCGACGACGGTCTGAGCGCGTTGGAGCTCATCCGCGAACACCAGCCGCAGGTCGCGCTTCTCGACTACCGGATGCCGGGCCTGGACGGCGCGCAGGTCGCCGCCGCGGTGCGCCGTGACGAGCTGCCGACGCGCGTGCTCCTGATCTCCGCGCACGACGAGTCCGCGATCGTCTACAGCGCCTTGCAGGAGGGCGCCGCGGGCTTCATCCCGAAGGAGTCCAGCCGGGCCGAACTGGTCGAGGCGGTGCTGAATTGCGCCAAGGGCCGTGACGTCGTCGCGCCGAGTCTGGCGGCCGGGCTGGTGGGAGAGATCCAGCGCCGCAACGACTCGGACACCCCGACGCTCAGCGCCCGCGAGCGTGAAGTCCTCGGCCTCATCGCAGGCGGCCAGAGCATCCCGGCGATGGCCAAGCAGCTGTTCCTCGCGCCGTCCACGGTGAAGACCCACGTGCAGCGGCTCTACGAGAAGCTCGGCGTCGGGGACCGCGGCGCCGCCGTCGCGGAAGCGATGCGTCGCGGGCTGTTGGAATAGCCGTGGTTCGCCACCTCCGGCGCATCGTCGACTACTTCGCGGCAGAGCCCGTGCGAGTGTCGGCGTTGTTGCGTCTGCCGCTGATCGCGCTGATGGGCTTCCTGGTCTGGTTGTGGGAGGTCGACAGCTGGCTGCCCGGCGTCTACACGGCGATCCTCGGTGCGTATGCGGTGGTCGCCGTGCTGTGGGCGGTGGCCGTGTTCCGCGGCCCCGTGCCGTCCTGGGGCGGGTGGATCTCCACGGGTGTCGACGTCCTTGCGGTCGTCTCGTTGTGCGTCGTGTCCGGCGGTGCGACGGCAGCGCTTCTTCCTGTGTTCTTCCTGCTGCCGCTCTCGGTCGCGTTCGGCGACCGACCGGTGGTGACCGGGGCGCTCGGTCTCACCACCGCAGCGTGTTATCTCGCGGCGTGGATCGTCTACTCGAAACGCGACGACCACGTCGGCCTGCCCGACGTCGTGTACCTGCAGTTCGGTTTCCTGCTGTGGCTTGCGGTGGCCACGACGGCGTTGTGCCTGGTCCTGACCCGCCGCGCAGCGCGGGTGCGGGCGCTGCTCGACGTCCGCCGCAGGCTGGTGGCGGAGTCGATGCAGGCCGACGAACGGACCAACCGCGTCCTCGCCGAGCACTTGCACGACGGCCCGCTGCAGACGTTGCTCGCCGCGCGGATGGAGCTCGACGAGGTTCGCGAACGCATCCCCGACCCCGCCCTCGACATGGTCTACGCGGCGCTCAACGAGACCGCCGCGGGACTGCGCTCAACCGTGACGGCGCTGCACCCGCAGGTGCTTGCGCAGCTCGGGCTCGCGCCAGGGGTACGGGAACTGTTGCGTCAGTACGAGACGCGCGGCGACTTCATCATCGATGCCGATCTCGAAGACGTCGGAAGGCCTGCCTCGCAAGCGCTGCTCTACCGGGCCGCACGCGAGCTGCTCGCCAACATCAACAAACATGCAGGCGCGACGGAGGTGACCATCCGCCTGTTCCGCGCAGGGGACCGCATCGTGTTGACCGTCGCCGACGACGGAACGGGCTTCGAGCCGTCGATCGTCGAGCAGCGCGTCGCAGAGGGCCACATCGGGTTGGCCTCGCTTCAGGCGAGGTTCGACTCGATGGGTGGTGCGATGGCCATCGAATCGAAGATCGATCATGGGACTCTGGTGACCGTGACCTCGCCGCCCGAGGCGAGTAGTGACGGGTGACGAATCCGCCGCGACGTTGATAGGTTCGGATCGGTTCGGGTGACGAGGAGTCGGTGTGATGTGTCTATTGCGCTTCTGTCGCCCTGAGGACCCGTCGTGATGACCGAGCGGTGGAAGCCGCGGCAGGATCACTACTACTGGTTGACGGCCATCCTCGCGGGGCGGGGACTGCAGGCGAGAACGTGCCGCGTCGTCGCGGGTGTCATGTTCACCCTCGGCCTGATCCCGCTCATCTCGCTGCTCAGCCCGCTCGGTCCGAAGGGGCTGATCGGTCAGGTCCTCGCCGTCGCCGTCACGACGTGCTGTGTGGTGATGGCGCTGCGCTGGTTGCGCCATCGGTGGCCGTCCAGGGCCGAGTCGGCGGCGTGCGTCGTGGTGGGCACGGTCTGCATCTCCATCGCCTGCCTCATCCCGACCAGTCCGGTGGCCGGTCTGCTCGGCGCATCCTCGTTCGCCGTGCTCTCCGCATACGTCACGTGCTTCCACCGCCTGCGGCTGCTGGCGTTCACCTGGGCGGTCGCGTTCGCCACGTTGGTCGTCCTGGCAATCCGGCTGGCTCCCCTGGACACGGCGCTCGCGATCAGCAGTGTCTGCCTGGTGGCACTCGTCAACGTCTTCGCGGCCGCCGTGTGCAGGGCGGGGATCCGACTCATCAGCGGCGACGCCGAGACCAACCAGCTGGAGCCGTTGACCGGGTTGCTCGACCGCGACGCCTTCTACGAACGGACCGCGACGCTGCTCGCGGCGCGGCACCGCGACGATGACCGGTACCTGGTCCTCGTCATCGTCAACATCGACGGCTTCTCGCTCATCACGGGCATGTCCGGCGAACGGGGCGGCAACCTGGCCAGGGTTGCGGTCGGCACCGCGTTGAGCAGCTGCGTCCGTCACAACGCCGTCGTCGCCCACGTGTCCGAAGACGACTTCGTCATCGCCGACACCTTCACCACGCTCGACGCCTCGCCCCTCGTCGACCGCGTCCGCTCCGCGGTGAGCAACACCCCGTCGCGGTTGACCGCCAGTGTCGGGGTGGTCAGCACGCCGCTGCGACCGCTGATGCACCTGCCGCCGGATGACGTCGTCGACGAGGTCATGACGATCGCGACGGCGGCGATGTTCGAGGCGCGCAAGGCGGGCGGCAACCGGGCCCGCTTCGTCATCAACCCGGCATTGAGCGTGCTGGCCAACCCCGACGCCAGCGGTCGCGAATAGCGTCAGTCGCGGCGCAACAGCACCAGCGCCAACGCGGCGGCCACGCCGGCCAGCCCGACGATGGTGACGGTCACGGCCGTCCAGCCCGCGGCATCGAATACGACGCCACCGAACCAACCGATGACGCTTGACCCGCCGTAGTAGAAGAGGTTGTAGAGCGACGACGCCTGGGCCTTGCCGACGGTGGCTTCGCGCCCCGTCCAGCCGGATGCGATCGCGTGTGCGCCGAAGAAGCCCGCCGTGCCGATGACGAGACCCGCGAGGACCACGAACACGTTGTCGCTCAAGGTGATCGCGACGCCGACGATCATGGTGGCGATCGACGCCAGCAATACCCGCTTGCGTCCGAACCGGGTGGACTCCGCGCCCGCCCGCGACGACGCCCACGTACCCGCCAGATAGGCCAGGAACACCAGGCTCACCAACGTCTGGGGAAGGTGGAACGGCGCGGCCGCGAGCCGGAAGCCCAGGAAGTTGTACATGGCGACGAAGCCGCCCATGAGCAGGAACGCCTGGGCGAACAGGGCCAGCTGGCGCGGGGATCGCAGGTTGGCGGCCAGCTTGTGGAGCACGCCGCCTGCCCGATGTGAGTGCGACGGGTCGTACCCGAGGGGCTTGGGTGCGAGCCGGACGAACCCCAGCGCTCCCAACCCGCACAGGGCGGCGACGGCGAGTACCCCGATCCGCCAGCCCGCGGCCTCGCCGATCGGGCCGGCGACGAGTCGTCCCAGGAGGCCGCCGACGGTGGTGCCCGCGACGTACATCCCCGCTGCGCGCGCCGCGTGGTCGAGGTGGATCTCCTCGGACAGGTAGGCAATGGCGATCGCCGGTACGCCGCCGACCAGCAGGCCCTCGAGGAAGCGGCCGGCCAACAGCAACTCGTAGCTCGGGGCGAACGGAACGACGAGGCCGAGGACGGTCGCCGCGGTGACCGACAGCGACATCGCCCGCACCCGGCCGATCCGGTCGGCGACCATCGACCACGGGATCACGCCGACCGCGAGGCCTGCGGTGGCGGCCGAGACCACCAGCGCCGCATTCGCCGCGCCGGTGTGCAGGTCGGAGGCGATCAGCGGCAGTACCGACTGCGGCGAGTACAGCTGGGCGAACGTGGCCACGCCTGCGCAGAACAGAGCCGCCAGCAGCCGCCGGTACTCCGTCGAGCCCCGCTGGTGTCCTGTCCAGGCCTCGGAGAGGTGCGGTACGTCGATGGTCACCGATCGAGTGTCGGCGCGCGCACTACATATGTCCAATGCATGAAGTTGCCCAAAATCATGCATCGAATGCATGATCAGGTCAGCTGGCCCTGGTCCTTCGTGAACTCGACGAACCGTGCCACCGCCGCAGGCACCTCGCGCCCGGCAGCCAGGGCCAACCCGACCTGCCGTTTGGCACCTGCGTCGGAGAGTGGCAGGTACGCGACCATCGGATCAGCGCGCTCGGCCCGCGGTACGGGCACGACGGCAACCCCGAAACCCGCCGCGACAAGGCCCTCCATCGTGGGGATCTCGGAGGCCTCGAACGCATGCTGCGGCTGGATCCCGGCGGCCGCGCACAGGTCGTCGGTGAGCGTCCGCAGACCGGACCCGACGCGGAGCACGATGAAGGGTTCGCCCGCGACGTCCGCCAGACGTACTCGGGAGCGCTTGGCCAGCGCATGTCCGCGCGGTACCGCGACGCACAGTCGTTCGGAGTACAGGCCGTGCCACACGAATCCCTGGCCCGCGGGTCGCGGCGATGTGATGGCCAAGTCGGCATGCCCCTCGGACACGCGGCGCGCGAGCGCGTCCGCTGCGCCCTGATAGAGATCGAAGTGGACGTGCGGCGCGTGTAACCGAAACCGCCGCAACAGATCCGGAACGAGCCACGTGGCCAACGAGTGCAGGAACGCCAATCGGACCGTGCCGGTGTCCGGATCGCGCAGCGCGGCGATGCGCTCGTTCGCCGACCGCATCTCGGCGGTGGCGCGACGGGCGTGTTCGGCCACGATGGCGCCGTAGGCGTTCAAGCGCAGCCGGCGGTTCACCCGATCGAAGAGCGGGACGCCGACCTCGGCCTCCATGCGGGCGAGGGCGCGTGACAGTGTCGGCTGCGGGATGCCAAGCTCGGCGGCCGCGTCCGTGACGTGTCCGATCTCGGCCAGCACGACGAACCAGCGCAGTTCGTCGAGATGCATGCCGGCGAGCATATCGCCGGCATGCCGAGGTCTCAGGTGGTCAGGCTGCGGGCGATGACGAGGCGCTGAATCTGATTGGTGCCCTCGAAGATCTGCGTGATCTTCGCTTCCCGCATGTAGCGCTCCACGCGGTAGTCCCGCGTGTAACCGGCACCGCCGAACACCTGCACGGCATCGGTGGTCACCTTCATCGCGGCGTCGGTGGCGACCAGCTTGGCCACGCTGGCCTCCGTCGAGTACGGCAGGCCCTGGTCACGCCTGCGCGCGGCGTCGAGGTAGGTGGCCCGTGCGCTGACGACGGCCGCGGCCATGTCGGCGAGCAGAAAGCCAAGCCCCTGATGGTCGATGATCTTGCGGCCGAACGTGGTTCGCTCGTTGGCGTAGCGTTGCGCCTCGTCGAGCGCGGCCTGCGCGATGCCCGTCGCGACGGCGGCGATGCCAAGCCGGCCGGAGTCGAGCGCGCTGAACGCGATCTGCAGACCCTGGCCCTCGGCGCCGATCCGGCGGTCGGCGTCCAGGCGGGCGTTGTCGTAGAACGCCGACGTGGTCGGCACGGCCGACAGGCCCATCTTCTCCTCGGGCTTGCCGAACGTCAGCCCGTCCAGGTCGCCGGGCACCAGGAAGCAAGAGATGCTTCCACGACTTCCCGGGTCGCTCCGCTCCTGCCCTCCGGAACCGGACCCCTCACCCGTCCTGGCGAACAGGGTGTAGAAGTCGGCGACGCCGCCGTGGGTGATCCACGACTTCGACCCGTTCAGCACGTAGCCACCGTCGGCAGGCTTGGCCGTGCACCGCAGCGCGGCGGCATCGGACCCGGCCTGCGGCTCGGACAGGCTGTAGGCGCCGATCTGCTCGCCGGACAGCATGCCCGGCAGCCAGCGCTGCTTCTGCTCTTCGGTGCCGAACGTCAGCAGGGGGTGCGACGACAGGCTGTGCACGCTGACCGCGACGGCCACCGCGGCCCAACGGGCGGCGATCTCCTCGAGCGCCTGCAGGTACACCTCGAACGGCTGGCCCGCGCCACCCCACTCCTCGGGCTGCGGCAGGCTCAACAACCCGGCGGCACCCAGTTGGGCGAACACCCCGTCGGGGTAGGTCTCCGACTTCTCGTGTGCGTCGACGATGGGGTCGAGGAGCTTGTCGGCGATGTCGCGGGTCAGCGCGATGAGCTCGCGCGCCTCGTCGGAGGGGAGCAGGCGGTCGACGGCCACGGCATTCGCCTTTCGAAACAGTACTGAGATCGATCCATCAGTATCATTCGAAGAGTACTCGACGAGCGGCTGCAGTACTATCGCGGGATGTCCGACCTGGCCGACAGCGGTTTCGCGACGCGCAGGCGGACCAAGCTGTTCGACGATCTGCTGGCGTTGTTCCTGGCGGAGGGTTTCAGCCACCTCGTGCTGGACGACATCGCGTCCAGGCTGCGGTGCTCGAAGTCCACGCTGTACACGCTGGCGGCGAGCAAGGATGAGTTGGTCCGGCGCGTGACGGTGCACTTCTTCAAACGCGCCACCAGCGCCGTGGAAGCGGTGCTTGCCGATGCCCACGGTGCGCAAGAGCGCGTCTCGGCGTACCTCACCGCGGTCGGTGCCGAATTGGCCGTCGCCTCCGACGTCTTCATGGCCGATCTCAGCGCGTTCGCCTCGGCGCGCGAAGTCTACGAAGCCAATACCCGCGCGGCAGCGCTACGCGTGCGCCAGTTGATCGAGGAGGGAGTCGCCGCAGGCGCGTTCCGCGAGGTGCACGCCGCCTTCGCGGCCGACCTCGTCTCGACGATGATGGTCCGCATCCAACAGCGCGGCGTGCGAACGGCCACCGGGCTGAGCGACGCCGAGGCCTACGCCGAGTTGGCGACCCTTCTCACCCACGGTCTGCGGGCCTGAGCCGCTCGCTTACAGCGCGGCGTTGATCGCGTCGACCCGGTCCTTGGCGTCGCCGAACAGCATCTGGGTGTTCTCCCGGAAGAACAGCGGGTTCTGCACGCCGGCGTAGCCCGACGCCATGGAGCGCTTGAACACGATGACGTTGTCGGCGTTCCACACCGTCAGCACCGGCATTCCCGCGATCGGGCTGCTGGGATCTTCCGACGCCGCGGGGTTCACGGTGTCGTTGGCGCCGATCACCAGGACCACCGAGGTGTCGTCGAAGTCGTCGTTGATCTCGTCCATCTCGAGCACGATGTCGTAGGGCACCTTGGCTTCGGCCAGCAGCACGTTCATGTGGCCGGGCAACCGGCCCGCGACGGGGTGGATGCCAAAGCGGACGTTGACGCCGCGCTCGCGCAGCTTGCGGGTCAGGTCGGCGACGCCGTACTGGGCCTGCGCGACGGCCATGCCGTAACCGGGGGTGATGATGACGGAGCTGGCCGAGGTGAGCAGTTCGGCGGCACCCTCGGCGTTGATCTCGCGGTGCTCGCCGTAGTCCTTGTCGTCGGCAGGGCCCGCCTCGATGCCGAAGCCGCCTGCGATGACCGAGATGAACGACCGGTTCATCGCCTTGCACATGATGTAGGACAGGTACGCACCGGAGGAGCCGACGAGCGCGCCGGTCACGATGAGCAGGTCGTTGGATAGCAGGAAGCCCGACGCCGCGGCGGCCCAGCCCGAGTAGCTGTTGAGCATCGACACCACGACGGGCATGTCGCCGCCGCCGATCGAGGCGACCAGGTGCCAGCCGAGCAGCAGGGCCAGCACGGTGACCGCGATCAGCAGCCACAGTGCCGGTGAGATGACGAACCACACCGTCAGCGCGAAGAACACGACCAGTGCGCCGACGTTGAGGAAGTTCTTGCCAGGCAGCATCAGTGGCGTCGACTTGATCCGCGCCGACAGCTTGAGGTTGGCAACGATCGATCCGGTGAACGTGACGGCACCGATGAAGACGCCGATGAAGACCTCGGCGGAGTGGATGCCGAGTAAGTTCTGGCTGTCGAGAAGAGCTGCCTCGGAACCGGCGAGGTCACCCTCCACGTGCAGGTAGCCGTTCCAGCCCACCAGCACGGCCGCCAGGCCGACGAACGAGTGCAGCAGCGCGATCAGCTCGGGCATGCCCGTCATCTCGACGACGCGGGCGCGCCACAGGCCGATCGCGGCACCGATCGCCATCGCGCCGGCCAGCAGGCCGATGCCAAGCGGCTCGATGTGGCGGGCCAACGCGAGCGCGATGGTGGCGATCAGCGCCACCGCCATGCCCGCCATGCCGAAGGCATTGCCTTGCCGCGATGTCTCGTGCTTGGACAATCCGGCAAGAGCCAGGATGAACAGCAGGGCCGCGACGACGTAGGCCGCGGTGGCAGTGGTCTCTAGGGTGAACATGCAATCCGTCCGATTGAGAAGAGTCAGGGGGGCGGGAGCGTGGTCAGCTGCGCGAGAACATCGCGAGCATGCGGCGCGTCACTGCGAAACCACCGAAGACGTTGATGCTGGCGAGCAGGATCGCGATCGTGGCCAAGGCCGTGACGACGGCCCCTCCGGTGTAGATCCCGTGTCCGATCTGCAGCAGCGCGCCGACGACGATGATCCCGGAGATAGCGTTGGTCACCGACATCAGCGGGGTGTGCAATGCGTGGTGCACGTGCCCGATCACGTAGTAACCGATCACGATCGCCAGGGCGAAGACCGTCAGGTGCACCTGCAGCGCGGCGGGTGACATCGCGATGAGCGCGAACAGCACCGCGGCTGCGGTGAACGTGATGCCCAGCCTGCGCTGCGGCGACATCGGTTGCTTGGCCTGCGACACCACCGGTGCTGCGGCGGCCGCGGCAGCCGGTGCGGCCGAGACCTGCACGGGGGGCGGTGGCCAGGTGGTCTCGCCCTCGCGCACGACGGTAACCGAGCGCTGCACCACGTCGTCGAAGTCCAGGGTGAGCTGGCCGTCCTTCTCCGGGGTGAGCAGCTTGAGCAGGTTCACCAGGTTGGTGCCGTACAGCTGCGACGCGGTGGCGGGTAGCCGCCCTGCCAGATCGGTGTAGCCGATGATCGTCACGCCGTTGTCGGTCACGATGGCCTGATCCTTGACCGCGCCCTCGACGTTGCCGCCGTTGGCCGCAGCCATGTCGACGATCACGCTGCCCGACTTCATCGACGCGACCATCTCCGCGGTGATGATGCGGGGCGCGGGCCGACCGGGGATCAGTGCGGTCGTAATGATGATGTCGACGTCTTTTGTCTGCTCGGCGTACAGCGCGGCCTCGCGGGCCTTGTAGTCGTCGCCCATCTCCTTGGCGTAGCCCGTTGCCGATACTTCGGCAGCGGCCGGGTCGACGTACAGGTACTCGCCGCCGAGGGACTTGACCTGATCGGCGACCTCGGGCCGCGGGTCGGTGGCCCGCACGATGGCACCCATGCTGCCCGCCGCGCCGATGGCGGCCAGACCGGCAACGCCGGCGCCGACGACCAGCACCTTGGCTGGCGGCACCTTGCCCGCCGCGGTGACCTGCCCGGTGAAGAACCGGCCGAAGCTGTGTGCGGCTTCGACGACGGCCCGGTAGCCGGCGATGTTGGCCATCGACGACAGCACGTCCAGCGACTGCGCCCGCGAGATACGGGGGACGGCGTCCATCGCCAGCACCGTGATCGGGCGGGCGGACAATTTCTCGACCAGCTCCGGGTTCAGCGCAGGCGAGATCAGGCTGACCAGGGTGGCCTTGTCCTTCAGCGCCGCGATCTCGACGTCGGAGGGGGCGTTGACCTTGAGTACGACGTCAGCACCCCACGGACCGCCGATCTCGGCGCCTGCCTCGACGTACGCGGCATCGGTGAAGCTGGAGGCAACGCCCGCACCGGACTCGACGACGACGGAGTAGCCCAGTTTGATGAGTTGTCCGACGGTCTGCGGCGTGGCGGCGACGCGCGTCTCACCCGCGTGAGACTCGCGCGGTATCCCGATGATCATGCCGAAGAGTCTCCCATTCGAGCCGCGAGCATGCGCGTGCCCCTCTGGCGATCAGAGGGGCACGCGACCGGCATTCCCGTGGTCATCGGCGCCAACGACGTCACCAAATCCGCCGCCAGCAACGACCCCTCGAGTCCGACTCTTGGGATGCCGATCGTCGATACCGACGCGTTAGGCCGTCACCTGATCCAGGTACCCGGGGCAGTACGCGCTGGCCGCCTCGACCACGAACACCGCTGCCTGATGTGCGCTCAGGTCGGTGCTGTCCATGATGTCGCCGCCGATGCTGGCGCCGGTCTTGCCGCTGGCCAGGTAGCTGCACACCAGGTGTCCGTCCTGGACGGCGTCCTTCGCCGAGTCGAAGGTGATGTTCGCGGCGTCGATGTTGGTCAGGAACTGGTCGTCGATCGAGCTGGCCGAAGCGGTCGCGGTCCCGGCGAGGGCGGCCAGGCCGAAGGCGCCGGCGGCGATGGCGGTGGTGGCGATGTTGGCGATCCGATTGGTGAACACTTCCTGGTCTCCCTGTCTGACGTTGTGGTGGCCGCTTGCTGCGAGCCGTGAACAGCATCGGGAGACCGGCTTGGGGGATTCTCAATGGATTCTTGGAGGCCGTTCCAAGGAAAGCTCACAGGTCGGTGGGGACGGCGGTGAGCGGACCGAAACCAGTCCGGAAACGTCCAAGCTGGTGACCGTAATGATGCTCGGCCAGGCTGCCAACGCATGCGCCGCCTGAAGAGCACCACGACGAGCGAGGTCGGCAAGACCACGCACACCGAGGTGCTCGAGGACTGCTATCTACGCGTGATGGCCGACCCGGAGCTCGCGTCGTGCTTCGACTGGATCGACATCCTGGCCATCAAGCACCACCTGCGGTCCGTCATCGCGGACACGGTCGGCAGGCCCGAGCCGCCGGACCCGTCGCGCCGGGGCATCCGGGTGTCGGCCGAACAGGACGCCAGGGTCAGGGAACACCTCGCCGACGTGCTCGCGGGTATCGGCGTCACGGTGCCGATGCCGGATCGACGAGCTGGTCCCTGAGTTGGCACAGGGTCCGTTCCAGGATCCGTGACACGTGCATCTGGGAGACACCGACTCGCTCGGCGATCTGGCTCTGCGTCATCGAGGCGAAGAAACGTAGATACAAGATGGTCCGCTCGCGCTCGGGCAGCGCGGCCAGAAGCGGTCGCACCGCCTCCCGGTCGGTGATGTGGTCGAACTCGGCGTCGACGTCGCCGATGGTGTCCGCCAGCATGCGCAGGCCACCGTCACCGCCCGCGATGGGGGCATCGATCGAGTGCACGTTGTACGACGCCGCGGCGACCAGACTTTCGACCACCTCTTCCCGATCCAGGTCGAGCAGCTCCGACAGCTCGGTCGCGGTCGGTGCCCGCCCGAGGTCATGCATCAATTGTGCTGTCGCCTTGGTGATTTGACCGTGCCTGTCGCGGATGCGGCGCGGCACGTGCATCGACCAGCCGTGATCGCGAAAGTGCCGCCGTACCTCGCCCATCATCGTCGGGACCGCGAAACCGAGGAAGCTCGAACTCTTCTCGGGATCGAACCGGTTGACGGCGTTCATCAGACCGATCCTGGCGACCTGGGTCAGATCCTCGAGGTTCTCGCCGCGCCGGTCGTAGTGTCGCGCGACGTGGTCGGCCAGTTGTAGGCACCGGGTGACGATGCGTTCCCGTTGACGGGTGAACTCGCGCGAGTCCGGGGGCAGCGACTTGAGGATGACGAACATGTCCACGACGTCGTGGTATTCGTCGGTGTGCTTCGGCGTCGAAACTTCAACGGGTGTAACCATTTCGGGTGCAACTGCTTGCATGTGTGGACCCCCTAGGAGGTGTCCGGGATGCGGCGCGCACGTCGGAGTGCGAGCGGCGTGCCACATCGTCCGTCGGGTGGACGGTCCGGCGATTTGCCGTCGCCGCACATCAGCGAGGCGGTTGCGGAAAGCGAAGGTCAGGGGAGATGCCCGCTCGCGGTGCGGCGTTACGGCCGCTTTGCGCTAAACGGCGATTGGTCCAGGTGGACGAGACCGAGCCTACCCCGATTGCACGGTGCTCGGTAGGTGATCGCGGGTTTTCTGGCATCACCCCTTTTCGCGGGCGAATAGAAGCACGCTGAATTCGACAGCGGCGCTGCATGTTCCGCATGCGTTGCTCCGGGGATGAAAGTCGATGTTTGTTTTGAGCCATTCGCGGGTACCGCTGCCCTGCTCGTGTGCGAGACCACGTTTTGGGCCGTATTTCCCCGGCCCGGGCGGTAACGGCAAAGTTAGATTCAGGCTGATCGCAGCTCTTTGCCAGCCGGACATGTCCCGGTATTCATGTTGGGATGAGCGCGACACCGCCTGCCCACTGCTGCCGCTGACGCTCTCGTCCAGCATCGGCTACACGTCGCAGGGAGTCGCAGGAACAGTGTCGGTCTTCGTCGATATCACGCAGGCCGAGTCGCAGGTCGACTCGCCGGCCACGCCCGCACCTAGGCCGGGTCGCTGGCGTGGCCGGTTGACCCGCGCCGCGCTGCCCCTGCTGTCGGTCGTGGTCTTCGGGATCGTCTGGCAGCTCGCCGCCGCCGCAGGCATCTGGAACCAGACCTTCGTGCCCTACCCGAGCACGGTCTGGAAGGCGTTCATCGACGTGTCGACCACCCACGACGGGGTGCGCGGCTACGCGGGTTACCTGCTGTGGGAACACCTCTACATGACGTTGCGACGGGTGCTGGTCGGTGTCGTCATCGGCGTCGGTCTCGGTGTGCTGCTCGGCCTGGTCATGGGCTCGATCGCTTGGGTGCGCAGCGTCCTGGAACCGTGGCTGACGTTCCTGCGCGCACTCCCTCCACTGGCCTACTTCTTCCTGCTGGTCATCTGGCTGGGCATCGACGAGGCACCGAAGATCACGCTGCTGGCGCTCGCGGCGCTACCGCCTGCGGCAGTGGCGACCACGGCCGCCGTCGTCGCGGCGCCGGTCGGACTCACCGAGGCGGCCCGTGCCCTCGGTGCGACCCGTGCTCAGGTGATCCGCGACGTCGTCGTGCCCTCGGCGCTGCCCGAGACGTTCACCGGCATCCGGCTCGCGGTCGGCATGGCCTACTCGTCGGTGGTCGCGGCCGAACTGTTCAACGGCATCCCCGGCATCGGTGGCCTGGTCAAGGACGCAAGCAACTACAACAACACCCCGGTCGTACTCGTGGGCATCTTCGCCATCGGGTTCTCGGGTCTCGTCATCGACGGATTACTCCGTGCAGCGGAACGCCGCGCGGTCCCTTGGAGAGGAAAGATTTGAAACTCAAGACGCTTCTGGCGGCGGTTGCGGTCTCGGCCCTTGCGCTGTCTGGCTGCGCGGTGGACCACTCGGGGCAGGACTCCGCAAAGCCAACCCTGCGCCTGGGCTACCAGACGTTCCCCAGTGGGGACCTGATCGTCAAGAACAACAAGTGGCTCGAAGAGGCGTTGCCGGACTACAACATCAAGTGGATCAAGTTCGACTCCGGCGCGGACATCAACACCGCGTTCATCGCCAAGGAGCTGGACTTCGGCGCGCTGGGTTCCAGCCCTGTGGCACGCGGACTCTCGGCACCGCTGAACATCCCCTACAGCGTCGCGTTCGTGCTCGACGTCGCAGGCGACAACGAGGCGCTGGTGGCCCGCAACGGCACCGGCATCAACGCCATCGCGGACCTGAAGGGCAAGCGCGTCGCCACGCCGTTCGCGTCGACCGCGCACTACAGTCTGCTCGCCGCACTGGCGCAGAACAACTTGTCGCCCAAGGACGTTCAGCTCATCGACCTGCAGCCGCAGGCGATCCTCGCGGCGTGGGATCGCGGTGACATCGACGCGGCCTACACCTGGTTGCCGACGCTGGACGATCTGCGCAAGACGGGCAAGGACCTGATCACCAGCCGTCAGCTGGCCAAGGACGGCAAGCCGACCCTGGATCTCGCTGCGGTGTCCAACGAGTTCGGCGCTGCCCATCCCGACGTCGTCGACAAGTGGCGCCAGCAGGAGGCCCGTGCACTCACCACCATCAAGGACGACCCGGACGCCGCGGCCAAGGCGATCGCGGCCGAGATCGGGCTGAGCCCGGATGTCGTTGCGGGACAACTCAAGCAGGGCGTGTACCTGACACCCGAGCAGCTTACGTCGCCGGAATGGCTCGGCACCGAAGGCGCGGTCGGCAACATCGCCAAGAACCTGCAGTCCGCATCGGAGTTCCTGGCCGAGCAGAACCAGATCCCCTCCGCCGCACCGCTCAAGACGTTCCAGGACGCGATCTACGTGAAGGGACTACCGGGTGCCCTCGCCCAGTGACGTCGTCACCGAGCCGGAGACTCGCGGCGGCCTGCGGATCAAGAGCGTTTCGCACCGCTACGGCTCGGGCAGGGACCAGGTCACCGCACTCGGGCCCGTTGACATCACGGTCGACCCCGGCTCGTTCCTGGTGCTCGTCGGCGCCTCGGGTTGCGGCAAGAGCACGCTGCTTCGGCTGATCGCCGGCTTCGAAACCCCAAGCGAGGGAACGGTTGTGGTGGAGGGGACACCTCCGACGCCCGGCGTGACGGCAGGTGTGGTGTTCCAGCAGCCGCGGCTGTTCCCGTGGCGCACCGTCGGCGGCAACGTCGAGTTGGCGCTGAAGTACGCAGGGGTGCCAAGGGACAAAAGGGCCCAGCGCCGAGCGACGTTGCTGCAGCGAGTGGGTCTCGAGGGCACCGCGGACCGCAAGATCTGGGAGATCAGCGGGGGACAGCAGCAGCGCGTGGCGATCGCCCGTGCGCTGGCCGCCGAGACTCCGCTGTTCCTTCTCGACGAGCCATTCGCCGCGTTGGACGCGCTGACCCGTGAGCGCCTGCAGGAGGACGTCCGTCAGGTCAGCGCGGAGTCCGGTCGCACGACGGTGTTCGTCACGCACAGTGCCGACGAGGCGGCGTTCCTCGGGTCGCGCATCGTGGTGCTGACCCGACGCCCGGGACAGGTGGCTCTCGACCTGCCAGTGGACTTGCCACGCACCGGGGTCGACGCCGAGGAACTGCGTCTCTCACCCGAGTACGCGCGGCTGCGCGCCGAGGTCGGTCGTGCGGTCAAGGCGGCGGCGGCCTGACGCACGTCGGCCGCGGAGGATGGATTGGTATCAATGGCGCGCGTAGCGCGCCCGGCACGGCCTAGACCGGCGGGTATGCGGGTGGTGGGTAGACGCCTCGAAGCGCCCACGGGAACCAGTTGAAGAAGTACTCGATTTCGTCGCTCGCGTCGTAGTCCGGATTCGGATCCATCGGTACCTCCCAGCGAAGCGACTTTCGTAGAAGTCTAGTCCCTGGCACCCCGCGACGGACACCGGATGGCCGCGAATGCCTACACTGGCCAACCAGTTGATTGGTACCCGGGCGAAGGCCCGGCCTGCATATAGTGAGTCGCCATGTCCTCGGAACCACCTTCGAATGGGTTGACCCGTCGCGAGGAGCTGCTTGGCGTCGCCACCAAGCTCTTCGCCGCGCGGGGCTATCACAGCACCAGGATGGACGACGTCGCCGATGCGGTCGGCCTCAACAAGGCGACGGTCTATCACTACTACGCGAGCAAGTCGCTGATCCTATTCGACATCTGCAAGACCGCCGCCGACTTCACCGTCGACGCGCTGCACGACGACCCGTCGGCATCGGCTCGCGAGATGATCTACCACTTCACGCGCCGCCTGCTCGTCGGCATCGCCAGCGACATCGAGCGCGGGGCGGTGTACTTCCAGGAGGCGCCGTACATCACCGAGTGGTTCACCGAGGAACAGGTGGCCTACATCTGCAAAGCGGAAACATCGGTGTACGAACACGTCAGGGACGTCATCGACCGCGGCATCGCCAGCGGCGAGTTCTACGACTGCGACTCGCACGTGCTGGCGCTCGGCTACATCGGGATGACGCTCGGGTCCTACCGGTGGTTGCGCCCGCAGGGCCGCCGCACGGCGCAGGAGATCGCCGTGGAGTTCAGCACCGCCCTGCTGCGGGGTCTGATCAAGGACGAGGCGGTGCGCGCCGACGCACCGCTGGGAATCGACGTCCAAAACGCCGGCTGACCCGACCTCGTCGGGTCAGAAGGTGAAGCGGTACAGCATGTCGTAGTTCCGCAGCGGCGTCGCGCAGACCAGCCGGTACAACAGGCGCTGCGCCGTCGACGGAATCGACTCGTAGTCCGCGATGGTCGAGGCCTGCTCGACGAAGTGCAAGCCCAGCTTCCATGCCTCGAACTGCTTGGCGTTGCGGGCGCCCCACTTGACGATGCCCTTGGTGAGGATCTTGGACAGCCATGGGCTGGACGGCGAGGTCGCGTCGAAGAGCAGCTCGCCGTGACCGACCCGATCGACGAGACGGGCGAACAGTTCCCAGACCTCGCGTTCGGTGATGTACATCAGCAGCCCCTCGGCGATGACCACGGTCGGCCTGCCGGTCGGTATCTGGTCGAGCCACCCGGGATCGGTCACCGACGATCCGATCATGGAATAGGTGGCGGTCTCGTCGTACAGCTTGCGCCTGAGCTCGATGACGCCCGGCTGATCCAGGTCGAACCACTGCACGGTCGGGGGTGGGTCGATCCGGAATGCTCGGGTGTCCAGCCCGCAGCCGAGGTGCAGCACGACGGCGTCGGGGTGCCTTCGCAGGAAGTCCTTCGTCCAGTCGTCGAGCTTCTTGGCGCGCAATGCGACGAGGTACTGCGCACTCCACGGTTGCGCGGCCCTGTGCACCCGCTTGAAGTCGTAGTCGATGCGTTCGACGGCCTCTGCGGCGGCGTGATCGCCAAGGACCGGGCGCGGTGACCGGCTCTCACATGCGCGCAGGTACAAGGTGACGACGTTCGTCCACTCCACCGAACCCCATGCAACGGAACTGAAGTCAACCTTGGTCGTCATTGGGTCCTCCTCTTGGCGCGGTAGTCGTTCCATCGCTGCATCAACTCGTCGCGGTCCCTTGCGGAGAACTCGCAGAAGTCCCTGAAGTCTTCGAGTCGCTCGCGCTGCTCGGCGCGGTCCTCGCCGAGCACCGAGAGGCCGAAGTCTGCGACGTCGATGCCGGGCTTCATCAGGGACAGTTGCGTGTCGAGGACGCTGCTGAAGCCGCCAGGTGTGACGCGGTAGAGATGCTGGCGGTTGGCGCTGGGCAGGCGCTCGATCATCCCGCCGTCCTGCAGCTGGCGCGCCACCGTGCTGACCGAGGCCTTGCTGACCGACAGGGTCTCGGCCAACTCGCTCAGCGATTGTCGTGGCGGATCGCAGATCAACAACCAGCCGTAGATCCGGCCCATCGTGCGCGTCCCGCCGAGCATCTCCATGAACAGCCCGAGCCGATCGACGAACTCGGCCTCTTCCGGTGACATCCAAGCTCCGTTCATTACGTTCAGTTCAAACTAAACGTAGTACGCAACAGGGTCGGTGCCAAGATGAAGACGTGAAGTCTCTTCTCCTCTCGCGACGCGATCTCGATTTCCTGCTCTACGAGTGGCTGCACGTCGACGAGCTGACCAAGCGGCAGCGGTTCGCCGATCACTCCCGCGAGACGTTCGACGGCGTGCTCGACCTCTGCGAGCAGTTGGCGACGCGATACTTCGCGCCGCACAACAAGAAGAGCGACGCATCGGAGCCGACGTTCGACGGCACCCGCGTCATCGTCATCGACGAGGTGAAGGAGGCGCTGGACGCCTTCGCTCAGGCTGATCTCCTCGGGATGAGCGCCGACGAGCACCTCGGCGGTGCGCAGTTGCCGGTGACCGTGGCGCAGGCGGCATTCGCGTGGCTGGCCGCGGCCAACGTCAGCACGTCGGGCTACCTGATGCTGACCATCGCCAACGCCAACCTGCTCGCCGAGTTCGGTACCGACGAGCAGATCGCGACGTTCGTCAAGCCGATGCTGGCGGGCCGGTTCACGGGCACGATGGCGTTGTCGGAGACCCAGGCCGGATCGTCGCTTGCCGACGTCCTGACCCGCGCCGAGCCCCAAGCGGACGGCACCTACCGGCTGTTCGGATCGAAGATGTGGATCTCGGGCGCCGAACACGAGATGTCGGAGAACATCGTCAACCTCGTACTCGCCAAGATTCCAGGAGGCCCGGCAGGGACGAAGGGCATCTCGCTGTTCATCGTGCCGAAGTTCCTGGTCGATCCGGACGGGTCGATCGGCGAGCGCAACGACGTCGCACTGGCGGGGCTCAATCACAAGATGGGCCAACGGGGTGTCACGAACACCGTGCTGAACTTCGGTGACGGCACGTTCAGCCCCGGTGGTGAAACCGGCGCCGTCGGCTACCTGGTCGGCGAACCGCACCGCGGCCTGAGCTACATGTTCCACATGATGAACGAGGCCCGCCTCGGCGTCGGAATGGCCGCGGTGGCCCTTGGCTACACCGGCTACCTGAAGTCATTGCAGTACGCCAGGGAGCGCCCGCAGGGCAGGCCGTTGACGGCAAAGGATCCGTCGACGCCGCAGATCGCGATCGTCGAACATCCCGACGTCAAGCGGATGCTGCTGGCGCAGAAGGCCTATGTGGAGGGCGGGCTGGCTCTGGAGTTGTACTGCGCGCGCCTGATCGACCTGCAACACGGCCCGGAGTCCGCCGAGGAGTCAGAGCAGGCCACACACCTCCTGGACATCCTCACCCCGGTGGCCAAGAGCTGGCCGTCGCAGTGGTGCCTTGCCGCCAACGACCTGGCGATCCAGGTGCACGGCGGGTACGGCTACACCCGCGAGTACGACGTCGAACAGCACTACCGCGACAACCGGCTCAACCCGATCCACGAGGGCACCCACGGTATCCAGAGCCTGGACCTGTTGGGCCGCAAGGTGACTCAACACGGTGGCGCCAGCCTCGCCGAACTCGGCAAGGCAGTCTCGGCATCCGTGGCAGAGGCGAGCGCGGTAGGTGGCGAGGCCGCCGAACTGGCCGCGCAGTTGCAGGCGTCGTGGGAACGGCTCGTCACCGTCACGGCCGGGATGTTCGGCTCTGGTGACGTCGAGGCGGCGCTGGCCAACAGCGCGGTGTACCTCGAGGCGTTCGGGCACATCGTGGTCGCCTGGATCTGGCTCGAGCAGTTCGTCGTGGCCGACGGCCGGTCTGGAGACTTCTATGACGGCAAGCGACAGGCCGCGCGGTTCTTCTTCCGGTACGAACTACCAAGGACCGCAGCACAACTGGATCTGCTGGAGAGCTTGGACCGCACCACGCTCGAGATGCGCGACGACTGGTTCTAAGGCATCTCGATGATCTGCCTGACGGCGTGGCCGTCGGCGAGGCGGTCCATGCCCTCGTTGATCTGGTCCAGCTCGATCGTCGACGACACCAGCGACTCGACCGGGAGGCGGCCCGACCGCCACAGCTCCACGAATCGGGGGATGTCCCTGGCAGGCACGGCCGAGCCGAGGTAGCTGCCGATCAACGACCGGCCTTCTGCGACCAATGCCAAGGGCGACATGCTGATTCGCGCGTCGGGCCGTGGCAGGCCGACGGTGACGGTACGGCCTCCGGGTGCGGTCAGGCCGATCGCCGTCTCCAACGCCGACGGGTGCCCCGCGGCCTCGATCACGACGGCGGCCTTGAGATCGCCAAGCTGATCCGGCGCGTGCGCCTCGTGCGCCCCGAGCTCGAGCGCACGGTCCAGCTTGTCGCGCACCTGGTCGACCGCGACGACGTGGACGTCGTCGTGGGCCAGTGCGGTGAGCATGGCCGCCATGCCGACTCCGCCCATACCGACGACCGCGACCGTCTGCCCCGGTTGGGGACGTCCGGCGTTGAGGATGGCGCCGCCGCCCGTGAGCACCGCGCAGCCGAGCAGCGACGCGACCACGGGTGGCACGTCGGCGTCGACCGGTACCACCGAACGGCGGTCGACGACGGCGTGGGTGGCGAACGCCGACACCCCGAGGTGATGCAGCACCTCGGCCCCGTCACGCGTGAGCCGGGTCTTGCCGGACAGCAGCGTGCCCGCGCCGTTGGTGGCGCTGCCAGGCACGCACGGAGCCAGACCGTCGGTGGCGCAGGACGCGCAGTCACCACACCGCGGCAGGAACGTCATCACCACGCGCTGCCCGACGCTGAGGTCGCCCACCGCGGCGCCCACCTGCTCGACGATTCCCGCGGCCTCGTGACCGAGCAGCATCGGTACCGGCCGGACCCGGTTGCCGTCGACCACCGACAGGTCGGAGTGGCACAGGCCGGCCGCTTCGATGCGGACCAACAGCTCGGTGTCTCCCGGCGGTGCCAGATCGAGCTCGGCGATGGTCAACGGCCGTGATTGCGCGTAGTTGCGGGGTGCTCCGATGCGCTCGAGGACGGCTCCGCGGATCTTCATGACCACCAGCCTGCCAGTGCCCGACGTGATGGCGACGAGCGCTCGCGCGAAGAGCGGACTGCCGTGCCTGACATGATGCGGCAATGACGGGTGCCGAAAGAGATCTGACGTCCGGCGACTTTCCGGTGCACTGGCCCGTGCACACGCGCTGGACGGACAACGACATGTTCGGCCACCTCAACAACGCGGTCTACTACGCGCTGTTCGACACCGCGATCAACGCGTGGATCAACACCAGCACCGGCGTCGACCCGGTGACCGCGCCGTGGCTCGGCGTGGTCGCCGAGTCCGGGTGCCGCTACTTCGCCGAGCTGAAGTTCCCCGACCCGCTGGTGGTTGGGCTCGCGGTGACGCGGCTCGGGACCAGCAGCGTCACCTACCGCCTTGCGATGTTCGAACCCGTCGCCGCCGACGGCTCGCCGAGCGCCGTTGCCGCGGTCGGTCATTGGGTACACGTCTACGTGGACAGGTCGACGCGCAGGCCGGTGCCGATACCCGACGCCATCCGCGCGCTGCTGGAACCGGCGGTCGTGCCGGTGTCAGGCGACGTTCAGTAGCCGCGCCACGCCGTAGTCGAATCTCGCGTCGAAGGAGTCGTTGACGAGCAACTGCGCGCCGACCTTGGCCAGGGCCGGGTAGCTGACTTCTGGGAAGTCGACGTTGGGCGCGTCCGCTGCCGCCGGGCTCGTCTGTTGTTCCTGGGTGAGGCCGAGGGTGAAGTAGACCAACGCCCAGCAGAGTCGCGCGGCGTCCTGATCCGAGTAGCCGGCCTTCAGCAGGGCGTCGACGACGACCTCGGCGACGCGAAAGGTGTTGCCCGTGGCCGTGAATGTCCCTGCCACCAGCCGGCCGCCGTCCCGATGGCCGAGCATCGCCGCGCGGTACCGGCCCACGACCACCCGCACGCGTTCGATGGGCTCGGCAGGCAGATCGTCGAGGCGAACCGTTCCGATGATGGCATCGGCCATCGTGTCGATCAGGCTCTGCTTGGTCTTGACGTACCAGCTGACCGAGTTCAGGTGTGCCCCGAGCGCGCGGGCCACACCCCGCAGGGACAAACCCTCGAGCCCTTCGGATTCGAGGGTCTCGAGCGCGGCGGCGATGACGTCGTCCTGGGTCCATCGCATTCCGGGGCGACCTTTCTCGATGGCGGATCCGGTCATCGTACGGAGCGTGGGGGATCAGGCGCGACGGTCATCGCGGATCCCCTTTCACCACACGGGTTTCCGCCTCGGACCGACTGTAGTCGGGTAGTTCGAACCCGTTGGACATCCGAACTTGGCCCTGCAGCGTGAAGTTGACCGCGGGCACCAGTTCCTGCAGCCGCAGCAAGGTCCGCCGGAACTGGATGCCCAGTGTGGTGTTGGGGGCCATCATCCTTCCGTTCCCTCTGCCGAACTTCTGGATGTCCAGTAGCCACGGACGGAACCGGGATTCGTAGGCACGTAGACCGGCCGCGTGGTCGCCGCGGGCCCGCGCCAGCTCGCCGGCCAGGACGTAGGCGCCGACGAGCGAGATGGTGGCCCCGTGGCCGGACAACGGCGATGCGCAATACGCGGCATCGCCGACCAGACCGACATTGCCCCGAGACCAGGCAGGCAGCACGACCTGACTGCACGAGTCGAAGTAGAAGTCGTCTGCGTCGTCGATCTGGGCGATCAACCGTTCGGTCTCCCAACCCATCCCGGCCATGTGGGACCGCAGCACGGCCTTTTGGGCGTCGACGTCCTGGGGGTCGTGGCGGAACGCCGCCGACGTGAAGGCGGCGAACGCCATCACCGCGCGGTTGTCGTTGATCGACCGCATGCCGATGGTCCGGCCGGGTTCGGAGTACACCTCGGTCCAGTCCTCTAAGGCGAGGTGGTTCTCCGCCGTCCAGTACGCGGCGTACATGCCGAGGTGGCGCAGCCCCGGCCGCTCCGTGCCGAAGAGCATGCGGCGCACTCCCGAGTGCAAGCCGTCTGCTCCGATGACGACGTCGAACACCCGCGGCGGCGCGTAGTCGAACGTGACGTGCACACCGTCCGCGTCGTCGTGCATGGCGCTGATCCGGTCGCCGAAGACGTACTCGACGTCGTTGCATGTCGCGTCGTAGAAGACCTCGGAGAGCCGGCCTCGGAGGATCTCGATCTCCGCGACAGGGCCGTTGCCTCCGAATCCGTCTGCGCGCGTGGATGCTTGGCGGCGTCCGTCCGCGCCGACGAGGGATAGCCCTTCGGCAGCCGTTCGGGCGGCGCGCACCTGCTCCGCGAGTCCGGACCTGGTGACGACCGCGTGCGCGGCCGTCCCGCGGATGTCGACCAACTGCCCGCCGGTACGCAACGCGGGCGCACGCTCCACCACCGTCACCGACGCCCCGTACCTGTCCAACCAGAGGGCCAGCACCGGGCCCGCGATGCCCGAACCCGAGATCAAGACCTTGGCATCTCGCATGACTCTCTCCCTTCGTATTTGGTCAGCGACCAATTCCGTGAGTGCCAGTGAACTTGGTCGGTGACCAATTGTCAACGCCTTCGGTCTTAGGAGCGCTCCAGCCATTCGGCGATCGCCGCCGCGGCGTCGCGATGGAACAGCCGGTAGGGGCGGTCGGCGACGTATCCGATATGCGGCGTGGCCAGCACGTTGTCGAGGGTGCGCAGCGGGTGGTCGGCGGGCAGTGGTTCGACGTCGAAGACGTCGAGTGCGGCACCGGCGATGGACCGCGACCGCAGCGCTTCGATCAGGGCTGCCTCGTCGACGATCGGCCCGCGCGACGTATTCACCAGTAGCGCAGTCTCCTTCATCAGCGCCAGCTCGGCGGCCCCGATCAGGCCGCGGGATCGCTCGCTGAGCTTCAGGTGGACGGATATGACGTCGGCGGTGGCGAAGAACTCCTCGCGCGGCAGGTACCGAGCGCCTGCGTCGGTCGCAGCGTCGGCCGTCAGGTTCGCACTCCACGCCACGACGTCCATGCCGAACGCCGCACCGATCCTGGCGACGTGAGTGCCGATCCGGCCAAGGCCAAGGACGCCGAGGACGCGGCGATCCAGTTCGCGCCCGACCGTCGTCTGCCATCCACCGCCTGCCACCGATTGCCGTTCGGCGACGATGTGGCGGGACGCGCCGAGGATCAGTGCCCAGGTCAGCTCGACGGTCGAGGCGATGGTGCCCGTGGTGTGCGCGACGTGGATGCCTGCGGCGGCGGCGGCAGCCATGTCGATCGACGCGTTGAACGCGCCGGTCGAAGCGATCATCCTCAGCCTTGGCAGCCGTTCGATGACGTTGCGTGGCAACGGGGTTCGTTCCCGCATCACCATGATCGCGTCGAACGGGGCCAGGCGCTCGACCAGTTTGTCTTCGTCGGAGACGTGATCGGTGAAGACGGTGATCTCGGCTCGGGCCGCCACGGGCGACCAGGCCGCCGACGTCAGCGCGACGTTCTGGTAGTCGTCGAGGATCGCCACACGCAGGGGTGTGTTCTTGGGATGGTTCACGGGCCTCCGTTCGCGATGGGGCGAGCGAAGCGACGGGGAACAGAAGGATGGCTGTCGATATGCTCGTCTGATGCCGCTCGTGAGCAAGACAGTCGAGGTTTCTGCCTCAGCCGATTCGATCATTGCGATCGTCGCCGACTTCGAGTCCTACCCGCAATGGAACGACGAGGTGAAGGGCGTCTGGGTGCTGGCACGCTACGACGACGGCCGCCCCAGCCAGTTGCGGCTCGACGCTGCCGTGTCGGGCTTCGACATCAGCTACATCCAGGCCGTCTACTACCCGGGCGAGAATCAGATTCAGACCGTCATGCAGAAGGGCGACCTGTTCTCCAAGCAAGAGCAGCTGTTCTCCGTGGTCGCGATGGGCCCCACCACGCTGCTGACGGTCGACCTGGACGTCGAGACGACGATGCCGATACCCGCGCCGATGGTGAAGAAGATGGTCAACGACGCGTTGGAGCACCTCGCGGGCAACCTGAAGTCGAGGGCCGAGCAGCTCGCCGCGGACGCGGCGTCCTCCTAGCCGGTCAGGACCACAAACCCAGCTCGTCGAGGCGCGCGGTGAGTAGCTTGGCGCCGCCCGCGAACTGGCGATGGGTCAGCCGGGCCACCTCCTCGGTGTCACGACGACGCAGCGCGGCGATCAGATCGCGACGATTGGCCACCGTGGCCTTGCCCCAGTTGGGGTCGCCCGCGAAGATGTGCGGCGGCAGGTATTGAGCCGCGTGGTGCAGAAACCAGGCGAGCTTGATCCGCCCCGAGGATCGGTTGAACGCCCTGTGGAAGGCGTACTCGGCCTCGATGACGTCATCGGGGTGCCGGTGGTCGATGGCGTCGGCCAGCGCTTCGGCGCGCCGCTCCAGTTCGTCGATCTCGTCGTCGGTGATCCGCTCGACCACTGACTTGGCGAGCTGGCTGGCGATCGTCGCCTGCAGCCAGAACATGTCGGCGATGTCATCGCGCGTCAACGGCGAAACCACGTGGCCCCGATGGGGTTCGAGCCGGACCATGCCCTCGCCGCGCAACGTGCGCAGTGCCTCGCGTACCGGGGTGATGCTGACGCCGAGTTCGGCGGCCGTCTCGTCGAGCCTGATGAACATACCCGGCCGCAGCGCGCCGGACATGATGCCAACCCGCAGATGGGAGGCCACTTCATCGGCCAGCTGCTCGCGGTGAACCCGCTTGGTGGGTGCGTTCACGGCTTCGTCCCGTCCCCCGTCCATCCCTTGCCATGTCCTGTCACTGACCTGGCTTTGTTCGCGTGCCTGGCATGGGGTTGTCCCCGAGCGGCCGAGGCCATATTGTGACCGGGGCAACACCATGTTTGATCAAATATCAACATCGCGCAACCTGCGCCAGTGACCAGGGGAGCATCAGCCGTTGACCGCTTCGCCGGCACCCGTCGAGCAGCCCTATCTGGCCCGCAGACAGAACTGGACCAACCAGCT
>Ga0105237_10000959_pt1 | contig 38808 bp, 28 predicted proteins | sample KBSC24metaG_FD_81520 | JGI IMG/M metagenome (GOLD analysis project Ga0105237, IMG submission 81520) | Corn rhizosphere microbial communities from Kellogg Biological Station, Michigan, USA - KBS C2-4 metaG | ecosystem: Host-associated > Plants > Roots > Rhizosphere > Soil | place: Michigan, USA...
CATTGAGGTCGCCGATGGCGACTCCTGCTCCATTGTAAAGATATTCGTAGGTGAGTATATTATAGTCGACATTCTCCTGTATGTCATTTCGGAAATCAATATGCGTAATGGAGGAGGGCATTTCCGTAAAAAGGCTATTCTTCTTTTCTATTTGATTACAGGAAGTAAATAATATTATTATAAAAGAACAGAGCCTTAATATCTTCATAAAATGAAATTATAATATTATTTAGAAAATTCTCCTAACTTTATTTCGCAATGCTATGTTATGGGCACCCTGGCACCCGATGATTGTAAACTGCTATTCGAGAAAATTGGAAAAGGAGAGGAAGCTGCCTTCAGGGAATTCTTTGAGCTATACAGGTCCAGAATTTACAATACTGCCTTTAAATTAACAAAATCAACCTTCGCGGCGGAAGAGATCACCCAGGACACTTTTATCAGTATCTGGACGGGACGGGCGCATCTCATTCATGTACATGATCCTTTGGGGTATCTTCATACTGCCCTGTACCATAAGATAAGCCGTCATCTGAAGAAGGAGGCCAATAAGGCGCGTATCCTCCAGTTGTCCGGATGGCATGCGCGGGAGTGGGTGAATGAAACGGAGGAGAGGATATATGCTAATGAAGGTCAGCGATTTATCAATAATGCTCTCGCGCAGCTGTCCCCTCAGAAAAAGCTTATCTATGAATTGAGCAGGAAGGAAGGCAAAAGCTATGACGAGATAGCCGAGACCTTGCATCTTTCGCCTCATACTGTTAAGAGTCATTTGGTAAAGGCTTTGAAGTTCATTCGGAACTACATGAAAAATAACGCTTTAACGATCATCGGCTTCATTACTGCCTGGCTGTCATCCATGTGATAGAAAAAAAATCTCCAGACCGTCATCCTTTTTCTTCTCAGCTGACTCTATACATGGTATGGGACAAGTGCGAATTCATTATTTGTTAAAACAATATGCCGACAATAACGCTTCTGCTGAGGAAGTGGAGGAAATGCTGGCATTGTTGCGAACGTCCGGAGGTGAAAAGGCGCTGAAGGAAATGGTGGCGGAAATATGGAATGAAGAGGAGGAGTCGCCTCTGTCGGAGAAGGATTGGAGCAGGATGTGGGGTGCTATTCACCAGGATATGAGGTCTGTGTCCAGGCCAGCGCGTGTACTGAAGATATGGGGGCAGGTAGCTGCTGCGCTGTTATTGATGGTGGGTGCTGGCGCTGCATACTGGAAACTGGCGGGAAGGGATAAGAAAGCGGAGCCTGTGGCGGCACAGAATGTCAAAAAAGATATCGCGCCCGGAGGGAACAAAGCTGTGCTGACCCTTGCCAACGGGTCCACCATTGTGCTCGACAATGCGCATGATGGCTTGCTGGCGCAGCAGGGCGGAACGAATGTAGAAAAGCTGGACGCGAGTTCGCTGGCATATAACACGGGAGGAAAGGACAAGGAGCCAGTGATGTATAATATGATCGCCACGCCCAATGGGGGACAGTACCAGGTGATCCTGCCGGATGGGAGCAAGGTATGGCTCAATGCGGCCAGCTCTTTGAAGTTTCCCACAAGATTTGAAGGGAAGGAGCGATCGGTGGAGCTGACGGGAGAAGCTTATTTCGAGGTGGCGAAGAACAGCAACATGGCTTTCCGGGTGAAGCTGCCCGGCAATGGGATGGATGTGCAGGTGTTGGGAACGGAGTTCGATGTCATGGCTTATGCCAACGAGCAAACCAGCAATACCACCCTGGTAAGCGGAAAAGTGAATGTGGTCAGCAAGGGGACTATTCAGGCACTGGAGCCAGGCAAGCAGACGATACTGGACAATCAGACAAAAACTATGCAGGTGAAGGATGCCAACGTGGAGCAGGTGGTAGCCTGGAAGAACGGGCTCTTTAGATTCAGGGAGACGGGTATCCGGGAGCTGATGCGGCAGGTGGAAAGATGGTATAATGTGCAGGTGGTTTACGAGACGGAGGGAAAGGACCAGGACTTTACGGGAGTTGTATCGCGTAATCAGCCTGTTTCTGCGCTGTTGCAAATGCTGGAGATGACGGGTACCGTACATTTCCGGATAGAAGATAAAAAGATCATTGTATTACCTTAAAAATGAGCTATATGTAATAAAACCATCCGTATGATCTGATAAAAAACCGGAGGCGATTGGAGCCGCCCCCGGAGAGTAGTCAGGTTATACTTAAACAGAACTGACAAGGACTGATTTGTAAAACCTAAACTTTTCAAAAGTATGAATCTAACTGCAGATGGCAAAGCTGTGTCTGTACAAAAGCTTTTGCCCGTCAAAACCGCTTCCGCAGGGTGGCAGGAACGTTGGAAAAGAAGTGGAAGCACAATGTTTTTGATTATGAGATTAGCTGCCATTATTTTATTGACTGCATCGCTGCACGTGAGCGCCGCGGGGCTTTCCCAGACAGTAACTATCTCACAAAGGAATGCCCGGCTGGAGGACGTCTTCGATATCCTTCAGAAACAGACCAATTACAACTTTATCTTCAACAGTCACATGCTGGCCAAGGCCAAAAAGGTCAATATCCGGGTGAGCAATGCCACCGTGGAGCAGGTGCTATTCCTCTGCTTCAAGGACCAGCCGTTGACCTATGTCATCCACGACAAGACCATCGTGGTGAAAGAAAAGGTGGTGGCTGTGGAGAAGCCTGCACCATCCGAAGCGGGCGCTCCAATCCCTCCACAGCAGGTCACGGGGACGGTGAGGGATGACAACAACAATCCCGTGGAGGGGGCCGCTGTCACGGTGAAAAATCTCGGCACGGGTACAGCGACGGACAAGCTGGGAAAGTTCGTGCTGAATCTGCCGGCGGGCAAATATGAGTTAGAGATATCCTTTGTGGGATACAAGACAGAGGTCAGGAGCATCACTGTCGGAGATGACCATTTTACCAATCTGAATATCATACTGCATGTAGCTTCCACTGGACTGAACGAGATCGTGGTAGTCGGTTATGGTACGCAACGCAAACGGGATGTCACGGGAAGTATCAGCAGCGTGAAGGGAGAAGATATCCAGAACCTGCCGGTGGGTAATGTGGCCAGCACCTTACAGGGCAGGGCCGCGGGCGTTGATATTGTCCGTAACGACGGAAGTCCAGGCAGCGTGCCTGATATCCGCATACGTGGTACGGGAACGATCAATGACGCCAGTCCGCTGGTAGTAGTCGATGGAGTACCTGCGGCGGCGATCAACGATGTCAATCCAAACGATATAGCCTCGATAGAAATATTGAAGGATGCCAGCGCCAGCGCTATTTATGGTTCACGTGCGGCCAACGGTGTGTTGCTGATCACTACCAAGAAGGGAAATTTTGGTGACCCGGCGAAACTCTCGGTCGGCGGCTACACGGGTTGGAACAAGGCTGCGAAATACCTGGATATGTTAAAGGCGCCGGATCTTGTCACCCTGAAGAAGGAAGCCTATACCAATGACGGTCTTACAGTTCCTGGCATATGGAATAACTCCTATTATTCCACCGACCGGACGGACTGGCAGCGGGCTCTTCTTGGAACAGGCGTGGTTCAGAATGCGGATGTGGCCGTGCGGGGTGGCAATGCCAGCTCGTCCTACAGTTTCTCCGGGAACTATTATAACGAGCGGGGTATGATCGTCAATTCTTTCTTTAAGCGATACAGCTTCCGTATCAACTCTGAGCATAAGATCGGCAGCCGGTTCAGAATAGGCGAGAACATCGTTTACTCCAACACCAATGGCTCCTCGCCCAATACAAAATCGACCCAGACAGGTCTGTTATGGAGCGCCATACGATTCAACCCTGCTATCCCCGTAAAAAATGACGATGGCAGCTGGGGCACTTCGCAAGCCGACAATCAGCTGGGTGACATCAACAACCCGGTGGCCACAGCTAATGAGATACAGAAGTATGACAAGATCGACCGGATATTAGGAAATGCTTTTGCAGAGCTGGAAATAGTAAAGGGTCTGAAGCTGCGGGCCAACTATGGGTATGACTACAGTGTAGAGGAAAACTATGAGTTCGACAATGCTATGCCCAACCAGACGCGTGGTCCGTCCATCGCATCGTTGCAGCAATATCTTTCCAAAGGGGCTACTTTCCTGGAGGAATATTTTATCACGTACAACCATGTATTTAGCAAGAAGCATAATCTGACGTTGACAGGTGGCTATTCCGCGCAGGAGTATGGCGGCAATTATTTCAAGGCCAGCCGTAATGGCTTTGCGGATACGAGCCTGGATCAGCGGGTGCTGGACCTCGGTAACAGCTCTTCGGCAGCGAACAGGGGTTATAACTATAGTCCGTCCGGGCTGCAATCCTATTTTGCCCGGGCAAACTATGCATACGAGGGCAAATATCTGCTGACGGCTACGATGCGGGCGGATGGCTCCAGCAAGTTCGCCCCCGGCAAGCGTTGGGGATATTTCCCCGCCTTCTCGGCGGGCTGGCGTGTCTCGGATGAGAAGTTCTATGGCGGATTGAAGGATAAGATCAATACACTGAAGCTCACCGGTGGCTGGGGACAATTAGGTAACCAGAATGTGGGAGATTTCCAGTACCTGAGTGTCATCAGCTATGGCGGTGGCGGCGGCACCGGCGGTGGCGGTTACAGCTATAACCTTGGAACGGGTACGGTGAATTACAATGGAGCGTATGTCACCAGCCTGGCGAATCCCAATATTACATGGGAGAGGGCGGTGATGACCAATATCAGCGCGGAGCTGGGTTTCCTGAACAACCATCTGAATGCTACCATTACGTATTTCAATAAGAATACTTCGGACATGCTGGTGCCTTTCCAGCTGGTAGAGACATTCGGAGCTCAACGCAACCTGCCGGATGATCCTGGCAATATCACACTGCCGGACTACAACCTGGGCAGGCTGAACAACCATGGTGTGGAAATAGAGCTTACTTATAACAATACAGTAGGTAAGCTGGGTTATTCACTGGGCGCCAATGCCTCATTCCTGAGCAATAAGGTGACCCGCCTGTATGGCAATTCCACGTATATAGCGTCCACACCTTATGGCCGTGAGAACACGGATATCTCCCGTACTTATGAAGGGCAGCCTATCGCCTCTTTTTATGGATTCAGGACTGGCGGGCTTTATCAGACCCAGGCAGATATCGACAGCGACCCGAATGTGGCGAATGATCCGAACAAGGGCAATATCAAGCCCGGGGATGTGAAGTTCCTGGACATTAGCGGTACAGGCGGCAAGAAGGATGGGATCGTCGATGACAAGGACAGGGTGAACCTGGGTGATCCCAATCCACGATTTGTCTTTGGCTTCCATGGCTTCCTGACCTATAAAGGCTTTGATCTGAACTTCAATTTTGTAGGTGCGACGGGATTCAAGCTGTACAATGCCGACCGTCTGTCAGGGCTGGATGCAACACAGGTGTATAACTGGTATGCGGATCAGAAAGGCAGATGGCATGGAGCGAATACGAGCAATAGCATTCCCCGTCTGAGCATCGACAACCTGAACAATAACTACCGGAGCTCCGACCTGTGGGTGCAGAACGGCTCTTATCTGACCCTGAAGAGTCTCTCGCTGGGTTATACCATTTCAAAACAGCATGTCGGAGACTGGCAGTTGCCGGATGTTCGCGTCTATTTCAGCACCTACAACCTGTTCACGCTGACAGGCTACAAAGGTTATACACCTGAGCTGGGATATACGAGTGGCGGCAACACGCCGGCCAATAGCCAAAGAGGCGTGGATGTAGCGCAATATCCTTCGGCCAGGAATCTGACCATTGGTGCGGCCATCAATTTTTAGTTTATTAAAAAAGCAAGTATGAACTTCAGAAATTATTGTATACTTTCTTTGATCACCATCACCACGGCCGTTGCTATTTACGGCTGTGTCAAGAAGCCCCTGGAGCAGTCTCCTACGGGGCAATATACCACCGGCAACTATTGGCGTAACGAGAGCGATGTCATTGCCGGGGTGCTGGGTATTTACAATGTATTGTTCACGGAGGACTGGGTAGGGCATGACCTGTATGCATATGACGATCAGTCGGATGATATTTCCGTGAATGGCGACCACCCGGATTTCAAGGCCATCGAGCGATTCAACATCGACCCGACCTTGCAGCTGATCTATATCACCTGGCCTTTTGCCTATGAACAGATCGGACGGGCCAACAATGCTATCATCTATATTCCCAAGGTGCCTGTCATTACGGACAGCATCCGCAGCCGCAGTCTGGGCGAGGCTTATTTTCTCCGGGCTCATGCTTATTTCGTGCTGAGCCAGATCTATGGAGAGATCCCGTTGATCCTGGAGAGCAATGTCTTGAACGGTAACTACAATGTGGCGAAGTCATCGGTAGATACTATCCGCGCACAGGTGGAATCGGACCTGCTGAAGGCTGCCGATCTGCTGCCGGAGACGTATGGCGATGCTGACAGGGGAAGGGTGAGCAAGGGCGCCGCCTGGGGCATGCTGTGCAAGCTGTATATGTTCGAAGACAAGTTCGACAAGGCCATCGAGTATGGGTCGAAGGTGGTCAGCGACGGCAACTATGCGCTGGCGCCGAACTATGAGGACAACTTTATGTTGGGTAAGCAGGAAAGCAATACCGAGATATTGTTTGCGGTGTGGAATAAGAACCAGGAGATATCCAATGTGCCTGCTTCCGCCATCAGCACCTATTTCACGCCCAGAGCATGGCAGGGCTGGGGTTTCCATCATCCCACACAGAATTTCGCGGATGAATTCGAAACCAACGATACGATACGCAAGCGTGCTACGCTGATATCCGTAGGAGATACGATACCTTACCAAACCAATATGACCGAGATCGGCAGCGGGGATGCTTACCAGATGTTCTCCGGTATGGAAGGACAGTCCACCGGGCGCATGCTGCCCAGCATGTCCAGTACGGGGTATGCGATACGTAAGTACACCGCCTTTATGCCAAGCGGAGATGGCGGGGTAGATTATGATCTGAAGCAGCCAATTCTGCGCAGCGCCGATGTATACCTGCTGGTGGCTGAGGCTAAGATCCGTCTGAACGGGGCAGGCAGCGGTGATGCGGAGATCAATGCTGTACGCGCACGGGCCCATTTGCTGCCAGTGTCGGGAGCCGGTATGGGTCAGCTGATGCATGAACGCAGAGTGGAGCTGGGTGGCGAGAACATCCGCTGGCAGGATCTGTTGCGGTGGGATAAGGATCAGGTCATCAACCTGGATACGATCGTTGGAAGGCCGAAGACGGCCAGTCCTTTGGCTCCTTATAATGGCGCTACCGTCATACCGGCGCGTACATTCGTAAGACCTAAGCATTATTATATGCCTCTGCCCCAGGAGATCATCGATGAGAGCAAGGGGGTTATCTTACAGAATTCGAATTATTAACAACTATAGACAAATCAGGGGGCGCCTGACGGCGCCCCTTTTTTTATTGTAATTTGCGAAATGAAGTATAGTAAATGGATCTTTATATTGGTGCTGGCTGTGTCCGGCACGGGTGTCTATGCCCAATTGGATAAACCATCGCTGGATGCCTTCTTACACAGGATCGTGAAAGACAAGGCCGGCCAGTTCGAAATAGCGTATATCGCCCCCCAGGATGGGAAGGATGTCTTTGAGCTGGAGGGGAAAGGGGCGAAGATCGTGCTGCGTGGCAGCAATGGTCTCAGCGTAGCTTCTGCACTCAACTATTATCTCAAGAACTATTGCCATCACCTGGTGACCTGGAATGGGGCGCCACAGCCTTTACCGGCGGTGCTGCCCGCTGTGAAGAAAAAGGTACATCGCAGCACACCGTATCAATACCGGTATTACATTAATTATTGCACCTTTCAATATTCCATGGCCTGGTGGGATTGGGAGAGATGGCAGCGTGAGATAGACTGGATGGCATTGAATGGCATCAATATGCCGTTGGCGCTGACGGGTGAGGAAGCTGTCTGGCAGGAGGTATACCGCAATATGGGGTTTCAGGACCAGGAGCTGGATCGATTCTTTAGTGGGCCCGCCTATTTCTCCTGGTTGTGGATGGGGAATATCGATGCGTGGGGTGGGCCTTTACCGGCGCATTGGAAAGAAAGTCATTTGGCGCTACAGAAGAAGATATTGGCAGCCGAGCGGGCGTTTGGGATGAAGCCTGTGTTGGGGTCTTTTACCGGTCATGTACCACCATCCTTCAAGGACAGATTTCCTCTGGCAAAGGTGAAAAAGACGAATTGGGATGCCGGATTTGACGATGTGTATATACTGGATCCATCCGACAGTCTTTTTGAGGTGGTGGGCAGAAAATTTGTCGAAGCACAAACCCGTGTCTTCGGGACCGATCATTTCTATTCGGCAGACACTTTTAACGAGAATGTGCCTCCTACCAGCGACTCTACGTACCTGGATGGGATGAGCAAAAAAGTATATGCTTCCATGGCGGGGGCCGATCCGAAGGCCGTCTGGGTAATGCAGGGGTGGATGTTCCATTACAATGCAGCCTATTGGAAACCTACGCAGATACAGGCCTTGTTAAAGGCCGTGCCGGATGATCATATGATCCTGCTGGACCTTTACAGCGAAAGCCATCCCGTGTGGAACAGGACGGAAAGTTACTACGGTAAGCCCTGGATATGGAATATGCTGCACAATTTCGGAGGGAATACCAGCTTGTGGGGACGGATGCGGAATGCCGCGGAAGATCCGTCCAAGGCTTTTCATGATCCTTCCTCGGGGAAGATGGTTGGCATCGGGCTGACGCCGGAGGGTATAGAGCAGAATCCCGCGTTGTACCAGCTGATGCTGGAAAATGTATGGCAGGACAGTGCCGTCGACCTTCGGGCGTGGCTGGATAACTACGCATTACAACGCTATGGTGTTGCCGATCCTGCGATCAGGATGGCCTGGCATCTTTTGGAAGGCAGCGTATACAACGGTGGACTGACAGAAGGAGGTCCTGAATCCATTATTCAGGCGAGGCCTACGCTGGATTCGGCTATCGACAGGGTGAATACGCATCTCAGCTATGATCCCGGAGTTTTGCAGGGCGCCTGGACCCTTTTTGTCAATTCGGCTCCAAAATTAAAGAACAGCGACGGCTATCGCTATGACCTGGTAGATATCTCCCGGCAGGTGCTGGCCAACTATGCTTCCGTGGTGCAGCAACGTTTTGCCAGGGCATGGAAAGAAAAAGATACAGCGGGGTTCCGGAAGAGCAGCCGGCAATTTTTGGAATTGATGGATGATATGGACCGCCTGCTGGCGACGCGCAAGGATTTTCTTCTGGGTAAATGGATCAAGGAGGCAAGGGCTTGTGGTGCGACACCATCCGAGTCCGAACTGTATGAAAAGAATGCCCGGGACCTGGTGACGTTGTGGGGAGATAAGGAAAGCGGATTGAGAGAGTATTCGTGCCGGCAATGGAGCGGGCTTATCAGGGGCTTTTATAAGCCCAGATGGGAGCTGTTCTTCCGGCGGATGGGCGCGGCGTTGAGCGCTGGTCAGGAAATGGACTGGAAGGCCTTTGATGCGGAAGTGAAGGAATGGGAATGGCAATGGGTGAATGGTCATGATAAATATGCAGATGTTGCCAGCGGCGATGCGGTACAGGTAGCTGTTGCCATATATAAAAAGTATACTGCTATGATGCAGGAGCCGGTGGCAACCAATGACGGCATTTTTCCGGCGGATGCGGTGGCCAGGCCTTTTGTAGATTTTGACAGCAAAGGGTTCTTAATAAATGGGAAACGAACTTTTCTTGTATCGGCGGGATTGGAATATGCCCGTATACCGCATGAACTGTGGCGGGACAGGCTGTTGCGGCTAAAGCGGGCGGGGTTTAACTGTATCGAGATCTATACATTTTGGAACTGGCATGAGCCGCAGGAGGGAAAGTTCGACTTCAGCGGGGATCATGACCTGGGGGCTTTTCTCCGGCTGGTGGGAAGCATGGGGCTTTATGCTATCGTGCGGGTAGGTCCTTATTATTGTGCCGAATGGGACAATGGAGGCTATCCGTTGTGGTTGCGATTTAAGAAGAGCGTCAGGGTGAGGGAGGATAATGAGGCATTCGAGCGGTGTGTGGACAGATTTTTTGATAAGCTGCTGCCTGTTGTGTTTGCGCAGCAGATACAGCGGGGAGGGCCCGTGATACTGGTGCAATTGGAGAATGAGCATCCCCGAGGGTGGGGGACCTATATGCCGGATGGATACTTCCGGCATCTGCAGGAAAAGGCGCTTTCGATGGGTTTGAAAGTGCCTTATTTTTTTAGTGGGCTGCATCATGCGAGTGATCCGGCGGGCGATGCCGAAAATTTGGACGATCCGGCGCGAAACAATCCCTGGATATCCACAGAGTTCTGGAGCGTCTGGTATAATGGGTATAGTTCAGGGGAGAAAGAGGGGAGAGTCTATGAACGGAGGACCTGGAAGATCATTGCGCATGGAGGGAATGGTTATAACTATTATATGGCGCATGGGGGAACCAATTTCGGGTATACGAATAACGACGAGGATGCAGCATCATATGATTATGGGGCCGCTGTGGGGCAGGCGGGGGATCTCCGGCCTATCTATTATAGTTTTCGCAAGACTGCCTGGTTTGCGCGCAGCATGCAGGAGATATTGGAGAACAGCGAGGATGCTACGGAGGAATGGAAGGGTGCGTGTAAGGATAGCGTGCTGCGTGTGACGGCGAGGCGGAGTCCTGCGGGGGAGCTGTTGTTTGCGGACAATCCGTCGGGGAATGTAAGATCGCTGCAATTTTCTGCAGGAGAAGATGAGCATGGAAGGGAATTGAATTTGCCGGGCCTGGCGCCTTTACAGATCGGAGCAGGAGAGATCGTGCCTATTATCCATAATGTGTCTATAGCGCCGGGGATCAGGCTGGAATGGGGGCCTGTGCGATTGCTGGGAATCAGCAAGCAAGGAAATACGACGACGATGGTGATCTATGGAGAGGCGGGTAGTCCTGCGGAATTATATTTTTCGGCGAAGGGTAAGTATGCTTTACTTGAAGGAGTGGCGGATTTTGAGCGGAGGGAGGAAGAGGATGTGGTGGCATTACGGACCAGGTTCAGGGATTCAGATGTTCCATCCCTATACTCTTTTGCAGCGGGGGGACAAAAGGTACAGGTTATTGCCGTATGCAACGAACTGGTGGACAGGATATGGTTTGTGGAGAAGGGGATTATATTCGGTCCGAAGTATGTGGATGAGATAAAAGGACGGGGTAAGGACCTCGGTTTTTGGGGTGAGAGGAGCTGGCAGGATGAGAGGGATTTTCCAGCACGGCTGTATGATGCAACCGGTGAGCATCGGATACATCATGATGGGTTGATGCCCCCACACAAGGAGATTGCTTCATTGCCACTCAGGAACTGGTATACGAAGCAATGGGCCGCGCCGGCCGGTGTGGAGTTTGATGATCGCGGCTGGTTGTCGGCAAAGCAACCGCCGCAGATGGGCTCTGATGGGGACGGGACGGCGGATGCATGGTATCGAAGCAAGGTGAATGTGGAGGAATCCGGCAATTATTTATTGCAGGTAGAAGGGGGGGACAGGGCGACTGTGTTTGTGGATGGCAAGCCGGTGGCGCGGGTAAATCTGCATGACGGAGAGGTACCGCTGACCTTGTCAAAGGGGCAGCATGTGCTGGCTGTCTTTACGGCGCATGACGGGAGGGATAAGCTGGCCGGATTTTTCGGTGATATGCACGACGTGGACAGCAAGGGGCTTGCCGGTGTGGCGACATTGGTAAAGGGTACGAGCTTAAAACATACGATAGAAGGCTGGCAGGTGTCGAAGGATGGTAAAGGGGGATGGAAGGATTATGCCATTGGCCAGGATGTGTTCAACAAGCAGCAGGGTACGGCGTGGTTTCGTGCGGTGCTGCCTGAGCCGCCGGCGGGTATCACGAAGGGGCAGCTGATCTTCCGGAGCGTGGATGAAAATGCCACCGTCTATCTCAATGGACGGAAACTGGTCCGGCATGAGGGATGGAATATCCCTTTTAAGGCGCCGCTGGAAGGACTGGATACGATGAAGCGGCCGTTGGAGCTGACAATTTTTATAGAGAATTATTCGAATGAAGGCGGGATCGATCAGCCTGTAAAGGTAAATTATCTTATGCAGGCCGTGGAGATAACGGATTGGCGTATGCGTGGAGGAGTGGACTCGGCGGGGGGCTGGACGAGAGTGAGCGGGGGGGCGGCCATGGATACGATGACTCCATGTTTTTATCGGGCGACATTCCATGCGCCGGCCTATGGTACGGTGGGGGATCATCTTATCTGGAGGGTGGTGACGAAGGAACTGGGGCATGGCTCTGTATGGGTGAATGGACATAATCTGGGGCGATATCCCGAGAAGACGCCAGCGCCGGGGCTTTATATCCCGGAATGCTGGATGAAGGCGGGTGATAATGAGCTGCTGATTTTTGATGAGGATGGAAAGAGTCCTGCCGGGGTGACCATTTTGCCGGAACTGGCGGCCAGCAGAGATATATTTCATTTTGTAAACGGACAATGATGCGTTGTTTTGTAAGATATGGGTGGTTGCTTTTAATGTGTCAGCTCTTGCAGGCTCAGTCACCTGATCCTTTGGTCTATGTAGATCCTTTTGTCGGTACGTCGCGAAGTAATGTATATACCCGGTGGGGGAATGAGGGTGGTACGTACCCCGGCGCTGTGGCGCCCTGGGGTGCTATGCAGCTGACGCCGGAGACGAAGAAGACTGGGGGATACGATTACAAGGACAGTACGATCTGTTTTTTTAGTTGTTACCATCATATGAGCGGCTATCCCAATGGCTCGGCGGGAAGGATGAGGATCATGCCTGTGGTGGGCGCGTATGGTGCGGCCGCGGCCGGCGGGGCAGGGGCAGGCGGGATGGATACCGGGAGGCCTTTTCGTCGTGAGGATGAGAGGGCAACGCCTGGCTATTACCGGGTGCGATTGGCGGATGATGGTACGGTGGTGGAGGCGACTGCATCGGAGCGAGTGGGGGTGTTCAGGATCACCTTTCCTACGGGTGTTACACCAAAGATATTTATCGGTGGGACGGGAGCCAATGCTGCCCTGCAGATCAACAGATCTTATGTGAAGGAGCAGATTTCGGATGACGGGATGGTGCTGCGTTTTTCTGCTGGTACGGGCGCGATCGTCATTCGTGTAAGTTTCTCGTCTGTAGGAGAAGCCAGTGCAGAAAAAAATATTACCCGTGAGACGGATGGATTGACATTCGACGATGTGCGTAAAAGGACAGAGGCTGCCTGGAGAAAGCAATTGGGGGTCATAGAGGTGAGTGACCCTGATGAAGTACATAAGAAGATATTTTATACGGCACTGTATCATTCCATGCTGCTGCCATGGATCACTTCCGATGTAGATGGGCAGTACAGAGGGCAGGATGGACTAGTGCACATGACGCGGGGGCAGCATGAATACGGCGGATTTTCCCCCTGGGATACGTTCCGCAGTTTGCATCCTTTGCTTTGTTTGTTATTCCCGGACCGGCAGCAGGATATGGTCCTTTCGATGATGGATGTGTACCGGCAGACGGGTTATCTGCCATCCGACCCCATGACGGGGAATCATGCTGTAGCGGTGATTGCGGACAGCTGGATAAAGGGTATACGGGGTTTTGACAGCGCTGAGGCGTATGCAGCCATGCGGAAAGGCGTGATCGATACGCCGTATAGGGAGAAAGATATGGCTGTGTATCGCCAGTTGGGATATATACCTTCGACCTATCCCGAGTCGGTGACAAGGACGGTGGAATATGCTTATGATGACTGGGTGATCTCGAAAGGTAAAATAGGGTTTAATTATCGCGAGCTATTTGATCCTGCCAATCTCTTTATACTGCCTCAGGGAGGTGAAAGAGGTAACAGTGGATACAAAGAAGGAGATAAATGGGTGTATTCCTTTTTTGCGCCGCAGGATCCTTATGGTCTGGTCAACCTGATGGGCGGAGATCGTGAATTTACTGAAAGACTGGATAGCGCATTACAGCGTCAGGATATTCTTTTTGACAACGAGACGGTCTTGCATATTCCCTATCTTTTTAACTATGCCAATAGACCGGATAAAACGGCGGATTGGGTGCATACTATCCGGGAGGGCCGGTACTCTGCCACGCCGGGCGGATTACCCGGGAATGACGATCTTGGTGCGATCTCCAGCTGGTATGTCTTTAGTGCTTTGGGGTTCTATCCAGTGTGTCCGGGAAGGCCTTCGTATGAGATAGGAACGCCTCTTTTCAGAAAAGTGACTTTGCATCTGGCTTCCGGAAATGTGATCCTACTTGCTCCGGGTGTAAGTGCACGGAAAAAATATGTGCGGAATACATCGTTGGATGGGGCGCCTGTTGAGATTATAAGACACGAGGATATGATAAAAAGTAAGGAGATCGTATTTGAGATGGATAGCGTCGCCGGCACAAGGCATCCCCGTCTTAGGACAGTTCCTGAATTTATTTTTCATAACATCGCTGTTTCGAAAAAGAAGCTGGCCTCCAATGAGCTGTTCCATGTGCGATGGAAGATAGAAGGTCATTTTGCTACGGGTACAAAGATCGTATGGCTAAAGGTCAATGGTCAAAGATATGCATCCAGGAATTGTCTGGTGCCTGTGGATGGAACGATCGTCGACTCGATGGATTGCCGGCTCTATGCATTGGGTCAGACGCGGCTGGAGATAGAAGGTACGGGCTGGCATACGGATGTGGAAATAGTGAAGGAGGGGGGCGTACGATCAGAAGTGGTGGAAGTGTTTACCAGGGCGTTGGTACGAGAAGGGGAAACAGAGAAACTTTCTTTTATAGTCCGAAATATTGGAGGCGTGGCCCGTACTATTGTTACACCCGTAAAGGTGGATGGCAGGATAGTGCGTATAGATTCATCATGGCTGACGCCGGGAGCATCTAAGAAAATTCTTGTTACCCTGCCCGTTTTTCCGGAGGGATGGCGGGAGCTGAGCGTGGGTGATGAAAAGGAGAAGTTCAAAGTATATAGCCGACCGGAGGAATCCTTATTGCTGGATCTATCTGCCAACGGGAAGGACAGGTCTGGATTTGGGCATGATGGGAAAGTTGTTGGAAAAGGACCTTTGTTTGGGAAGGACCACTATATAGAAATTCCCAATGCGCCTGCTTTGGACAGCATGGGTGAAACGCTGACGATGATGGGCTGGGTATACCCGACCGAGAGGGGTGATGGGCTGGTGGATATATTTACCAAGGGCGATAACCATGTATTGCAGGTCGGTGGTAATCGGACCCTGACTTTTTTTGCAGGCGGCTGGGGCAGGGGAGACTGTACGGTAGACCTCCCTTCCGACTGGTGGGGACATTGGCATCATATAGCTGGCGTGTGCGAAGGGACCATCCTGAAAGTGTATATCGATGGAGAGTTAAAAGGAACATCCACTGTAGATGGACGGGTGAACTTGTCGGTGACAAATAAGTGGACTCTGGGAAGGAACGAGGAGTTCCCGGGGCAGCGGGTTTTCAATGGGTATATTGATCGCGCCAAAGTATTTACCGAGCCATTGACGAAAGAGGAGATCAGGAGTCTTTACCGGTCATCAGGCGCGCCACCTTCTCCCCCACGATAGGAGCCAGGGCTACACCCATTCCGCTCATACGTACGGCACAGCATATCTGTTTGTTGACTGCACGGACGATAGGCATTTTTTCGCTGCCCATACCCATGATGCCGCTCCACCGGTGGTCGATGGTATAGCTGCGGCCGGGGAGGATGACTTCTTTTAAAAAGCGTTCCAGCTCATCCTGTATCTGTGTAGTGATGGTCATTTGTTCCGTCGCCTCGGCCTCAAATGCTTTATTGCGGGCGCCTCCCAGGAGTACGCGGTTGCCCAGGTTGCGGAAATAATAGAATCCTTCATCATAATGAAAAGTGCCTTTAAAAGGCAGCCCTTCGATGGGTGAGGTGACGAGCACCTGTCCCCTTGCAGGGATGATGTCCAGCTGTGGAAGAAGCTGCCGGGCAAAGGCATTGGTACATACCAGGAGCTGGGAGGTGGTAAAGGAAAGAGAGAGGTTGGTATGCAGCCGTAAATGATCGCCTGTCTTTTCGTGACCCGTGATCTCGATGTTATTCAGTACCGTGACGCCCATGGATTGTACCAGTCGCAACAGCGCCTGGCATAGACGGCCTGAATGGAGCTGTGCTTCGGGTGTATTCTCGATGAGATGCTGTATCCCTGCAAATCCAAACTCTTCAATTTTTTGATTGACCATCCGAAAGGTCTTTTGCATCTTTACCGTCTTTTTGAGCAGGCGGTTGAACCTGTCTATCTGACTGCGGATCGTATTTACATCGAGAGTATTTACGTCGAGGGTATTTGCGTTGGCGCCGGGGCCTTCGGCGATGAGCTCATAGCCGCCGTGATGCTCGAAACCTATTTCCTTTTTTGAGAACAGCTTATTGATACGCCGGAGCCCTTTATATCGCATGGTTACCAGCTCCAGCATTTTGTCCTCCCCCATCTTGTCTGCGTCGGAGATGAGCTCTGTGAGACTGCCAAAACAGGCAAATCCGGCATTGCGTGTACTGGCGCCCGTGGGGATCAGCCCTCTTTCGAGAATAGTGATTGACAGCTTAGGTTCCAGCTTTTTCAGGTAATAGGCGCTCCACAGACCGACGAAGCCGCTGCCTGCGATGATGATGTCGGTGGGGGCAAAAAAGCTTTCCAGCTCCCATACGGATAGATCGTTCATACCGAAAATTAAGTTTTTTCCGGGTGACTTTGTCTATTTTTACGGCCATGGGCATAACAGCGAAAGATAGCATTCCTCTTCACCGGCTGGATGATCGGACCAACCAGGGTTTCGAGGTAGATAAGGTTGATGCATCCACCTGGCAGATCGAGGACGCTATCTCATTAGGCACTCATCGGGATGATCATTATATATTTCTTCTGCAGGAAAAGGGGCTTAGCAAGGTCATGATAGATTTCAGCTATTTTATCCTGAAAGGCATGTCGGTTCTCTATATCCTGCCTGGACAGGTGCATCGTTATGTGGAGAAAGATATAACTACCGAAGGCTGGTTCCTGGGAGTGGATGCAGGGCTGATACCCGATGCATTCAGGGCGGTGCTGGAGGATTCCAGCCGGGAGAAACAGCCTTTGTCCCTTTCTGTTGCCGATATGGAACCTTTGGTGAGCTGTGTTCAGCTGATCTATACTATCAGTACAAGGGAGACAACCTCTCCTGTATACAAACAGGCTTCTTATGGATTGCTGAGCTCTTTTGCCGCCCTTCTTGCAGGGCTTTGTCTGGGTCAGCGCGAATCCGTGGGCGGGCAGCCTAACCGGCCGATACTGATCACCCGGGAGTTCCGGAAATTGCTGCTCCTTCGATACAAAGTATGCAAGAGCCCGGCAGAATATGCCGCATCCATGAATATCTCCCTTTCCTATCTCAATGAGGCGGTCAAAGCTACTACAGGGATATCTGTGAGCAGTGTCATCCAGCAGGAGATCATGCTGGAGGCCAAGCGTCTCCTTTATCACAGCAACTGCAGCGTGAAGGAGATAGCGCATGAGCTGGGCTATGAGGATCACACCTATTTCTCGCGGCTGTTCAAGAAGACGGTAGGAGATACTCCCGGCGAATTCCGCCGGCATTACCGCGAATAGTCCAATTTTTCCCGGAGTTTGTCTATTGGCTGTCCAGCCAACCTGTCGTTGTTTTGCGTATGAACAAATTAGCGCACGCCACTATAGGGCTTTTGGAACGCAAATGGCTAAAAACGGCCACGGTACTGGCTATTAGGGTTTGGGACCCTGCCACTTTCTTCGAGGTGGACCTGCATCTTCCCGATTGCGATATGAGCAAATGGCAGGAAGTACAGCATATGAAATGTAAGGTAGGGCCAATGGCTTACCGCGATTATACCCCATCCGGCTGGGATGAGGAGACCCGGACCTGCACCTTATTTATCGATGCGGGTCATGAAGGGCTGGGCAGCCGATGGGTAAAAGGGCTACAGGTGGGGGACAAGGTATCCTATATGGGGATCAGCTCCTCTCATCATCAACCTGCCTCGGGCAAGCGTCTGGTCTTTCTGGGCGATGAAACTACGATCGGTCATTTCTTTGCCCTGCATCAACTGGCCGGGAAACAGGCGCGGGTCGAAGGAGCTATTGCTATTACGCACAAGCATCATCAACATGAGTTCTCCGATTATTTTTCTCATCTGGGATTACAGACGCTGGATAAGGATGGCGCAGGACAATATAGGCAGTTGGAAAAGTGGGCGTATGAGCTGAAAACAGATGGCCAGGATACTGTATTTTATCTTGCAGGATATAGCCCAGCGGTAGTGAGATTGCGTAAACTCTTAAGAGGAAAAGGCTTTACTGGCAGCCAGATCAGGGCTCAGGGGTTCTGGGACTGAGTATCAGGTGCGGGGAATCCGGGGCTGATCCTGGGAATATTTTTTCTGGAGTGCCTTGCTGTCTTATTCTTCCTTTGTCCAGCCAAATAACTTCGTCGGCCAGGCGTATTATCTCCGGCAGGTGATGGCTGACCAGCACAGTAGTAAGCTCGTAATGTTTGCGGATCTTTACGATGTAGTCTTGCAGACGATGGCGCATATCATCATCCAGGGCTGAGAGGGGTTCGTCGAGCAGCAGGAGCCTGGGTTTCCGGACGATGGCCCGTGCCAGTGCTACTCTTTGCTGCTGCCCTCCCGAGAGAAAGATGGGACGGGTATGTTGAAGCGAACCCAATTCCATCAATTCTATCAATTCATGCATCAGATGAGGATCTTCACCTTTTGGCAGGGCATACCGGAGGTTGTCGTATACGCTCCAATGAGGGAACAGCCCGAAGTCCTGGAATACAAATCCAATCGACCGGCGCTGGGTCGGGACATTTATTTTTTTACGAGGGTCGTACCATGTCTCACCGTCTACCTTGATATATCCTGATGATACAGAGGTGAGTCCTGAGAGTATGCGTAGTATCGTTGTTTTTCCCGCGCCGGAAGGACCATACAGCGTGAGGAGCTTACCTTTCTTCACTTCAAATGCTACATCCATCTGCTGCCGGCCGGCGGCAGTCAAAAGAGTTTTATTTGCCTGGAATTGGATCATAGGGTCATGATAATGGATCGGGCTTGCTGAAATGATGATTGACGAGATGTACTATCAAAAGAATACTAAAAGATAGGGCAAATAGGACAAGAGCGTATCTGCTGGCGGCTGCATAGTTCATGGACTGCATTTCGTCATAGATGGCCAGAGAGGCAACCCGGGTCCGTCCGGGGATATTACCTCCTATCATCAACACGACGCCAAACTCTCCAATAGTGTGGGCGAAGCTCAGCACGATGCCGGTGAGCAGCGAGGGACGAATATTCGGCAGCAGCACTTTTATCAATGTGATCGAGTCCGACTTGCCCAGGGTATAGGATGCCTCTCTCAATGCCGGCGGAAGGCTTTTGAAACCTGAGAGGAGCGGATTTACCATAAAGGGGAGGGAATAAAACAAGGACGCGATAACCAATCCGGTGAAGGTGAATACAAGATGCGATGGCGAGAGGGCTATCAGCAGATAGAAACCCAGCACTGTAGGAGGGAGCACCATGGGCAGGCTGATAAGCGCCTCGATCACGGCCTTGCCACGCCAGCGGCTATAAGCCAGCCAGTAAGCCAGCGGTATGGAGATCACCAGCAGCAGTACTGTTGTGATGAAGGCCAGCCGGAAGCTAAGCCATAAAGGTTGCCAGTCAGTCATATATTCGTTGTCTTATTCGTCTCCAAACCCAAAGTATTTCAATATCGCTTTGGCCCTGGCCGACTCTATAAATGCCGCGAATTTTTTTGCTCCTTCATTTCCCTTTGCATGTTGCAGCAGTACGAAACCCTGCTTTAGGGGTTGATGTGTTGCCGCTGGGATCAGCCAGTATTTGCCTTCCTTTTGCAATTGAGGAGAAAGCGCCAGTGAAAAGGCAATAATTCCCACATCGGCGGCTCCGGTGCTGGCAAACTGGGCTGCCTGAGAAATATTTTCTCCTATGACCAATTTTTCCCGCACCTTATCGTATAGCTGGTAGTGTTTCAGGCTTTCTTCAGCCCTTTGCCCATAAGGAGCATGAGCCGGGTTGGCGATGGCTATATGGGTGACGGAAGGAAGCAAAAGGGTATTCATGCCTTCTTTGGACGGATCCAGCTTTTTGCTCCAGAGGACCAGCTGTCCCGTACCGTAAGGTTTAATGGAGTTAAGGGTCTTATGCTGCTGTTCCAGCTTTTGCGGATAACCCAGATCGGCCGAGAAAAAGATATCGAAGGGGGCGTCATTGCTGATCTGTTCGTAAAAATTACCCGAGGAGCCATATACAAGTTTTATTGATATGTCGTTCGATCCGGCGGAAAAGACTTTTACGAGAGAGTCCATGGCAAATTTCAGGTCAGCTGCCGCGGCTACGAGCACTTCCTGAGGGGGGCGGGTTGTTGGGGAGGCGGATAGGAGCGTCAGGCCCAGACAACAATACAAAATTGGAAGGAACCGGCTCATTTATATAGTATTAGATATAAAAGTACACCCTTCCGCCGAAAAATATGGAGAGTGAGTGAACTAATCTTTCCTATCGTTGTTCTTGTATGACGTTTTACAGGGAATTCCTAACTGTCCCTACCGATGGTGGAGCTAAAAAACCACTTTTCCCAATACCTGGCTACTGCTAATAACCTCATGCAGCGATTGATACAAAAAACCACTCTAGGGATATTGGCAGGAGAATTGTTTGATTAATATATCGCGACTTAGAAGAATTTATATACAACAGAACAGATCTATTACAATTTTTAAGCTATGGACATTCGCGCTTATTTAAAACGTATTGATTACGACAGTACTATTTACACGGACTTACCAACCCTTCATTCCCTTCAACAGCATCATGTTTTCAGCATTCCGTTCGAAACGCTGGACATACACAATCATATCCCCATCATCCTTGGAGTAGACTCGTTATATCAAAAAGTGATACTTGACAGACGGGGAGGTTATTGCTACGAACTGAATACTTTATTCCACAGATTACTGGCCATAAGTGGGTTTAAGGTTTATATGATAGCGGGCCGGCTGCTCCATGGTCATGGTTATGGCCGTGAATTCGAGCATATGGCGCTGATCGTGGAGCTGGAAGGTAAGAAATGGCTGGTAGATGTCGGGTTTGGTGATTTTTCCCTTCGTCCTTTGTCTATCGAGCCCGGAGCGATCCAAAGCGATGGTCGTACTTTTTACCAGATAGTGGAAAACATTTTCGTGGATGATAAAGAATATATGGGTGTCGCCAAATGGAATGACTCAAAGCAAACCTTTAAGATAGAGTACATTTTTACACTGACTCCACGCAGTCTGCATGAATTTTCAGAGATGCATCATTTCCATCAGACCTCCCGCGAGTCGCATTTTGCCCGGAGCCTGATCTGCAGCCTGCCTACTCCCGAAGGTCGTATCAGCATCATCAACAACAAGCTGATCCGTACTTCCAACGGAAATAAGCAGGTAAGGCAGATCGTGGACGAAAACCATAGGGACAAGATATTGGAAAAGTATTTTCATATGGATATGGTATATCTTGTTTAGAACGAGGAGGACTTGCCGGGGCGGGCCCTGGGCGATCAGAACTCGACCTTATAGTTCAGTACAGGTATCAGGCCCACCTGGTAGATGGTGACCACCTTCTTTTTTACGATGTCATAATCCTGACCATACACATTCCTCCTGCCTGTGAGGTTCTGAAAATCCATTGAGAGGATGGTGGTGAGATGGCGTCTCTCTTTTTTCAGGCTCAGGCGCAGGTCTGTTCTGAAATAGGCGGGATTGGACAGGGTGTAAGCTTCTTTTTGATAGATAATGGTCTGGTTTTGCAGCGCAGACTGGACTGCATCGATGGGTGTTGTCCTGAAGCCTCCGGCATAGATGGTCTTGATATTGATCCCAAATATCTTTGATCTGTCAGCCCGTTGGGACCATATGAACTCCTTTCCGGCTACGAAGTTGATCACGTAATGCCCGGAAAAGCGGGTATTTCTTTCGATGCCGTCGAGAGCTGTATATTTCGATTGATAGAGAGAGGTATTGACCATATAGTACAGGCGATGGCTAAGAAATTTTTCCAGGCTGAGCTCCATTCCATAATTCCTTCCTTTGCCTTTGTTCACTAAGGGATCCGATACATAATCACTGCTTTCTATGTTGAGAGTGGAGAAGGTATTGGTATCGTTGGCGTTGACGGGTACGTTGTGGAGCCGCTGATAATATAATTCGGCTTTCAGGTTAAGGTCGGCGCCCAGCCTATGATTGTAGGAAAGAACGTAGTGTTGGGCATGGGTGAGGCCAAGATTGCTGTTAGGACGGTAATATTGGCTCCCTGCTGTGGTGTCCTGTGCAAAGTAAACTCCCAGCGCCTGTATCTGGCTATGAAGTCCAAGACCCAGTCCGATGCTGTTATTGGCGTCTATTTCCCATTTTACGGATGCCCTGGGTTCAATGGCTCTGGAATGATTTAGCAGCAACTCGAGGTAGTGAACACCCGCATTGAATAGAAGATGGTCTGCGGGCCGGCCTTGCCATTGTGCAAAAGCCTGTATGGTCTGTGTATGACCGCTGGCGTTCACCTCTGTCAGCAAAGGCGCTTCGGGAGACTTCCGGCCTTCCTGATAATAATTGAATCCGATGAGGTTGACTATATAACCTGCACGAAAGAGGTTGCTTGTACCAAAGCGGTGGTTCAACGTGGAAGTAAGGGTCCATTTAGGAGTTTTGTCATTGGAAGTATAGTTTCTTGAATACTGATAATTATCGTCCATATAATCCACCGCTATTTTTGAGCCGGTGTAGGAAACGGCCAGGACCGACCGCAGGTTGGTCTTGCTGCCCAGGAAAAAGTTGTGGGTAAGCCCTGTCATAGCCGTTGTGCCGGAATAGTTTTGTGCATATCGATCGTCCTCCTCCTTCCATTTGGTGGAATCTTTTTTGGGAGTACCTTTTTGTGAGCTGAGCCCTGCAAAGCCAAAAAGACTAAACTCGCCCCATTTGCGGGTAGGCATATAGATATTATAAGAAAGGTCCTGAAAGACGGGTACGCCTGACCCTATGTCCAGTCCTATTTTTTTGAGTAATGCCAGGGTGGAGTAGCGATAGTTTACCAAAAAAGATCCCTTGTAAAAGGCGCTTAACGGTCCTTCCGCAGAAGCGTCCAGCCCCAACACACCTGCCTGCAGGGTATATTCCCTTTTCTCATTGTTGCCCTTGCGCAGATGCAGATCGAATACGCCACTGAGCGCATCGCCATATTCTGCGGGGAAGGCGCCTGTAAGAAAATCCGAATTGGACAACAGCTGTGCGCTGAGAATGGATATACCCCCACCACTGCTGGCGGCGGAGCTGAAATGGTTTGGGTTTGGAATATCCACTCCTTCCATACGCCATAACAATCCGGTGGGGGAGTTGCCGCGGATAACGATATCGTTATTGCCATCGAAGGGAGCTATTACGCCGGCAAAGCTTGTCGCCATACGCAACGGATCATTAACCGCGGCGGGGAATTTTTGTGTTTCTTCCACGGTGAAGGCCCTGGAGCTGACGACGCTCATTTCGTTCAGGGGCCTGTTCCTTCTGCTGCCGGCCTTTACTACCACTTCATTCTCTGTATGGGCGGCAGCTTCCAAAGGAATATTCAGTACGGATTCCTTACCAGCCTCGACAAGGATATTTTCTTGCATGGACTCTTTAAAACCGATGTGCGAGATGCGCAGCTGCCGGCGTCCGATGGGGACATCCCTGAAATAAAAGTTGCCGTTGCTGTCCGTGATGGTGGATCTTTCTTCCCGACCGCCCTCGCCGAGCAGGGTAACGGTGGCTGCGGCCAGAGGCCTGGATAATATCTGATCTGTAACGACGCCCCTTATACGTTGTGTCAACCCCTGGGACTGCGATACTCCTGCGTGGAGCAATAAAACAAGAATACACAGGAGCTGCGCTTTGAAATTGGATAGTGTCATGATCTTCGGTGTTTATCATATAACAACTCATCGATGAACTACCCCTATTCAGATTTTTGCGATCATAGAAAATTAATGCTGGCGCGCCATCCGATCCATCCTGTGACTTTGTCGGAAATACGCCAGGTGCCATAGTTGTCGGTAACAGGTGAGAAATCATGACCGCCGACAGTGATTTTCTTGTCGAAGGAATAAATGGCCAGGGAAGGACCTCCTGAAAGGGAAAAATATTTCCCCAGGCGTACGCGCAGGTCGAGATTGAATTTGCTGATAAAATTGGAGTATTTGTAATTACTCCATCCATCTACTATGAGCTGTTCGTTGGTGAGCTCTGGATTTAGGGATAGAGTCTTACCGAGATGGAAGCGGTGACCCAGCCCAAACCCGTATAGATAGGACCTGCGATCATTGCTGGGGTTGTAGCCTGCGAGGAGGATAGTATATAGTTTGTCGTTGCCCGACCGGTACGCAATATTTAATGGAGCTACTTCATCAGTGAATATAGAGATCTCATGCATGCCATGTTTGACGATGTTGATCAGACCGATGCCATAGCCTTCGGAAGTGTCGGCGATATTGACCAGGCCGATCTGCACGCCTTTCAATTTAGGGGTTTTGTTGATGATGCCTGCCAATTGCAGTCCTTTTACCTGTCTTTTGGCGATGTTTATTATCCCCGCCGCCTGCATGCCTTCCACGGAGTCCGAGACCTTATTCATGATACCTGCGAGCTGGACGCCTTTCAATTTGCCTTTGTTGAAATTACCGATGCCTGCGGCTTGCAGACCTCTTACTGAATCAAGGACAATGTTGTGAGAGCCTGCGAGCTGGACTCCTTTTACAGAGCCACCTACCACATTGGCAATGCCTACTGCTTGCAGCCCCTGCACTTTCCCTTTGTCAATATTGATCACGCCGCCTAACTCCAACCCATTAAGCCCGGCCGTATAGCCGCCTATGATATTCAGGGAAAGCTTATTGGTTATCTGCGGGCTCAGTATTCCCTGGGTGCCTAGCCCCGGCACGAGCGAAAGCTGAAAGGGCTGCTGTATAAAATATTTATGGAGGTTGATACTCTGTATCTTCAGTTTCGAAGAAAGCAGCAGCTTGCCCAGGCCGCTCATTTCCACGCGTATCGGGTCCTGGCGTAAATAAACGGGAGCGCCGTCCAGCTCCACGCGGATGGAATCGGATGGCAGATAACCCTCGGGACCGATGGTGACCATTTTTTTGTTGATGGAAGTAGGGGCGACCGTGATGGTGATCTTTTGGTTGACACCGGGTTCGATCTTTACGGTAGTGTCCTCATAGAACGCTTTGCTGACCGTGAGGGCGGCGGGGCTGGACCTGTTCTTCAGCCGAATGGTAAAAAAACCGCCTTCGTCGGAGAGGGTTGCGATCAGTCCTTGTTTGTCATAGACACTGGCCTGGCTGACGGCCTCGCCTGTATTCTCATCCAGTATAACGCCTTTGACCACGTATTTTTTATCTTCCGGACCTGTATGGGGTGGGGGAGCAATGGGTGGCGGGGGCGCCTTGCGCAGAATGATGTAGTTGCCATTGACCTTATATTCCAGCCGGCCATGGAAAAGAGTATCCAGGACCTGACGGACCGGCTTGCGGTCAAATGTTATCGACACGAGGCTGTCTTTTTTGAAGAGGTCGCTGCCATAGGAAAAATAGAAATTGCCTGCTTTGCTGATCGTCCTTAAGACATCGTCCAATCGGGTGTTTTGCTTACTTATCGAGATGGGCTGGTCCAATACGTCCTGGCCGCGAAGTGGGGACAGCGTAGCGAATAGTGATCCTGCTACCAATAAGGTATAGATAAATCGTATATTTTGCATAATCTTATCTTATGGTTGTAAAGTGATCTGGCTGCCAGAGCGGGTGGCCCTGATGCCGAATGTTTCCTGTATAATATTTAGTATTTGATCCAGGGACTGATTACGGAATATGGTATTGATCTGCAAATTGCGTAGGGAAGGGTCGATCACGATCTTCACATCGTAGGCCTCTTCCAGCGAAGCTGCCAGCTGGGGGAGCGGGGTGTTGTCGCAGATGAATTCTTTTGTACGATAGTATTTATATAGCTGGCTCGTTGTCCCTTCCTTTGTCAGGGAACTTTCTCCCTTGTGCAGGATCAGCTTCTCCGAAGGATGTACGATCACATCGTGGAGGGAGTCCGTCACACGGATCAGTCCGGACTCAACAATGATCTCGGTGGTGTTCTCTTTGTTGCGTAAATTGAAGGAGGTGCCCAGCACTGTGATGGTGACATTGTCTGTATATACTTTAAACGGTTTTTCCTTGTCGGGCGCTATTTTGAAAAAGGCTTCGCCTTGCAGGCGTACCGTCCGCTGTTTTTTAAAATTTGCCGGATAGCTGATATCGGATCGTTTGTTAAGGGTAATGAGTGATCCGTCCGGCAGGGTGTCGGTGAGCGGGGTTGTTGTGGCGGCGAATTGCCTGTCGGCTGCATTTCTGGTGAGATAGAGAATACTCGTTATGGAAGCCACTAACAGGAAGACTGCTGCTACCCTGGTCCAGGTAGATCGGTTGATCCTGACGGGTCTTTGACCGGGATCAGAGGCGCCTTTTACGGCCTGTAGGTGAGTGGGGCGTTGGACCCTTTGCCGGAATTTTTGCCAGGCGGCGTCTGTTTGTTCGTCCGTGGCGTTGAAGTTGTCGTACAAGTGACGGCTTTCGCGCCAGATGAGCTGGAAGTGGTTGTAGAAATGCCTGTTGGCGGGATCGGCAGCCAGCCAGGCTTCTACACGGGCGTTGTCATCGGGGGATGTCTCGCCCAGCAGGTATTTTACCAGCAGGTCTTCATGGATGCCGTGAGGCCCTCCGGGGTTGGTATGTAGATCTTTGTTCAAGGGCGATGGTTTAAAAAGTTGAGGAGAAGAAGGACGAGAAAGGGCAGATAGTCGATCAGCTTCATCCGTAAAAGTTTTAATGCTTTGCCCATCTGGTTTTCCACTGTCTTGACGGAGATGCCCAGGCGGTGGGCGATGTCCAGATAGCGGAGCTCTTCAAAACGGCTCATCTGGAAGATGGTCCTGCATTGTTCGGGCAGTTCATTGATGGCTGTCTGCAGGCGGCGTTCGAGCTCGCTGAACATCACTTTTCTATGAGCGCCGTCTGTCTGATCTTTCATACTCCTGGTAATATATGTTTGATAAGTGAGCTTTACTTTTTTATGTTTGAGATGATTGAGGCTTTCGTTGTAAACGGCTCTATACAGGTAGGCGGCTAATGAGTCCTGAAAGTTCAGGGAGTCCATTTTATCCCAGAGCTTGTAGAAGACATTCTGTACGATGTCTTCGGCCTGGTCGTGGTCCTGTAAGATTGTAAGGGCGTACCTGTACAGGTTCTTGAAATAGAATTTAAAGACCTGCTCGAATCCTGTTTCATCCCGACGTTTCAACAATTGTATGATCGTGGCATCGGTGAATTCCATGCTTACGGGTGTAATGGTTGTTTTACTGATAACTGTTGTTGTCAATAACAGGCGTTTAGATAATGACAACTCAGGAAGTGTTGACCCCTATTGGGGGTAAAAATATTGTTTTTTGGGGTAAAGGAGGGAGACCGCAAGAAGCGGGTGCTGTGCTGGCTTGGAATGGTCTTATCTTTGGGGATGAGTATGTTAGAAAAGCTATATATATCCTCGCCGGCCAACTTTAGTTTTTCTGAATGTTGCTGGTATCTGGACAGGGGGTATGATGACTGTGGGCATCGTGTGCGGAATGGCAGGCTGTTGAAGGCACTGCGACTGGGAGGGAAGGAGCTCCTGGTGGAGATTGCTGAAGGGAAAGGTCGTCTGGAAGTTACGATCCTGCATGGAGGGGTGGATGAAAAAACAGGAGAGCTTTTGGCTGCCTATATCCGGGAATGGCTGGACATGGCCCGGGATCTGACTCCTTTTTATGCCCTGCTGGAGCGGGATCGCCGGTTGGCCTATATGCACGAAGCATATAATGGGCTCAGGCTGGTGGGTATTGTCGATGTATTCGAAGCGCTGATCTGGTCTATTATCGGGCAGCAGATAAATCTGTCCTTTGCATTTATGCTTAAAAGAAGGCTGGTTGAGAAATATGGGTCGTCCATTATTTATAATGGAGAGGCCTTTCACCTTTTTCCGGGCTGCGAGGTATTGGCTGCTGTGTCGGTGGAAGACCTGCGGCTTATGCAATTCTCCCGTAGCAAGGCTGCCTATCTTGTCAGTCTGGCGGATGCGTTTGCCAAGGGCGAGCTGAGCAGAGAGAAGCTCATGGCCTTGCCGGACAGGGAAAGCCGGCTGCAGGCATTGATGAAAATGAAGGGCATCGGGGTCTGGACCGCCAATTATTGTCTGATGAAATCTTTGCGGGATCCTTCCGGCATCCCTCATGGGGATACGGGGCTGCTGACTGCACTGGCAAACCATAAAATTATAAAGGAGCGTAAAGAGCTGGTGAAGATCGACCGGTTCTTTTCCAAATACAAGGGATGGGAAAGCTACCTGGTTTTTTACTTCTGGAGGAGCCTTTCAGAGAAACCGGTGCTTCCGGCTGGGGCGGCGCATTAGGCTGAGGACGATCAGAGCTTACACCGGACGCCCGCCGTGGGATAGACCTGTAAGTGGTCATCCGGGGTGTTAATATGATAATACACGTCGATCTTGGTCCCCAGGGAGAATGTCTTGTTGATATTATACCATAGCTGAGGCTCGGCGAAGAAGAAAAAGCGTTTGCCCCGCTGGCCTGCGGTATAGGCGTCCCCATGATCTTTATTCTCCGTCCAGATGGAGAAATCGCCGGAAAATTCCAATTTATAATGAAAGTAGCCACTCCACCAATACAAGGTGAAAAGGGGATCGTGGGTAGGTTTCGGGTAGGGAATATATTTATAGTTCAGCACGGCGCTCAGCCATGCCCCTTTCCACTGGAAGGGATAGGATAATCCAAGGGAAAAAGCATTGTTGATATAATAGCTGTATTCTTTGGGTTCGGTGACCCCGAGCCCGCCGCTGTATTGCAGGGAAAGGAAGACGGGTGGTTTCCAGCAGCGGAAGGATTGGGAGACCTGGATATAGGTCTGGCCGATGTTGTGGCTGGCGCCCTGGAGGTCTGTCTGTACTTTTAAAAGAAAAGAGCCAGGTTTTATTGAAATCCGAAAAACGGGTCTTTGGGAAAATGTATCCCGTTTTTCGGAAAGGTCTAATGACTTTTTGGGGGTGTACCCAGAATCCTGGTTCTTGAAATACTGAAAATAGAGGGTTGGGAAATTGTGCGCATACTGCGAGGGGTCCAGGGTATGCCGGGGATCATAATGTAACTGAAGTTCCTGAGCGGAGAGGGTGGCTGCCGCCATGAGGGCAAGGGGGAGAAAGAGCAGGTGCTTCATGGTGTTTTTGATAAATGTCCGATGGGGCGGGGTAGAGGGGCGGAATTGATGCATAATTATGCCAGAAGTCCTCGTAAATCTGTAGGAATTGGTACATTCGGGTGGTTAATAATGCATTATGAATAGCCTGGATCTTTCGGTCTTTGCCAGCCTGTTCCGGCAGGCCTGTCTTAAATGTTTTGGTCATCCTTTGGAAGGGCCATTGACCGAGACGGAGAGCAAGCTACTGTACAACCAGGTATTTGAGCAGACGGGGCTTACGATAGGCTGGAAGAGTCTGAAGAACTATTCCCTGTTTGTCATGGGTGGGGGAGAGGACAAGAAAGAAAATCCTTCTCCGGCGACGCTGGATACCCTGGCCCGTTATGTGTTGGGGGCGCCGTACACGACAGAGGCTGAACGGCGGGAACGAGAGGGGCATTATCCATATTGGTTTCGGTATAAAGAACAAGCCCTCCGGCAAGGGGCTGGAGTGGGAGAGCAGGCCATCCAGCAGCGGGAAGGGGTGAATGGCGGAAATGCCCAGCGCCAGGAAGAAAGACCGGCAATCAATGGCGAGAAAAAAACAGTGAGCCGGAAGAGGGTCGGATGGTGGGTAGGGCTGGCCGTTGTGATCATTCTGCTCACTTTATTTTACCGCAGGGGGAAGCCTGCGAATTTTTACAGCAATTTCCATACGGTGAGTGAAGACTCCCTGGCTGCCGAAGGCTGGGTTGTCCAGAGGAAGGACAGTGGCTATTGGAGCAGAAGAGGAGAGCATCCTGGCGGCCTAACCCTCTTCACGTTGAAAGGGGATAACTGGCCTGATTCGGCACAGGGTCCGTCGATCCATGATCTGCTGTTGCACGAACTGCCCTGTGATTGCTGGACCCTTGAAGTTCATCTAAAGGATTTTCTGCCCTATCAAAACTGGCAACAGGCAGGCGTTCTCCTGCTGGAGGACAGCATGCTAACGGCGAAGAGCATGCGGGTCAGCTTTGCGTACAACGATTATAATGGAGGATTCCCTCGTAGCGGGACCATTCATGTGCAGGCCATCACTTCCCTGGGAAATGGTCTTGACAAGCCGGAAGAGATCGCGCATACCATCATCCTGCAAACAGACAGCCTGCGTGACCATCCGCTGATCTTACGGGATCTGACCTATCTGTCGTTGCGGATAGAAAAACAGGGAAAGCGATTTCGGATACTCTATGCCAATGGGGTTAACGAGAATACTTCTTTTAAGGAGGTGGTCAGTCATGAGTTTGCCATGACACCCCGCTGGGTCGGACTTTTTTCATTGAGGGGATTTGTGGATAGCGCGGCCGCGATACCTGCCCAGTTCCGTTTTTTTAGTCTTCAATGCGATGCATGTAGTCATCCATAAAGGGTCGGGGGAGAAACAAGCATCAATTATCCTTTTCCGGGTAGGAGACTTTGGCAGCCTCCCAACCGATCATTGCCTTTTTGCGAGTACCGCCCCAATGGTAGCCGCCAGTGTCGCCCGAGGATCGTATTACCCGATGGCAGGGGATCAGAAAAGCTACCGGATTGCTGCCGATGGCTGACCCTACTGCCCGTGAGGCGCCCGGGTTGCCGATGGCTTCGGATATGGAACCATAGGTTGACAGCCGTCCCAAAGGAATATTTAATAAGGCTTCCCAGACCTTGAGCTGGAAAGGGCTTCCTTTCAGGTGAAGCTTGACATCGGACAGGCGGCTCCAGTCCTGGGAGAAGATGTACAGGGCATTCTGCTGTATAAGGTCTACCGTCTGTCTGTAGCTAGCGTGAGGGAATTGAGCTTTCAGCTCCGCCAATGCCTGGTCCCTGTCGGTGATAAAGGCGAGATGACAGATGCCTTTTTGAGTAGAGGCCACGATGATCTCTCCAAAAGGACTTTCGGCAAAAGAATAGTTAATGGACAGGGACTCTCCGCCATTCTTATATTCTCCGGGAGTCATGCCTTCGATGCCGATGAAAAGATCGTGCAGCCGCCCTGTGCCTGACAGCCCTGTTTCAAAAGCTGTATCAAAGAGGGTGGCGCTTTTGTCCTGCAGCATGGATTTAGCATAGTCGATGCTGAGGTACTGCAGGAATTTTTTAGGGCTTACGCCGGCCCAGTCTGTGAATAGCCGTTGAAAGTGGAAAGGGCTGAGATGAACTTCTTTTGCCACCTGATCCAAATTGGGCTGGTCCTTGAAATTTTTTTTGATATAATCGATCGCTATGGCGATCCTGTCGAAATTGGTTGTATCTTCCATGACTGTATGTTTTTATTGTCCATACAAAAATAGCATGGCAATAAAGGTATGAAAACCCGGAACTTGCTCAGTTCCGCTGCTACGCTAAACGAACCAGGGGTTCGTTGTCCGAAGGACCAGATATGACCGCAAGGTCACGACCAAGGAGGAGCGAGTGCCCGGAGCTCCGACCAAGGTCTCTTTTCCGGAAGACGGGTTATATTTCGCGGGACCCATTTTCCGGACATTAATACTCAGCTGCCAGAGAAAATGAAATAGTAGGTACACATTCATAAAAAAACAACCTATATGAATAGACAACTGTTTCTTTTTCTATGTATTATCAATCTAACGACCGCTGCTATCGCGCAACAGGTGACGCCTACGCCGGATCAGATAAAGGTGTTGACCCCGGAATGGACGGGAGAGCGTTCGCCGGACGGACGACCCAGGGTGTCTGACGCATTGCTGCAACGCCTCCGGAACGTAGGGATAGAGGATGCATGGGGCTTACTTCGCAACAAAGGTTACCAAAATCAATTTGAAGGGGAATGGATGGTGATACATCCCGACTCGGTGATGACGGGCCGGGTGGTCACGGCACAGTATTATCCTACACGGCCGGACCTCGACAAGTTGATAAGAGATAAAGGAAAAGCTGAGGGTCGGATAGGCAATACGAATTCCTGGCCTATCGATGTGCTGAAGGATGGCGATATCTATGTCGCTGATGGGTTTGGGAAAGTGGTCGACGGGACACTGATCGGGGATAATCTTGGGAATGCTATTTATGCTCACTCCCACCGGGGTGTTGTTTTTTATGGATCGGTGAGAGATATGGAAGGACTGGAAGAGATAGAGGGATTTAATGGTTGGGTGAAAGGGTATGATCCTTCCTATATACAACAGATGATGCTAGGAGGCATCAACGTACCTATCCGGATTGGGAGGGCAACGGTATTGCCCGGAGATGTCGTGCTGGCGAAGAAAGGAGGAGTCCTGTTTATACCTGCGCACCTGGTGGAGTATGTGGTGTTGAATTCGGAGTTTATTGCATTGCGGGATGAATTTGGACATCTGCGCCTGCGTCAGGGGAAATATACGCCTGGCCAGATAGATGCGCAGTGGTCGGATGAGATCAAAAAGGACTTTCTGCATTGGCTGGACGAGCATCCCGGAAAGCTTTCCATGAGCCGTGCAGAGCTGGATCAAATTATGAAGGACCGTACCTGGTAAAACTCCTAACTATGCATTTTTTTTATAAGGTTGCCATTGCCTTATTACTGGCCTATATATTAACGATTGTTCTGCATCAGCCGCAATGGGCGGGCTGGTGTCTCATGCTCTGTCTGGCCTTTTTAGGGCTGGGTTTCCGCCAGAACAGCTTTTTACGAGGATTTTCCTTTACCATGACGATCCTGGCTGTCGTGAGCCTGGCATTATATTATCCGCAATATTTTATAGGTATCGGCAGTTTCAAATTCTCCAGTCTAATTGTGCCTTTGTTGCAGGTGATCATGTTCGGCATGGGGACGGAGCTGAGCCTAAAGGATTTTGCGGCCGTGCTGCGCATGCCCAAGGGCGTGATCGTCGGGGTCATTTGTCATTATACCATCATGCCACTGATTGGTTTTGCGTTGGCAAAGGCTTTTAATTTTCCACCGGAGATCGCTGCGGGCATCCTTTTGGTGGGATGCTGTCCCAGCGGACTGGCGAGTAATGTCATGTCTTTTCTGGCGAGGGCCAATCTGGCGTTATCGGTGTCCGTAACTACTGTATCGACGCTGCTGGCTCCTTTTCTAACGCCGTTGATGATGCGTCTGCTGGCGGGGCAGTTTATCGAGGTACGATGGCAGGCGATGGTGTGGGATATCACGAAGATAGTGATCTTCCCAGTCGTTGGGGGGTTATTGTTCCACTACCTGATAAGGGGTAAGTTCAAATGGCTGGACAAAGCCATGCCGCTGGTGTCCATGGGAGGTATCGCCCTGATCATCGTCGTGATAACGGCAGCGGGAAGAGAAAGTCTTTTGCGGGTAGGGGGATTGCTAGTGCTTGCCACTTTCCTGCATAATGTGGCGGGTTATTTCCTGGGATACTGGTCGAGCAGGCTGTTGGGATTCAAAGAGAGGGACTGCCGTACCATTGCCCTGGAAGTAGGCATGCAGAATGCGGGGCTGGCATCTGCGCTGGCGCAGACTATGCAAAAACTGGCTACGGTAGGCCTGGCGCCGGCAGTCTTTGGGCCTTTAATGAATACAACGGGGTCCTCCCTGGCCAGCTGGTGGCACAACAGGATACCCGATGAAGGGAAGGTCGGGGAATCGGAAGTCTCAGATACTAGAACAAGCGCTCGTTCGGAGGTCTGATGCCCTGCAGGCGGATATAGATCGTGGTTTGTCCCCTGTGGTGAGCCTGGTGTTCGAGGGCTTTTAACAGGAGGGCAAAACGGGTGCCCTGACGACCCATTGCGCTTACCGTTTCACCCAGCTTGGAGTCATCCAGGTCTTTGACGGCCTTCATGGCATAATCGTAGCTGGCGTTGACATAATACACTACGGAATCTTTGGTCTGTGCGGATGTTCTTCCTTCCAGCCCTCTTGCGTCAAAGGGAGGTTTTGCGCCTGTGGCCAGGTTCATCAGAAAGGCGTTGCCAGATGCCAGATGGAGCATCTGCTGAGCGAAGCTGCGGATACTGTCTACCGCCTTGAAGGAATATTTGTCGGAGGGCATGGTGTTCAGGTACTCCTGTGTGTAGGCTTTTGATCTTTCCCAATCCTTGATGAGTTGATTCTTGATGTCTTCGCCGGTGAGAGACTGGGCGGAGAGTCCTGCGGGCAAGGCTGCGAGCAGGAAAATGGCTAGCTTTTTCATGGCTGGTGGTTTTTAGGGCAGGAAGGTACCAAAAAAAAACGGCGCCATGAGCGCCGTTTGTAATTTATTATAAGTGTATTGCCTCACCGTAGGCCACTTCGATAGCATCCTTGATGCTCTCACTAATGGTGGGGTGGGGGTGGATACTGTTCAACACTTCGTGATAGGTAGTCTCCAGCTTGCGGCCGAGGACGGTCTCCATGAGGGTCTCCGTTACATTATACCCGATCATATGGGTGCCGAGCCACTCGCCGTACTTGGCATCGAAGACTACTTTTACAAAGCCTTCGTTATGGCCTGCGCCGGTGGCCTTACCGGAGGCGCTCAGGGGGAACTTGCCCACCTTGACCTCATAGCCGGCGTCGCGGGCCTGCTTTTCTGTAAAGCCTACAGAAGCGATCTCAGGAGTACAGTAGGTACATCCGGGAACGTTGTTGTAATCCAGGGGTTCCGGCTGGTGGTTGTATTTCTTTTCGTTGTAAGCGATGTTCTCTACGCAGATGATACCTTCCTTGGAGGATACGTGTGCCAGCGCCTGTCCGGGAACGCAATCACCGATGGCGTACACGCCGGGTATGTTGGTCTGATAGTATTTGTCTACGCTGATCCTGCCTTTGTCCGTCTTGACGCCAAGGGTCTCCAGACCGATGTTCTCGATATTGGCGGTGATGCCTACAGCGCTGAGTACGATGTCAGCTTCCAGGGTGACCTCGCCAGTAGGGGTCTTGATCTTTGCCTTTACTCCGTTGCCGCTGGTGTCTACACCCGTGACCTCGCTGTTGGTAAGAACCTCGATGCCGTATTTCTTGTAGATCTTCTCCAGCTCCTTTGAGATCTCTTCGTCTTCGACGGGGACGATACGGGGAAGGAACTCGACGACAGTGACCTTGGTGCCGAGGCTATAGTAGAAGTAGGCGAATTCGACGCCGATGGCGCCGCTGCCTACAACGATGATGCTTTTTGGCTGTTCGGGCAGTGTCATAGCCTCACGGTAGCCGATGACCTTTTTGCCATCCTGCTTCAGATTGGGTAATTCACGGCTGCGTGCACCTGTGGCGACGATTATATGCTTGCCTTCCACGAGCTGTGTCTTGCCATCTGCTCCTGTTACTTCTATCTGTCCCTTTGCTTTTAATTTGCCGACCCCCATGATAACGTCGATCTTATTCTTCTTCATGAGGAATTGAACGCCTCTGCTCATTTTGTCGGAGACGCCGCGGCTGCGTTTGATGACTGCGGGGAAGTCGGGTGTACCGGTGGCGTTGATGCCGAAATCTTTTGAATGCAGGATATCCTGGTAAACCTGAGCGCTCTTCAGCAATGCTTTGGTAGGGATACATCCCCAATTCAAGCAAACGCCTCCCAGATTTTCTTTTTCTATGACTGCTGTTTTAAAGCCTAGCTGTGCAGCGCGGATTGCGGCTACATATCCGCCAGTACCGCTGCCAAGGACGACTACATCGTATGCCATGTCTAAACCTTTTTTAGAATTTAAAGAACAATTTTGTTGTCGATGGCTGCGCCATCAAGCTCATATTTAGATTTGCCTTCGCAGGCGAAGGCCGGCAGCCCTTCGGACTGCTGGCCGCGAAGCTACTTCAAGGCTGGCATATAGCCAAATGGCAAAAAACGGTACTTTTGTGCAAAAATTGCTTAAATGAAGCTAGACATTCTGGCCATAGCCGTACATCCTGATGACGTAGAATTAGGGTGCTCCGGGACCCTGCTGATGGAAAAAAAGAATGGCAAAAGGACGGGTGTGGTGGACCTCACCCAAGGCGAATTGGGAACGAGAGGTACGCCTGAACTACGGCTCGAAGAAGCAGCCAGATCAGCTGAGATACTGCAGCTGGACATCCGGGAGAACCTGGGCATGGCCGATGGGTTTTTTCGGAATGACGAAGCGCATCAGCGGCAGCTGATCCGGGTGATCCGGAAATACCGGCCGGAGATCGTCCTTGCAAATGCCCTTACGGATCGTCATCCCGACCATGGCAGGGCAGGGCATCTGATCTCGGATGCCTGTTTCTTGAGCGGTCTGCGAAAGGTCGAGACGGTGGACAACGATGGCCTGGCCCAGCAGCACTGGCGGCCCAAGTATATCTTCCATTATATCCAGGACCGGTATGCCAGCCCCTCTTTTGTCTACGATATAACACCCGTATTCGGGCAGAAACTGGAGTCCATCAAGGCCTATTCCTCCCAGTTCTTCTCTTCCCAATATGGCAAGGATGAGCCACAGACGTATATTTCCACGCCAGAATTCCTAAATGCGGTCATCGGCCGGCACCAGATGTACGGGAAAATGATCGGAACTGCCTATGCCGAAGGATTTATTACCGAAAAGATGATCGGAGTGCGGGATTTTGACGTTTTTATCCAGATGGATACATAGGGATAAAACAAATTGGAGAACTGAACGTTTATCTATGTATTAATTGTACCTCCTTTAACACTTTATCCACCCCGAATAAGTTACCTTCGCAAACAATAATTAAAATTTTAACTGACTAATAATGTCATTACCCAAGTTTGCCAGTTCGTCCCAATCTTTCCACGCTGAACTGAAGAGAAGAATAAGTGCCTATTTTGAGGAAGTGGGAACATCTCAAACAGGTAATCGCAGTCTTTTTATCAAGGCTGTCATTTTGATGATAAGCTTTGTGTTCATCTATATCCACCTCGTGTTCTTTACTCCGAATGCTTTTTGGGCTATTGTAGAGAGCGTGCTGCTGGGGGGTGTGGTGGCGGCCATCGGATTTAACGTAATGCATGACGGGGCGCATGGCAGTTTTTCGAAGTACAAGTGGGTGAACGGTCTGGCGGCTTTTTCGCTGAACATCCTTGGCGGCAACAGCTTTATGTGGAATATGAAGCACAATGTGGTCCACCATGCTTATACCAATGTGGACGGAATAGATGACGACATCGATATCCAGCCCTGGATGCGGATGAGCGAAACACAAAAGAAATACCGTCTTCATAGGTATCAACACCTTTATTTCTGGTTTTTTTACAGCATCCTTTATTTCTTTTGGATCTTTTTACTGGATTATCAGAAATACTTTTCGAGCAAGGTCGGCGCCATGCCCCTGAAAAAAATGAAGCTGGCGGATCATATTGTATTCTGGGGTTTTAAACTATTCCATGCATTCCTCTTTGTCGGGCTGCCTATCTATAAGGTTGGTTTCGAGAGCTGGCTGATCAGCTTTATCATTTTCACCTGTGTAGCGGGTTTTGTACTAAGCATGGTCTTCCAGCTGGCGCATACGGTGGAACACACCGCATTCCCCGTAGCGAATGTGGAAACGGGCAAACTGGAGGACGAGTGGGCGGTTCATCAGATCAAGACCACTGCCAACTTCGCCACCAGCAACAAGGTTGTTTCCTGGCTGGTGGGCGGGCTGAATTTCCAGATCGAGCATCATCTTTTCCCTAAGATATCTCATGTCCATTACCCTGCTATCAGCAAGATCATACGTCAGGCCTGCCAGGATTACGGGCTGGTATATATCGAGTACCCCCGGGTACGGTATGCCGTAGCCAGCCATGTAGCCTTTTTGAAGCAAATGGGCAGAAAATAGTACCTTGCCACCTTATTTTTTAAGCATATGCCTAAGGTTAAAGTAGGCCTGGTCCAGATGAGCTGCACTTCCGACAAGGAGGCTAATCTGCAGAAGGCTATGAAAGAGGTCAGATCTGCGGCTGCCAGGGGAGCACAGATCGTTTGCCTGCAGGAATTATTTACTTCCCTCTATTTCTGTGATGTGGAAGATTACGAGAATTTCAAGCTGGCGGAACCTATACCCGGAGCTTCGACGGATGCGCTGGGCAAACTGGCAGCCGAGCTGAAGGTAGTGATCATTGCCTCGTTGTTCGAAAAGCGGGCGCAGGGGATCTATCATAATACTACGGCCGTAGTCGATGCGGATGGAACCTATCTGGGCAAGTATCGTAAAATGCATATCCCCGACGATCCTGCCTATTACGAAAAATTCTATTTTACTCCCGGAGACCTGGGGTATAAGATATTCAAGACAAAATATGCCAGCATCGGTGTGCTCATCTGCTGGGACCAGTGGTATCCCGAAGCGGCCCGTATCACGGCCCTGATGGGTGCGGAGATACTCTTTTATCCCACCGCCATCGGTTGGGCTACTTCCCAGGACGATGCTACCAATACCGAGCAGTACAATGCCTGGCAGACCATACAGCGCAGTCATGCTGTCGCCAACGGCGTGCACGTGGTCAGCGTCAACAGGGTGGGGCTGGAACAGAACGGCGCGATGAAGTTCTGGGGAG
>Ga0105237_10000961_pt1 | contig 38758 bp, 48 predicted proteins | sample KBSC24metaG_FD_81520 | JGI IMG/M metagenome (GOLD analysis project Ga0105237, IMG submission 81520) | Corn rhizosphere microbial communities from Kellogg Biological Station, Michigan, USA - KBS C2-4 metaG | ecosystem: Host-associated > Plants > Roots > Rhizosphere > Soil | place: Michigan, USA...
AAAAAGACGCGGATCGGCAGGGTTTTCCATGTCCGTAAGTTCGACAGGACAATCCCAAATGACTCCTACCAAGCAAAATAAAGAACGATCACATTATTGATAGGCATAAATGCGATTGCCCTGGGCGAGAAGACGGCTGAAGAGCAACAATTGTTATGGAGTGAGAATGAGTATTTCTATAATTCTTTGTTTGTCGACATTAAGCAATCTTTATCAGTCTTCCAATATGGTGGCGGCTGGCATCGCCTTAGCTCTCAATGTCAGTGGGAAGCAAAGGAGGCACTGCTAAATACCTTAAAGGTGCAAATGACTCCAAACGTGGGATCAAAGGCGCGAGCATACCTTATGCGACCTTTGTTACTCGCATATTATAAGAAGGCCAAGGAAGGGCAAGCCTTACGGAAGCTAGTCCTTACTAAAGTCTTAGAACCGCTTCTTGTCGGATGGTTCCAGGGTGATTGGCTCAAACTTCTTGAATATCTGGGTGAGCAACCACATTCTGACGAGCAGATCACAACAGCTCTCCCCGAACTTCGACTACTCGTTGGTGCTGACAATCGCGTAGCAGTTGTATCAAAACAAACTGGTGTGCCCGCTGAAGAAATTCAATTGATGATGGAATCATTCTGGCAGCAAAAGGGAGGAGCATCTCCTATTGAGCTACGTGTACCCATTCTACTTCGATATTGGCGAGAATTTGAAGCCGCACATGCCCGCCAAAGCTCAGGAATGGTGCCTTTATGGGGTCTCGTATCTGAAGGACGATACCTAAGGGTCATTGATGAGAATACCGTTCCCTATCATCATGGTCTGTACAATGAATTGCTACCTTACGACCTCCTTGAGCAAATCGAGCAATTGTGGGGAACAACTATGATTCCTCGGTGGCCCAATGGTATTGCAACAGAAATATTTCCGCACACAGCGATGGCCGAGACGTTCGGTTCAGCCCTGAAGTTCTGGCATGGTTGCGCTTTGACCGCCTGGTTTCTTTGTGAAGGTCCCTACTCCCGCACAGATATGGCAGGTTTGGCATTCTATCATCGGCACGAATTACATGAATTAGAACTTGTTGGCACACCTATTCCTGAGGGTTTATTCGATGAATTAATCAAAGCAGAATCCAGTCTGGGGCCATCCCGACCAATTTATGAGGATGCGCAGAATGCTCCAACGATATTAGGAGCCATTACAATCAATGTAAGCATATCCCATGGTAACCGACGTGCAGGATTCGAGACATTGAGAGACATTATTACGCGGTACAGAAATGCTTGGACAAAACAGTACATAGACACTTATTTAAGATCACGTTGGGAATCTGAGCTGCGAGAAGTCGCCAAAGAGCATGCCCTGTTACTGAGCCAAAAAGGAAAAGCACCAACTCTAAAACAATTTGGCAAGACCGCCGTCCGCGCCACAAACCATTGGTTTGGAGGAGACATAGGTAAGTTATTTACTGCGATCGGAGAAAAATCCCCGTGTAGTTTAATGTATTCTCGCATTATGCCAACTGACATTAATAAATTTACGAAAAAAGTCACTGAGTTACTGGAACTTCAATTAACTCATAGATATGATATACCATCACTGGCTATTTGGTATATTCAGCTTCACGAGATTTTCGGCCGAACTCCCAATCTCGCCGAATTTGGACGCAGTAAATTATCATGGATAGTAGAACAAGATAAGCGAGACGTCGACGATGTTTGGAAGTTATTACAGCATGCCATTTCATCTGCGATTGACGCCAACTGAGCACCACGGGTGGCAACTCCCTATCATGACGTGGTTTTGCCAGACATTAGTACGTTCTGCTTCATCATCATGCAGTTCGCTCGCTGGCGGCACTGGCGATTTATAAGTTGTAGCTCAATGCCTCACGATAACGACCACAAGGATGGACCCGAGCATGACCGTCTGGGCGTAGAGTAATGAGACTTTACGCCTGCGCCACAATTCCCTGCCCCGTTTGGCGTTCGGATGGCTGATAGGGGCGTTACAAGGTAATAAAAATGGATGAGTTGACTAATCCGTGCAGTTGAGGCTGGAGATCGCTTGAAGCGGCATTGACGGCTCGAAATGTCACCTTTCCGATGAGCATCCCTAATCCATCGTCCTGGCGGCTCAGCTGCCTCTGATAAATGCCGCTGTCGTCGAGTTCCCCATCCAAACAAATCACCTCGATGAGATGGCTGACACCACCATGACAGGCTGAAAGTGGTCGTGGATGGGGATAGCGACCGTCCAGTCCATGTTGCCCCAGAAGGAGCAAATCGATTCTGATCCATGACACCCTACTATAGGCATATATGAGGGAAGAGGTGGATTCATGAGAATATCGCCAGAATCACTGCATAGATCCACGACGACATGATTGTAACAAAGCTCAAAGATCCACATCATCGTTGAATTTGATTTTCGAGGGATCGATGCGGAGCAACCACGGAAATCATTGTCTGCCATGGCTCGGATACGATAGATCAGCCAATACGCTCCGCGGCGGCAAGCGCGACGTTGCTGTAGATCCCCAGCGTCCATGGTGATGACGAAAGCGGATGCACGGCGAGATTCAGAAACGTCAATGATCCCGAGCGTCACAATCGACGCGGTCACGTCTCTTCGTCTGAGGTGCGGCACCACTACGCAAAGGGACTTGGTCCACGACCAGAATCCCATTAAATCGATTGAGGGCTGTAGTAAGTCGATATGGCATTACCCACCTGCCAGCCATGCGGAGATGACACCGCCGCATCCGTCTGCGGCTCGGAACGCTCAAGCGCTGTCAAATGGTGCTACCTCGCGGCCTTCTTTTGAACAGACGGCGACTGAATGCCCCTTTGCAGATCGCCTTGTCGACAATCCTGTTTTCTCCAACTCTATGAGGTTTCACATCGCCGCAAAAAAATCTTCACAAACCCAGTGCCTGTTTTTCCCCAGAGGCACGACTATAAGTCATAAGGATCTTCAAAGAACCTGAACAGGAGAATATAACAATGGGTTATCAAGAAAGTTTCGTCACAGCCCCCGACTTCGATGCGCTTCTTGCGCGGATACGAACGCTCGGAAAAAGACATTTCGTCAATGCATGGATGGACGTGGTTGGGATCATTACGCTCAAGCGGGACATCGTCGTGAATCTCGAACAAGGCACGCTGGCGTTGGTCATGCTCGCGGAGGCACTATCAGGGATAACGGGAACGGATGTGGCATCGCCCGTCGCAGCAGGACATGGAACGCAGGAGTTCAAAGCGGGAACGCGATTCGTTTTCGTTGTCGGCGAACGACACTGGCAAATCCACGGCAAAGTAAGTCTCGGCAACCACGAATTGTACTTCGCGGAAGAATTCCCATCAGAAATTTTCGCAGCATCCAAACCATGCCCCGATCAAATCCGCTCTGAGAATGAGTTTACAATCCAAGAGGGATGGAAATGGCCTGAGCGCCTCCGCCGAACGGTTAAGACTTCAGAGAACGGCAAGGGAGTGGTGGATGATTGCTATGCTTGCCTGAAGACGTGACACATCTTGCCGATAGGCGTCAATTGGTGCACCGTCGTCGGGCAGAGATGAGCCTGTTGAGTGGAATTTTCCATTCAACAGGACAGCGGGACTTAAGGTGGAGCAGGCCCTGGAGCCATCGCACTGAACAATACAGGCATGATGACTTCGCTTATCTAATCGTGACCCAGCCACATCGTCAATGCCCCAATCGCGATGAAGCCCAGCGCAAACATCTCCATCAGTTCGTTGCTGTGCTCATAACCCACGATGGGCGCTCCAGGAAAATGGCTGACGGCGGCTGCGACACAGCCCTAGCGAAAGCGCCGTCCATCCGCTTCTGGCACGAAGATGTTCGAGATTCCCACGACGCCCGCTGCGAAGTTGGCGATGGCACCTGCAACGATGAGTCCGTCGCGCCGAGCGGCAATGATATGGATGTTCTCGTCATCAAGCAGCGCTGGTAGGAAAACGCCATCGTGATTGGCGGCTCCGCCCCAGGCGATGTGCCATTCGGTGAGAGCGGCAGTTGTCGTGATGGCTTGCCATTCGATGTTGCCAACGCAATCTGATGGCTCTGGAGAAGCATCGGAGCAGCCGATCCATTGAGCCTCGAATAGAGATCTGAAGCCGCTCGATGCCAGCGACAGGGTCTGGAAGCTGTCCTTGACTGACCAGCCTTGTGGCGGTCCCGTTAGAAGTAGATTCTCAATGGCAGCCTGATGCTCTCCCGCCCGTTCCGCGCTGCCCAAGGTCATGGCATTTGGATAAAACGGCGGAACGTAGCCCATGTTGATCCAGACAGAGTCTCGGAACGCGCCAGGAGAGCCGTGAGTTCGGCAGACCGTGTAGCACCAAATGGTGTTGTTCAACGCGGCTTGTTGAAGGATATCGTTAATCACAGCGTGGTTATCTTCATGTCGGCCTCATCCATAGCAAGATGCTGTCAGTCCATAAGAACCGACTACCAGATTGTCGGGCTCGTAGAACGGAGAGCCGCTATGAGTCTCTGATACTCATGCGGCTCCATGTGCTTCGGTCGCAAGAAGGGTTGCTGGGGATGCTTTAGCACGATCGGCGAAGCATCTTCAAGTCCATCCACCGCACGATACCCCTGCTGCACCAAACGTCACGGTTGATGCCTGCAGAACAATCGACACTCTCATCGATTCCCACGCTCGCCAGCTTTTCGCAATACATGCACATAATCACGCCGAGCGAGGGAGACTGCATGGCTGCTCTGCACCCCACACCATGCCGTTCCCGACGCACTTGTCTCACGCCGTTAAAAAACTTCTCAATCGCAGTGCCTGTTATTTACAAGATGCACGACGTGCGCATACACGGCAGCCATGATGGGCGCTTCGTCGGCGCATAGGCCATCCGACTAACGGGAATTCCCTGGATGCAGTCGCCGTCGGACGCGCGACTAACGGTGACCTGCCACTCCCATCATCGACAATCGAGTTTTCACGGTTCAGCGCCGCCTCCTTCACCTTCCTTCCGAATAACCGTGGCTCGGTAAGAAGTGTCCAACCATCGACGCTCGCTGAGTTCGCGCCGCGGCTTCAAAATTTGCCCAGAAAAAACTTTCCGCGAATCTGAGCCTACTTTTACCAAAGAGCACGATCAAGGGATAAGGAACTCCGAACGGAGCCACAAATCTAAAGCAGGACATTGAAAATGACAAATATACCAAACGTTACCGTGCAAGATCTTAAGGAGCGCGGGTGGACCGACTCGATCATCAGAGATTACCTGGGCGCACCAGATCTGACGAAACCCAATACCACGTATAAGTCGGCCGCACCGATGCGGCTCTATGATTTAGCCCGCGCAGAGGCAGTCGAAGCGACCAATGATTGGACCGACCTAATGGAAAAAACAGCGCGCCGCAAGGCAAGTGGACTTAAGGCGGCGGCAACCAAGCATGCGCATATGTCGGCCCGCCTCGCTGCCATGGTGATCACGGTGCCATCTATGCCCTTGTCGGACGTGATTGTAGAAGCGTGTGACAGCTACAATTGGCATCAAAATCAGAAGCTACGCGAGCGCCGCTATTATGACTACGATGACGCGTCTCCGAGTTCTGATCCCGCATTTTTGCTACGAATCACCGTCAACTTTCTCAGACACGAAATGAGCCAATACGATGTGGAGTTGGCCCACACCTACGGCAAAGTCGGCGTGCGAATGGCCTATGCTCAGATCAATCGCAAGGTTTATGACGCCATCGCAGCCGCCTATCCCGATCTCGCGGACGAGTGTGTTCGACAAGTTACCCGTAAGGAATCGGGTGCCGTGCAAAGCGTCGCAGCCCTGGCGAGCGCTTGCTAAGTGAGGGAAGTGTTTGCTTCCCACTTTGGTGTGAGGGGGCAATGTCGGCAATCGCTTGGCTGACGACCTGTGGTCAGAAGCTCGTTATCGACAACATCGACGATCTGACAAGCCTCGGTTCAGACACGGCAAGCTGGGCGTAAATGTGCTTTCGCGCCCACCGAAGTGCGATCTCATGCCCCACCGAAAATAATTTCACTAATTTGTGCCGACTTTCGAATTTAAGCACGATCAATGGTTTGTACGACGGCGACAACCCTCCCCGCCGAGCACCATCAACCCAACGCGATCGTACCGCGTTGGTCTACAAAAAGACGGACACAGGAAAATGATCGAATATATTTTGGCCGAACTGACAGACAACATCTTCACCCTCCAGCTGGTCGAGACTGCCCCATGCACTTACGCGATGCGCATCAAGATCGCGATGAGCGAATTCGAGACGCGATGCTGGGAGTATCCGATTACCGAAGAAATAGAGCAATGTTTGATTGGAGCCTCCATTGAGCCCTATACCGTAAGCCCTATGGACAACGTGTTTGTCTGGGTTGGGGCTGAGGATGGCAATCTGCGCCTGGCCTTCTCGGTGCAGGAGGATCGATACGCTATCGTCGACCCCGATGACCACACCACCTATGTGGTGGGCACGGACGATTGGGTCACGGACGCCGAGATCGTGATATCGCGCATGGTCCTGTCTGCGGTTGCGATGCAGGACGTGATGCCTGTGTCGACCGCCCCGTGCGGGTGTCATTGCTCTAATTGAGAGACAAGCAGTCGAAGATGTAGTGTAGCGTTGTCTCAGCCCGCCGCTTACGCAGGCTGGACAACCTGATCGGGTTGCAGGCTGCATTATGGAGTGCGCAGTGATGCAGCCTCGAAAATTGATAATCGTAGCTGGCGGCTCAGATACGCTCCAAAGTCTCTCAGCGACACAGTCGACTCCTGCGGAGCCCGCTGTGCCCGCATCGAAAGTCACACCGTAATCATGTTCGTCTTGCGAAAGGGTTAATGCTACTCGCCGAAAATATTTCCAACGAATTTGTGCCCGTTTTTTGCTGGAGGCACGATCACATATACAGGGTGCAATCAATCACCCCAAAACAACGGAGAAAAAAATGAACGACAATACAATGATTGCAAAAGTCACAGACGGCATCTTTTCAATTCAACTCACACGCCGCGCACCGCTTAGCTATGCTGTCCATATCAAGATCGCAGGGGACGACAACACTATGGATTTCGATGTCCCTGTGGTGGGCCAGGTGACGTGTTCCTACAACGGCCCACCGTGGATACCTTATCCCGTCAAGATGCACGACATTCTGTCCGCGTGGCTGGGGGCCATCGATGGTTATCTGCAACTGGCACTCGATGCCCAGCCACATACGGCTCAAACCAGCCCAGGCTCTTCCTATTTCAGCCGCGCCGTGTCCATAGGCGATAACTGTAGCCCCGTGTCGATGACGGTAGCAAAGGCTCTCGTTGTCGCCATGGGTGATTTAGATGCTCGCGTTACACCGAAGTGCAAGCGTGCGCCTCGACGCAGAAATTAGCATCAGGCAAGATACCACAGAGTCCGTCGCGTAAGCGGCGGGCTTGACACTACCCCACTCAATCCCCACCCCAATAGGTGTCAGATTCAAGTGGTCATCACCGTAATCATGCATTTTGTGCCGATAATCGAATTTTAGCACGATCACATGTACACAGGGCGAAATCAATCGCCCAACGAAAAACAATGGAGAAAAGAATGAAGACGATTATTGCGGAACTCGAAGACAGCAACTATACGATGCAAGTCACAAGCCACTCGAAGGGCACATATTTTGTCCGCGTCAAGATCACAGTGGACGATGGCCCTTTAGAGTGCGACATCCCTATCGCAGCCGAGATTCAGCGTTGTGCACGGGGCGAATCGATCACGCCGTTTCGCGTCAAGCTCCTCGATAACTTGACCCTATGGCTGGGGGCAGTAGATGGCCGCCTGCGGCTGGCACTTGATGGGCAGCCACAAACCGCTCCCACCAATGCAGTGTCTGGCGATGTCAGGGGTGCGGTTGGAACAGGCGATTACTACAGATCTGCGGCGATGACGATCTCTCAACCTCTCATCGTCGCGATGGTTGATAACGATGCTCGCCTTGAACCGACGTGCCAGCACAACCGTGCGGCTCGGCGCAGAAATTAACACCAGGCAGATTTCTACGTATGCCGCCTCGAAAGTGGCGGATTTGGCCACCCGATCCCAAACCCAATGGGTGTCAGGTTCGGGTGGTGGTCACCGTAATAATGCTGGGGTACAGCTGAGACTGCATCCAGGGCCAGCCGCCGGCGGCGGCTGGCCCTGGATGAATATGACGACGCCCGCGGTTCACCATAGCAAACCTCCGTCCAGTCATCAGGTAAGGATCGAGATCACTTGCGGTTTCTTCGTCAGTTCGCCACCATCTCTCCTGCGTCTCAAACCCTCGGCACCGCCGCTTGGCAAAAAGTAACCACGATGACAGATCTGCGGACGAAGCTATCCTCCATGTCCGATCTGTCGGATCGTCCCCTTCTTGTAATGCCTGCCTGCGATAAACCCTTCACGAACGTACTTGGCGACGCTGCGGCGAAACTTGCTGTATGGAAACGATGCAGCCAGACGGACGACGTAGCCCTCCATCTCATTGCCTTTATATTGAGGCTGATAGAGGCTGCGGATCAACTTCTCGTTCCACACGCCGCGGTAGAGGACGGGCACCATGGGAACACCGAGAAGTTGCGCCCATTCCACGGTTAGATCCCAGCTCAGACACTCATTTCGCTCATTCCAAATCGAGAACAACATGGCATAAGGTATTGATGAGTCGTACTCAATGCTATGGACGGAAGCCAGGTTTTCGACGCACAATCGCCAGCCTTCTGGGATCTCATGTGCAATGGTGAAATGCAGCGCCAGGATATGAGAGCGCTCCGCGCCTGCGAGTGGCTTTATGCTGCGAGCATGAATATGACGGCGATACAGGTTGGAATTCTCGCCATCGAGTTTCAATATCACCACCACCTCTTGCCCTTCGAATATGCTGACGTCGCTCAAGGCGACATCATCTTTGCTAGGATTCGACCATGGCAAGTGGAGCGTCCGAGGATACTTGATCGTTTCCAGGTAGAGAGGCAGCATTCCGCCTTCACGGAGCACCTTCTGGACGCTGTCATCATGGAAGAGTTCGCCAGGCGTGCGAGTACGATCGGGGTTGATGATATCGCCCCATTTGGTGTAGCGGATCTCTTGATCGGCGTAAAGGTGGGCAGGCAAGACAACATTGGTGATGCCCGCTGCGGCCCGAAGCTCTTCGCAAGAGAGAACAGTTTGTTCCGCGAGGATGTGATGCTCCTCGCACAGCGTCGCCCCATTGTCGATGTGGTAGCCGCCGTCTTCCCACAATCGGCGTTCGAGAATGTGATGGGCATCGAGATCATGACCATCGCGACTGCCAATACCACAAATGACACATCGATCGTCGTCGCGCCGAAACACCCCCTCCCGAAATAATCTGCGCTCGATTTTCTCCATTGTCAATTGTTTCGTCGTGACGGCGGTCACTTCTGCGGCATCCCCGTGCCTGGAATTTAACGCAATCTCGCTGCGCAACAGGCTACTCGTTTGCCCAATTGCGGAGATCATATCCACTTTCGCCTCGGAACGGCTCTGTGGTAAGCAAGATTTCACCAACATGAAGCAAGATAATGAAGGCGTCCCACGAACAAACAGCTTGTTTCAAGCCCAAATCAGGGCGCGATGTTCCAGTCCAAGCCCACGACAATGATGGCTTGCCCATCGCGGATTGGCACGGTATTCACTCCGCTCTTGTCAAAATCGCTGCGAATACCGATGAGCGCCGCGTCGATCGCGGGATGGCCCCAGTGTGGGATGGGAGCGAAATCTACCAAGCCCATCCCATTCCACATCACCTCAGGAGACAAGCTCAGGTTGTCGACAGCCTCGTACCCCTCCAGTGTCGGCCCAACCACGATAGCCCCCGCACTCCCACCTCCGTAGATGACGCCCTGTTCCAGAAGAGGACGGATAATCTCGTCGAAGCCCGTAGCGTGCAGAAGATGTCGCAGATAAAATACGTTACCTCCGCCTATCCAAACGACGTCGCACTCAGACAGGCACGCCAGCAAGGCGGCCGTTCGACCAATGAAGTCGCGCAGATCAAGACGCTGGTAATCGCCGCAGAGTCCAGCCAACTCCGTCCGTCTGGGGGAGAGGAAGCCGCGGCGATCGTCGGGCAGAGGATCGGCCGCATTCTCGATATGCACCAGCCGAATGTCGGTGTCGTCCTTGCCGACTAAATCGAGAAATGCTCGCCGAAGGTCGTCGGAGACGCCAAGTGCAGATAAGAACAGTTTCATGTGTGGCAGCTCTCATCGTCTATCTGGTTGAAGATGTCAACGGGCGCGTCCTGATGATTCTCAGTCCTCGCCGCGGCACGAGATCAGCAAAATGCGGTAATTTGTCCAGAGCGAGACGCGACGCCAAACCCTTTGCTGTTGCTGCGGTGAGTGACGGCACTGGGAGGTAGCTCACTACATGCTCCTAACGAACAACAAAGGGTGCATAAAGATCCGCATTATTAATCGTTACGGACGCACGGCGTTTTGGCTCGCACTCAGATAAATATTGCCTCTGTCCTTCAATATAGCGCCGATTTGTTTCAGCTTCTGGGTCGGGCGACCCAAACCCAGCACCGCGAGCAGCTCCTCTTGGAATCGACACTTCGAATGGCACTTCAAGGAAGATGGAGTAGTCCCAGTAATTGCGAAGCTCTGGACGCTGCAAAAAGATACCGTCAATCAGAAGAATATCACCGAGTTCTGCATGTTCATGCGCTTGTATGACGGGCAGGTCGCTGGTCACATCAAAGATCATAGTTTGATACCTACCTGAGCCGCCAGGACTTAAGGGATCAAGAAGAACTGATTTCAGTTCTTGATAGTTGTAAGAATCCAGATAGAAGCCCTCTGACGATCCTCTCCCTCGCTGATACCGAACGGCCCTTGGATTGTGAAAGTCGTCGATCGAAGTTCGAATGACTGATTTTCCATAGCTTTTGAGGGCATCAGCAAGTTCGTCGGCAAATGTTGTCTTCCCTGCCCCATCGACTCCATCCACAGCAACGCGCACGACATAAAGATAGGTAAGCTCAATGATCTGTTGAGCGACCTCATGAAGCAATTTAGTCCGTGTTTTCATTAATATTGTTCCGTACGAATTTCGTTTCCTCGGGATCTACTTCACGTCTACCACGGCAACTGCTTTCCAGGTTGGATGCGCCAAAGGCTCTTCGCCCCCATTAGCTGACGCTCGAATGGTTGCAGTGTCGCCCCGAGTCTCTCAAACCCTTCTGAGCAACCAACAACAAACACCTGAGAAGGCAGGCCATCCAAGTCATTGGCCCAGCGGACGAATGGACGGCTCCCCGTGCGCACTTCGGCCAAGTGCAAAAGAGTCATGCGATTTTGGTTTTCGTGTCAGTTCGTTCACTCTTCCGCTCATCCTGCATCTCCCGCGACAGAAAGAAATTCAGAGTCGTTCGGATGATGGCAATTGCTCCCAGTTTTCCGATCTGCGTCCAGCTTGGTGCGACAGCCGTAGACAGGATGTCCGCGCCCAGTTGAAACTCCAGCGCCAGTGCAAGATAGCGGGCCAGCGTCAATCGGATCGCATTGCAGTCTGCTGTTTGTCGCCTCATCACTGCCTGCACGAATAAAGCCACAGACAGAATCACGCCCATTCCAACGATGAGCGCCCCGACAGTTTCCACGCCCAATCGCAGCCATTGCACGGCGATGCGTATCCAATCCTCCGCTCCAGTGTTCAGTCGTTCCAAAGCCATTTCTCCTCGCGCCAACGTATCCCAACCAGCAGCCACATCGAAGGACTATAATGGTCCCAAGAATCTGAGCGGTGTCGCCTCAGGCGAGCGTTTCCTTCGCGTACTTGGCCCAGCTCATTGATTCTCAGCAATCCCCGTGCAATTCTGGCGTCACAAGCGCTCCCAGATCAAGGGTACGATCTCGTCTATGTAGTCGTTCCGTGTCTTCGCGTAGGGCAACACCACATAGTCTGCGCCGATCTGCTTGACGGCGTCGATAGCGATTTTCACATCTTCCGTCTCCAAGAGCACCCAGAGCGCACGCGCCAGAGATGGCTGGATCGACGCGCAGTCCCGCAGGCTCTCGAATGACAGGTTGAACCGTGGTGAGTTTTCGTAGGCAGTCAAGATTACGCCGACATTGCAGAAGAGGCGATCCAGGTTCTCGACCGTATTTCGCGCGGGCAGGCGCGCGGTGTGGAGAACGAGGCGGTCGTCGAGATCGCGAAGCGGCTCTGGAACAGCCGTCACCAGTTCGCCGATCCCCATCTCCAGGCTCTCCATGCAATGCCAATATGCCTCACGGTCTTCTCCCCGCGGCGGGAAGGTGGAGATGTAAGTCCCGTTCGGTTCCCGACACTGGACTCGGTTGCGAAAGATCGGACGCTGATGTCTCTCTGCGATGGGCACGGGCGTCAGGTCAAGTGCCTCGTGGATCAGGTCGTTGAGCAGCACTTTGACGTGGCGCGTGCGGCGAGGACGGTCGATCAAGGACGGCAACCTACCCTGCATTGCCATGCCGAACTCGCCCAGAACGGGGGCGGCCTCAGAGTGATGTGTGAAGCCTGCAAGGTAGTTGATGTAGTGGGCTTGATCGGGTGTCAAATCAGTAAGGCTCTCCAGAGCCTCCCGCAGAACGTCTGCGGTGGGCCTCGTACAGGCGATCATGGTTTCGTGGAACAGGGCATCAGAAGGTGCGGGAGCGGCACGTCTGACGGCGATGATACGTCCATCAGCCTCGCACTCTTCCGAGTGACTGAACCTGAGTGAGAACGGCGCACCCTCCGTGAGAAGAACCGCGGCGGCGACGTTCGACAGCTCCACGGAAATGGCCACCTCGCGGGTGTCTCCAGCCGCAACCTCTTGATCGAGATATATCTCCAGCCAGGTAGAGCCTTCCCGTTCGGGCTCACCAAACTCGGCTGGGCTGACGACGGTGCCGCTTTCCTCGTCCACATTCCAGCGGAATTGTGCAATGGCGTAGACCATCTCCAGGCTCGGATCGCTCATGGGGGTTATCGGGGATAGGGTCATCGCAGCCCTCCAGATGATGTTGTGTCAGGCACGCGGACGTGCCGATAACCGATGCGAAGGCAGGCAGGACAGGTACGAGCGCCATGTTCCTCCGCGTCGAGACCGCGCCTGTGACAGCGTTCACCGCACACCGTCCAGGCGTCCTGCGTCGACACCATCCATTCCAGCACGCGATCACGTGCGGCGATGAGCCACGGCTGGCGGTCATTAATCGTTCGGCAAAAGGCGGCGACCATCAACGGTGTGGCTCCAATGTGGCCGCCCTCGGCTGCCAACATGAGTGCCGTGATATTATCGTCTTCCGCAGCATCAACATCGTCGCCGCGATCCAGCAATTTCAGCACAAAGGCGGTTTGGCCCGTCTGCGCCGCTCGGCACAGTGCTTCACTCATATGGTTCTCGATCCTATTGCGCGGGCTACTCCCAGTCACCGAGGCATATATAGCAGCCTTCGCGACGGCGCAACCAATGACCAGATTGCACAAATCGAGAAGACGTTTGGGACCGCTTTGAGCGGCAATTCAAACCTTCATATCCAGCCAACAGGCCAGGTATGACAGAGCCGATCCCCTCGATCACATTCTACATCATGACACGCGTGGATATCAGCGATTCCGATCTCCCCTACGCAGGCGTCAGAGCCTATCATCTTTGCTTACCAGCCTCTTTGTCAGACGTCTCACCCACCCTGCCATGAACGATTCGAGCTTCCGTCGTCTCATCATTTTCAACGGTGCTCTTCTTTGGACTTCGCCCAGCTATCCAGGATCGGAAACGACGACGCTGAAGGAAGGTCCTAATCTCAACATTCGATCGTCCTGCAGCTAACTGGCAGCGCCTGATCTTGGCCCTCTTTGTACCTGGAAGCCATCTCAAGCAAACGGATATATACCAAGAATCAAAGATGGGATGATCCTGGATAGGATCACCTTTTTCCACATTACTCAGGCATCAGTCCGATGCCATAATGTCTTATGGAAAACGATGAGAAGCGCCAGCGGGCATACCATGAAGCCAGCCATGCCGTTGTCGGATATTGCCTCGGCTGGAATATTGATTACATGGATCTGTCGGCGACTCGGATCACCCGCGATGATTACGATTCGAAGATTCCTCTTGAACAGAATCCCCCATCACGTCTTTGGGAGCGAGCAGTTATTGCATGTGCAGGGGAGAGCGGGCCGACAATTGTCGCACGTGTAGCCCCAAATCACCCACAAGCCGAGGACCATGCTGCTCGCGACCGATACTTGGAAGCATGGCAGACAGCAACAGGCTCATCTGAGCTGCTTGTCGATCTCGTCAGCCGCGCAGAACAGGAAGCCCGCGATATTCTCCTTCAGAATCGGACTGAGGTTGGGGTATTTGCGAGATTCATTGAGAGAGGCGCTGTTGAAGGCGACCAAGCGAGAGAAATAATCGAAAGGATCAAGACTACTCTCGTTGAGATAAGCCAGTACACGCCGACCGAAACACCGATATCTGATCAGCTCTGGGAAATGATCATCGAAGCCACAGTCCCGCAGATACAAGCTCTGCTGACTGATGGCCTGGACGTAGACACACGTGGTGAGTGGGGCGAAACCTTATTAATCTTGGCGGCTCAATATCAGCGCGGGGATATTGTTCGTCTCCTGTTAGAACTTGGGGCAAATGTCAATTTTCAAAGCGATGAAGGCTATACAGCCTTGCATCACGCCGTTGAAGAAGGCGACTATGACGTGGTAAACCAGCTTCTGGACGCAGGAGCGGACATGAGCATTTACGGCGGCGGCGATTGTGGGACAGCACTCCACAAAGCGGCGCGGCGACAGGACGTTGCACTCGTGAAGCTGCTCCTGGATCGCGGAGCTGATCCGAATGCGCCAGATTGTGATGGCGACACGGCAACTTATCTTCAGCAGCTCTTTGCGCCACAACGCCCGCCTGAACTCACCCAGCAGATCCTCGATCTTCTCAAGCAGGCAGGAGCACGGTGATAGTCTGAGGCAAGAGTTTACCCCTGGCCATTCGTCTATCATACTCCTCAAACAAGTCGACTGCGCCTCAAGTTTGATAACCGATTAATGAAAGCTGTTGGTAACAAACACATGGCTGGAAACTGGGTAGCATATTGCGTCGGTTTGATAGGGTTATTTATGACATTGTTTCGGCGCTGGATTTGAACGCCGCATCATACTATTGCAATATTAGCGACACCCGCTACTCATCGTCTTCTACCAGGCGTTCTACCGCACCAGCACCGATGAGCATCTGCCGCGTCGTCTCCAAATCGTCCTGGGTAAGCCCCCCAAACGGCGACCCATAGGATTCCCAGTAACCATCCTCGGCATGCTCCAGAACGCCGTGCCCATTGTTATCAACGGCAAGTATGTCACAACCGAGCTTGAGCGCAAGCTGAATGTTTCTTAGCTTCATTCCCCGCGCAGCCGCCATCAGCAAGGTTGCCCCCGACTTGTCACGTTCGCTCGGATCAGCCCCAGCGTCCACGAGCAACTGCATCATCTTGTCCCATCCATCACAGGCTGCCGCCATCAGCGCCGTTTGGCCAAAGTTTGATCTGGCATTCACGTCTGCTCCGTGTCGAAGCAACAGATGAGCCACCCCAATGTGATCTTGATTCAAGGTAAAGCCATGGGCGGCCATCATGAGCGCAGTGATGCCCTGCGTATCGACACCCAGCGGATTGGCTCCTGCGTTCAGCAAAGCATGGGTTGACGCAACATTGCCATCATGCGCCGCCCACATCAGTGAGTCGCGCCCGCTATAATCGGTGGCTCTGATTTCAGCCCCTGCTGCAAGGAGGAGCCGTACCGCGCCAGCATTTCCACCGTACGCAGCACGCATTAAAGGTGTGTACTCGCTGCGGGTTTCAACGATCTCAGTGCCAGCTCCGCACAGCAACAGCCACAATATGCGGAAAACATTACCATCTGCTGCCGCCTCTGTGAGTTTTGTGTCTCCATTGAAGTTCGCGGCATTGATGTTCGGGCGTCTAAAAAGTCGTGGGATGGGCATAATGGGCTACTTGATAAATCCAATGCATGCGATGTTGGAAGCTCCAACATCATGCGATGACCTGGTGCGTGTACACGGTTCATATCTACTTGCTTCAGCTCTATCGGTCGAACCACACCACGAGCCTTACACCATCTCGCCCATAACGGTCTGCGAGTCGAGCCATGAGATCGATTACGAGTTGAAGTTGACAGTCCCCATCCAGAACCTGGCGGCGCGAAATCCGCTCCACCTTCCAGACTTCTGACCTCCGCACCCAGGTGTTTCCTTCCTCGACGACATCACCATCCATAGGCTGACATTTACTGTGATACATCAGCGTTCCGTCGTCATGGTACTTGTATATGTGAGGGCGACCAGCAACCGCATCAATGTCCCAGTCGATATCCTGGATCTCGCCGAAGGTGATCCAGCTTTCAGCAAATGTTGACCACCTCAGATAGCTGTCACTCGCCTCTTTCGAGATGTCTATTGGCAGACCGCGCACACCTGCCACGGGTGGGAGATTTGCGAAATTGCCGACTCCAAACAGCATCCCGAACATGTCTAGGTTTCGATCCACCAGGTCATCGATCAGTATCACACCGTTCCATCCGTCCAGATTTCTTTGAGGGTGATTGTCTGGGACAAACCGATTGCGGATCTCCACCCAGCCGCACATATCAATGCCCATTCGAGTGGACCTCCCATTCTGACTCCGCCGTGAGTGAAAGACATCTCACCCCTGCTCCTACCCATTAGAGCAAATTCATGATGAAACCATTCTTTGTTCCAGATACCTCTCGGCGGCTTTATAGCCACGCTTGACGTCGGCGCAGTTCAGCTTCAGCCTCCTCCCGAGCTTGTCGCCACCCAAGATGATCGGCTACAGGCTTTTTGATTCTTTCTTCCATGAGACGAGTGGCGGTTATGCGGTTCTTGAGATGCTCAAGGGAAAGGCTGGCAAGATCGATCTTGTGGATAGAGGCGCGGCGGGATTGCTTGGTCATACGTGCGCGTTCCGTTTATCGGGGTCAAAAGATGTGGTCACATACCTTGTCGCCGCGACGTAGCTGCTTAGTAAACACTCACACAACGCCGATCCACGGGGGGGTGATTTTCATCGGCCTAGTCAACCACGGCTTCCCAGCAAACTCTGCAATTCTCGCAGATCACGCCACCAGGTTCTGCGTCGTACATATTCGGCCCAGTCGGGCCAGGTAGTCAACAGGTCGTAGTGTTCCGTGACGGGCTTGATCGGCACGCACAGCACGTGCATCTGCTCGAACACCTTCCATCCAAAGTCCATGCGACACACGAACTTTCTCTCCGCCCCAGCCCTGGGTCTCCACAGATTCACCTGCTCCGCGACTGCGCGATAGTGGTTCACCGTTTCCAGTGAAGGAGACCTGATTACTGCGAACGGATTTCCCTCGGTTGCTTTAAGCAGCAGAGGTGCAACGGGAGCATCGTATTTTTGAGATTCGTCATCGGCAGGCGCGCTATATTCACAATCCAACACAAACCTATCCCAGATAGGCTGACGTTCGCTTTCCCACAAGCGACCGCCCTGTTCTGTGGCGAACCAGGCATCGCCATCACCATCTTCCTGTTCAACCCTTCGAAGCACGCCGATCTTCCGCAGATCCTCCAGCACATGCTCCACGTCATCGTCGGCCAGACCGTGGTCATAAGTCACGTTCATGTGGAACCTGTAGTCGCCCTGGGTCATCTGATCCGCAACCCACCCGTTCATATGTATGATGGCGTCGAGAAGCAAGAGCGCGTCGTCGGAGAGGTTGGTATTGTGGGTACGAGTTGGAAGGTTCATGGATGAGTTCATCTGTGCGGACATCATGTCCATTGTCGCCTCGGAGCGGTTCTGCGGTAAATGAACGTTCACCAACATGGAGCAACAGGAACTGTCAACTTGGTTCATCAACGAATCTGGCGCGATGTTCCAGTCCATGCCCACGACAATGATGATGGGCCGTGATCAGTATTTCCGCGGCAGGCAAGGCCCTGCTCACCTGCTCCCGACGTTAACAGAAGATCTCATGAAGACCGCTGCTTTACTTCAACACCAGTGAGGGAAAGATACTTGGCCGCATCATGTTGGTTCGTAGGCACCTCCACCAGCGCGATCTGCTCGACGTGTCCCACCAGTGGCAGTGGTCCCTTGAGGCACAACTCGATGACATGCGGCACCCGTCCAGAAGGAAGTCCATGGGCAACCGTACAGTGTGGCACCCATTGGCCAGGTGAATACCAATTGGCGATGAGCGCCCCACTCTGCCGCAACGCCTCATACAACCGTTCGTGCAGGAAGAGTAGGTTTGCCGTCACCACAGGTGCGAGGAACACCACGCCCTCGTCGGATGGGAAGGTGGCGACACTGGAGAATGTGATCGGCAGAGGAGGCGTCAATGCCACAACGTCCTTCAAGATCGGGTCGAAGGTATTGGTATCAACGATGGACGTGGAAGCAATCGAGATGTGCGGCCGAGCATACCCTCGCGCAGACGGTGTCCAGCCAGGCATCGCATCAGCCTGTTCCCACAGGCAGCGTATGGACTGTTCAGTATCAACATCGAAGAAAAGTTCTAAAACAAAATGGCTCATGTATCGACTTACATTAGCGAGTTGAGACTCGCATCTCGTCATGGACTTCAGAGCTCCGAGCGAAAGAGCTACGTAATACTGATTCGCTCATAGTATTCCTGGAATCCCAAATCGCGCACGTAGCCTCGGGCTGCCCGCATATGACGCGAATAGTCCGCCAAATCAAGAAACCGCAATAGTGCTTTCTGTTTGCGACTATTTGACTTATCGGTCGGTGAATACACACCGTACCACCATCGGGCGTGACATGTTATCTCCAACCACCAACATGATCCGACAACCCCATTTGAGTTCAAAGTCTGAATGATCGCGTCGAAATGATGGCTGTAGCGCTCAAAGGCAACTACGGCATCAACGAGATCATGAACCGAGCGGGAGTATTTCACAAACTCTCGATAGCTTTCTCGGATATGGTATTTCGCCAGCTCGTCATCAGTCAGGCGAACGAGTTGACACTCGGAAATGTAACTGGCGATCAAGTTGGATATCAAAAGATGACATGAATCCATGAGTCCGTCCTGAGCAAGTCTGTCATGAAACCGATCGATGTACCAGAATACTCCACCACAAACGTTGGATTTAACGGCATCTGTTCGCTTCCCCATCCACTCGAAGCAGGGTTCGATGTAATATGCGCCTTCCTCATAGTCGGCGGCAGGCAGATGGGCCGAAAAGATTGTGTCGTAGTCGGTTGACACCAAGTCCTGAGGTTCTTTTGCCAGGATTGAGTTCAGCAGATCTTCACATCCATCCCAATCGTGATAGGGATCAGAGAATTGTGTTGGTTTAGGATATGGCACGCGCATTTCGTCACCTTGTGGCCTTCATTGGGTGAAAGCTTCCTGCTCGAAGCATGGATTTGGTAGTGTAACTCCATTATGAGGGCACGCTCGCCATAGTAAGATCGTCGCGGTTTGACCTTTGCCGAATCGAATGAACCAAAGGCTCAACGGCTCGCCATACCGTATATCGGAACATCACATAAAGTCCCGACCTTTAATATCAGCCTCATCCGACAGTTACGGCATGCGCTCGGAAGTAATCGAGGCTCATCGCACTTCTCACCTCTCCAAGAGTCTTAGCGGCAACCGTTTTCGCCACTTCTGTTCCGCTCTGGATAGCCTTCAGAACACCGTCTGGATCTTGAGCAAAGTGTTCGCGGCGATGGCAATCATGATACTTGGCTTGTTGATGGATTTCCTATCCAATTCCAGGCTGGATGAGCCAGGAAGAACTTGATCATAGGAACAAACTGAACTCCTCATCTAAACGTTCGTTCTATACGGATCATTCTACTTCGAATGCGTCTCCAAACGTGTTATAGCGAGCATGTGACAAATAATGAAAGTCACTGAAGGCTCCGTTTAAGTTCTGCTGAGAATCTTATTATAAACATGTGATCACGGCTTGCGTTATTGGGGATTTTGATTAATCCACGGCCAGCCAAATCCCACACGATTTCGTTAACAACAACCTCGTTTTGTTTTAACGCTTCTGCAATTTCAGACACATCCTGCCGATTGAAATTCACAATCTGTATAGCAACATCACGATAGATTCGATTATAGTCACTAATGCATTCCGTTGCGTAGATCTGGAAGCCATAAGGTAGAACATTAACCATAATAACGCGAGTTCCAATAGCACCAATAAGCTTTAACAAACCTCGATTATCAAGAACTTCGAAGCTCTCATATGCTTCGTCTTCACTTAGCCCCAATTCATGAGCTGCCTGATATATATCTTTCGGATTGATAAGATATTTAGAAGTTGCTAGGTATTGGTCACCAGCAATCTTGAGTATCATGGAGTCTTGGATAGTCAAATCTCCAATCCGAACTTGTATTTGCTTAGTATGAAGTGGGGACGCCCCAATAGCGGGCTTATCGGAAATGCCAAATATTGCATTCACAATTCTACTTAACTCACTATCATAATTCACTAAGTTCGGTATAGATTGCCAAAGGGTGGATCTCAGAACCTCAGGAATTGCACACTCTTCTATTACGACTGGAATCAGTTTACACTTTCCTTCGATTCGTTTGATGAAAGCAGCGTTCAACTCTTCACGAACCCAAGGTTTCTCTACACTATTCTTCGAGAGAACCACAATCATGGCCACAGCATTGCTGATACCTTCCTCAAATATTTTATCAACTAAACTATCGCCAGGCAGCATTTCCCACTTGTCGAGCCAAACATCCACTCCTCGCTCACGCAACCGTCGTGCGAAATCTTCAACAAACCGCTGTTTATCCTCGCTGGCGTGGCTAAGGAATACTACAGGTGCATTTTCTACGTTCATGGCAAGATTATACCTCAGGTAATTGCAGCGGAAGCCATTAGGCCGATCTAACAAATATGTAACAAAAACATTGAAAAAGGCATTTGCAGCCACTGGTTCTGTGACGCGTAGCCTCAGATCACTATCGCCGAATCGATCTCAGCACCCACTCACATCGACGTAGACCGCAATTGCGATGTAGTGGGACTACACAGTACCCAGATTTACTACGCAATTTAGCTACGTAGTCAGTGACAGTATCACTATGACTATCTCCTTGGATACAACACACAATTGACGGTGCAGCCTACAACTTTATGAGCTAAGCCCATAAGATCAACCGCATTCGAAGCTCAATATAGTGTCTTCAGATATCTGGTTGTGACAGGTCGTCGGTCTCCAAATATATCATGAGTGTATCTGCGGAACACAAGCATACTTCCATACATATCCTTATAAGGATCGGACGTGTTGGCTGGAAACATCATTTTACTATGATCATTGGTAGATCCATTCGCCCAGTACCTGCCCCAGACGATTGTATTGAATGCCCAGAAGTAATCATAGAGCATTTCCGCAAGAAAGCTTGAGTGATAAAGGAGGCGGCTCCGATATTCCAACTCGAATGGCTCCAGAATACTTAAGATGTCATTCCCTTCAAGCTCGTAGCCATTGCGTTGGAGATGCTTTTTAAGAGTACCGAGTAGCTTATTGATCCGTAGCATGTTGTGCTTCGTGAGGTTTCCTGCAAACGCGATCATACGCGCACGCGACATCGTAATCTTGAATTGAGTATCAACTTCCGAGCACCAAAACTCGAAGTCCACTTCCAATTCCATCCACTTCTCCAGCCGTGCGATAGACTCCGTGAGTTGCGCCTCCTCTGCTTCCTCAGGATGTTGGTCACGGAACCATTTAGCAGCGCCATATAACGATAAATTCATCTTGGTACCGTCGATATCCACGTTGCTGGCACTCTCTGCAAACAGCTCAGCTACTCGAATAAGGAACAAGTCAAAGCACATCTCGTTGTGAAAGAGAATACTCTGCTCAGGAGGTTTACCAAGCACCTCATACAGGTCAGGATGCAGGATGTCTGGGAATGCCTCTTGATGCTCCACCAGCGTTGCGACTTCCAGGTCGCCCAAGGACGTGATATTGAACAGACTCATAGTTACTGCAGTCTCCACAGATCGCATAGTCAGGTCTCCCTCTTCTCATATCGTTTCAAGGTCGTTAAGAGGTAAAGATGTTGAAAAGAGCGAATTAAGCTTAGTCTACAACGACAATTCAAATCTGAAATCGAGACTTCGGAATCGGAGAATGGCCGCACATCGGGTCGACTGATGTCCGTACACCCCTGCCCATTCAGCTGCAGCCCCACGTAGCGGATCAGCGTCTCGCCCAAGCCGATGTCCCTGAGCTGTTCCCAGTCATCCATGCTGGATCAGAGCCGCCCACTCGTGATCGAGGATCGCAAACTGCACCGCAACCCACCAGCGACCTTTGAAAAACTCCTTCTTGCTCAAAACGTCCTCCCGCTACATGCCAATCTTCTCCAACACGCGGGCCGACGCGACATTCTCGGCCAGGCAGTCCACCGTGATCCGCCGCATAGCCAGCGCAGCGAAGCCCAGACGCAGCATCTCGTGCGCCGCTTCTGTTGCGTAGCCCCTACCCCAGAACTGCGGGTTAAGCTAATAGCCGATGTTAGCCTCTCGTAGCTCACGGTCGGTGACACGGATGCCGCAGTTGCCGATTAACTGTCCGCTCTCCTTAAGAGTAAGGGCATACTGAAACTTGGTGGCGCGGCTTATCGGCCTGCTGATCCATATACATGTCGACGAAATTGCGGACGTCTTCTTCCGTACCGCCCTCCAATGGGTAATAGCATAAGTAGAACGGATGGGATTGATATGTCAGTACGTTCCGCCAATCGTCATCCGCAAGCTCGCGGGGAATCAGGCGCTCTGTCTCAAAGGCCGCGATTGCAGTCAACTCCATCCTCGATTTCATTCCGTAAGTTGTTCTTTGTCAGCGGCAATTCTGCTGCCAATCGTTCGCCTTTCAGGACGTGAACGAGCGACCTGCTAATGTCGCGAAACCTGACGATTGATCGATCATAAAGATAGCATAAGATTTCGTGTCACCACCGTCTCACTTGCCGCAGGGATTCTGATCCATGGCACCCTACTATAGGCAATAGAAGAGAGAAGCAAAAAGATGAGGAAAAATGGGCTGGAACGGCCCAAAATAGCAACCTAAACCAAGGAGCCATCATGATCGTTCACATACACCATGCTCAAATCACCATCCCTCCAGATCAGGAAGAACAGGCAAGACAGTTCTATTGCCAGGTCCTCGGCCTGAACGAGATTACTAAGCCTGACTCCCTCGAAGGGCGTGGCAGCTTCTGGTTACAAGTCGGTGGGCAGCAGGTTCATGTTGGCACGGAAAGCGATGTTGATCGCACCGCAACCAAAGCGCACATTGCCTATCAAGTGGACGATCTGGAGTCCTGGCGAGAGCGATTTCAGGCGATGGACATTGAGGTGATTAAAGGAGTGCCCATCCCTGGATACGATCGCTTCGGGTTCCGCGATCCGTTCGGCAATCGAGTCGAATTCATCCAGGAGATGTGAAACGTGTCGGGCTTCCATCTCAGGCGATGGAAGTCGATTACTCGATCAATGTGGCAGATTGGCTGGCTGTAACTATCCGATCACGTCTGTGTCTCAATACTCAAGGAGAAACGTTGATGGATCTGTTGGCCTCGTCTTTGGTTTCATCGGCTTCATCATTTTTGCGATGGTCGCGATCGGAATCACCATCGTCGTGTTTCTCGTCATCGCTGCTGTCAGAGCGACGAAGAGCGGAGGCAGAAGCTCGTCGTTTGAACACTCAGTGAATGATGCGTCATCCTCCATACAATCGACAATTTACGAAGGCATCAGCGAAGCGCAGCGTCACCACAACCAAGCTCATCAGCATGCCATGGACGCGGCCAGCCCATTTGCTCCTGGTTTTCCGCCAGCAAGCGATGCTTCTGCAGTTCAGGCACATTCAGCCCATCACGGACATCATTCGTCGCATCACGACACCGCAGGCATCCATCATCACAGCGCCGTCCCCTCCTCTCCCCCCTACTCCAAGCCCGAGTTTCGACGCTGGTAGCATTGGCGGTCATAGCGGAGGGCATCATGGTCACGGGATTTGAACGGGACCAACATTTGAAGTCGCAGCAGAAAATTTTCTACTGCGACTTTAAATGATGGCTAGCCAAAGGGCAATTTGGGGCTTGCTGATCTTCCTCTCAACTGCTCCGCCTTGGTCTACCACATATTTCACGGACCCCAGTATTCTCCACAAATATATCGCCGCTGCGGTATCAAGCGCTATAATCAATCCGACAATTTAATTTAGGAGCCCAATACAATGCCTTTCGTCAAGTACGAATCCGATGCAAAACCTTCAATCGACGTGAAGCTTACATCCACAGGATTCACAATTTCTCCAGCCGCCCTCGAAGCGCACAATTTAGCCGACGCCGATTTCGTCAACCTTTATTGGGACAGCGATCTCCACCTCATCGGGATCACGCCCAGCACCAAGGATGACAAGTCAGCCTTCAAGATTACAGCCCGTGGCCGCGAAGGCAACGGGAAGGCAGTGGCGGCGGCGAGATTTTTTGATCGATTCGGCATTCCAGTCGAGGACGCTAAGGTGGTGAGCGGCTTGAAATTCACCGATGGCATTGCGGCTTTCGAGCTGGAGCTACCAAGTGCGACTCATGTCAAAAAGGTATACACGGGCAAGCCGCGAGGACGGAAGAAGACTATAGTAGTGGTAAACGAAGAATAGGCGATCGGGTGTATGAAAATGATTTCACGGTACACCTGAGGAAGCTCAGGGCTTTAGGGATCTTGCCGTAAAATCTAAGCCGTCATAATAAACAAATAGTGCAAATGAAAAGCTTATGGTAAATCAGTCACTCCTACAACACACCATTCTTAGTATGGTCGCAAAGCATCCAATGAACCTTGGCAATCTTGGTGGACACTTATATAGTAACACCATGCCGACCGAGCTAATAAACCTATTTGCAGGGGAAACGGAGCAGTCAATGATAGGGCCTGTGCAACAGGCCGTGTGGTACCTTGTGTCACGAGGCTTAGTCTATATCGATTATTTACAAGATAACAAATTCCATTGGAAAATAGTCATAACTGATATGGGCATTAAAGCCGCAAACGACGAAGAACCCAATCCTGATTTCGTCGATCTGTATCTGACGCAACTACATTCAAAGGCTCCCAATATTAGTGACATCGTATATCGTTATGCTCGCGAAGGTTGCCTGAACTATACGAACCAATGCTTCCTGTCGAGTAGCGTAATGCTCGGAGTTGCATCAGAAGCCGCATTTATTGAAATGGCAAATTCCTTTGCAAAGTGGAAAAACATTCAAGACGGCGAAGTCTATGGCAGATTGATAAACAATCCAACCAGGTCCCTCAATGATAAATTCAAGCAATTTCGAAACAAGTTAGAACCCAACAGAAAAGATCTTCCACGGGACCTGGAAGATAACTTGACATTAACACTCGATTCAATCCTCGATTTATTGCGCATTGCACGCAATGATTCAGGGCATCCGACAGGACGTTCTGTGAGTGCAGACGATGTAAGAATGCACCTGGTTATATTTGGCTCCTATTTGTCAAGGATCTATGGATTGAAGAAAGTGTTTGACGACCAGCCAAAATGAACTCCATACTCGGCAATACAGATATCGGTCCAGGGATTTTTCGGAATAATATTATGGCACGAATACCAGACAAACTAACAATTGCAATCAACTTATTCGGCTTACAATTCGGCGGAGAGTGGCTTTCAACGACGGCCAGTGGAGCCGTTGTATCCAACAATGAGCAGCCTACAACGGCACAAAACAATCGTTCTGCGCCACAAGGCGATCCATTGCCATTCCTTATTGTGAACAAGGCCAGTATGAAGTGTATCGATGTTTCTTGGGATAGGAACGATCGAGCAGTCTATAGATGTGATCGTCACGATGGCGTGAATCAGCACTGGTGCATATTTAGGAATCGTGACGGGTCGTATGCCATCTGCTCATTTCATAACGGAATGTCCCTTGATATTTCTGGATATCGTTACGATAATGGCGCGGGGCTTCGCCTATGGGACTTTGGACAACAACAGAACCAACTTTGGAAAATCGAGGACTTGAAAGATGGAACGTTCAAGATTGTAGCAAAGCATAGTAGTCGAGTCCTTGACATGCCCACTGGTCCGATTAACGGATGCGATGTGGTTCAATGGGATTGGCATGGGGGAGACATTCAACGGTGGTTTTTGATCCCAGTGATATTGTGAATAATGAATGACGAGACGCGATGGTGGGATGAACAGTGCTGATGGCGTAAACGCACTTCCACCCGATTGCGAACAACTATGACCACCCTCACCTGCCCGATGTGCAACGAGCCCCTGCTCCCCACCGATCCCGACAATCACTGCGGAATCGGTGATGGCAAGGTTGTGCATGGTGCATGCCTCATCCGCTCCATCGCAGGGGGCGTGGCGCACCAGGACAAGAGGTGTTCGTGTTTTGGCGGTACCGACCCACATCGAGCGGAAGGAATGTCGGATCGCGAGGATGCGCTGGCGGCTTGGAAGTTTTTCATCGAGGTGACGTCTTTTAACATCGAGTGAGATGGGAAGGGCAACATGGTCTCCGAACGCATGCCAGCTCATGTAGGGTTAGACTCTAACGCTTGACAGCCACCTTTGGGGGTCTGCTATAGTAAATCTAAGTCAAACAGCACCCTCTGGGAATCGGTGGTGAGCATGAGGTTTACGCTAAAATCGAATGGTTCGAATGAACCAGAATATGTGTCCCGTGGTGGAACGCGTCAATACGCCATTCGGCAACAACAGTATAAGAAGCGTCAAGCGTGGTTGCTTGCCGTTGATGGGCATATAGTGAGGACCAAGCTACGGTCATATGACATTGCAATGCAAATTGCTCGTCGCATGGATAGCGGTGGACGCAGTTCTCGTTATGACGAATTGTTTGAACAGCTCGAACGGCAAGATGCTGAACGAAAGAGTGCGGAAAGAGATCAATCTGTGATCGATAGCACGTTTAGAACAAGGCGATCGATCTACGGCAACAAAAGTGTAAATGCTCCTGCACATAGAGTGTCAGGCGGCGGCATTGAAACGAATCGCAGGCGACACTGATCTATCTTTGATTGCGCAGTCACAAAGATAAGTACCCCTTCACGCATGGCCGTCTTATACTATAATACATTTCGTCACTGTCCTATATAATCTCTATAGTCTATCCTGCGCGGATAATCGGCCATTGCTATGCACAAACACGAAAACACACAAATGTGTTCCGATATTCATGATTGGCTACTTATTTATAATGGGCAGGGAAACGCATTTGGCTCAAGCCGTCAACGACACGATTGCATCATCGAAGTATTTTGTTGATGTGACAAATGTTCAGAAGGTCTGACGAAGCAAGCCACCACGAAGTGTGAAGGAATATTCGTAAACGTTAAACATAGGACTTTAGTAAGACAAGATGGATATTTTAGAACCGACGCGTGTGCAAGAACAAGACGAATGGGAACCAATCTTCGAGGAACTTGATGGGCTCGATAAATGTGAGCCCTGGCTATTCCAAGACGTGCTCTATGGACTAAATCCGAAGTATTCGTATGAACAGAAGCGGCTTCTTGTATTGAAATCTGCCGACGAAGAGCGTCAAAAATTCGAACGACTTAAAGCAAGATATGCGTCTGACCAGAGCGATGCGGAAATATATCACCGCATTCGAATCCCAGAGGAAGTAAGAATAATGGTTTGGCGTCGCGACGAAGGTAAATGCGCACGCTGTGGGAGTCGCGAGAATTTGGAATACGACCACATCATTCCTGTTTATCGCGGAGGTAGTAACACTGTTCGTAATATTGAATTATTTTGTCAACCATGTAATAGAGAGAAAGGGGATAGAATACAATAATGCAATCACGCAATGTGTCGTGTCCCCTTTTTCACCAACCTTTAATGGCTCGACCGACAACGTGGCACAGCTAACCAATACGTTACAATCAAATCCAAGCTTAACTCATCGATATGTGCGAGCACGTCACCCATTATCTTTCCCACTTCTCCAAGCTCAGGCGCAATCATCACGCCGCACACGGCAACGCGCCACACAAACCCGTTCTCCTGCTCACGGTGCTCCGCGCCATCGATGTCGGCATCATCAAGGACAACTTCATACCAATTGCTCCCGAGCTTGCTGCGATTTTCGCTGCCATCTGGGATGAGCTTGTGCCGCCGAATACCTGGCAGGAGAAAATGAGCTATCCGTTTCGATATCTGGTCACAGATGGATTATGGGAGATGATCAAAGACGGCCGCGTCGTGACGGGCGAAGAAGTCGGCGTTCCGCGCCAAATCTTCCAGTTGATCATACGAATCGACGGTGGGCGCTTCGCGCCTGATTTATGGGACTTGCTGCTCGATCCTGTCGCGCATATCTCATTGCACCAGCAACTCCTTATCACGTATTTCTCGGGACATGAATGCTCAGAGTTAACGGCCAACGCGGCGCTGGCCGCTCAAGCCGATCGCCTACGCGCCCAGGCGTCAGCAAAGTTCCGCTCAAAACCGCCGATCACAGACGATGCGGGCATGTTCGTGCGCCATAGTTTGTTCCCGATGGTCGTGGGCGGTCTTGACAGGAATACCTGCGCTGTATGTCGTCGCGATGACAGGATGGCGAATCAGTCAATCGTAGACGCCGCACATATCATGCCGTTTGCCGAGTTCCACAATGACGATCCTCGCAATGGTCTCGCTCTCTGTAAGAACCATCACTGGGCCTTCGATGTTGGAGCCATCGAAGTCAGTAGCGACTTTAAGGTGATCGTGTCGAAGAAGCACGTGTCGGCACTTCCACTCGTGGAGCAACGGTGAAGGTTAACACTGCCTGAACACGCGATTTTTCCGTCCGACCAGGAAGCATTCGCCTGGTACAAGTTGAAGTGGGAATTGGGGTAAGACGTCATTTGCACTTGTGCCGCCAACTCACATCGCAGTAAAACCGACTTCTATCGTGAAGTCGAAGCATAGAACCAAACCTTATAGAGCTGAGCTTCGCATTCTCACGTGTCCATTACCGCGTAGTTCTGGTATCCGATACAGTCGACCGTTCTCAGTAACAGCTCAGCCGAAGTGGTCGCATTCAAGCAACGCGAACGAGCTTAGCGACCTCGTGCAGCGAGTCGATTGATATGCAGCCCACGGATCTAACCAGGCCACGAGCCGCACATATTTGTCACCAAAGTCGAAGGTGCGTCTTTCCATCAGGTAGAACAGTAGCCTCCACTCGCATCACCATCTGTCCAGCGCCGCACGGTGCGAAATGCACTCAATCTTGTAAAAATTCTCATCGCCCCCAAGCGCCGTTGCCTTAAGCAGTTTTCCGCACGACTTCAGTCTGTTGGGTCATTGCACCATCGACTGCCACCGCGGCAAATGTTCGACCAGACCGTGTTTCCACGTATGATAACTAATCTAAGAAATCTGGTCTGTTGGGCAAGTGCAGAATGGATTTGAGATGCTATTCAAAGCATAACATATTCAATCATTGCATATTGATCAATTACTATTGACAAAAATCAACATTATTGATAATATCAGCTTACCTGCCGCTCATAACGATTACGCGGACACAGATTGCTAACAACGTGGACCAGAATAGTCCGACGGTCACTGAATACTTTCGATAGAGGCTATTAATTATGATCTGCGATCTATTTGTATTCTTAACTACAATTGAATTTTCTACAACCGATAAAGACAAATATCCGTGGCTTAAGAACAACATACGTTATTATCAAGGAGAAGATGACAATGAACACGCAGGAGGCATGGGCGTAGTAGTAAAAGCTTATGTTGCGGATGATGAAGGTAATGTGTCAAATGCCTCCTGGCCGAAGATAGCTGTCAAATCACCAAATCTCAAACTTGAGAACTTATTTTCAGAAGAAGATGTCGCATTACGGTTATTTAAGCACGGCCAAGACGTTACACGAGAATTTCGTCATATAAGAAATCGGTTGGAAGGTTGTGACTTTGCGAATCCTATTCTCGATTTTGACATGAGCGTCGATGACAATGACCGAATTATTTTTAAAACCGCACAAAGATACATTCAAGATGGTCTACCACTAAAAGAATGGCTCACATCCCAATCGTTAAGACCACGAATAGTCGAGACAGAACCTTTTCAAAAGGAGAGTTGGCACGGAATATTGACGTGGAACGATTGGCGACGGGTAGCCCTGATAATAGCCAATGCTATGTCAGAGATTCACCAGCGTCGCGTCATTCATGGTGATGTTTGGCCTGACAATATCTATATCAGCGAAGCTACCGATCCATATTCGCAAAGTTCAGAAATTTGCGAATCACACGCTATATTGATCGATTTCGGCGAAGCGTTCCTGACTACACCATATGGCACGAATAGTCGTCATCAGAACAACCACCCATATAGAGCTCCAGAAAGGGGAAAGCACCTTTATATACCTACTGAGCAAGTGGATGTATATTCCTTTGGTAAAGTGCTACTATATTTAGCGACTGGCGAAGAGATCATTATACCTGAAGATTTATATGGACGGGACAGAAGGACATTCGTTAGAGATTTACTTATTCGACGAAATCAGAGTCTGCTTCGTCAGAATCCAGCTGTAGTTGATATTATTTCGCGTTGCACAGCATATGATGCCGTCATGCGCCCAAAAATGCACTCGGTGGTAAAAGAGTTGGAGCGTGGAAGTGTGCATGACAAAGTACCGCCTATAGTTATTGACGATGTGTCGAAAAGACTATCGACCTTGAATAATAGAATCGCCACCCAATTTCAAGGAGAGGCTGTACGTAGGGAGAAGCTTTTTCTCCGAATTATCGACCAAAAGTTAGATGAATTAGACAGCCTCATCGGCGATTACAAACCCGAACAAATTGACGTTGGAGGCACACGTGAAGATTTAATCGATTCTATGAGTGTTTTGTTTAAAGAATTGTCAGAAGGCGATTCTTGGACAACTTTAACAACGCCTGAAGTTTGGCAAAGTTCCGCATTAGGCTTAGATGGACGTTATGCCAGCGCTACAATTGAAGCAGTTAAACGGAATGCATCAGTGCGGCGTGTCTATGCCATATGCGTCGAAGAAATGGGCACCGCATGGGCAAGTAAATTGGCAAAGATATTACAAGATAATACACAGTATGTTGAGCTTCAGGACCTTGGCCGTAGGCTCGAAAAGTGTGTTAAGTCCGAGATTGATCGACAAAACCCAGAGCAAAATAGCACACCGTATATTCTGCCTTCTCAGAATTATATGAGAGAATACCAAAGACGGATCAAAGAAGTTGTCGATTCTCAACAAAACTTAATTGAAACATATGGTCTATTGGACAAAATGTTCGACGGTAACATCTCCGATCTATCTGCAATTAAAAATTTGTGCTTAACAATCGTCCCTGTCGCAACCAGACAAGAAGTCCAAAGTCTGCGCATTCGAAATCCAGTATCACTCGTCAACTTTGGAGGATATCATTTAACGGGTGAAGAGAATTGGATACTCGTGATGACTGATATCCGTGGGCGCATTTCACGCGACCTCAATCATTTTGTTCGCCCACATCTTTTGGGATATCGGGTATATAAAAGTGTAATGGGATATCCTAAAGATCGAGTTATTGAATATACTAAACTTTTTCAACTATCAGTTAATATCGGACCCTGTGTTAAGGCATTACAAGAAAGTATATTAGCCGCTGGATAGAAGAAAATCAACCAAAATCGATACGATGACTACGCAAAGCCAATACAGAATATATCGAGAAGCGTTAGCGATGTATAGTATGTAGACTCAGTATAGTTGGCAAAGTTTATCTGCCATGGTTGGAAGGTGACATCCCAAATGAAAAAGACCCTCTGAATTCAAGTTGATCGGATAATGGTGCTGGCGACTATGTATTATCCTCGGATTAGAACCATAAGTTGGCCGCGGACTACACCGATCAATTCGTCAGTTGAGATAAGCATTTGATGTTGCAACCGTCAGCGTGCTCCATATTTCTGGGGGTTGCTAAATCCTGTTACTATGGCAACAATGAAGTGTCGGCTGCCCTGCCGATTATTCTGAGTGGCTTGCCACGTGCCAGGCGATTGTGCCAGCGATAATCGGAAGTTCTGCGAACAGCTAAAACGTTTCCGCCTCTTCAGCCGCAAGCAAAACTGCCACGCCCAGCACGCCCTCTTGTTGAAGATTCGACCATTCGGCTGCAATACGCATTGCGGCATCATTCGGAGCCAGGCGTAGCGCCTTGCCTTCCTCGTTCACAACAAGCATGCGATCGCCAATCTGGACGACTTCGAGCTCGCCACCAACGATCTCTTGAAGGTGAGCCAGCGCCTCTTCCACGTCATCAGGAATGGAAGTCTCTGAGGTAGATGCATCGGGATGGATAATTGTAGCCATAATGCCCCAATTCTACCTGTCATAAGGAGGATCGTTCAATTCGCATCCAGCAACTTCCGAACAGCAAAGTAGGCGCGCAGATCCCCAACGAAGTTATCGCGGGTTACAAGCCTGCAGGGACAAAATGCATCTGGCACGAATTGCGAATGCCAAGTTCGGTCGGTGGTCAGCCAGGCGGGATCGGTGATGCCATAGAACTGGCTTGCCGTGATGTCCAAGATGAGATCGTACTGTTCCAACCACGCGTGAGTTTGCTGCCGCCCCTCGAACTTTCCGCTCACGTAGTGGAAGTTGCCGAAGCCATCATCCGCAAGGCATAGCCCAAGGATCGCCGAAGCCGTGCCGCAAGATCCAAGAGGAAACCGTTCTAAGGCGATGAACGCTTTCGCAGGCACCTTCTTGATTGCTGCGACGACGCGTAAACATGCATCGCGAAGCGCCAATTGCTCTTGATTCATTCCCACAATCCCAGCGCCACCATATTCTTCTCAAGAGCCTCGTCGGTGGGCTCGTCGATCATCCCCATCCGATGCCATATTTGGAGTTGAAAGTCCCTACCACCACGGCAAACGATATTGCTCTTCTTGCCTTGTAGATCAGGGCCATGACAGGTGTCCGTGTGGCTCCAAAAATAGATGAGCACGGATATGGCCCAAAAGACCATCGCGAAGTCTAACTTCGAGGCATCGACGCACGCATTTTAGAGAAGGAAGAAATACATTATAGAACTGCTAAGCCCACAAGCAGATATGTAAGTAATTCATAATTGAGAGACAATCCAGAAATCATTGTCATCTCTCCCCTCTACACATGTTACCTCGTGTTGATCCAGCCTATATGGTGCATCATGAGAATGCAATGCACAATTAGTGTTGACGTGGATTAACTTAAACTCTGTTTTCACATGCCATTCATCATTGTTCTCAAACTCAATACGCCAATTATCATCTGAATTACCATTACCATTTTTGCCATATACTGTCACCTCTTGTTGATTCGTAATAGGAGATATTAATTTATGGCTATGTAGATTCTTAGCTGTCTTTACGTGTTCCAGGCGAATGATCATACCCTGTTTTATTGGTTGATTCTGTCTATTGTTGGTGTCCCCATCAGCCTCTTTTATTATCCATAGATCGTCTGAATTGTCGCCAGGATGGGCGGTAACCTCTTGTTGGTTGGAACCGCCTTCGTGACAGTAAAAATATTCATGCGAATGAAGTCGCCTACCCGTCTTTAAATGCTTCAGCTTAACATAATTATGATATTTAATAAGTTGTTTATGATCTGTTTTATTCGAGAATTTAGAATTGCGAGCAATTTTAATTAAATCGTCATATATATCTTCGACAAGCTTAAAAAAGATCTGTCTGTCACTCTCTGATTTAAATTTTGTTTGGTTTTCATGAATGAACGGATTTCGCAATGTTGCTATTCTACGCGCTTTATTTACTGTCGATGTTGGAAGCCTATCGGCAATTCCGATTGCTCGATTAGCGACACCAGTTCCTGCAGCATCGAAATCCAGCTTCAAAAGATCTTCAATGCGTGTACATGCCTTGATAACGTCTTCTATATCTGACATAGTAAATAACCTCCGAATAAGTCTTTCACCGAGGACACAGCTCAAGCTACAGATCGCATGTGTTTATTACTTGCAGAGCCCAATTTAGATACTCCGCAGCTTGCTGCGGAATATCTAAAGGCAGGGTTTGAGATTGCGCTTTAGCGCGCTTTTAGACAATCAGGGTACGGAGCAAGCTCCGAGGTATTCACATCCTTTTGGAATAAAGCCCGTGTGATGCACACAATGATTCACGAGATTCGCAGTATGCAATATTTCGGCCGCAAAAATCCTCAATCGAATGACGATCCGCTCACACGGCAACGCGCCACACAAACCCGTTCTCCTGCTCACGCTACTCCGCGCCATTGATATCAGCATCATCAAGGACACCTTCATACCTATTACTCCCGCACTGGCCGCGATTTTCGCGGCCACATTGGATAAGTTTGTGCCGCTATATACTTGGCAGGAGGAAATGAACTATCCATTTCGATACGTCATTACGGATGGATTGTGGGAAAGGTTGTCGAACTTGCAAGGTACTTCAAGGCTCGATATTCGCCTGTAACTCGGCTACAATGTTCGCATAAGTTGTCTTGTATCGTCGCGCGCGTTCTCCACCAACATCCCTATACTCTGGATGACGCTGCAGAGCAGAATCCGTAAATTCAAATTGGTCACTCTGACAGAAAATCATTCGCTCGCTTCCCCGAACTTGGGCTTCATTCCAGAACTCTACTTCCTCCCTGCTCAAGCCAATAATTTCACCATCCTCGACTCCGTTGTCTTTGAACCCATTAACTGCGTAAAGAAAGATAGTATATTTTGGAGAAATTGGCATAGATACGATTGTACCAGGTGCATTCATGGTCGCATAATCAACGCCTGGCACGGTGTCGGCTTCATTCTGAAAGCAAACATACTGGACGGGATTATCGGACGCATAAAATGAATAATCAGAGTCATTGCGTCCGAGAACCCAAATAAAATCGTCTGCTAAAAAACTTGTAAGGACTTCAATTTGCCCACCGCTGCCTGCTGGATTGTGCATATGCACCTGGTGCTGCAGTTTTGCCAAACTATCAAGCAACTCTTCATAATCAGGCAATGGGCCTTCAATATGCGGGACTAAATCCCGTTCTACATGAGCAAGAATGAGGTTACGCGGAGCGGTAGCCAACCCCTCGCGAATTGCTCGCCGATACGTTGTTGTCCGTATGAACATCAATGCCATCACAGCACCAAGATACACTTTGGTTTCAGGGCTTGGAAGCCACGATATGCCTCTATGGATTCTATCAAGGCTATCACGTAGTATTTGACTATGAACCCCCTCAACCTTCGACAGTATATCTTCGGGTCCTTGAATGTCTTCAGCGAACTCAGGAGGCAATATTGAAGCAGGTATGTTGTTGAAATATGTTTCAAAGCCAACAGCTGCTATCTTTCGAACCGTTCGTGTTCTAATTATCTTATCATAAACGTGAATGCGACGGTTCTTTGAGACGACTGACGGATCTACCGCGAATATCGACAAATAGAATTGTGGAACATAATGTTGAGCTTTTTTTGGTTCGATCATCGTCATCTATTTCTTTAAAATTATCGGTAGGCCAGCTGCACATTTACGTACCACGCACCATCTGTCCGAAAGCTCTCATCTGTATTATGGCAGATGACAGTTTGTAGTCAACGGAGTTGTCGTTACATCAATGAGGCAACGTCTCATATCACGCAATCCTTACAGCCTAATCTTTGAATCGTCCATCCGTCTTTGCGTATATGGATAGGTATTGAGCCTTGCTAACTCGATAATATGTGATTTTGTTGTTTGCTGGTGCTCCTGTTGCGATGTCATCGGTTCCGACCGTGATGCCAACGACCTTGTCATTGCGCATCTCAGTCGCACAGTGGACCAGAGATGTTTCGTCTTGCGGGTTCGTGCACATGAAGTCAAAACGAATGAAGTTCTCAGTCGTTCCTTCGTCGCCTGAAATGATTCCCTGACCGACTATGGGATCAGATCCAAATACCCCAACAAAATTTGCTTGATCAAATCCGCTATGTACATACTTGTTAACCAACCTGATCATGAGCGTATTTTGAACGGCTTTCTTGTCACGCGAAGCGTAATATCCACTCAAGTCTGTGATTGTCAGCTTGTGCGCGCCTGCCAGCGCTTGTCGTGACTGTGTTACCACAAGGCATGCAACAATGGATATCAAAATATTGGCAACATTACACGCTTTTGTTTTCATATGTCTTAATCCGATGTAAAGTAGCGACTATGTTCCTCTTCGTTCTTTGAGCGATCTATGGCTACTATGCTCATGCCAGGATCTACATTAAATGCAGTGACGCAGATTCCATCTGCGAAAGAATAACGTTATAAAATTCTTCCAATGATCGAACAAAGTCCCTATTATAATGCCAAGCGGTCCACCCTTGACTATACGCTCGTATTCCTACGATTTTGTAGCGTCTAAAATGCCAGGTGCTATTGCAACTCACGATCACAGCTTGCGCACGCGGATTCAAGTCGAATTGATCGGCTGTAATATCGATAGTCACACCGCCGATGCGAATCCATTCGTGACGTACGGTAAGATCGTCGCGACGACCTCCGTTAATGGAATACGCCCCAGTAAACCCAAGTTCATAAAGATATCGAATGAGCAGAGCACAACTCTTATCACAGCACGCAACGGGATATCCAGTAAAAATACGGAACGTAGACGCAGTTTCATATGAGACATCATCGCTATCATCAATGATGTGATCCCAATCGTCGCGGACACATTCAATCGCTCTTCTGAACTGGACAGCAATTGTTCGGAGCTCAGAAATATCTGTTAATCTCGATTTTATTCCCACAATCCCAGCGTCACCATCTTCTTCTTAAGACCTCATTGGTGGACTCGTCGATCATCTCTTGACCTTGGCAGCCAGAGCGCGTAACCCTGCAGTACACGACATTGGTACTTTATAGGTCTCGTTGGCGATTGTCACCTGAAAAGTTCCAGTCTTGGCCAAAAGCTGAAAGTCAATGGCTGGCATCCGTACTGTCATCACTTCGCAATAGCCGCCTCCGTCGAGTTCACTGACCTGTTGAGCATTTGGGTATAGGCGAAGGCGTCTTTCGCCGATCGTTAAGATTACTGGTTCGTTCTTGGCCCACATTGGAGATGGATGAAGCGCCAAGACCAACAGAGTCGACAAGGGGTTTTTCATACGAGACCCAGCACTCTTGACCATCGACATCCCTTGAATTGTAAATAACGGAGCGACCTTAGTAGCGTCCGTCTCGATCGTTGTATCACCTGTTGGATCATCAAACACCTCGGTCAACGGTATTCCAGTCGTTGCCTTAAACTGAGCAATTGTGGCCTTCAGATTCTTTACAGATCCAACGAGCTTCTGAAACCGTGACCACGGAGCGTCAGTGAGTGTAGTTGTAAATATTTCTGGTTCCGTTGACACCGACACTGAGCCGTACGCAATCATGTCCTCAGCAATGGACGTGGGGATCTCAACGGCTAATTCTTCGAAATAATTGGACGCTTCAGTATCGCCCGATCGGTCACGGTCGGGACCAGATGCTTGATTCTTCGCGCTAATTTTGATTGTTTTGCCGTTGTAAGAGAATACTACGGACTTTATGGCCGACCACTCTTCCTTATCGTGATAGCCGTAAAAGATCATGTCAATCTTCTTAGGCGGTGAGAAGCGGTGTCCCAAATAATAGAATGCACCTGAATACGAGAGGTGCGGTTCAAGATGTACCTCCCGAGCGACGACATTCGTCTCACCAGGCGGCATCTCATAATGCTCAATTTGGAACGGGGTGTCACCATCTGCCAGGCATCGCACTTGTAGTGCAGAAAAGGCCATGATTACCAACACGATGTAAAGTTTCACGCTTCGATGTTCCTTGTTCCAACATAACATGTCCAAGCTGAACAGGTGTGATCAGCCAGACATTCGTCCTGTGGCTCCGCATAGTCTCTCAATACTGACAGTAGCATTGTATTATCAGGTGGCTTAATAGGTCACCTCAAAGGCGTCGTCCGATTTCCCCAGGATGAATCCGTCGATTTCTATGGTGGTCTTGATCATCAATGCCAACATCGAATCTACTTCAATATATTATGGCTTGCCAGTCACGACATTTGTGATCGCGGTCCAGCCAAGTGAATGCGAAGCTCCGCATCACATGCCCATTCAACACCAACATCAGCGAAATGCATTGGGCTGGTGCTCGGCGACATAATAAGGAAGGACAGGCGCTGGAACTCGTGGGCTATGCGGAAGGTTCATCGGGACATTACTGTTGCGACCAGTAAGTTCGGAATTGCCTCTGCCTGGGGATTTGATCGTGTTCGGTAAAGAGCATATCACGGCGATTCGAGTGGTTGATTGATGACTGCCATATAGTCTTCACTTCATGACCATGGCCAGCGCGGGAGAGGCGATAGCGACTCGAATTAGGGGGAGCGGGCTTTGGATTGGGTCAGTGTGTTCAAGAAAACAATTGCGGCCATCCGTAGGCTGTGTCGTCAATTAAGCCATATGACTGCGGCTGCAAGATGGATGCCCGCCAGGAAGTTTTGGGCTAGCTTGTCATAGCGCGTTGCAATAGCCCGAAAGTCTTTGAGCCTTGCGAAAAA
>Ga0105237_10000964_pt1 | contig 38709 bp, 38 predicted proteins | sample KBSC24metaG_FD_81520 | JGI IMG/M metagenome (GOLD analysis project Ga0105237, IMG submission 81520) | Corn rhizosphere microbial communities from Kellogg Biological Station, Michigan, USA - KBS C2-4 metaG | ecosystem: Host-associated > Plants > Roots > Rhizosphere > Soil | place: Michigan, USA...
CCCGCGCCGCCGCGGCGCCGCCGAAAAGGCGCGAGAGCAGCAGCATGCGGCGCAGGCCGCGCCCCACCGCCAGCTCGTCGGTGACGCCCATGCCGCCGTGGAGCTGCACGCAATCCTCGGCGAGACGGAGCGCGGCATCGCCGACATAGGCCTTCGCCGCCGTCACCGCCCCCTGCCGCGCCTCATCCCCCACCAGGGCCGCCCTGAGCACCATCGACCGCGCCTGTTCGAGCAGCGTGTAGAGCCGGGCGCAGCGATGCTGGATCACCTGGAAGCTGCCGATCGGCTTGCCGAACTGCTTGCGCTGCCGGACATAGTCGACGGTGAGATCGAGCAGGGTGCCCATCGCGCCGACCATCTCGGCGGCGATCGCCAGCTCCGCGAGGGCGACGGCATCGGCAAGGGCCGCATCGGAAAGGCCCGGCATCGCGGCGGGCGCCGCCTCGAACCGCACCTCCGCCGCCATGCTGCCGTCCACCAGCCGCACCGGCCTGCGATGCACGCCAGGCGCATCGGCCTCGATCAGCACGGCGCCGCCGGTCTCCGGCACCACGACGAAGGCGGAGGCCGCCAGGCCGTCTCGCACGATCCCCACCGCACCCGAAAGCCGCTCATCCGCGACAACGCCCCCACAAGCGAAGGCGAGGATCGCCTCGCCCTGCGCGAGGGGCTCGGCCCAACGGCGCGCGGCCCCGTCCCGCGCCACCACCTGCCCGCACAGCACGACGCTCTCGGCGAGCGGCGTGATCGCCAGCGCGCGGCCCAGTTCCTCGGCGACGATCATCACCTCGGCCGCGCCGCCGCCCATGCCGCCCGCCCGCTCGGGAAGCAGCAGGGCGAACAGGCCGAGCGCGCCCAGCGCGCGCCAGTCCTCGGGCGCCATCGGGCCCTTGCCCATGGTCGCGGCATCATAGCGATCTGCGAGGAAGCGCCGGACCATGTCGCGCACCATCGCCTGCTCGTCGCTGGGCGTGATATCCATGGGTCAGAGCGCTTCGACGATCGTGGCGTTGGCGATGCCGCCGCCCTCGCACATGGTCTGCAGGCCATAGCGCAGCCCCCGCGCCTTCAGCGCATGGATCAGCGTCGCCATCAGCTTGGTGCCGGTGCCGCCCAGCGGATGCCCGAGCGCGATCGCGCCGCCATTCACGTTGAGCCTGGCCGGATCGGCGTCCAGCGCCTTCGCCCAGGCCATCGGAATCGACGCGAAGGCCTCGTTGACCTCGAAAAGATCGATGTCGGCCATCGACAGGCCGGCGCGATCGAGCACCCGGCGCGTCGCGGGGATCGGCTCCTCCAGCATGATCACGGGATCGCCGGCGGTGACGGCGAGATGGACGACCCGCGCGAGCGGCGTGAGCCCGTGCGCCTTCACGGCCGCCTCGGAGGCGACGAGCACGCCGCTCGCGCCGTCGCAGATCTGGCTGGCGGTCGCCGCGCTCAACGTGCCGCCCTCGGCCAGCAGCTTCACCGACGCGATCGATTCCAGCGTGGCGTCCGCCCGCACGCCCTCGTCGCGATCGTGGACGATCGCCTCGCCTTCGGCGGTCACCACCGGGAGCGGCACGATCTCCTTGGCGAAGGCGCCGCCCTCGATCGCCGCCGCCGCCTTCCGGTGGCTGGCCAGCGCGAAACGGTCATGCTCCTCGCGGGTGAAGCCATATTTGTCGGCGATCATCTGCGCGCCGGCGAACTGATTGAAGAATTCCACGCCGTAGCGCTTCCGGATCGATTCCGCGAAGGGGTTGGCGCCGATGCCGAACGCCTTGGCGGCATTGATCGGCGAACCCATCGGCACGCGCGTCATGCTTTCGACGCCGCCGGCGATGACGATGTCCTGCATGCCCGACATCACCGCCTGCGCGGCGAAATGGAGCGCCTGCTGGGAGGAGCCGCATTGCCGGTCGATCGTCACGGCGGGCACGCTGTCCGGCAGGCCGGACGCCAGCACGACGTTGCGGCCGAACGCGAAGGTCTGCTCGCCGATCTGGCTGACGCAGCCGATGATCACATCGTCGATCGCCGCCGGATCGACTCCGGCATCGGCGACGAGCGCATCGAGCACGGCGGCCCCCAGATCGGCGGGGTGCCAGCCGGCCAGCCGGCCATTGCGCCGGCCGCCGGCGGTGCGGCGGGCGGAAACGATATAGGCTTCAGGCATGGGAACATCCTTTGTCTGTCAGAGGCCAAGCGCGGCCTTGGCGATGATGGTGAGCTGGATTTCGCTGGTGCCGCCGAAGATCGACCAGGCCCGGGCGTTGAGATAGCGGGCGGCCGCGACCTGGGCTTCGGCCGAACCGACCGGAGCGGGAACGGCATCGCCATGGAAGGGGCGCTCGGCCGGCCATTGCAACCCCGCCAGCCCGAAGGCGTCGACCGCCAGCGCCTCGATCCCTTGCCGCACTTCGGAGGCGATCAGCTTGGTCGTCAGGCTGCGCGTACCCGGTTCGGCGCCGGCCTCGATCTCGATCAGCGTCCGCAGCTCGGTCATCTCCAGCGCTTCGGCTTCCAGCTGCAGGCGCACCGCGCGATCGGCGAGCACGCCGTCGAGCGGGCCGGCCGCCTCGCGCAGCCGACGCAGGTCCGCGAGGAGCATCGGCGCGAAGGCGCCGCCGCCCCGCTCGTTCTCCAACAGGAATTTCGCGATCGACCAGCCCTGCCCCTCGGCCCCGATCCGTTCCGAAACGGGAACGCGCACCTCATCGAGGAACACTTCGTTCAGTTCGTGATCGCCCGACGCGCTCAGGATGGGCTTCACCGTGATCCCCGGCGCCGCCATGTCGATCAGCAGGAAGCTGATCCCCTGCTGCGGCTTCACGTCCGGATCGGTGCGGACCAGCGCGAAGAGGCGATTGGCGAACTGGGCCTGCGTGGTCCAGATCTTGTGGCCCGAGACGATATAATGATCGCCGTCGCGCACCGCGCGGGTCCGCAGGCTGGCGAGGTCCGATCCCGATCCCGGCTCGGAAAAGCCCTGCGCCCAGACGTGCTCGGCGCTGCGCAGGCGCGGGAGGTAATGCGCCTTCTGCGCCTCCGTCCCGAACGTATAGAGCACCGGGCCGACCAGCTTCAGCCCCATGAAGGGCAGGATCGGGGCACCGGCCTCGGCGCATTCCTTCTCGAATATCCAGCGCTGGACCGGCGTCCAGCCCGGGCCGCCGGCCGCGGCAGGCCAATGATAGACCAGCCAGCCCTTCGCATCGAGGATCGCCTGCCATGCGCGCGCGACGTCGGGCTCGGCGAAGACGCCCGAGGTGAGCGCCGCACCGCGGCGCAAGGCGGGCGTGAGGGACTGATCGAGAAAGGCGCGGACGTCGTCCCGAAAGGCGCGCTGGCGGTCGTCGAGCGCGAGGTCCATCGCCTCAACGCTCCACGATCGCGACGGCCGAGACGCCCGGCGCGCCATAGACATGGCTGTAGCCGAGCCTCGCCCTGCCGGGCACCTGCCGCGCGCCGGCCTGCCCGGTGAGCTGGATGTAATTCTCGTAGACCTGGCGAAGGCCCGAGGCACCGATCGGCTCACCGCAGGCGAGGCAGCCGCCGTCGGTGTTGACCGGCAGCGCTCCGCCGATCCGCGTGCGTCCCTCGGCGATCCAGGCGGTCTGCTCGCCGTCCGCGCAAAAGCCGTTCTCGGCCATGTGCATGATCTCGGCCCCGCATTCGGTATCCTGCAGCTGGGCGATGTCGATGTCCTCCGGCCCGACCCCCGCCATGTCATAGGCCGCCCGCGACGCGACGGTGGTGGGCGAACCGCCGCGTTCGATATCGAGCGCCGGCGAGAAGACCTCGAACGAGCCCGGCGGCCGCGTCCGGACGGCGACGGCGCGCAACCTCACCGCCGGAAGGCCGAGCTGGCGGGCCTTCCTGCCGCTGGCCAGCACCAGCGCGACCGCGCCCTCGGCCGGCGAGCAGAACATGAACTTGGTCAGCGGATCGCTGACCATCTGCGAGGTCAGGATCGTCTCGATATCGACGGCCTCGCGCCGCCAGGCATGATCGGCCAGCACGCCGTTGGCGAACGCCTTCTCGGCCACCGCGCCCAGCGTCCGCGGCGTGATCCCGTGCAGAGCCATGTAGCGCTGGATCTTCATCGCGAAGAACTGGGTGGTGAGCATCAGTCCCGTCTCGCCATACCAGTCGGGCAGGCCCCAATCGGCCGGCAGCGGGGAGAAGGCGCCGCGCGGATGCTTGTCGAAGCCGACCGCGACGCCGATGTCGAATTCGCCCGACTTGATCGTGCTGTACGCGCCGAACATCGCCGATCCGCCGGTCGCGCAGCCATTGGCGACGTTGACGAAGGGCAGGCCGGTGAGGCCCAGCTCGGCGACCATGGTGTCGGCATTGCCGGCCGAATCCGATCCTCCGAAGGCGAAGCGGATATCGGGCCAGGCGAGGCCCGCCCGCTCCAGCGCCTGGCGAACGGCATGGACGCCCTGCTGGAGGCCGGTCAGCCCCGGCGTGCGGCCGAAGGGATGGATGCCCGCGCCGACGATGTAGACGTCCTCGCTCACGGCTGCGCCTCCCCGATCGGCGCGAAGGCGAAGCTGGTGCGGACCCCGCCGCCCGCCAGCGGGAAGGGCAGCGGCACCAGGCGCATCGCCATGCCGATGCGCAATGCATCGAAATTAGCCCCGGCCAGCCGACTCTCGACGATCAGCGCGCCATCGAGTTCGACATAGCCGACCGCATAGGGCTCGAACGCCTCGGGCCCGGCGTAAGGCGGAGACTTGGGGCGAAAGCGCTGGACGGTCCAGGACCAGAGCCTTCCTTCCGCCGGCAGCATGGCCGGCTCGAACCGGTCATCGTCCCCGGCGCGCGGCGGGAAGGTGATCCGGCCGGTGGCGCGCTCGCGCGAGGCGAGCAGACGGAGACCGCCGTCCACCTCGGCAAGCAGATCGTCAGCGATGGGCGGCGCAGGCATTTTGGGCATGGACTCTCTCCTGCCCGACGGTCTAGCGCCCGACCGGTCGGTCCGCTTCTGACCAATGCGACAGCGGCTAGCGCATCATGCCCAGGAAGCCGAGCTGCGCGGCCTTGAACAGGGTCTGGTCGCGATTGACCGCGTCGAGCTTCTGCGACGCGGAGCGGATGTGGAAGCGCACGGTGGTGCGCTGCAGGCCCAGGATCAGCCCGATCTCGTCGTTGGTCTTGCCTGCCGCCGCCCAGCGCAGGCACTCGACCTCCCTTTTGGTGAGCGCCACGCCGGCCACGTCCGGCCGCGCCCGGGCCGTGACCTTCACGTAGCTGTGCACGAAGGCACGGGCGAGCACGGCCAGCGCATCGCCGCACGCTTCATACGCGCCGGACAGATCGACCTCGTCGGGATCCGGAGACAGGAAGCTCGCCGCGGCGATCTGCCCGAACGGCAGGTGTATCGGCACCACGAGCGCCGCCGCCGTCATCGCGCGCGTCCGGAATTCCGTGAGATCCACGGCGTCGAGCAGGGGGTTGGCGATCCGCGTGTGGAACCCGCCGGCATTGCACCAGAAGGGCTCGGCCTCGACCCGGCAGGCATGGACGAGCGGCGACGACAGGGCCAGCTGCGGGGTCTCCCACCAGCGCGCCTCGCCTTCCCGGAACCCGAAAACCTCGCTGGCGAGGATGGCGCCGCCGCCGTCGCGCATCGGCTCGCGGATCGCGATGTTGTGCGATATCGCCGTTCGCAGGCCGCAGAGCGTCTCGACCTGATCGCGGAGCGATTCCGCCGCCATCCGGATGCCGGCGGCGTCGGCGAAGCGCACCTTGGCGACCGCATCGTGCGACGGAAGCTGCGGGGGCGGGACCGGCCTTGCCATGGCAAGCTATTGCGCCAGGCTAAGCCCCTCGAAGAACGGGCGGCACAGCGCGTCCGCCACGGCTTCGGGTGACTGCTTCTTCGCCAGCGGCGGATACCATTTATACGCCCAGTTGCACATGCCGAGGAAGCCGTAGGTGGTGAGATCGGGATCGCAATCGCGAAACTGCCCGTTCTCGATGCCGAGCAGGATGATGCCCCGGATCCGTTCGAAATAATCCTTCCGCTGCGCCCGGATCTGGTTGCGCATCTTGCCTTCCAGATCCTCATAATGATCCATGAAGGCGCGGACGTAGCCGGGATGCTCGGCGATCTGGCGCAGGATGTTGATGCATGCGGACCGCAGCCGCTGAAGCGGATCGGCCTCGGCGCCGTCGCCGGCGAGCCCGTCGAGCAGCGCGCTCATGTGCGCGTCATGGATGGCGTAGAGAATGGCGTGCTTGCTGGGGAAATAGTGATAGAGCGTCGGCTTGCCGAGGCCGACCTCGTCGGCCAGCATCTGCATCGACGCCTTGTGATACCCCACCTTGTCGAACAGAATCGCGCAATGCCTGAGGATGTCGTTGCGCTTCTCGTCATGCGCTTCGGTCGTCTGCCGTTTCTTCGTCGCTTGCCGCGCCATGCCGGGCCCTGTTCCCTTCCCTCTTCGCGGCGGCCGCGAAGCCGCCGGCCGCCATCCTATTGCACCAATACCGCACCGTCCATGAGAAGCGCGGCCCTGCCCAGGATGACGGTACGCCCCTGCGAGACGCATGCCCCTCTCCAAATGGCACCTCGACCGTCCGGTCGGTAGTGACTACCGGTGCCTCCGATCGCGCTGCGGCGCAAGGGTGATGGAGAGAAAGATGCGGCTTGACGGCAAGATAGCGGTGGTGACCGGTGCCAGTTCGGGGCTCGGCCGCCACTTCGCGATGCTGCTCGCCACGAAAGGCGCCACCGTGTTCGCGGCCGCGCGCCGCGCGGCAGCGCTCGATGCCCTTGCCGAGGAGATCGGCCGGTCTGGCGGGCGCTGCCTGCCGGTCTCGATGGACGTGACCGATCCGGCCTCCGTCGCGGACGCCTTCGGGCGGATCGAGCGCGACGCTCCTTCGCCTCCATCCATCCTCGTCAACAATGCAGGCGTCGCCCACACCCGCGCCGCGATCGAGGTGACGGCCGAGGAGTGGCACAGCGTGCTGGCGCCCAATCTCACCGGCGCCTTCCTCGTCGCACGCCAGGGCGCCCTCGCGATGCGCGCGAATGGCGGCACGATCGTCAATGTCGCCTCCATCCTCGGCGAGCGCGTCTCCAAGGGGCTCGCCGCTTATGCGGCGAGCAAGGCCGGGCTGATCCAGCTCACCAGGGCGCTGGCCCTCGAATGGGCACCGCTGGGCATCCGGGTCAACGCGCTGGCGCCCGGCTATATCGAGACCGACCTCAACCGCGACTTCTTCGCCTCCGATGCCGGCCAACGGCTGATCGCGCGCATCCCGCAACGCCGGCTGGGCCAGGTGAGCGACCTCGACGGCCCTCTCCTGCTGCTCTGCTCGGATCAATCCCGCTACATGACCGGGGCCGTCATCGCCGTCGACGGCGGCCACCTCGTCAGCGGGCTATAGGCGGGTCAGCCCGCATCCATCGCCGTGGCGCCGATCACCCAGGCGGAAAGCCCGGCGGTCGGCACCGCGCAGATCACCGCCTCGGCGACGGCCTCCTCGGAGGCCCCCGCCTTGCGGGCACCGTTCATGTGGACCTTGGACCAGTCGCTATAATCGGCGACGAGAATGGTGACGAGCAGCAACTCCGCATGAACCGGGCCGAGGGCCGTGCCGGACAGCGTCCCTTCACGCATCAGGTAATAAGCGTCGGCGCCGAGCGGCTTGACGTCGAACAGCTTGCCGAGAGACGGCGGCATCGTCCCGAAATAATGGAGGAAATTGGCCTCCGCCGCCCCCGGTTCGACGATCAGGTCGTCCTCTGGGGCCGCCGGATCCACCGCTTCGGGATAAGCCTGTCGGAAGAAGCCGTGAAAGCGCAGCGCCGCCCCCTCGCCTCGCACGCTCGACAGGATCGCCACGGCCGCGCCGGCCTCCTCCTCGCTCAGGCCGGCTTCGCGCGCCGCCATCAGCTCGCGCAGCGCCATCTCCTGATATCCCTTCACCGTCGCGGCGCAGGCGACGAACAGCCGCTTGATCCGGCCCGGAACGGCGCCGTCGGTGTCGATGATCTCGCGCCAGCGCCGGAAACCGGCGACGGTCTTGGGAGCATCCCTGCGCAACAGGCCGAGTGCCACGAGGGGATTGCGGGCGGGTGCCATTCGTCTCTCCTGAATTTCCAGACCGTCCGGTCGGCTGATCGATTGCTATGCGGCTCTCTTCCTGAGGTCAACGGCCCGATCGCGATTGACGCCCGACCGGACGGTCGGCTACGGACCCGTACGGGATCGAAGGCCGGAACGACGGGCCGCGAGAGGAGCGAGGCGCGCATGAGAGACTTTTCCGGAAAGACCGCGGTGATCACCGGCGCCGGAAGCGGCATCGGCGCGGCTCTTGCCGCACTCGCCGCGGCGAAGGGCATGAACCTCGTCCTCGCCGACATCAACCTGCCCGATCTCGATACGGTAGGCGCCCGTCTCGAAGGCGTGCCCATCGCCCTGCACCGGGCCGACGTGGCCGATCCGGCGGCCGTGCAGGCCCTTGCGGACCTCGCCTGGGATCGCTTCGGAGGGGTCGACCTGCTCTGCAACAATGCCGGCATCGTCCCGGGCGGGCGGCACCGCCCGGTCTGGGATTATGCCGTGGAGGACTGGCGCTGGGCCTTCGGCGTCAATGTCGACGGCGTCGTCAACGGCATCCGCAGCTTCGTGCCGCGCATGATCGCGGACGGCCGGCCCGGCCACATCCTCAACACCGCCTCGATCGCGGGCTTCGTCAGCGGATCGGGATCGGCCGTCTACGGCGCCTCCAAACATGCCGTCGTGCGGATCACCGAGGCGCTCTACGCGGGACTGCGCGACGAGGGCGCACCGATCGGGGTGACGATGCTCTGCCCCGGCCTCGTCGCGACGCGCATCTACGACGCGGAGCGCGCACGGCCCGAGCATCTGCGCGTCGCGAGTGGCCGGGCGGAGGAAACGCAGGAATTGCAGTCGATCTCCGACAATCTCTTCCGCAATGCGCCGGCTCCCGAGGAGGTCGCGCGGCAGGCGTTCGACGGCATCCAGGAGGACCGATTCTACGTCTTCACCACGGCCCGCTACGACGAACCGATCCGCCGGCGGATGGACGCGATCCTCGCGCGCGCCAACCCCAGCTTCGACAGCCTGCTCGCGCTCAGCCGGGGGGATGCGGGCCGCCCCGGAGACGCCGCGTGAGCCGGTTCACGGATCGCATCGCCCTGGTGACGGGCGCCGCCTCGGGCATCGGCCTGGCGACCGCCCGCCGTCTCGCCGCCGAGGGCGCCACCGTGCTGCTGGTCGATCGCGACGCGGAGAGGCTGGCCGCCGCGCGCGATGCGCTCGGCGGCGGCACCCATGAGGCGATCACGCTCGACGTGACCGACGAGCAGGGCTGGATCGCGCTCGCCGAGCGCGTGGAGAGCCGCTTCGGAAAGCTCGATGTCCTGGTCAGCAATGCCGGCTTCGGCCGTTTTCGCGCGATCGCGGACACCTCGCTCGAGGAGTGGCGCTCCATCCTCTCGGTGAACCTCGACAGCGTGTTCCTGGCGACCAAATACATGATGCCGCTGCTCGCCGCGTCGGGCCATGGCGCGATCGTCAACATGTCGTCGATCCGCGGCATCGTCGCCGCGCCCGGCACCGGGCCTTATTGCGCGAGCAAGGGCGGCGTGCGGATGTTCACGAAGGTCACCGCGCTCGAATGCGCCGAGGCCGGCAATGGCGTGCGTGCCAACTCGATCCATCCCGGCCACATCAGGACGCCTTTGTCCGCGCCCGCTTACGCCGATCCGGAAATCGCCAGAAAGCTGCTGGCCGACGTACCGGTGGGACGCCCCGGCGAGCCCGACGAGATCGCCGATGCCATCCTGTTCCTCGCCAGCGACGAGAGCCGTTACATGACCGGCGCGGAGCTGGTGGTCGATGGAGGATCGACCGCGCAATGAGTGCCGCGCTTTGACAGGCCCCTCCATAGCTATCTAGGCATGGTGTCTCTCTTCCAGCGAGGATCGCGGATCGCGTGAGGCCCCGGCAGCTCTTCTATCCGCCCAATCCGGATTATGGCACCGGCGCGTGCCGCAGGATCATCGGCATCGCGTCGCGGCCGGGCACCGTGGACGCGCACCTTTCGGACAATTTCCACGAGATGCGCTGCCGGATCCGCCATGACGGACGAATCGTCACCGCGATCGAGAGCGAGGCGATCCGCATCCCAACCTCGGCATGCCCTGGCGCCGCCTCGATTCTGCAGGAGCTTGTCGGCATCAGGCTGGATACCCCCAAGCGCGCGCTCTACGCGGACGGGCGGGCCTTGCGGCATTGCACCCATCTGTTCGATCTCGCCGTGCTCGCCATCGGTTTCGCCCCATCGCCCCCCATGCGCACGCGGTTCGAGGCGATCGTGCCCGACGAGCTGGACGCGCCGGTCTTCCTGTCGATCCGGCAGGACGGGCGGATCGTCCACCGCTGGCTGGTGCGCGACGGCGTGATCCAGGAGCCGGAATCGCTCCGTGGCAACATCCTCGGCAAGGGGTTCGCCCACTGGGCCTCGACGGCCTTCGCCGGATCCACGCTCGATGCCGCGACCATCCTGGCGAGAACCTGGCTCATCGCGATCGGCCGGCAATTCCTGACGACCGCGACGGCGGGACAGCCGATCGCCGTCAACCGGGACATGGCGGGCCGCTGCTTCGCCTATAGCCCGCCCCATGCGGCAACGGCGGTTTTCCTCCCGGGCCACCTCCGCTCCGAAACCGACCTCTGAAGATCCCGATCGTCGGTGGGCCGGTTCAGGCCGCCCAGGCGGCCACATCCTCTTCCATGCCGATCAGCGCGAGGCCGTGGGCGATCGAGGTGAGCTCGCCCCCCGCCTCGATCCGCTCCGCGCCGAACCGGTCCGTGAAGATGCGGCGGATGCGGGGCACCAGCGAGGTCCCGCCGGTCAGGAACACGCGGTCGATCGCCTCCGGTCCGACCTGCGCTTCGGCGAGGGCCTTGTCGACCGTCGCCTCCATCACCGCCACATCGTCCGCGATCCAGTCCTCGAAGGCCGCCCGCGTCACCTCGGTCTCGATCCGGATGCCGCCGCCCTCGAAATGGAAATGCGCGCGCTCCTCCATCGACAAGGCGCGCTTGGTCCGTCCGACCGCGTCGTAGAGCGGATAGCCGAGCTCATGCTCGATGACCGCGATCATCCGCCCGATCGCCTCGCCGTCGACCGCCGAGCGCCGCAGCCGATCGAGCTCGGCGAGCGTCTTCCGGTTGCGCATGAGCGCCAATCGGGACCAGTCGGCGAAATCGGTGAACCAGCTGCGCGGAATTTCGAGCAGCTTGTCGAAGGACCGGTATTCCCCGCCCTTGCCGAGGATCGGCAGCACCAACCGGTCGAGGATCCGATAGTCCAGCCGATCGCCGGCAATGCCGACGCCGGCATGGCCCAGCGGCCGGCACCGCGGCGCCTCCCCGGCCGGGCCGACGCGCACCACGGAGAAGTCGCTGGTTCCGCCCCCGAAATCCGCGACCAGGATGGTGGCCGGCTCGGCCAATCGGGCGGCGAAGCTGTAGGCGGCGCCCAGCGGCTCGTAGACATAATGGATTTCGGGGCAAAAGCCGCCGAACATCGCATCGTAGCGCTCGCGGGCGAGCGCCGGATCGGGCCTGCCCCCGGCATATTCGACCGGCCGGCCGACGACGATGCGGGCCGGCCGATCGTCGAGCCGCCCTCCGGCATGGCCGACCATGCGATCCAGGAAGAGGCGGCCGAGCTCCTCGAAGCGGAAGCGCTTCTCGAACACGCTGGCCGTTTCGAAGGCCCGGCTGGCCGCGACCGTCTTGAAGGACTGGAGGAAGCGGCTGTCCTCAGGATATTCCAGATATTCGGCGATCGCCCACGGCCCCGCTTCGGAGGCCAGGCCGCCCTTCACATCGTCCTCGTGCCAGAAGCAGAGCGCGGAACGGAAGACCGCGTCGGCGCCCTGCGGGCCGGCGAAGCTGACCATCTCCGACCCGCCGTCGGCACCCAGCGCCACGACGCTGTTGGTCGTCCCGAAATCGAGACCGATCGATCGGCGCGTCACCGGCATACCTCCACGAGAAGCGAGCGGCGCGCTCTGCCGGGCTTCGGCGCCCGGCGCAACCGTCGAGCCGTCGATGGGCAGAAGGGAACCGTCGCCCGACATGCGCGTCTGGACGTCGCCGGCATCGAGCGCGGCGTCGCGGATATGAGAATGAGCCTTCACATCGCCTGGGCCACCCAGGCCCAGTTGACCGAGCACAGCACCGGACTCAATCTCGTCGCGCCGCTGCGCGATTGCGTGCGCCGCTATGCGGACCTGCCCGAGGCCGTGCGGATCAACGTGCTGCTCATGGCGGACAGCGACGTGGCGCTTCCCGGCCGGGCCTCCACCCGGATCCTCGAGCAGCCGGAACTCGACACATTGCTCCGCCTGCTCGATCCCGAGCCGATCTCCACGGCGCTGGTCAAGGCCTTGATCGCGCGCCGGGAAGCGGCGGGGCGGACGACGGACTGACCATCCGCCCGAGGGCGGCCAGGCGGCCGCTCAGGCCGGCTGCACCCGCTTCCAGTCATTCTGCTTCACGCCGGCCCACAGCTCGCGCAGCATGTGCGCCGCGCGCTTGGGCTGGCGATCGCGCGTGAAGACCCCCTTCAGGTTGAGCGAGCCGACCCGCATGATGCTCTGCGCGGTGCGGAAGTCGGCGAAGCACCAGGGATGCGTGCCGACCACGAAGGGCAGCGCGCCCAGCACGTCCAGATACATGGCGATCAGGTCCGACTGATAATCCTCGCTCCACATCTGGGAGGGCTCGCCATGGATGCCGGGCATGGCATCGGCGCCGAATTCGGTGACGATGATCGGCTTGGCCCCGCATCTGTCGTGGAGCGCGGTCATCTCCGCCCGCAGCGCCGTCGCCGCATCCTCCAGCCGGCCGGAAACCGCGTACCAGCCATTATAGGAATTGGCGCAGATCACGTCGCCCTGGCTCACCCATTCGACCGGCCCGCCCTGCACGCTCACCATCGCCACGGGCCGGCTGGGATCGAGGCTGCGGGCATGCGCGAAGATGTCGGCGAAGAAGCGCGTGCCCTTGGCGACCGCATCGGGCGGCACCGCGTCGGCCGTGTGAAAGGGCTTGGTCAGCGACTCGTTGGCCATCGACCAGAGGATCACGCAGGGATGGTTCTTGTCGCGGGCGATCAGATCCGCGACGTCGGCGCGCAACTGCACCCGCCGCGCCTCGATGATCTCCGGACGATCGGAGAAAGTGAGGCTGACGGCGGGCGTCTCGCCGATGACGAGGAAGCCATATTCGTCGGCCAGCATCATCGCCTCCTCCGAATAGGGATAATGCGAGGTGCGGAAGCTGTTCGCGCCGATCCACTTGAGCAATTCGAAATCGCGGACGATCACCGGCAGATCGAGCCCGCGGCCGTGGAGGAAGAAATCCTCGTGCTTGCCGAAGCCCTTGAGATGGACCGGCTCGCCGTTGAGCAGGATGCGATCGCCCTGCACCTCGACCGTGCGGATGCCGATCTTCAGCGCATATTCGTCGATCACCGTGGCATCGCCGAGGCGGACGGTGAGCGTGTAGAGATGCGGATGATCCGGTGACCACAAACGCGCGGAGGGCACGCGGATCGTCGCCGTCCCCGCCCCGTCGCGGATCACGAGCGGCTGGCGGATCGGGCCCTCATCGCCCGCCAGCTCCAGCGTCGCGGCGCCGGACCATCCGCCGCTCGCCCGCACCGCGACCTCGACGAGACCCGTCGCGCCAGAGCGCGTGGTGGTGACGCGGACATCCTCGATATGATCGTCCGGCGTGCTGTGCAGCCAGACCGGCCGGTGCAGGCCCGAATAAGGGAAGAAATCGTAGGAGGTCTGCGGGAAGTCCTCCTGGTAGAGATGCGTGGTGGCGGGATCGGGGATGGCCGGCACGCGATCGAGCTGGAGCTTGTTCTCCACCATCACGGTCAGGCGATTGGGCCCGTCGGCGCGCGCCGGCCCGGTGACGTCGAAGGCGAAGGGCAGGTGCCCGCCGAGATGCTCGCCGACGAGCGTGCCGTTCAGCCACACCTTCGCGCGATAGACGGCCGAACCGAAGCGCAGGTGCACCCGTCGCCCGCGCCAGGCCGGATCGATCTGGAACTCCGTCTCGTACCAGGCCGCGCCGAAATAATTGGCGGCGTCGTCGAACAGGTCGTTCCAGCTGCATGGCACCGGAATGCGGCGCGCGGCGCTCAGCCCGTCGAACCAGCGCTGGCTCTCGCCGGCATCCTTCGGATCCAGCCGGAAATGCCAGAGGCCGGACAGGTCGCGCACCGAGCGCGTCGCGCTTTCGCGCGGATAGAGCGGTGTGAAATGGGGATCGCCGGGTTTCGGCGCCGGAATGACGGGGGCGGCGCCTCCAGCGGCGACGGCCGGCGCACTCGCCAGCGCCACGGCGGCGCCCGCCGCGCCGAACATCTGCCGGCGCGTGAGATCGATCGCCCGAGCGGGCGTTGCGAATGTGTCAGCCATCTTGTCCTCTCCCGATGCCCGACAATGGTCAGGCCACGTAACGCTTCCGATGGGCGGCGACGCGTGCACGGGCCTGTTCGAGCTCATGCACCTCGGTCGCCGCCAGGATGGATTCCAGCACGGTGCTCAAGTGATTGCGCATCGCGCCGCGCGCCGTCTCCGGATCGCGCGTGCGCAGCGCGTCGAGGATCACGGCATGCTCGTCGCGGCGGGGCGTAACGCCGGCGCCATGCGCCTTGTCGCTCAGCAGGCGGTATTGCGGGGAGCGCGCGCGCGCCTCCCACAGCATCTCGACCGAAGCGGCCATGGCGCTGTTCTGCGTCGCCCGCGCGATGGCGAGGTGGAAGCGGCGATCCGCATCCTCCGATCGCGCCACGTCGTCGGACTGCATCTCGTCGACCAGCGCTTCCAGTTCCGCCAGTTCCTCGTCGCCGATGCGCGCCGCTGCGAGCGCGCACGCCTCGCCTTCGATCGCGCGGCGCGCCTCCAGCAATTCGAACGGGCCGATGTCGGTCTCGCCGGCCCTCCCGCCCTTGGGCGCGCTCGCCGTCACATAGACGCCCGAGCCCTGGCGGACCTCGACCAGCCCGTCCAGCTCCAGCGCGATGATCGCCTCGCGGACGGTCGGACGGGACACCTCATAGGCCTGGGCCAGATGGCGCTCGGCCGGCAGCCGCTGCCCGACGGCATAGTCGCCGGCCGCGATCTTCCCGCTGATATCCTGCGCGACGCGCTCATAGAGGCGGGCGCCGTCTGCCTTGTCGACCATGCACCCCTGTTATCCGGCCTGACCAATTTGAGCAAGAGGGCCATTTCCATCTTCATCCCGCACCGAGGATCGGCATCGATCCTGTCAGCCATTCGCTTGCAACCGGTCGGACATATTGGTAAGGCCGATTCGCGATAAGGCCGCCGTAAGTGGTCAGGACATCAGGAAGGATAGCGATGGCACCGTTTCACCCCCGCACGATCGGACGCGGACTTCTCGCCAGCGCGGCGATGGCCTCTCTGACGCCCGCCGCTTTCGCCCAGTCCCAACCCGCCGCCGCCGAGCCCACCCCCGGCGAAATCGTCGTCACCGCGCAGAAGCGCGCCGAGAATCTCCAGAACGTGCCGCTCGCCGTGCAGGCCGTGAGCAGCGCGCAGCTGCAGAGCAACGGCGTCCGCGCTTTCGCCGATCTCAACCGCGTGGCGCCGTCGCTGGTGGTCCGCCCGGCCGAGAACCCGGTCAACGCCTCGGTCTCGATCCGCGGCGTCGGCACCTTCGCCTATTCGATCGGCGTCGAGCCGAGCGTCGCCGTGGTGGTGGACGACGTGCCGATCTCCTTCCAGGCGCGCGCCTTCGCCGACCTTTCCGACATCGAGCGAATCGAGGTGCTGCGCGGCCCGCAGAGCACGCTCTACGGCAAGTCCGCCTCGGCCGGCCTGATCAACATCGTGACGCCGGCGCCGAGCAAGAGCTTCACCGCCAAGGTCACCGGCCTCGCCACCACGGACGACGAGTGGCAGGGCCAGGCGATGGTCTCCGGGCCGCTCACCGAGACCCTCGGCTTCCGCACCACCGTCAACTACGACAAGTTCGACGGCAACGTGCACAACCTCGCCGATGGCGACAAGGTGAACGGCCGCCGCATCTTCTCGACCCGCAACAAGCTGCAATGGGACCCGACCGACCGGCTGACCATCACCGCCGGGCTCGATTACATCAACGGCCGCACCACGACCGGCCGCCCCTTCATCGAGGTGGCGAATGGCGCGCTGCTGCGCGGCAATCCTGCTTATCCGCAATCGGTCTGGGCGCCGGGCATCACCGTCGGCCCGAACAACCGCGACGTCGACAATGATTTCACCACCGGCACCCGCTATCACGACCTCGCCCAGTCGCTGAAGATCGCCTACGATCTCGACGGCCCGACTCTGTTGTCGATCACCAGCCATGACAAGTTCCACATGAAGGACACGCTCGACCAGGACGAGTCGGCGATCGCGGCCCTCAACAACAAGCAGTTCGGCACCTTCGGTTCCCAGCAGTGGACGCAGGAACTCCGCCTCGTCTCGCCGGGGCATGACCGGTTCCGCTACACGCTGGGCCTGTTCTACGCGGACGTCAGCTACAGCCGCACCTTCACGCGCGGGCCATATTATTCGCAGGCCCGCTGGGACGCGACCGCGGAATCGATCCTGGAAGCGGGGTTCGGCCAGCTCGAATATGACATCTTGCCGCACACCACACTGATCGCGGGCGGCCGCTACAGCCACGAGAAGGTGGAATATACCTTCCACGACTACATCAACGCGCCCAATTTCTACGCGGGCAGCGACGGCGACAGCTTCGGCACCTACAAACTGGGCATCCAGCAGCATGTCGGCGACAACGTCATGCTGTTCGCCACCTATGCGACCGGCCACAAGGGCGAGACCTACGATCTCTCGACCGGCTTCAACATCAACCGCACGACCCCGGTGAAGCCCGAGACCTCGCGCGACTGGGAGATCGGCGCCCGCACCCAGTTCCTCGACAAGAAGGTGACGCTGAACGTCACCCTGTTCGACACGCACTACAAGAATTTCCAGGCGCAGGGCATCGAGAACCTGGCCGACGGCACGTTCAACTACCGTCTCACCAATGTCGGCCGGCTGCGCACGCGCGGCGTCGAGGTGGAAAGCTCGGCCCGCGTGACGCACGACCTCACGCTGGGCGGATCGGTCGCCTATCTCGACGCGAAGATCACCGATTTCCCCGATGCGCAATGCTACACCAACCAGACGGCGGCACAGGGGTGCGTGCCCGCCGCCAACGGCCGCCCCGCCTTTCAGGATCTCTCCGGCACCCGGCCGCCGCAGGCGCCCAAATGGAAGCTCACCGCCAATTTCGATTATGCCCACGATCTGGGATCATTGCCCTTCCAGGGCGTGATCACCGGCGCCTATACCTATCAGAGCCGGATCAACTATTCGCTGAGCGAGGACCCCTCGACCGTGCAGAAGGGCTATGGCATCGCCAATCTCTCGATCGGCATCCGCCAGCCGGAACGCCATTATGAGGTGACGGCCTTCGTCAACAACCTGTTCGACAAGCATTATTACGAGAACCTCACCAATTCGTCGGGCAGCTATGCCGGCGCGCTGGCGATCCAGTCCTATCTGCCGCGCGATTTCCGCCGCTATGCCGGGGTCCGTGCCTCCTACACCTTCTAGCCCTCCCCCCTCGGCGACGGCGGCTCCCCCTCGCCGCCGTCGCCACTTTGTCATTTGCCCTTACGGAGTGCGTTCATGCCCAGGATCACCGGCGCCAAGGTCATCGTCACCAGCCCCGGCCGCAATTTCGTCACGCTCAAGATCGAAACCGACGAGGGCATTTACGGGCTGGGGGACGCGACCCTCAACGGGCGCGAGCTCGCGGTGGCGAGCTACCTGACGGACCATGTGATCCCCTGCCTGATCGGCCGCGACGCGCACCGCATCGAGGATATCTGGCAGTTCCTCTACAAGGGCGCCTATTGGCGGCGCGGGCCGGTGACGATGAGCGCGATCGCCGCCGTCGATACCGCTTTGTGGGACATCAAGGGCAAGGTGGCCGGTCTGCCGGTCTACCAGCTGCTCGGCGGCGCGTCGCGCGAGGGCGTGATGGTCTACGGCCATGCCAATGGCGCGACGCTGGAGGAGACGATCGAGGCGGCTTTGATCTACCAGTCGGAAGGATACAGGGCGATCCGCCTCCAGTCCGGCGTGCCGGGTCTCGCCTCCACCTACGGCGTCTCCAAGGATCGTTATTTCTACGAGCCCGCCGATGCCGGCCTGCCGACCGAGAATGTCTGGTCGACCGAGAAATATCTCCGCTCGGTGCCACCCCTGTTCGAGAAGGCGCGCGCGGCGCTGGGCTGGGACGTGCACCTGCTCCACGACGCGCATCACCGGCTGACCCCGATCGAGGCGGCGCGGCTGGGCAAGGATCTGGAACCCTTCCGCCCCTTCTGGCTGGAGGATGCGGTGCCCGCCGAGAACCAGGCCAATTTCCGCCTGATCCGCCAGCACACCACCACCCCGCTCGCGGTGGGCGAGATATTCAGCTCGATCTGGGACTGCAAGCAGCTCATCGAGGAGCAGCTGATCGACTATATCCGCGCGACCGTGGTCCATGCCGGCGGCCTCACCCACCTGCGCCGCATCGCGAGCTTCGCGGACATGCACAATGTCCGCACCGGCTGCCACGGCGCGACCGATCTCTCGCCGGTCTGCATGGCCGCCGCGCTGCATTTCGGCCTGTCGGTGCCCAATTTCGGCGTGCAGGAATATATGCGCCACACGCCCGAGACGGACGCCGTCTTCCCCCATGCCTATAGGTTCGAGAAGGGCATGATGCATCCGGGCGAGGCGCCGGGCCTCGGCGTCGAGATCGACGAGACGCTGGCCGCGCGATACGAATATAAGCGCGCCTTCCTGCCGGTGAACCGCCTGGAAGACGGGACGATGTTCCACTGGTGACGCCGATGGACGCGCTCCCGAAGCCCGCCGGGCGCATCCGCTGGATCGTCTGCGGGCTGCTCTTCGCCGCCGTGGTGCTGAGCTATGTCGACCGGCTCGTATTGCCGGTGCTGAAGCCCATGCTGCAGGCGCGCTACGGCTGGAGCGAGACGGGCTATGCCGATCTCGCCATCTGGTTCCAGGGCGCCTACGGCATCGCCTACGTCCTGTTCGGCCGGCTGGTCGATCGGGTGGGCGCGCGGATCGGCTATGCGATCTCGGTCGCGCTGTGGACGATCGGCCATGTCGCCCATGCGCTCTTCACGTCCACGTCCGGCCTGCTGATCGCGCGCGTGCCGCTGGCGATCGGCGAGGCGGGCGCCTTCCCGGCCGCGCTGGCCGCGATCGGCGAATGGTTTCCCAGGGCCGAGCGGGCGCTGGCGATCGGCATCTTCAACGCCGGCTCCAATGTCGGCGCGATCGTCACGCCGTTGATCGTGCCGGTGATCGCGGTCGCCTTCGGCTGGCGCATGGCCTTCATCGCGACCGGCGCGCTGACTCTCGTCTGGCTGGCGGCGTGGCTGGCCTTCTATCGCGCACCCCGCCGGCACCCGCGCGTGACGCCGGAGGAGCTGGCCTGGATCGAGAGCGAGCCGGCCGAGGCGCAGCGCCCGGTGCCGTGGCGCACCCTGCTCCGCCTGCGCCAGACCTGGGCCTATATGGCGGGCCGTTTCCTGATCGATCCGGTGTGGTGGACCTTCCTTTTCTGGCTGCCCGATTTCTTCAACCGGCAATATGGCATCAAGATGCTCGATTTCGGGCCGCCGCTGGTCGCGGTCTACGTCCTCGCCGATGTCGGCTCGGTCGCGGGCGGATGGCTGTCCTCGCGCTGGCTGGGCCGGGGCTGGAGCGCGAACCGCGCCCGCAAGACGGCTATGGGAGTCTGCGCCCTGTTCGCCCTGCCCATCGCCTTCGCCGCCCATGCACCCGGCTTGTGGTGGGCGGTGCTGCTGATCGGCCTCGCCTGCGCCTGCCACCAGGGCTTCTCCGCCAACGTCTTCGCGCTGCCCGGCGATCTCTTCCCGCGCGGCCAGTCCGGCTCGGTGATCGGGCTGGGCGGCCTCGCCGGGGCGCTGGGCGGCATGCTGATGGCGAAGTTCGCGGGCGCCATCCTCGCCACCCTGGGCAGCTACCAGCCGATCTTCGCGGTGGCCGCGGTCGCCTATGTGATAGCATTGGGCGTGATCCACCTGCTGGTGCCGCGCTACGTGCCCGTCGATCCGAAGCACCTCGCATGACGCCTGCCATGGCCGGCATGGCACGAATGGAAGGGATCTTGGCACCGGGGCGCTTGGCGCCGCCGGCCCGGCATGGCAACGCTGCTCCTCGCAACAGGGGCCGACCGGCCAGGAGATGACCATGCGCGACGCCGACTGGTATTTCGATATCGTCTCGCCTTTCTCCTATCTGCAATGGAAGACGCGGGATCGGCTCGCCGGCCGCGTCCGCCTGCGCCCCATCCCGGTGGTGACGGGCGCCCTCTTCGCGCATTGGGAGCAGCTGGGCCCGGCGGAGGTCGCGCCCAAACGGTTTCACACCTACCGCACCTGCCAGTGGCGCGCGCGCCTGCTGGGCGTGCCGCTCCGCTTCCCGCCCGCCCATCCGTTCAACCCGATCGCCGCGCTGCGGCTGGTCGTCGCACTCGATGCCTCCGAAGCCGCGGTCGACGCGGTGTTCGATGCCGCCTTCGCCGAAGGGCGCGACGTGACCGACATGGCCGTGCTGTCCGCGATCGGATCGGCGCTGGGGCTCGACGACGTCGCCGAGGCGATCGCCCGCCCCGAGATCAAGCACAAGCTGCGCGCCCATACCGAGGCGGCGATCGCGCGCGGCGTGTTCGGCGTCCCCACCGTGGCGCTCGGCGACGCGCTGTTCTGGGGCGAGGACATGACCGCGATGGTGATCGACTATTGCGACGATCCCACCGCCTTCGACACCGACGAGATGCGGCGCCTGCGCACCCTGCCCGTCGGCATCGAGCGGAAGACGGCGCGGTCCTGATCCGGCATTCCTATTCGAACAGCGCCCGTTCCCCGGCGAAGATCCGTTCGATGCCCTCGGCAACGGCCCGGATCGCGGGGTCGCTCCGGTCCCGGCGGCGCCTGAGGAGGAAGACCTCGCGGGAGGCCGGCACCGAGCCGAGGTCGATCGGACGGAGAGCCGGCTCGGACCGCCCGATATAATGCGGCAGCAGCGCGATCCCGACCCCGGACCGCGCGGCGATCGCCTGGGCCGCCTGGTTGCTGGCCCGGAACGCCAGGCGGGCGCGCGGGAAGTGGCGCGCGAGCCATGCGGCCTCCGGCACGAAGGCGTCGGCCTCGTCGAAGCCGACGAAGACGGGATCGGCTCCCCCTTCCGTCCGGCGACACGTCTCGTCCGTGCCGTAGAAGCCGTAGCCCATCTGCACCAGCAAGCGGGCGATGACGTCGCCGTCGTCGGGCCGATCGAGGCGGATCGCGATGTCGGCCTCGTGCCGCTCCAGGCTGACATGGCGCAGATTGGTCGCCAGATCGATGTCCAGCGCCGCATGGCGCGTCGCCAGCGCGGCGAGGCGCGCGGTGAGGAAGCCCGCCGCCAGCCCGGGCGGCGCGTTGATCCGCACGAGCCCCGCCGGCGCGCCGTCCTCGCCGGCGCGCGCGAGCCGATGCGCCGCCTCCTCCATCTGCGCCGCCGCATCGAGCGCCCGCCCGCCGGCCGGCGTGAGCACATAGCCCTCGGGCCGGCGCTCGACGAGGCGCTCGCCCAGGCTCTCCTCCAGCGACCGCAGGCGGCGCGCGATCGTGGCGTGGTTGACCGCCAGCACGCGCGCCGCCGCCGACAGGCTGCCGTGCCGGGCGAGCGCCAGGAACATGCGGACATCCTGCCAATCGGGTGCTGTGCGTTTTTGATCAGCCATTGCGCAACAATAGCGAATTATCGATCGGCGGCCATGCTCCTACCTCCGTGCCGTTCCCAAGCGGAAGGAAAAGCATCATGTCCGATATCCAGAAGGTCGCCGTCATCACCGGCGCGTCGCAGGGCCTCGGCGAAGGCATCGTTCAGGCCTATCGCCGGCGTGGTTTCCGCGTCGTCGCCAATTCGCGCTCGATCCAGCCGTCGAGCGATCCGGACGTGCTGGCCGTGGCCGGCGACATCGGCGATCCCGGCACCGGCAAGCGCGTGATCCGGGAGGCGATCGAGCGGTTCGGCCGTGTCGACACCCTGGTCAACAATGCCGGTATCTTCATCGCCCGGCCCTTCACCGATTATACCGAGGAGCAGTATCGCCAGAAGCTGCGCACCAACCTCGACGGCTTCTTCTTCATCACCCAGGCCGCGATCCCGGAGATGCTCAGGCTCGGCGCCGGCCATATCGTGCAGATCACCACGACGCTCGTCGATCATGCCGATGCGCGCATCCCGTCGGTGCTCGCCTCGATCACCAAGGGCGGCCTCGCCGCCGCCACGCGCAGCCTCGCGATCGAATATGCCGCGCGCGGCATCCGGGTGAACGCCGTGTCGCCGGGCCTCATCAAGACCCCGCTGAACCCGCCCGCGATGCACGAGACGCTCGCGCCCTTCCAGCCCGTCGGCCACATGGGCGAGATCGCGGATATCGCGCAGGCCGTGCTCTATCTGGAGGACGCGCCGTTCGTGACCGGCGAGACCCTCCATGTCGATGGCGGCATGATCGCCGGCCATTGACGCCCCCGGGGGAGAGCGGCCCACCCCTCTCGCTCTCCCCACCCCCTCTTCATGGGAGACCATCATGCCCATCGTGACCGTCCAGGTGACCCGTGAGGGCACCGTCCCCAGCGCCGACCGGACCACCCCCGCGCAGAAGGCCGCCATCCACAAGGGGATCGCCGATCTCCTCCACGCGGTGATGGGCAAGCATCCCGACGACACCTTCGTCGTCTTCCAGGAGGTCGAGCTGGAGGATTTCGGGCGCGGCGGCCTCACCGTCCCCGAATATCGCAAAAGGCTGACATCGGATTGAGGCGCACCTTGCAGATCGACGGGACAGAACCGACCTTGACGACGCCGCCGGATGGAGAGCAACCGCCCATGACCCAGACGCTGAAGATCGATTTCGTCTCCGACATCGCCTGCCCGTGGTGCATCATCGGCCTCGGCGGCCTGGAAAAGGCGCTCGACGCCCTCGATGGCGAGATCGCGGCGGACATCGTTTTCCACCCGTTCGAGCTCAACCCGGCGATGCCGAAAGGCGGGCAGAACAGCCTCGAGCATATCGCCGAGAAATACGGCCTCGCCGCCGATCAGGTGTGCGCGAACCGCGAGCGGATCCAGGAGCGCGCGGCGGCGATCGGCTTCGCCATGAACACGTCCGACGCGAGCCGCATCTACAACACCTTCGACGCCCACCGCCTGCTCGCCTGGGCGCGGGAGAAGGGCCGTCAGATCGAGCTCAAGCGCCAGCTCTTCCAGGTCTATTTCACCGACCAGGCCGATCCCGGCGATCCTGACGCGCTCGCCGCCGCCGCCGAGGCGGCGGGGCTCGACGGCACGGAGGCCCGCGCGATCCTCGACTCCGATCGCTATGCCGATCAGGTCCGCTCGGAGGAGGCCTTCTGGCAGGGCCGCGGGATCAACAGCGTGCCCGCCGTCGTGGTCGACAATCGCTATCTGATCTCGGGCGGGCAGCCTCCGGAGGAATTCGAGCGCCAGCTCCGCGCGATCGCGGCCAAGCTCCGCGAGGAGCAGACGGCGGCGACGGCCTGACAGCGCGCGACGGAGCCGCCGCATGAGCGAAGCCATCACCCGGGGCGTCCACCATGTCGGGCTGGCCGTGCCCGATCTGGACGCGGCGGTCGCCTTCTTCACCGGCGCGCTGGGCTGGGCGCTCGTCGGGCGCAATGACGGATATCCATCCGCCTTCGTGTCCGACGGAAGCGTGATGGTCACGCTGTGGCGCGTCGCCGACCCGGACACCGCCGCGGCGTTCGATCGCCGGGCGAATGTCGGCCTTCACCACCTGGCGCTCGCGGTGGCGGACGAGGCTGCGCTCCATGCCGCCTTCGATCGGGTTCGCATGCATCCCGGCGTCACCATCGAGTTCGCGCCCGGCCCGATCCGCCCCGGCCTCGAACAGCAGCACTTCATCTGCGCGATGCCGGGCGGCCTCCGGCTGGAATTCACCGCGCGCGCCTGACGCCGATCAAATCCGGTCGAAGGGGATATCGAGCGCGGCGGCGATGCAGCGCCGCGTGTTGCGGTTTCCCGAACCGGCCCCCGCCGTTTCCATGCGCATGATCGTGAACCGGGATACGCCGGCCTGCCGGGCGAGCGCGCTCTGCGTCAGGCCGCGATATTTCCGCCACGCCGCGACGGGGCTTTCCCCGGTCGCGAGCGCGCGAGCGATCTCGGCCGGTTCCGTCCCGCCGGAGAAGGCCGGAGCGCCCCGATGGAACGGGACCATCGTCGGGTGCGGATCCGCCATCGCTGACAGGAACTGGAAGTGCGCGAGTGGCAGCACGACCATCACCTCGCCGCCCTGCGTGACGATCTGCTGGACCCGGCCCGCCATGGAACCGGGCCAGCCGGCAACGGCAGCGGGAAGCCCGCCCGCATCCCCCGGCCGTCGCCCGGTGGCGCAATAATGCTCCATGTCCGTCATCCCCTGCCCGCCCCGTCTCTCTGCCGCCGGTTCGATCATGGATGGGCGGAGGGTGTCAGGCCAGACGGGGCCGGCCGATGATTTGCCGATGAGGTGCCGATTTCGCACCAGGGGGATGCTGGCCGTCGCGCGGGCGCGGCGATCTCACCGGGGCTGGGGGGCGGGCAGCAGCGCCATCGCGGCCTCGATGCGCGCCCGCAGCGGGGCGTCGATGCCGGGATGGGTGACCTTTCCGTCCGGCCAGACCGTCGCCATCTGGCCCTCCGCCGCGGCCCGGCGGCGGCGCTGCACGGCATCGGCGATGCGCGGATCGCGCTGCCAGAGCGCCCGGAAACGCGGGTCCCGGCGCATCGCCGCCGGGAAAGGCGAAGCGCCGAACGGAAGCGAGGACACCCAATAGACCGACATGGCCGCCAGCGCCTGGTCGAGAAGCGCGATCGCCTGGTCATACTGGCCGGCGCAGCCATATTCGATGGCGAGGATGAAGCCGAGATCGTCGCGCGCCCGGCCGCCCAGCGTCGCATGGGCGAGCGTGTCGGAATCGAGGCCCGCCCGCTCGGCGTCCAGGATCGCCAGCAACGCCGCCGGGCGCCCCGCCATCGCGTCGATCGCCGCGCGGGAGCGGGCGACGATCGCCGCGACCGACGGCGGCGTCGGCCCCCCGCGATGCATCTGGCCAAGCCTTTCGATGAATCCCGCCAGCCCGGTGCCGCTGCCCTCCGCCACGAAGAGATAGTAGATTTCCCACAGCAGGAAGGGGTTGCCCGGCAAGATGCCGAGCTCGCGATAATAAGCGGCGATGGCCTGGTCGCGGACGCCGAGATTGTAGAGCATGCGCGGCAGGGTGATGCGGCGCCAGAGATGGTCGTGATCGATCGCCAGCAGCGCGAACACCTGATCGAGGCCGTCGCGTGCGCGCCCGAGCGTCACCAGCTCGTGCGAATAGGCCCAGTGGGCGTCCGCATAACCGGGATCGTTGGCGAGCGCGTGGCGGAACAGGGTCTCGGCATCGTCCCAGCGCCAGCCGAAGCGCCGGTAGATATCGGCCAGGCCGGTCATCGCGCCGGCATTCCGCGGATCGGATCGCAAGGCCCGGCGCAGCAGGCCCCGGGCCTGCTCCACGCGCTGCTGGGTCGTCTGCCTGCGCGCGGCGAGCGCGCTGGACCAGCCATTGCGCGTGAGCTGCGCACGGACGACCAGCGCATCGGCATGCTCGGCGTCGATCGCGAGCGCCCGGTCGACCAGCATGGCGGCCCGGTCGGCAAGGTCCTGCGCCTCGTCGGGCTTGCCGGCCAGCAGCCGCTCGCGAACATCGTCGCAGAGCGCGCGCGCCGCCATGCTCAGGCGATAGGCTTCCGGGTCGCTCCGCAGCGACTGGGCGGCCATCGCCCAGGAGCCGGCCGGGAGGGCGAGGACGAGATGCTCGACCACCGCGCCGGCAGCGTCGCGCGCGAGGTCGGACGGGTTGGCCCGGGCCCCGTCCACCTTGCCCGACCAGAGCTGATCGCCGCTGCGCGGATCGGTGAGCGTCAGGATCAGCTGCAACCGGTCGCCGCTCCGCACGAGGCTGGCGGCCAGGGCGAGCGTCGCGCTGGCCGGGTCGTCGACCACCTGCAGGCCCGGTATCCGGCCCAGGTCGTTGCGGATCGAATCGCCGGCCCCGCGCGCGATCTGGGCAAGGTCGCGATCCGCCGCATCCGCCGCGAAGGGATGAACGACGAGCTTCTGCCCACCCGGCTGCGCGGTCCTGGCGATGCCCGGCCGCAATGCCCACCAGCCGGCCCCGAGGAGGGCAAGCCCTCCCGCCGCCCCGCCCAGCGCCAGCACGCCGCGGCGGCTCGGCGCCAACGGCGTGGGCGCGGGCGCAACGATCTCGGGCTCCGTCGCGGCCGGCTCCGCCGTCGGCACGTGCAGCCGATAGCCGACCTTGTTCAGCGTCTCGACCTCGAAACTGCCCTGGCCGACATCCTTCGCCAGCTTGCGCAGGATCGAGATGATCCGCGTGACGGCGTCGTTGCTGACGACGCGACCGCCCCAGCAGGAGGCGATGAGCTCGTCCCGGCTCACCGGCGCGCCACCGGCGCGGTCCAGCGCGACCAGCACCTGCATCACCCGGGGCTCGACCGCCGCTTCCCGCCCGGCATCGCCCCGCACCAGGCAGCGGGCCGGGTCGACCCGCACCGCGCCGATGCGCAGCGCACCGACGCGCGCCAGCACGACCGGCTCGCCATTCGCCCCATCCGCCATCACGCGCGCCCCCGCCGTATCGTCGTCTACATTGCCACCTTGATGATGGGAATCAAGCATTTGACGGCTCGTCCAGTTCATGGCCGGCGGCAAGGCGCGCGCATTATCCGAATCGCATCCCGTCGTCCGAAATCAGCATCATCGGCATTTCATCGGCAAAGCATCGGCACAGCATCCCTCGCCAGGAACGCTCCCGCCCATGCATCATCCGGCGCGAGGGGCGAACGAGCGGGGGCTGGGACAATGTCGCGATCGAGCCATGCCAGGCGGGTGCGCATCACCGATATCGGCCGGCGCCAGGGCGCCGTGCCGGATCCCGCTCCCCGCATCCTGGCCCGTCTCGGAAGGCTGAACGAGGATTGGGCCGGAATAGCCCCGGATCCCGCCCGCCGCCGCCTCCATTCCAGGCCCGTTCGTCCCCGGCGCCGCCGGCTCTGGCCGCTGATACCGCTGCTGGCGACCGCCGGGATCGCCCTGGCCCTGCGGCAGGCCGCGCCGTGGATCGATCGGGAGGACGCCCGGCTCGGCGCGACGATGGCCCGGGCCGTGCACATCGACTGCCTGGGTGCCGGACGCCCCGACACGGGGGATCGCCCGCCCGCCTGCCGCTAGCCGCGCCAGGCCGATCGAGAGGCTTGCGCTCGCCGTCCAGCATGCCCATGCGGCTCCAGGTCGCAGGAAAGGGGCAGGATGGCCGGCTATCGCACGATCGCGCTGACCGTTTCGACGGCGGTCTTCATGCAGTTCCTCGACGCGACCGCGCTCAACACGGCCATCCCGGCGATCGGCCGCGATCTCCACGTGCCGGCGGTGAACCTGAACGTCACCATCCTGGCCTATCAGCTCTCGCTCGCGGCCTTCATTCCCGTCGGCAAGATCGCGGCCGACCGGGTGGGTGCCCGCAATGCGTTCGTCGCATCGCTGTTCGTCTTCCTGACCGGGTCCCTGCTGTGCGCGCTGTCGCGCTCGCTGCCCGCCCTCGTCGCGGCGCGTGCCTTCCAGGGCCTCGGCGGCGCGGTGATGATGCCGGTCAGCCGGCAGATGGTCGTCCGCTCGGCCGAAAAGCACGAACTGGTCAGCGCCATGAACTGGCTGCTGATTCCCGGCATCGTCGGGCCGCTGCTCGGCCCGGTGCTGGGCGGCCTCATCGTCACCTATGCGAGCTGGCACTGGATCTTCCTGATCAACGTGCCCATCGCGCTGCTGGGAATCGCCTTCACCCTGCGGCTGGTGCCCAACGACACCGTCCGCACTGCGGACCGGATCGACGTGAAGGGCGTGCTGCTCGTCGCCGCGACGGTGGTCTGCCTGATCTTCGGGCTGGAAGGCCTGAGCCATCCGCATGCCGGGCTGGACGCGATCGGCCTGCTCGTCGTCGGACTGCTGCTTGGGCTCGCTTATGTCCGCCACGCTGCCGGCAATCCCGCCGCGGCGCTCGACCTCTCGCTTCTGGAGGTCGCCTCCTTCCGCCATTCGATGATCGCCGGCACGATGCTCCGCACGATCGTCGGCGCGACCGGCTTCCTGCTGCCGCTCTGGTTCCAGCTGGCGATGGGCATGAACGCGGCCCAGGCCGGACTGCTGCTCGTCGCCGGCACGGTGGGCGCACTGATCAGCCGCACCATCGGGGCGCCGCTGATGCGCCGCGCGCATCCGTGGCACGTCGCGATCGGCGGCGCCGCCTGCCTGGTCGTGACACTCGTGCTGCTGTCGGTCGCGGGGGCCGCACTGTCCTGGCCCCTGTTCGCAGCCCTGCTGCTCGTGCAGGGCGTGGCGATGTCGATCGCGCTGATGATCATCAGTGCCGTGGCCTATGTCGATGTCCCGGCGGAGCGGCTGGCGGCCGCGACCGGCTTCTACACGACGATCCAGCAGCTCACCTTGTCGCTGGGCGTGACCGCCGGGGTCTGGACCATCGGCGCGATGCGCTGGCTTCGGCAGAGCGGGCCCGGCGACGGCGCCACCTATCATGGAAGCTTCCTCCTGCTCGCCTGCCTCGGCGCGCTCGGAATCCATGCCACGAGCAGGCTCAGCCGCGAGTCGCTCGCCACCCTGAGCCGGCGCGAAGCGGCCGGTTGACCATCGGCCGAACAATGGGCCGCACCGGAACGGTGCGGCCCACAGGCGCGGATCGGCCCGCGAGAGGGGGCAGGGCCAGGCCGATCCGCGCGCAGCTTATTTCGCGTAGGCGGAGACGATCTGGCTGACCAGCTTCGCCCACGGCATGTCGAGCGCGTCATAGACCGGGCCCGCTTCCGGACGCCCATTGTCCTTGAGGATCTCGACCATCAGGGTCGCATAGTCGGAGAGGATCACGCCGGCCTGCTGGAGACGGAGCAGGTTCACGTCATGCTTGGTCCGGCTGAACGTGCCGGACGCATCGACCGCGACATAGGCGTCATAGCCGCGCGCCACGGCGGTCATCGCCGGGAAGCCGGCGCAGACTTCGAGCGAGATGCCGGCGAAGATCAGCTTCTTGCGGCCGGTCGCCTCGATCGCGGCGGCGACATGCGGATCGTCCCAGGCGTTGACCGAGGAGCGATCGATGATCGTGAGCCCGTCCAGCGCCTCGACCAGCTCCGGGAAGGTCGGGCCCCACAGGCTGTCGCGCGCCGTCGTCGCCGCGACGATCGGCAGACCAAGCGCCTTCGCCGCCTTGGCCAGCGCCACGACATTGTGCTTCAGCTCACCCGTCTCGTAATCGCGCACGCCGGTCATCAGATTGACCTGATGGTCGATGAGGATCACGGCGGCATTGTCCTGGGTCAGCGGATCGTACGTGCGGGTGGTCATCACATCCTCCATCGAAATCTGCTCTCGTGACGGTCGGCGCGGGCCTGACGGCCGCGGCACCGGTCACGAGCGTCGTTCGTGACGGGACGAGTGCTAGAGGCTGGACGATCGGCTCAGAAGTCGGCAAAATCGCAACGCAGCGTCCATCACGATGGACGATGGAGACGCGGATGCTCGATCTCAACGATTTCTTCTACTTCGTGCAGGTGGTCGATCGCGGCGGCTTCACCGCCGCCGGCCGCACGCTCCGCGTTCCCAAATCGACGCTCAGCCACCGCATCCAGCAGCTGGAGGGCGATCTCGGCGTCCGCCTCCTGAACCGGACCTCGCGGCGCTTCGGCATGACGGACGCGGGCGAGGATTTCTACCGCCACGCCGTCTCGATGCTGCGCGAGGCGGAGCTCGCCGAGACGACCATCCGCCAGCGGCTGAGCGAGCCGTCGGGCACGGTGCGGTGCACCGCCGGCACCGCGACGATGCAGTTCGCTCTATCGGACATCATCGCCGATTTCCTCGTCGAGTATCCCAAGGTCAACATCGTCGCGCACGGCGCCGATCGCACGGTGGATATCGTCGGCGAGAATTTCGACATCGCGGTGCGCGCCCATTCCGATCCGCTGCCCGATTCCAATCTCGTCCAGCGCACGCTCGCCCCCGCGCCCTGGTTCCTGTTCGCCGGCACCCGGTACATCGAGGAGCATGGCGCGCCGCGCGATCCGCAGGACCTGCGGAACCATCCCTCCCTGTTCATGATGCGCTCCGGCGTCGATCCGGTCTGGCGGTTGCGCCACGCCCACCAAAGGCGCGACGAGATCGTGGTGCCGCTTGCCCCCAGGCTCACCGGGGACGACATGGTCGGCCTGCAGCAGGCGGCGATCAAGGGCCTCGGCGTGGTCGCGCTGCCCGGCTATATCTGCCGGGCGGCGGTCCGCTCGGGCGCGCTGCAGCGCATCCTGCCGGACTGGCTGGCCGGCGACTCCACGTTGACGGCGCTGATCCCCTATCGCCAGGGCCTGCTTCCGTCGGTGCGCGCCTTCCTCGACCATCTCGTCGCCGAATTCCCGAAGACGGTGCTGATGTAGCCGGGTTCCTTCTCCCGCGCTAAGAGCCCGGTGGAAGGACATGCGATCATGACGATCTCTCCGCCGGAATCGTCGCCCCGGATCCTCCATTCAAGCGCGGGCCGGGGCTGGACGACGCTTGATGCCGATTTCGTGCACATGCCGCGCGGGAAGGCGCAGGCTCCGGGCGGCGAGCGGCACGTGCTGGGCATGCATTTCGGCCCGCCTGTGCGCGCGGACTGTACCGTCGGCGGTACGCGGATGCGCGGCCTGCAGACGCAAGGCGACATGGACTTCATCCCTGCGGGCATGGACGGCTGCTGGGAGGATGACGCGGATTGCCGCATCCTGCGGCTAAGCCTGGATCCGTCTCTGCTCGGACGAGTCGCCGAGGATATGGGGAAGGGCCCGGCCAGGATCGATGTCATCCCGCGCCTCCGGCTCCGCGATGCCCGCATCGAGGCGATCGGCTGGGCGATCAAGGCGGATCTGGAAGCGGAGGCACCGTCCGATCCGCTGTACATCGATCTTTTGACCAACGCGCTGGCCGTCCGCCTGGTCGAGATCGCCATGGACGGGGGCGCCCCACCGGAGCGTGCCGCCGCGCACAGCCTCTCCGCCCGCCAGTTCCGGACATTGACCGACCATATCGAGGCTCATCTCGACCAGCGGCTGCATCTCGCCGATCTGGCGGCGGTGGCCGGCGTCAGTGTGACGCGCCTCAAAACTCTGTTCCGCGCCAGCACCGGGTCGTCCGTCCACCAATATGTGATCCGCCGTCGCGCCGAGCATGCCCGCGCGCTGATCGCCACCACGACGATGCCGGCCAGCGAGATCGCTCTCGCCGCCGGTTTCGCGCATCAGAGCCACATGGCCGCGACGATGCGCCGGCTGCTCGGTCAGACCCCCGGCAATATCGCCCGCCCTTCGCGAAAAATCTGACCGAATCTGCGCCGCCCCGCCCGAATCTGCGCGATGCTCTGCGCGAGAATCCCTAGGTCTCGCGCATCGCAGACGGAAGGAGATCGCATGTTCGCCATCATCGGCGCCGCCGGCAACGTCGGCTCTTCAACGGCCCGGGCCCTGCGCGAGGCGGGGGCGCCAGTCCGCGCGATCCTGCGCGATGCCGCCAGGGCGGGGCCGCTCGAGGCCATGGGCTGCGAGATCGCACTGGCCGACCTGAAGGATCCTGCCGCCCTCACCCGGGCGATCGGCAACGCGGAGGCCGTCCAGGTCATCGCTCCGCTCTCGCCCGCGACGCAGGACCCGGCCAGGGAGCTGCGCCAGTCGATCGACAGCCTCGTCGCCGCGCTCGACCGGGCGCGTATCCCGCGCGTTCTGGCCATCTCGGATTATGGCGCGCACATCGCCAGGGATATCGGCATGCCCACCCTGTTCCACGGCTTCGAAGCGCGGCTGCGCGAGCTCGACGCCCAGCTGCTGATCCTGCGATCGGCCGAGCATATGCACAATTGGGCGCGCAGCATTCCCGCCGCCCTTGCCTCCGGCACCCTCGCCACCTTCCAGGACCCGGTCGACATGGTGCAACCGACCATCGCCGCCCAGGATCTCGGCCGCATCGCCGCCCACCTGCTGTTGCGGCCCGGCGACGATCGGGCGATCGTCCATGCTGAAGGACCGCGCCGCTACAGCGCCGTCGACGTGGCGACCGCGCTGAGCCAGCTGTCGGGCCGGGCGGTGTCGGCGCGGGCCGTGCCGCGCGCGCAATGGCAGGAAGCCTTCGCGCGGATCATGCCGGCCAGTCTGGCCGACCTCCTGATCAAGGCCAACGACGCCAAGAATGAAGGCGGCCTGGTCGATATCGGGTCCGACTCCGGCGAGGTTCGCCGTGGCCCCACCGCCTTGATCGACGCCCTGCGGCCGCTCCTTCCGCCAGAATAAGATCGTCCATCCATTTGGACACTAGGTTGCAAACTCGCCGACTTCTCGGCCACATGCCCCTCGCCCTAGACCACCGGCAACCGAACGGAATGCTGGAGTGTCCGACATGGGTAACATCGCGAAGATCGAAAAAGCCGAACTGGCGGCCCCCCGAGTGGGGCCGGCCGTCGCCGCCGTTCCGCACCGGATCGGGGACGGCTTCTCGGCGCGCCACTTCTCGGAGGAGATGTTCGGCGGGACGATGGACCCGCTGCTCATGGTCGATCATTTCGTGATGACCGCGCCGACCTTCGATCCGCATCTCCATGCCGGCATCTCGGCCGTGACGGCGATGTTCGAGGATTCGCGGGGCACTTTCCTCAACCGCGACACGCTGGGCCACAATGTCGCGCTGAAGGGCGGCGATCTCTACTGGCTGGCCGCTGCGAGCGGGGCCGCCCATGAGGAGAAGCCCGCCGAGGGCGCGCGCATCCACGCGCTCCAGCTGTTCGTGAACCTGCCCGAGCGCCTGAAGAAGTGCCCGGCCCGCTCGCTCAAGGTCGATGCCGGGGCCGTGCCCGTCCTCCAGGGCGACGATCATCGCGTCCGGGTCGTGCTGGGCCGCAGCGGCGAGGCCGAGGGCGCGACCGGCACGCCGGAGGAGATGACGATGCTCGACGGGTTCCTCGATGCCGGTGGCCGCTTCACGCACGGGCTTCCGGAAGGCCGCCAGGCGTGGATCTACGCCGTGTCGGGCTCCCTGACCGTCCACAGCGGCAACGAGGCCCGCCTGATCGAGGACGGGACCGCGACCACCGTCGCGGCCGGTGCCGCGACCGACATCAGGCTCACGGCCGACGTGCCGGCCCATTTCGTCCTGCTGGCCGGCAAGCCGATCCACGAGGCCTTCGTGAAGCATGGCCCGCTGGTGATGTCGACCGTCGAGGACGTCCGCCGGACGCTCGCCAGCTACGCCGAAGGGAAGTTCGGCCGCATCACGGCCTGATCCTTCGCTTTCCCGCAGACCTCGCCCCCGCGCGATGCCCGGCATCGCGCGACGGGAGCCCCTTGCCCGGAGCAGATACGATGACGAACCTCCAGACCTCGATCATGCCCCTCCCGGATGCCGAACGGGACCGGGAAGTCGCCCTGCGCCGCCACTTCGCCGATTTCTGGGCGAGCGAGACCGGCGAGCCCCGCGCGATCTACGATCGCTTCGTCGCCGCCAGCCCCCGCGCCGCCGCCATGTCGATCGAGGAGGTCGATACCGGCCCTGTCCACGGCTGGTGGGTGCGGCCGCGATCGGCCGAGACCGGACGGGCCATCCTGTTCATCCATGGCGGCGGCTACGTCCAGGGTTCGGCCGAGGCCTATCGCGGCTTCGTCAGCCAGATCGTCAGCCGGACGGGCATCCCCGCCTTCGTCATCGACTATCCGCTCGCGCAGGAAGCGCGCCTGCCGGCCGCGCCGCAAGCGGCGCTCGCCGCGTGGCGATATCTGGTCGATCAGGGCTACGGCCGGATCGCGATCGTCGGCGATTCCGCTGGCGGCGGCCTCTCGCTCGTCACCCTTCAACAGCTTGCCCGGCGATCGGAGGGGCCGGCACCGGTCGCCGGCGTGGTCTTCTCGCCCTGGGCGGACCTCGCCTTCACCGGCCCGTCGATGACCGACCCGGCCGTGATCGATCCGTTGATCGGCTACGATTACCTCCAGGATTGCGCGCGGAGATATGTCGGGGCTTACGCGCCGTCCGATCCGCTGGCCTCGCCGCTCCATGGCGATTGTACCGGCCTGCCGCCGCTCCTCATCCAGGTCGGCACCGACGAGCGCCTGCTCGACGATTCCCGCCAATTCGCGGCGCGCGCCGCCGAGGCGGGGGTGCCCGTCGAGTTGGAGATCTGGGAGGGGATGCACCACGTCTTCCAGCTCGACGTCGCGCATCTCGAAAGCAGCCGCACCGCGCTCGACCGCGCCGCGCGCTTCCTGGCCGCCGCCTTCACCACCCACCGCTGAACCCTCGAAAGAACGGAGCCCCCTCATGGCCACTCAGTCCCTTTCCGAAAGCGCGTTCGATGTCGTCATCGTCGGCGGCGGATCCGCCGGCGCGGTGCTCGCGACCCGGCTGAGCGAAGACGCGGCGCGGCGCGTGCTGCTGCTCGAAGCCGGCCACGCTTATGCGCCCGCCGCCTATCCGGACGTGATCGCGAACGCCAATCGCGTCGGCGGCGATGCCGTTCATGGCTGGGGCTATCACACCCAGGACCATCTCGGCCTCGGCCATGACGTGAACGCCATTCGCGGCAAGGTGCTGGGCGGCAGCTCCGGCGTGAACGCCGCGGTCGCGATGCGCGGCCGGCCCGCCGACTTCGCCCGCTGGACCGCGATGGGGATCGAGGGCTGGTCGTGGGAGGACGTCTTTCCCGTCTTCAAGGCGATGGAGAACACGCCGACCGGCGACGATGCCTGGCACGGCCGCTCCGGCCCCTTCCCGATCCGCCAGCGCATGATGGAGGAGATCACGCCGTCGATGCGGGCCTTCGTCCTCGCCTCGCAGGCGGCCGGTCTGGCGCGGGTGAGCGACTTCAACGGCGCCGACCAGGATGGCGTCTCGCCTTATCCGCTGAATGTCGTGGACGAGCGGCGGATCAACACCGGCATGGCCTATCTGACCGAGGAGGTGCGCGGCCGACCGAACCTCACGATCCGGGGCGATGCCGAGATCGACACGGTGGTCTTCGAAGGCCGCCGGGCGACGGGCGTCCGCCTCGTCGACGGTGAGGTCGTCACCGCCGGCCAGGTGATCCTGTCGGCGGGCACCTATGGCAGCGCGGCCATCCTGATGCGCTCGGGCATCGGCCATGCGGCGCATCTGGAGGAACTCGGCATCCCCGTCCTCGTCGACGCGCCCGTCGGCGACCGGATGAAGGAGCATCCCTTCTACTACAACGTCTATGCGCTGAAGCCGGAGGCCGCCGCGATGACGCCGGTAGCCGGCGCGATCATCTGGACCGCGTCGAGCGAGGCGGAGCCCGGCATGCTCGACCTGCACGTCTCGGGCACGCACATCTTCGATCCCGCGCAGAGCCCGACCGGCGGCGCGATCGTGCTGGCCTGCTCGGTCACGCAGCCCAGGTCCCGCGGCACGATCCGGCTGGCGAGCCGCGATCCCCGCGCGATGCCGGTGATCCGCTTCAACTTCTTCGCCGATCCGAGCGACCTGCGCCGCATGAAGGAGGCCGTCCACCTGTCCCGCCGGATCGGGCGGACGCCGCCGTTCAGCGACACGATCGCGCTCGAGATGACCCCGGGCGCCGATATCGAGGACGATGCCGCGCTGGAAGCCGTCATCATCGCCCAGATCGACGGGTATTCGCACCCGACGTCCAGCGTTCCGATGGGCGCGGACGGCGATCCCACGGCCGTCGTCGATCCGTCCGGCACGGTGCGCGGGGTCGAGGGCCTGCGGGTGATCGACGCTTCGATCATGCCCGACATCGTCTCGGCGCCGACCAACGTCACCACCATCATGATGGCCGAATTGCTCAGCCGGAGGATCGGGTGATGGACGGGGACATGATCGCCTCGCCGCTGCGCGCCCTGGAATGGGTGCTGGAGCTCACCGTCACGGCGATGCTGCCGGCCCTGATCACCGGCCCGGTGATCGTGGGCGTCCTGCTGATCGTGCAGGACATGATGGCGCGGATGGCGGCGTTCCCGGCGGGCGTGCGCGGTCAGATCGAGGTCTTGGGGAACAGCCCCGCGATCCAATCGAGGAAGACCCGCACCCGCAGCGCCAGCTGACGGTTGGGCGGATAGAGCGCGGACAAGGGCGTGGAGGTCGGCGGATGATCCCCCAGCACCTCGACCAGCCGGCCTTCGGCGAGATCCTGCGCGAAGCGGTAGCGCGGGGCCTGCACCAGCCCCCAGCCGCGGCGGGCCAGATCGGCCATCGTATCGGAATTGTCGACCGTGATGCGGGCCGGCAGCCTGATCTCGCGGACCTCGCCGCCCACGGTCAGCTCGAGCGGGATGACCTCGCCCGTGCGGGACGACAGGAAGCCGATCATCTCGTGCCCGGCCAGATCGTCGGGCGTCTTCGGGATGCCGCGCCGCGCGAGATAATCGGGGCTCGCCACCGTGGCCTCCTCGATCATCCCCAGCCGTCGCACGATCAGGCTGCTGTCGCTGAGCTCGCCGGCCCGGATGACGACATCGATCCCCTCGCGCACCAGATCGACCAGCCGGTCGCTCTGGCCGAAATGGACGTCGATCCGCGGATAGCGATCGAGGAACTCCGCCAGATGCGGGAGCAGGAAGGTGCGGGTGATGAGGCCATGCGCGTCGATGCGCAGCAGCCCGCGCGGTTCCGCATTGCGCAGCGCGCCTTCCGCCTCGTCGAGGTCCGCCAGGATCGCGAGGCAGCGGCGATAATAATCCTGCCCGTCGAGCGTCGGCGCGACATGGCGGGTGGTGCGATCGAGCAGGCGCGCGCCCAGCGTGGTTTCAAGGGCCTTGAGCCCCTCGGTGGCGGTCGATCGCGGAATGCCGAGATCCGCGGCGGCGGCGGTGAAGCTGCCCCGCTCCACCACCCGCACGAACAGGCGCATCCGGTCGAACCGATCCAGCATGTTGTTCGGGATAGCCGAACAGAGATGCCGAGTCTCGGCTGATTATCCGGCCTGCGGTGCGGTCTATCTTCCCATCATCAACAAGGAGACAGAGCATGACTGACCCCATCCAGCGTAGCGCGATCGTCACCGGCGGCTCCAAGGGCATCGGCGCCGCGATCGCCAAAAGGCTCGCGCGGGACGGCTTCGCCGTCACCGTCAACTACGGCCATGACCGCGACGCCGCCGATGCGGTGATCGCGGAGATCGAGGCGGCCGGCGGCCACGGCATCGCCGTCCAGGCCGACATCGGCGACCGTGCCGGCATGGCGACCTTGTTCGATGCGGCCGAACAGGCCTTCGGCGGCGTCGACGTCCTCGTCAACAACGCCGGCACCATGCCGCTGAGCCCGATCGCCAACGTCGACGACGACCAGTTCGATCGCCTGGTGGCGGTCAATCTCGGCGGCGTGTTCCGCGGGATGCGCGAAGCCGCGAAGCGGATGCGCGACGGCGGGCGGATCGTCAGCTTCTCGTCAAGCGTCGTCGGTCTCTACCAGCCGACCTACGGCGTCTATGCGGCGACCAAAGCCGGCGTCGAGGCGATGACCCACATCCTCGCCAAGGAACTGGGCGGACGCGGCATCACCGTCAACGCCGTCGCCCCCGGCCCGGTCGAGACCGAATTGTTCACCAAGGGCAAGTCGGACGAGCTGATCGCCACCATCGCGAAGATGAACCCGTTCGGCCGGCTGGGCCAGCCCGGCGACATCGCCTCCGTGGTCGCCTTCCTCGCCGGGCCGGACGGCGGCTGGGTCAGCGGCCAGACCATCCGCGCCAATGGCGGCGTGATCTGATCATCCTCACCCTCACTCGCACATCAAGGAGACGTATCATGGGACTCATCGCACTCGTCACCGGCGCATCGAGCGGCTTCGGCCAGATGATCGCGCGCGACCTCGCCGCCGCCGGCCACACCGCTTATGCGTCGATGCGCAACACCGCCGACCGCAATGCCGACAAGGTGGCCGCGAACGCCGCCGAGCATGGCGTCGACCTCCGGTCGATCGAGCTCGACGTGCAGGACGAAGCCTCGATCCGCGCCGCGGTCGATGCGATCATCGCCAAGCATGGCCGCATCGACGTGCTGGTCCAGAATGCCGGCCACATGGTGTTCGGGCCGAGCGAGGCCTTCACGCCGGAGCAGCTCGCCGCGCTCTACGATGTCAACGTGCTCGGCGCGCAGCGCGTCAACCGCGCGGTGCTGCCGCACATGCGGGCGGCGAAGAGCGGCCTGGTCGTGTGGATTTCGAGCAGCAGCGTGGCGGGCGGCATCCCGCCGCTGCTCGGGCCGTATTTCGCGGCCAAGGCCGGGATGGACGCGCTCGCCGTCGCTTATGCCCGGGAGCTCGCGCCGCTCGGCATCGAGACGGCGATCGTGGTGCCCGGCGCCTACACCTCCGGCACCAATCATTTCGCCCATTCCGGCACGCC
>Ga0105237_10000966_pt1 | contig 38682 bp, 30 predicted proteins | sample KBSC24metaG_FD_81520 | JGI IMG/M metagenome (GOLD analysis project Ga0105237, IMG submission 81520) | Corn rhizosphere microbial communities from Kellogg Biological Station, Michigan, USA - KBS C2-4 metaG | ecosystem: Host-associated > Plants > Roots > Rhizosphere > Soil | place: Michigan, USA...
ACACAGCGAACGGTCGCGGACGTTTCGATGTTGCCCGTAGTCATGAACGGGGCAGCGGATTTTCAGCTTGGGAACTTGCTCGCGACCATCGCTGCTTGCCGGGCGTTAGGTGTTGAGCAGGATGCGTTGCTAAAGAGTCTCATCACTTTTTCGAGTTGGGCCAACAATCCCGGACGCGCAAATCTTTATCGGTTAAATGGCGGACACGTAATGGTCGATTACGGTCATAACACGGAAGCCTTCGATGCAATCTGCCGGATGGCGTCGAACTGGCACGACAGACGAGTGACGGGAATCATCGGCGTACCCGGAGATCGCGACGATAAGCTCATCGATCGCGCCGCTCGCGCAGCGGCGCGGGGCTTTAACAAAGTCATCGTGAGAGAGGATCGCGATCTGCGCGGCCGCAAGTCAGGTGATGTTGCGAATATTCTTTACAAGGCAATTCGCGAAACATCACCGGCCACGGAATGCGAAGTGGTGCTGGACGAGACGGAAGCCCTGCGTCGCGCGGTTGGTGAAATGGTGAAGAACGAAGTGATCGTTCTTTTTTATGAAAAACTGCAACCGGTCCAGCGGGCGCTCGAAGAATTTGCGGCGCAGCCTATCGTTGCGTTGCCGCCGATGCCGGCTGTTGCGGCGCCGAAGCGAGTGAGACAAGGCAGAACTTCTGTTTCGCCGCCGCCGATCTAAATTGCAATGGAAGCAAAGAAAGCTAAGATGACCGGTCGAGCGGCGGAGAAGCTTCCAGAGAAGAAAGACGCCAACCACGCAAAATCCGCCGCCTGAATCTTGGTTTGATCGTAACGCCGAAGGCGTTGGCTAATTCCAGCCCAAGGTTGGAGCGTAGCGACAACCTTGGGTATACAAAAAAATGGCTTTTAACCCTAAAGGGGTTAATGTCGCACAGGCCTAACGCTTTCAGCGTTGATTCACATTTGTGGTTCCGTCCCAGGGTTGTCGCGGCGCTCCAACCCTGGGCTGACATTAGCGAACGCCTTTGGCGTTATTTGTGGTTTCGTCCCAGGGTTGTCGCGGCGCTCCAACCCTGGGCTGACATAAGCGAACACCTTTGGCGTTAGAGGGCAAATAGGCGATCGATTTGATCCGGCGATCGGCTTGATCGAACGCCGAAGGCGTTGGCTAATTCCAGCCCAAGGTTGGAGCGTAGCGACAACCTTGGGTATGCAAAGAAATGGCTTTTAACCCTGAAGGGGTTAATGTCGCTCAGGCCTAACGCTTTCAGCGTTGATTCACATTTGTGGTTCCGTCCCAGGGTTGTCGCGGCGCTCCAACCCTGGGCTGACATTAGCGAACACCTTCGGCGTTATTTGTGGTTCCGTCCCAGGGTTGTCGCGGCGCTCCAATCCTGGGCTGACATTAGCGAACACCTTCGGCGTTATTTGTGGTTCCGTCCCAGGGTTGTCGCGGCGCTCCAACCCTGGGCTGACATTAGCGAACGCCTTCGGCGTTATTTGTGGTTCCGTCCCACGGTTGTCGCTGCTGGGCTGACGTTAGCGAGCGCCTTCGGCGTTAGAGGTCAAATTAGGTGGAATTGGACGGTTAAAAATGGTATAAAGCTGTCACCAATTCCCCTAAATGGTTAGCCCGTTCGGATGGTCCCCGACCTCCGAACCCTTCTCTCCGTGCGGGTTTTACTTATCAACTCCTTCAAGGGGGCCCGATGTTAAAGTCACTCGCTTTGCTATTCGTCGCAGTCCTATCTGGTTTGTGCGTGGATGTTGCCGCGCAAAACTACAGCGTCAACTCTACGAACGCGCCTGTAGTCTCACCTGAAGCCAAAGCCGAAGCTAAACGGCTTTATAAAGAGGGAGTGAAGTACGGCCTGGCAGGTTTGTTCTCACAGGCCGCTGAGATCCTTGAACGAGCAGTAAAACTGGATCCGCAACACGCCGATGCTCATTTTGCGTTGGGGCACGCTTATTACGATCTGCAACAGTGGAAAAAGGCCGCGAAGAGTTTCGAGCGAGCGGTCGAGTTGAACCCGCGAGATCAGGAGGCAGCCGAGTTGCTATCACTCGCGCGAAGTCTCGCCTTTCAGGGGCCACCGCGAGTTGCGTCGCGTTCAGAAACAGAGTCAAAACCGCAAGGCGTTGAAGTGTCGATGACTTCGAAGCCGGCCATACCTCAACCGCCGGCGAAACCTGAAAGCTCCCCCGAAGAGGCCGTCAAAGCTGATGAAGCTAACGCCGCCGCCACAAATGACGTAGCACTGACGAAGATCTACCGAGTTGGGGCCAATGATGTGCTTGATATTCGAATCAACGATTCCGCCTCACCGCAATCGACATTGTTCACCATCACCCCGTCAGGTTTGTTAGAGCATCCGTTGCTGGCCGATCCATTGCATGCGGCTGGTCTAACCGTTGACGAGATCACTGCCAGTTTTGAAAGCGAACTCAAACGCCGCGCCTTGAGCGAGAACCCAAAAGTGCTGATCAGTGTTCGCGATTATGCGAGCCATACGATCCTGGTGAGTGGGCTCGTGAAAGATTCCGGCACCAAGATTTTGCGACGCGACGCGATCCCGCTTTATGTCGTGGTCGCCGACGCTCAGCCGCTGCCAGAAGCCGCCAGAGCAACTGTGGTGCGAAACGAGTCGGGTGAGACATTCGAGATCGATCTCGCTCATGCGACTGAGATGAACCTGCTGGTCCGTTCCGGCGACGTGATAACGCTGCTTCCGACTGTGGCGCAGTTCGTTTATGTCGGCGGTGAAGTGAAGTTGCCAGGAGAGAAGACGTATCGACGCGGTCTGACTCTGACGCAGGCCATCATCTCTGCGGGAGGTCCGACGTCGAAGGCGAAAGAAGCGCGGCTCGCAAGAGATGATGGCAAGGGTTTCCTGGTCGTCACTAGTTACAAGTTGAAGGAGATCGACTCCGGCAAAGTGCAGGACCCGTTGGTCAAAGCTGGTGATCGGATCACCATTAAGGACTAAACCATGGCAGCGGCCGTGCAACAACGCTTTCCATACGACCCCGTTGCCGAGGAACTCTGGCACGTGGCAGAGACGGGCGAGGTTGACAAGCTCGATCAGATCTTCGTGCGTAGAGTGGACGTCAACGCGCGTAACAAGCACGGAATGACGGCACTCATGAGGGCTGCGTACCACGGCCACGAACGAATGGTGCGCGCACTGCTCAAGCATGGTGCCGATCCCAACTTGTCTCGAAACGACAGATTCACCGCGCTCGCACTGGCGGCGTTCTTTGGTCACACGGGAACGGTCAGAATCCTGATCGAGCACGGAGCTAAGACGGAAGTGATCACGCGTTGTGGTGCGTCAGCTAAAACGTGGGCCATCGCGCGAACGTTTGACGAAGCGGCACGCTGTCTTGCTTCACCAAAACCGGCTCCCGCGCCCGTTCCGATATTTGCTCCCGTGACTGTTGCCGCTGCTCCTGCTCCTGCTCCTGTTTCGCAGATTAGGACTCTCAAAGATCCTCCTGAGATTTGGGACCTCGTGCATGAAGTACCGAAGGATTTCGACGCACGCTCCGCATTTCTTACGCGACTCAAGTCGATGAAGACGACTTTCGCGCTGAGTATTGCGGCGGTGCTGTTGGTGAGTGCGGCGTGTGTTGCGGGTGTAATGCTGCGAAGAGGATCGCACGCACGCAAGATGCCCGCGGAAGTGTCTACAAGTCAGAGCGTGATCGGAAGCGCAGTCAGCGTTCCCGCGAATGTTGAAGATGCAAACACGGCGGTTACACAACCTGTACCTGAAGCCCCTGAGCTTGCCAATCACTCAGAAGCGCCGATGACGACTGACAAGCCTCTTCACAAGATAACTTCGTTGACCCGTCAAACACGAGCACGCGTCACGCCGGTTGAAGAACCAGTTCAGACCGTGGAGAGCAGGGAAGAACCCGTCGCAGCGCCTGTCACAGTTGCAACACCAAAACCCGAACAGCGTAAGCCTGCTTTGAGTCCGCAGCTAATCTCTCCCACCACGAATGCCCCGAAGGGCAAGGTGATCCAGTGGCCTTAGCCTTTGCGGCTAATATTCCACGAACTCATCGTCTGGATAACAGTACAACCACCGTTCGCCACGCTCAGCAGATGCAATCACCGGATGACCGCTCGATCGCGCGTGTTTGGTCGCATGCTTGTTTGGTGAACTATCGCAACAGAGTGTCGCGCCGCATTGTTGACAGGTTCTCAGGTGAACCCAGCTTGCACCTATCTTGACGCATTCCTCGCACTGCCTTTGTGCGGGTTGTTTGACGTCTTTGATTGCTTCGATGTGATTACACATAGAATTTGGGGTGGCACTCATTACTTATGGCCACCCCATTCACGTTTACTTATTTGCTAAGCCTTCGCGGAGGCTGTTTTCTTCGCACGTTCCTGCTTCATCCATTCACGCATCGCGGCAATGTGTCCTGGAGCGCGCTTTTCTTTCCATTCCTCAAATCGCCTGGACGCCTGTTCCAGATTCGTGAGCATCGTCGGGTCGTGAAATTGCTCGCGAAACTGCGGCGCAAGCCCCTTGAGTTTTTCCCACACTCCAAAGAATTCGCCGCTCGTCTCGAAGAACAGTTCTTCGTGGAGGAGTCCGTGATTGAGCAGCGCACATGCCTGTTCCCAATATCCGATCACCATGCCGAAGGATGTGCCGTTTTCGGTGCCGGGGGCTGCAAGCCGCATCGCCTCTTCGACGGTGTCGGCGTTGTAATTTTGCTGGAACCAATCGCGTGCCTGCCGCAGTCGGGGTTCACGGCGCAGATCGTAAACCTGCAGATGTAATTGTCCTTGTTCGTGCGTTGGTTGAGTCGCCATAACGCTCCTTTCACTTTCTATTTTATGGATGCTGCATTGTACCTCATGACGGTCGGAAGATCATTGCGGACTTCCAGCATTTCAGCGCAAAAAAGTACGAATCGATCTCGGGAGTGATTATTATCAAGACACAAAATCTGTCAGAGTGCTTGATAAGTCCGTTTTTGTTACCACTACGAAATTTGCGAGCACTCGATCAGAGCAATCCGCGGAGGTAGTACGTCGATGACATCACTTTGGAAGCTGGGCAATCTGGGCCGGCGCGAATTAGCGAAACGGGTTTGGAGCGAGGTTCAGGAAGATGAAGTCTTTAGCCGCGCAGCGGAGTTGTCGTATTACTTTCTGCTCGCGCTGTTTCCATTCCTGATCTTTCTCACTTCTATACTTGGTTTCATGCTCGGTTCGGGGAGCGACACACGCCAAACGCTCTTTCACTACCTCGCTCGCGTGATGCCTCCGTCGGCATATCAACTGATCAGCTCGACGATGACCGAAGTGTCTGCCTCGAGCAGTGGCGGAAAAATCTCGTTTGGACTTTTGGCAGCGTTGTGGGCGGCGTCTAACGGGTTGAGCGCGATCACCAGTTCACTTAATGCTGCTTACGATCTGACTGAGAGTCGACCGTGGTGGAAACAGCGACTGACGGCGATAGCTTTGACGATGGCGCTGTCGGTCCTGATCATCTCGGCGCTGTTGTTGGTGGTAGCTGGCGGTTGGATTGCCGAGTGGCTCGCGCGGACTTACGGTTTTGGACCGGCGTTTCCGTTAGCCTGGAAGATTATCCAATGGCCGGTGGTGCTTGGTTGCATGATCCTGGCGTTCGCGTTGATCTATTACTTCGCGCCTGACTTTCGCGAACAGTCGTGGCAATGGTTGACGCCGGGAGCCGCAATCGGCGTTGCGCTGTGGCTGTTAGTGTCGCTCGCGTTCCGTGTTTACCTGCACTTCTTCGACTCCTATAGCGCGACGTACGGCTCGCTTGGCGCGGTAATCGTATTGATGCTATGGCTCTACTTCACCGGCGCCGCAGTTCTAATCGGCGGCGAGACGAACTCCGAAATCGAGAACGCCGCCGCGCAACAAGGCGAACCTGAAGCAAAAGAGAAAGGCGAGAAAGCCCCAAACGAAAAACCCGCGCAGGCGGCGTAGTTGACTCCGGAAAGTCATTGTTGGATACGGTACTGACCTCCTCCAAGTCTGAATCCTGACTTTTGAGGCAAGGCCTCTGTCATATCTGAGGCGTTACTGAGTTCGGTTCTGTTTGAGGTTCATGAATCGCGTGACTCGCGCGGGGTCGATGGTGTTGGACCAGAGACCATCGATTTTGAATGAGGAGCCGATGATGAAGCCGTCTGCCTCATTGTAAAACTCGTCAATGTTGCTTTCGCTGATGCCAGAGCCGAGGAATACCGGCAAGTGACAGTGAGTTTTGGCCTCGTGAATGTCGGCTAGCTTTGGAGCCTGGCCCGTGACGCTGCCGGTCACGATCACGCAATCAGCGCCCATGAATTCGACCGTCTCTGCTGTTTCACCCAGGCTTACATCTGCGGTGATTGCGTGAGCCGAGTGTTTCTTCTTCACGTCGGCCCAGACTTGTACACGGTCAGCGCCGATCATTCGACGATAGCGCAGCAACTTCGCCGCCGACGCTTGAATTAGTCCCTCGTCGGCGACGTGCGCGTACGCGTAACCCTCGGCACGGATGAAATCCAGGCCTGCCGCATGGGCCACCGCCATCGCCTCGATGTTTGCGCCTGCGAGAATTTGCAGGCCCACGGGCATCCCGCACTCATCCTTCACTTCGCGGCCAATCGCAGTCATTGCGGCGACGATCTCTGGTCCAACCTCGCCACGCATGTACGGCACGTCGTGCATGTTCTCAATGATCACGCCATCAACACCGCACTCGCGGTAAGTCTTTGCCTCTTCTCTCGCAGACACGACTAGTTCCGCGACTGCCAGGGAACTCCTCGGAGTCCCTGGCAACGCTCCCACGTGAATTACACCAATGACGGGTTTTGGATTCGGAAAGAGGACCCTCACCGTTTTTGCGTATAACTCTCGCGCGCTCTCACGGCGAGATTGGGCTGGTCCACGCGAACCCTGATCACGCGACGCTCACCAGTTTCTAATCCAGTCTGGGGGTAATAACCAAGACTGTACTGATAGCGAAGCTCTTCAGCGATCCTGGAGAAGGCAGCCGACAATTGTGTGCGATCGTTCGCCTGGAAGAGACGCCCACCTGTCTTGTCCGCCAACTGATGCAGAAACTGATCGGCGCGATCGTAATCCTCCTTGGTCGGCGCACCTTGAATTGCCGGGCTGCTGTACGTTACCTGCGAAGTGCTCCTGCTGGGAAACGGCCAGTTACTGCTGCTGCTCTGCGTTACGGTAACGTTCGACGGGCGCTGCGTTGCGGCCATGTAATCGGTCGTGTCGTATTGAATCGGGTAGATGAGCACATCTCGCTCGTCCACTTCGCCCAGCGTGCTTTGGTACGTAGCCTGGTAGCTCGACGTATCGACGCCGTCGGTGAAGAGCACGATCGCCTTGCGGCCTTCTATCTTGTTCAAGCGCTCTTTTATGACGAGGTCTATCGCGTCGTAAAGACGTGTGGAGAATCCGGTCCTCGCATTGCGCTGGATGACTTCGGTGACAACGTTGAGGTCATTTGTTGCTTCTGTCAGTAACATGACCATCTCGTCGAAGGTCACCACCAAAACGCGATCCTGCGGACGGAGTTGTTTTGCAAAAGCGATCGCTGCTTCTTTGATCTCCCAGAGGTGGAAGATCGTCGAACCAGACGTGTCGAGCACGAGCGCGACTGTGAAGGGTTTCTCCGTCGGCTCGAAATACGCGATCTTCTGCTCGAGTCCGTTTTCCAGCACCTTGAACTGTTCGCGTTTCAGATCCGCGATGAACCGCCCCTGACGATCGAGAACACTCACCGGGACAGTGACGAGGTTAGTCTCGATGCGCACCACGTCGCCTTCGCCGACTTCTTCATCCGTGGTCTTTTCGAGAGGAGTAGACGAGAGTTCTTTCGCAGGAGTTGCGCTGCCCAATGTCGGTGGGCGTGCGACAGCAGTGTTATCGTTCGACAACAACTCAGGCGGTCGCTCTTCCACGACGGCAGTGTTTACCTTGCGTGGTCGCGATGCTGCCGTTGCTGTTGGAGCGGCGGCCCCTGCCGAAGGCGGAACAAAGCGAGATTGCGCATTCTCCTTCTTGAGCACGTAGGCCCCGTGCGGACATGAGGTGGAAGTCTCATAGGCGACGATCACGTAGCCTGGAGGAATTGGAACACCCTGGCAAATTCTGAGAGGCCCGCCGGGCACTTTCTCCCGTTGAACTTTTTGACTCTTGGTTTGGGCAACTGCAACCGAGGGCAAAAGGGAGACGACAAGGCACAACCGGACGATTGCATGCGTCATGGTCGCTACTCCTCGCTAAACCTTAGGAAATTGGCGGGGATTATAGCACAGGGGGACGGGGGAGACACGGAGACGGGGGAGACGCGGAGACACGGAGACACGGTGACGCGGAGACGCGGAGACACGGAGACGCGGAGACACGGAGACGCGGAGACGCGGAGACACGGAGACGCGGAGACACGGAGATACGGAGATACGGAGATACGGAGACACGGAGACACGGCGAAGAGTGCGCCCTATCTCCGCGTCTCCCCGTCTCCATGTCTCCATGTCTCCATGTCTCCGCGTCTCCGTGTCTCCGTGTCTCCATGTCTCCGCGTCTCCGCGTCTCCGTGTCTCCGCGTCTCCGTGTCTCCGTGTCTCCCCCATCTGCTTACCGTTCGAGGCCTGAGCGGGCGCGGAGTTGGAGGGCGGTCACGGATCGGTTTTGGCGACGGTCGGGAGGAAGTGACTCGATGGCCACGAGTGCGGCTTTGAAGGTTGCGTGGGCCTCCTCGATTCGGCCGGCATTTCTGAGAATCTCGCCGCGTCGCACCAGCCACATCTCTTTGCGTTCTGATTGCGCTGCTATCGAGTCCAGTCGACTTAACGCAGCATCGTAATTCCTGCGACGCGACTCCAGATCGATTGCCAGTAGTTGCAACGTAACGATTGGTCCAAGTCGATGGATGCCCTCGTCGAGACCGCGCAACGCGTCTTCGATGTGTCGTTCTTCTTCAGCGAGCACTTGCGCACGTTCCAGGTAGAGCTCGGGCTCGGGAGCCGGCGCGAACGTGAGAGCTTGTGTGAAGTCTCGAGCTGCCGCGACGCGATCTCCCATTCTGGCAAGCACCCTCGCACGCGTAATGAAACCTTCGACGTGATTAGGTTGCTCATGCAGGAATCGATCAAGCACAAGCTTCGCTTGCTGAAGCTTGTGAGACTCGTACAGCATCTTGCCGCGCGCGAGATCGACGATCGTCAGACCTGGTTGCAGACGTGCGGCCCGGTCGTAATCGGCTGAGGCGCGCCGCCAGTCGCGATGGAGACGATGTAGTTCACCACGTTGTAAATAGAGTGACGCATTCTTCGGGTCGCGCCTGATCTTCGCGGTGACAGCTTCGATCTGTTCGTGCAAACCCTCGTGAGCGTGCGCAAACGACGACAGCAGCGCCAGCAAGATTGCGCCTGTAAAAACCTGGAATACTTGTCTCAAGGTCGCACTGCCTTTCGTTCCAACATGAGGTCAGGACTCTCGATGTTGATCGTCGGAGAGAGCCGGATGCTACCGCGAGGCAACTTATTCAATGTCTTTGCGCTCGCTACGTTCGAATACGCGGAATTCCCGCCGGCGTTGAAAGCGCGTACGCGGTAAGTGTATGTCGTGTTCTTCGTCAGACCGGTATTAGCGAACGTCGTAACATTCGATCCGACCTCGGCCACTTGCGCGAAGTTTGTGCAACCCGCACCCGTACAGCGCTCGATTCTGAAACCCGTCTCATCGCTCGAGTTGTCAGTCCATGACAGGTTGATCTGCGTGGTGGAGAACGTCGTCGCCACGAGATTCGTAGGCGCGGCTGGTGTTGCAGGCCCGGCGACTCCCTTGACGATTCTGAACGAGTCAGCGATGGCACCATTCTCGCGCAGAAACTTCGCGTCGAGAGTATTCCCGTTAACATCAAAAACCATCGAGCCAAGATTGTTCAATGAAATGAACATCGCGGGATGGTTCAGTGTTCCACCTGATATCTGTCCCGAGCTACCGGCGACCGCGTACACAGCTCCTTCGTGTGCGCCTGCACCCAACGTTGCTTTGTTGTAAGCGCCAGTCTCATTCGGCCGGCCGCTGCCGCCATCTTTCTTCATCGCGTTGGTGAAAGTTGACGACGTTCCGTAGTGTCCATCGATGAGGAAAGACCGCTCGTAAGAATGACTGTGACCAGCGAGCACGAGATCGACTCCACCATCTTCGAGGATCGGCAAAAATGTTTGCCGCATCTCGACGAGGTTCTGCTCCGTGTCTGAGTCGTGAGAGCCTTTGGTGTAAGGCGGATGGTGCCAAAACGCGATGGTCCACTGTCGCGTCGTCGAAGCGAGATCGGCTCTGAGCCAATTGGCCATTGCCCCAGTTGACGATCGATCGGACGTCATTGAGTCGAGGCAGATGAAGTGGATGTTGGCGTAGTCGAATGAATAATACTTCTCGGTTCCTGACGCCATACCGCCGGCTTCCGCATTTGCCGGCAGAGTAAACATCGCGAAGTAAGGAAGACCGGCCGGCGGATTGGACGACTGCGCCGTGTCGTGGTTGCCGATCGTAGGCCACAGAACTGACTGCCGCAGGATCGTCGGATACATGTCGAAGACTGCCGCCTGGTATTCACTGTCAGTACCGTTCTCGTAAGCGTTGTCGCCAAGCATCAACCAGAAGTTCGTGTGGACCGTGCCCGTGAAGGTTAGGTAAGCATTACGTACTGCCTGTGCGCTCGCGTTTGCGGTTCCGGAATCGCCCAGGACCCAGATGCGTGTCGGGCTGCTCGTGCCTGCCGTGGGCGACGTTACAAAGAAGTGGTTCGAGTCGTTGCCAGCAAGGGCCTGAGTCGTTGAACCAATCGAGTAAAAGTATTTCGTTGCCGGCGAGAGACCTGACACGACGACTTCGTGTTCTGTGGTCGAAGTCGCGTTGTCGAAATTTGAAGTGAGGCTTCCTTGCGTGGTTCCGATGCTGACGCGGCTGTTGGTCGCAGTGTTAGTGCGCCAACGGACGACGGTGCTGTTTGGAGTGCCGATTTGCAGATACGGACCGCGTGTGACAGACGCAGAGTTATCTGAACCAATCAACTGGAGATCGAAACTGATATCCGAACTCGTACCGCCTGACTGGTGCAATTCAACAGCAAGGACGTTCGTGCCGTTGACGAGTAACGACGGATTGATCGTTGTTTGTACGAACGTCGTTTCGTCAGCGCCGGCGATTGCGACCGAAGCGGTTGTGAGGTGGCCGATGGTGCCGGTCGGCATGTTAGTGCGCCAGACTTCAACGCCGTTCAGGTAAACAACGGCGCCGTCATCGCGCAACAAACGCAGAGTGACAGTCGTGAAGAGCGATGCATTGGTGACGTTGAAGGCACGACGAAAATAGCTCGTAATGAATTTGTTGTTGGCGTCGGGGCCGAAGCCGAGTGTGGTGGCTTCGTCACCATCGCCATAACCCAACTGTGCGAGACCGGCGGGCCACGAAGAGTCGTCGAACGAGGAGGCTCGCCATGCTGTGCCTTGATCAGATCCGTTATCGAGGTATTTCCAACTCGCGCCGGTGGGCACGAGCGTCGTGTCGGCGGCGCGAGCCAGAGACGGCGTGAGTGAAAGTATGAAAGCTAGAAAGAGTGGCTTAATGATTTGCGTGTAGCGCATAAGTCGTCCCGTGAACGTCTCCCGTTTGTTCAGCACAGATTGTTAGTGGGAAGTTGAGCGACGGGGGATCGCACAAGCTAGTCGGGTGTCAACTCAACGCGTATGAGGATAGGTCAACAGCGATGGTAAGTCTAGTGCTTCGGGCGAGCAGGGTTATGAGCTTCGTTGACGATTTCTGCGTAGTCGTTGATGTTCATCTGAAAGGCGATGCCCTCCCGCTCTGGACGAACGGAAGGGCATCGTTTCGGCTGCACTAGTTGAATTACTGTTTATCGTAGACTGCAACACTCGACGCCTTCTTGCCCTGCGCATTCGTTACGGTAGTCGTAACTGTACGAGACTTCCCGTTGCGCGCGACGACGATGCGACCCGTAAGTGTCACCTTTCCGTTTTTCTTGCCAGTGATCGCCAGGGTGTACTTGTTAATCTTCCGGTACGATCGGACATCAGAGTTGGAATCGCCCGTCACCGGATAATCCTTTCCGTCATACTTTCCTGTCCACTCGCTGTGTGTGGGACTGCCGTTCTCATCAACGCCGTCAACGGTGACCTTCACTTGATCGCCGGCGGATTCGTAAACGACCGTGTGGTTCCTCGCTTTGCCCGGGAACTTCGATTTGGCTTCGTTAACTTTCCAGGTTCCTATCTGTGGGTCGGTCTGGAAGCCCATCGCGACGGTTACAAAAACGAGGGAGATTGCTAATGCAATCGTTTTTGCTTTCATGTCATCCTCCGAAATAAGAATTGTGCAATGCGTGTCGCATTCTATGCCTGACTCTAAGCTGCTGCAATCCGATAGGCGATCTGTTTTCTCTGCGGCCTCTGCGTATCTCTGCGGCCTCTGCGTTGAAAGGCCCATTAACGCAGAGATACGCAGAGATACGCAGAGGGCCGCAGAGGAAAGACTTCCACCCCAACTCGATTTTTGTGCACAGCCTCTTCCGTCCAGAACCGGATTATAGAGACACACACCCCTCACCATTTTTGACGCTCAGGAAAGTACGCCTGCATGTAGCGACACGTTTTGCCTCATAAACTCATACCTATTAGTGCTAATTAACTGCTTGTACGGCGCACTCCCCGTGCGAGTGGCGGAGTCTGCCGCCGCAACCCTCCACCAATCACTCACCCGCTGGCGATGAGCCGGCAGAAAGGTTTACTCCACATGTCTTCCAAAGCAACAGCTCAGAAAGCTGTTAGAACAAGAAAGGGCGTTTCCGTCAGTATCGATGCCTTCGAAATTGTTCCGCGGGGTACGACGATCGTCATTGAATCAACCACGCCGCTCGACGAACGCGCCATCAATGAAGGGCTTCGCTTCGACAAGACGCGCAAGAGACCAAAGATTACCGAAAATGGTACACGCATGCTCGTGCCCGTTGACGAGTCGTTCGCGAATGGCCGCAACACACTGTACCTGGGCGAACTCTACACACCAGACAACCAGGCACTCGAGGTTGATCTCGAAGTCCCGTTCTTCGTGGTCGATGCGAGAATATCGTTTCCCAAGGACGTGAAGATCGAATCGTATTCGCGAGTGACAGTCGAACGCGATCGCATCCGGCGCACTGCGCCCGGCGAGACTCCGACCTACGAATTGATGAAGGGAACTCATCGCGCCGACGGCAAACCGTGGGAAGGTGCATTCGACAAAGCTGGAAAGAAAGTCGACTTCGATGACGTGCGCGCAGAAGTGATGAAGGCGCGTCTCGAACGTTATGGCAAACTCGACCCGAGATTGCACGAGCGACTTTCCGGAACGGCGGTACAACCACTCAGTGTCGCCGTGTGGCTGCGCGCGAATGGTCCAACAATCCCGAAGAACGAACGGCAGGAAACGAAGAGAATGCCGGCGGCAGAAGTCGAAGCGCGAAAAGCAATACAAGAGCGCGCGCGCCGTTTCACTGAAAAACACCGGCTCGGCGAAGTCGGAAAAAATGTCCGCGTGGATCCTGGCGCGCCTGTTATCTACGCTGAGCTCAGTCCGCAGGCGATCCGCCAGCTCGCCGAACTTCCGGAAGTCTCGATGATCTTTCTGTATGACCCGAAGGGCATCGACGATCTCGGCAATTCCATGGGAATCGCGCAAGCGGATAATGCGCACGCTCTGGGATATAACGGATCAAACATCAAGGTCGCGGTCTACGAAGCAGGTCCGGACGACACGAGCAATCTCACCATCACCGCGCGTTACCAAAACACTCCCGGCACGTCGGACCACTCACGTCACACGCACGGGATCATCAGGAACAATCAGCGCAACGCACCACACGGCCACGCGCCCGATTGCATGTTGCACTCTGCAAACGACTACGATCTCGCCGCGATTCGCTGGGCTGCCGATCAAGGATGTACCGTCATTAGCCAGAGCTTCCATCGCGACGCAGAACAGACGAGCTCACACCTCTCTTTCGACGACGTTTACAAAGACTGGCTTGCACTGCATTGGCCTTACCCGACGATTTGCGAAGCGGCTGGAAACGGCGAGGACACGGAGTTTGTCAACCACAAAGGTTACAACCGTCTCGCAGTCGCGAATCACAACGACAGTGCGACCGGAATGTCCGGTTCCACAGTGTTTCGGAATCCCGATAGCGATCACGGCGATCGTGAGCTTCCGGAGATTGCCGCAAACGGGACCAGCGTCACGACGGTTGGCCTGACTAAAAGCGGCACGAGCATGGCGGCGCCCGCGGTTGCAGGTTCGACCGCATGCGTGCAGGAAGTCAACAACGTGCTGAAGTCCTGGCCCGAAGGCTGCCGTGCGATTCAACTCGCGGCTGCGAAGCTCAATCCGGATGGTGGTACTTGGTGGAGCGATCTCGTTGCCGGCGAGGACGGCGTCGACGGTTCCGGAGCGCTGAACACGCTTCAAGCAGTAAGAATTGCAGAGCAGCGTAAGGGAAGAAACAACCGGCCTGCGCCGAAAGGTTTCGACGTCGGAACGTTGCGATCCGCTGATATCGGCAGTAACGGCGAGACTACGTTCTCGTACAACATATCAGTGCCGCGAACGATTCTCTCCAGCCACTACGTGAAGGTGGCGCTGGCGTGGGATTCGGACGTCAGGGAGTTCAACTTCCTGGGCATCACGATACCGATTGCTTCAGTCCTTTCGCTCGATCTGGATCTGAAGGTCTACGACAGCGGCGGCAACCTCGTCGGTTACAGCGGCTCGTACGACAACAGCTATGAGATAGCTGAGTTCCGCGCGATTGCGGGAGAAACTTACACGATCAAGATCCGGCGCTGGTCGGGTACTGACGACGTGTGGTACGGCATCGCATGGAACACAGTGTCGACGCCCTGGGTATTTGATTTCAACGTTGAGGGTGTCGCAGTTGCTAACTAATAACTCCAGCCACAGATTACCCGGGTAAGTCCGTGTAATCTGTGGCTGGTTTTTCAATTACTTCGCGCGGTAAAAATAGTACTCAGCAGTGTATTCGACCTCTCTGATTTCGCCGAGCGTACCCGGATCAGTTGGTTTCAAACCGCCGGTGGTGTTGACGCGTTGAATGTACGTGACGCCTCTGAAAATACCGCCTTCAGTCGTCTCAGTTGACTTGAGCCGCAACCAGGCAATTGCCGAAACATCAGGTTGGCAGAGCTTGCCGGGTTCAGCCGCAGCCTTCACTCTGCTGCCGCTCTTACTCTGCCAGTTTGGACCACTGAAGTGACTGCCAACTTCCCCGTGGAAACTGTCCTCGGCAAACAGATCTGCTCTTGGTCCATCGAAGTCCCAGGCAAATGTGATCGAATTCCAGCGATAGACCTGCACGCCTTTCGCATAGACGTGGAACGCAAGTTCTTGACCCTCCGGTACGGCGATGAGTGCGCACTGCTCAGGTAACTCCGGTCCATTCGACGCGACTGCGGGCTGGACTGCGAAAGTAATCAAGGCAATGAGAACAAAAAGTTTAATTTTCAGGTGGTTCATATTTTCTCCTTTGAATTTTCATACCAAAGAGTGAAGTTGCTGAAGACGTGGTGGTATTACTATTTGGATCACAAAAAGCATCACAGATTACACAGAGGAAATCCGCGGATGGCCGTTTGCGGCTTTTTGTGGGTACTTGAAATGAATGTGATTGCGCTCGCGCTGACCGGGTTGAACCCCCTCAACCCGACCAGCGGCGCTTGCGCCGCCACCACGGCGCTGCCGGCCACTTCGGAGGCGAGACGTTTCCTCCTCACATCGCAGACGGCGTGGACGGCAGAGGGCGTTTTCTTGGGATGATTCGCACCTCGAATGAGGAAGTTGCTGAACCTTCGATGATATTACTGACCCACTTCCGAAAATTTTTGCTTTGTGGGCTAGTTGCGCATGGATTGGACCTGTCTCAGGAGCTTTGTGGGAAGATCGGAGTTGGGGTTGGCGCGGCGCAGGAGACGCAGTTCCTGTTTGGCTTCTTTCAATAGGCCGGCGTCTGCGTACAGCAGGGCGAGAGTGAGATGAGAGGAGCCGTAGGAGCGCCTGGCCTTCGCGAGTTCATTTGCTCTGTTTTGATCCAGCACACGGAATCTTGCCTGCGGTGCGGGTGGCCGCGGCGACGTGATCTCCTGACCGTCTTTGATTGCCTTCACCTGCCATGAATAAACCTGCCCGCGTGGTAACGATGTGGACCACGAAGTGTTCGTGACGCGACCACTGGAAGCCACGAGGTTGAATTGCGCATCGTAGACCTCGACTTCATAACCTGTTGCTCCCTCGAGTGGCGACCAACGGAACGTCGGATAATTCGTCATCATCACATCGCCGACAGGATAGAGAACTGAGAATTGCTCCTTCTGATTGTCGGAGCTCATCAACGAACTCGTCGGCCGCGCCAAACCCTCCAGTTGCGACGACTTGCCGATCTTCTGCGTCGTGAGTGCTCTTGTCACCAACGTTTTGTAAGTCGCAGGCAGATTATCGGCGCCTGAGAGATTGCCTTCCTTGTCGAGTGCCAACACACCGTTTCCATCGTTTAGTTGTGCGATAACGGGCGCTGCTTGCGGTTGCGCCGGTGGCACGGGCACGGAAGGTGACCCCGTTGGAGGCGAAGGTTGCGATACAGGCGTCGGAGCGACAGCAATCTGAGGTTGTCGATCGTCAGTCCTTCGCCACACGAGCCATGCGGCCAAAGCCAACAGGATCACCGCGAGCGCCGCACCACCAAAAGCCGGAACCGGAGAAACACGGAAGAAAGACGCGAACCTGGTCCACCACGAGTCTCCAGGAGCAATGGTAATAGGCGTAGGAGAGTATTCGCGATCGAGTGACGGAGCGATCTCGTTTCGAAAAGCTCGCAGGTCAGCAACTGCCAGCGCGCACGGTTCACAACCTGCCAGGTGGTCGGTGACCGTTTGCAGCGACTCGCCTGACAAATTCCTGTCGACATACTCGGCTGTCTGCTCGGCCGTCAGGTGCGTGCTCAGACCTGACTCATCACCGAATGCTTCCTCGTGCAGCGCGAAGAACGCGGCGTCGCCATTCATTCCGGCTTCGACGTGTGCGCGGCAGAGTTCGCATTCGCCGAGGTGGTCACTCGCGGTGAGCAAGTCTGCGGCGCCGAGCCGTCGGAGGGCGTAGTCCTCAAGTTGTTGTTGAGTCAGGTGTTCCACGGTTTTTATTTTTGAACCTCCACCAGAGAGTGGTGGGGCTTCACATGTATAAGTTGGCGAAAACTGTCGCGTATTACTACGGCCATCAAATAAATCCTTTCAGCCTCCGAGCCAGCCTTTCTCGGCCGGATTTGCGCGCATTTATCACCTGTTGCCGCGTCAATCCGAGCAATTCGGCGATTTTTGAGTCTTCGAGCGGCAGGTCGTTCCAAACCTGCGCAAAGCTCTCGACGCTAATCTGAAGAACGCCGGCGAGCTGCCGCACAGTCGCGATCCCGGTTGCGGGAAACAAGGTGATACAACCAAAACCGCTCGCATCTTTCAGGTTCAGCAGCAACGCCGAGCGTTGATTCAATGGGAGTTGTTGCAACTCGTCCCACAGTCGTTGAAGAAACATTCGTTTTTCCATCCGCCATGCCTGATCGGGTTCTCCGGAGGAGGGCATGGACGCGCCGGCATCTTCGTCTTCGGCGAGCGACTCGATTGGCTGATCGCTGATTCCCTGGAGAGCTGCGATAGCACTGACCAGCTCATCGAATTCCATTGGACCACCGGCATGATTGAAGATCGCTGCCACAGCGTCGGCCAATCCTTGTGGCTTGTCGCTCCTCAGCGCTCGAATGTGATCCGGCAGAGCTTCAACATCCGACAAGTGACGGGCAGCCTTCGCCGCTTTGTGCTCTTTCTGCCAAACCTCAAAGCCTGCGACGGATTTGCCATCTTGAGCCTGCCACAGTGCAAATCCGCGCTGACGCGTGATCACGTAATGCAGACGGTTCTTGAGCGCGTGCCGTTCGGGAAACTGCCGCCGCATCCAGCGCGCGCAGGTACGATGTGCGATGACGGCCGCCATCCCGCGCACGTCCGAAATCGGATTGCCCGCCGGGAGGTTGCGAAATCGCTGTAACTGCGCCAACAGTTGCAGCACGACTTCCTGATGAATGTCGTCGGCTTCGGCACGCTCCGCTTCGCGATAAGAATTCAGACGAAGCTTGAAACGAACCACGCCTTTGATTACTGGTTCGGCGTGTTCGGTGATGAGCCGCGAGAGAAATTGGTCGACTTGTTCGTCACTGGCCGCTGTCAACAGAGGTTCGAGGAGGACGTCGATCTTGACGGGCGACTCTTTCATACATAAGCCACGGATGACACTGATGGAAAAGCGGATCGATCCGTGTTTTAATCGGCGTAATCGGCGGCTTAGTTTACTGCAATTGATAGAAATTGGTCAGGAGGGCTCTATGAAGTCATTGGCCATTCCCGTGCTTGTGTTATGGATGGTCTTAAGCGCCAAAGTCTCTGACACCCCGAGCACCGCGCAAGGTTTGCAAGCCTGGGAACAGGTCTATTCAGTCTTAACCCATCCCCGCTGCATCAACTGCCACACCGCCGTTGACTATCCACAACAGGGAGACGATCGACATCGTCACGTTGCGAATGTGGTGCGTGGTCCGGAAGGCAAAGGCGTTCCGGGATTGAGTTGCGCAGGCTGTCACCAGGAGAGCAATGCCGACAGCACCGGCGTGCCCGGCGGACACAACTGGCATCTCGCGCCGCTGTCCATGCGCTGGCAGGATATTGACGATCGAGCTCTTTCGAGCGCCGCAGTCTGTCGTGCAGTTACCGATCGTTCGCTGAACCACAATCTGGATGGACCAGGGCTGTTGAAACATCACGAAGAGGAACCGCTGGTGAAGTGGGCGTGGAACCCGGGCCGACGGCCTGATGGGACGATGCGAGCATTGCCGCCTTTGACGCATGCAGAATTCGTGGCTGCCACGCGCCGCTGGGTCGAAGCCGGCACGCCGTGTCCCGCGGGAAAATAGTCCACAAAAGCATAAAAGGTGAACCATGGCGACTTATCAACTGAACATAAACGGCCAACGCAGAGAAGTAACTGTCGATCCTTCAACACCGCTGCTGTGGGTGTTGCGTGAAGATCTGAAAATGACCGGCACGAAATTCGGCTGTGGCATCAGCGCTTGCGGCGCGTGCACTGTCCATGTCGGCGGAGTAGCCACACGTTCGTGCATTCTCCCGATTTCGCACGTCGGCGATCGTCCGATCGTGACCATCGAAGGCATCGGTCAGGACGCCGTCGGCCGCGCCGTGCAGGACGCGTGGGTTGAACAGGACGTCGTGCAGTGTGGCTACTGTCAGAGTGGTCAAATCATGGCAGCCGTTGCGCTCCTCAAACACACCTCGAAACCAACAGACAAAAATATCGAAGAGTCGATGGGCGGCAACATCTGTCGTTGCGGCACGTACCCTCGTATTCGCGAAGCGATCAAGAGCGCTGCGGCGCAGATTAAGTAAAGGAGACGCAATGCGAACACAACAGGAGTTGAATCGTCGCGGTTTTTTGCGTGTGTCCTTCGCAGCCGCCAGTGGCCTTTTTATTTCGTTATATCTCGAGGCTTCTGACGCTACAGCACAGGAGGGAGTCAGTGGGAGCCAGGCTCCTCCCGCGAAAAAAGACTTTCCACCCGATGCGTTCGTGAACATACGCCCTGACGGCAAGATCGTGATTCAGGTCAATCGACTCGAGTTCGGCCAGGGAGTGCACACCGCGTTGCCGATGGTGCTCGCCGACGAGATGGATGCTGACTGGTCCAACGTCATCGCCGAACTTGCTCCGGCCGCGGATGTTTACAAGGATCCGCTGTTTGGAATTCAGATAGTGGGTGGCTCAGGTTCGATTGCCCATTCCTACCAGCAGTACCGAGAACTCGGCGCCAAGACTCGCGCGATGCTTGTTGCGGCGGCTGCGGATCGTTGGGGCACGACTCCCGACCAGTGCCGAACGGAGGCGAGCGTGGTCCATGGCCCAGGTGGTAAGTCCGCGACATATGCCGAGCTGTCGAGTGACGCAGCGCGAAAACCCGTACCGACGACTGTTCGTCTGAAGACTCCCGCAGAGTTTCGACTCATCGGTAAAAGAACGAAGCGACTCGATAGTCGTCCGAAGTGTGATGGCTCACTGAAGTTTGGCTTGGATCTCGATCTCCCGGGGATGAAAGTGGCGGTTATTGCTCATCCGCCTGTATTTGGTGCGCGTGTGAAAAGCGTCAACGATACCGAGGCGCGCGCGATCGAAGGCGTGCGCGACGTCTTCGAGATTCCGCTCGTGAAAGGCAGCGGCGTGGCTGTGGTTGCAGACAAGTTCTGGCCTGCAAAACAGGCGCGCAGCCGGCTGAAGATTGAATGGGATGCCACGGGTCTCGAACCGGCTGACAGTTCTGAGTTATGGACCAGGTACAAACAACTTAGCCGCACTCCAGGCAACGTCGCTCTTAACCAGGGTGATGAGAAGGTGTTGGACAAAATACCTGAGCAAAACCGAATAATCGCCGAGTATGAGTTTCCGTACCTACCGCACTCGCCGATGGAGCCATTGAACACCACGGTGCGATTCGACGGCGATCGGGCAGAAGTGTGGGCGGGCTCGCAGTTTCAGACCGTCGATCAGATGGCTATCGCGGAGGTGTTGGGACTCGAACCACAGCGAGTCACATTTCACACTGAGATGGCGGGTGGCGGCTTCGGCCGGCGCGCAGTTGGTGATTCTCACGTCCAGCGCGAAGCAGCAACAATCGCGAAACGACTGCGCGGCACGCCAGTCAAGCTTGTCTGGACGCGCGAAGACGATGTGCAGGGTGGTTACTATCGACCGATGCATTTTCATCGGGTCGAAGTCGGTATCGGTCCGGATGGTTTCCCCGCCGCCTGGCGACATATGATCGTGGGCCAATCGATAACCGCCGACACTCCGTTCGCGAGCTTCACGACCAGGAACGGCATCGATTCGACAATGACGGAAGGTGCAGCCGACACTCACTACAAGATCCCAAACCTTCACGTGTCGGTCCATCATCCGAAAGTGAATGTCCCCGTACTGTGGTGGCGTTCAGTTGGTCATACACACACGGCGTTTGTGATGGAGACGCTGATCGATGAATTAGCGACTCGCGCGAAGATCGACGGAATTGCTTATCGACGCAGGCTGCTGAAGCCGGAAGCGGGCAAGCTGCACAGGACGCTCGAGCTTCTCGAAAAGGCTAGCGCTGCGTGGCGCAATCGTTTACCAAAAGGACACGCGCTCGGAGTGTCGTGTCACGAATCGTTCGGCACTGGCGTCGCTTGTGCTGTCGACGTCTCGATTGAGAATAAGCGGCCAAAGATTCACCGCGCGACAATTGCGGTGGATTGCGGCGTCGCCGTGAATCCCTTGAGCATCGAGAGTCAGTTTCAGGCAGGCGTGTCGTTTGGAATGACGCAGTTGATGGCGAAAGGCGGCGTTACATTGAAGAACGGCATGGTGGAGCAGCGAAATTTCGATGGCTACACACCGCCTTATATTGTCGACGCACCTGTCTCCGTCGACGTCCACATCGTGCCGAGCACGGAAGCACCGACTGGCTGCGGCGAGCCGCCCGTCCCGGTTATTTCACCGGCCGTCGTGAACGCGCTGGCCCGATTGACCGGCAAACGATACCGGAGCCTGCCGCTGGTAAGTATCTAAAATAAGCCGCAGATTTCGCAGATGAACGCGGATCTGATACGCGTTCATCTGCGAAATCTGCGGCTTATCCCACCCCCGCGACTGTGGTCCGTACGGGGCCGATCTGTGGTCTGTAACGTTAGCTAAAACCCCTTCCGCTCGTAAGATCTCCTGGTTTTTGAACGCTTAGTCGCCCGTTTGAGGCGGAGGAGATCATGCAAGCCCACTTACGTAATTTGTTTGTTGCTTTAATAGCGATCGTCATCGCTTTTACTTCGAGTTATGCGCAGACTCAGGAGGACAAAACCCTTGCGCCATATTTCGTGGTCCAGGGTGACCCGAACGTCGATCAGTTACCTCTCAAAGACACCCAGGTCGATATCACAGTCGCAGGTGTCATTGCCGATGTAAAAGTCAGGCAAATCTACCGCAACGAAGGTTCACGCCCGATCAATGCGTCGTACGTGTTTACAGCGTCGACGCGGGCCGCCGTTTACGCGATGCGCATGCAGATCGGTAACGAGATCATCATCGCGAAAATCAAGGAACGAGAACAGGCGAAACAGGAATTCGAGCAGGCCAAAGAGGAAGGGAAGAGCGCGTCACTGCTCGAAGAGCAACGGCCGAACGTGTTTTCGATGAGTTTGGCCAACATCATGCCGCAGGAGCAGGTGGAGATCGAACTGCTTTATACAGAACTGATCGTTTCAACCGACAACGTCTACGAATTCGTTTTCCCGACGGTGGTTGGACCACGTTACATGTCGCCGAACGAGCAGGCGAAGAAGGAAGACGGTTTCGTCAGCACTCCGTATCAACATCAAGGTAAACAGCCGGCGACTGCTCTTCACATCTCCGCCAAGATCTTTGCCGGCCTGCCGATTTACGATCTCTCATGCCCGTCGCACCAGGTTTCTCCGCAATGGTGGAGCGCGAACAACGCACAGTTGACGCTCGACGACTCGGATCCTTTTCAGGGCAATCGAGACTTCGTGCTGCGTTATCGTCTCGCGGGTGAGCAGCTCAACTCCGGTTTGCTTCTCTTCAAAGGTCAGGATGAAAACTTCTTCTTGTACATGGCCCAACCGCCACAGCGCGTCGCTACCGAAGCCATTCCACCGCGCGAGTATATCTTCGTTGTAGACGTGTCAGGCTCGATGGAAGGGTTTCCTTTGAACACATCGAAGCGCTTAGTGAAGGATCTGATTGGAAAGCTTCGGCCGACGGATCTGTTCAATGTCGTACTGTTTGCCGGTGACTCCACTGTGCTTTCTCCGCAGTCGCTCCAGGCTAACAACCAGAACATCGCGAGCGCCATTCGTTTGCTGGAACAGCAGCGTGGCGCAGGCGGAACCGAGCTGCTGCCCGCGATCAAACAAGCGATGAGTCTACCGCGACAAGACGGCGTCTCGCGCAGCGTCGTGTTGGTGACTGACGGTTACGTTTCCGGCGAGCAGGGTGTGTTCGAGCACATTCGCGCCAACCTGAACCAGTCAAACGTCTTCGCGTTTGGTATCGGCAGTTCAGTAAACCGTTACTTGATCGAAGGCGTCGCGAAGGCCGGTATGGGCGAACCGTTTATCGTGACTGTCGAATCTGAAGCGCAAGCCACTGCGGACAAGTTTCGCGAGTACATTCAGACTCCGGTCTTAACGGACATCAAGGTGCGCTCAATCGGTTTCGATACGTACGACTTGAACCCGGTTCAATTTCCGGATCTTCTGGCCCAGCGTCCGATAATTCTGTTTGGCAAGTGGCGTGGACCAGTCGCTGGAACAATCGAACTCACCGGCAAGACAGGCCAGGGCGACTACATGAACCGTCTCGAAGTCACAGGCACTCAACCCGACGAAGGCAACGCAGCGTTGCGTTATCTCTGGGCACGTTCGCGAATTGCGGAACTGTCGGATTACGGCACTTCTGACCTCGACGAACAGAGTATCAAACAGATCACGGCGCTCGGTCTGACTTACAACTTACTGACGCCATACACGTCCTTCATCGCCGTACGCGAAGTCGTAACCAATCCGACGGGTTCGGCCGACGACGTAAATCAGCCGTTGCCGTTGCCGCTGCGAGTCAGCGATCTGGCAGTGGGTGACGGTACTGAAGTCGGAGCTGAACCTGAATTGGTGTGGCTGGTAATGGGTTCGCTGTTGATCGTGACGATCATGATCCTGAAGAGACGACGGTGGTTTGTATGAATCGGAAGGTAATCTGGAGCGCACAGTTATTGGTCGTAGCGCTGTGCGCTCTGGCACTGAAATATCACTACTCGACGGCGACAGTGGATCAGTTGCGGTGGATTCTCGCGCCGACGACAGCGCTGGTTGAATCCTTAAGCGGCAGGTCGTTTGAGTTTGAGTCGTACGCCGGCTACATGAGCAGCGATCACACGTTCGTGATCGCTGCGCCATGTGCCGGCGTGAACTTCCTGATCACGGCGTTTCTGATGCTCAGCTTGAGACGCCTCTGGCGCGATCGGTTTCACGCGAGTTGGAGTTTCCTTCCGGTCACTGCCGCGATCGCTTATGTCACAACACTGATTACAAACACGACGCGGATTTTCGTGGCGCTGGAGATGCAAAAGTATTCGGTGGAGGTTAGCTGGTTGTCGGCGAATCAGTTACACCGGCTGGAAGGCATAGCCGTTTATTTCGGATTTCTGCTCGTGTTGTTTATGTTGACCGAGCGGCGGCGTACGGGAAATCCAGCACGACTGTTTCTGGTCCCGCTTTTAGTCTACTACTCAATGACCCTCGCCGTTCCGCTGAGTATGGGAGGTTACCGCCACGGCGCTGTGTTCTGGGAGCATTCGCTTTTCGTGCTCTTGTTGCCGTTGCTGCTGTTGCTTCCGTTTGCGCTGATTACCTCGTTTGTGGTTCGCGGACGTCTGCGCCGGAGCACCAGCGAATGAGGGTTTTCCGTTGGTAGTACCAAGGGACTTGGTTTTTCGATGTGCCGGCGTTTGCGAGAGTCGATCGACGAATTCACCCAGGCCGCTCGCCTGCCACTGGCGATCTCCATCGCGACCTTCACACATACTGCTGACGATGTAAGAACCAAGCATCCGATAACTCTCAAACTGCGACTCAATGAAAAACTGGTCCGATATCGGTTCCTGCGGGAAGTCGGCATTGGAGCGCGCGTAATTCATGATGTCGCGCGGCTCGCTCCTGCAAAGAGATGCCTTGATGTAAACGAGCGTGCCGTCTGTTCCATCGTCGTCGACGCACGAGTATTTGATCTTTCCGAGGGCGAAATAGCGGTTGTGCTCATTTTGATTGGCAATGTCGAAATTCGTCATTTCGATCGGTATGCCCAGGTCGATCCTGATTTTCCGAACGGCCATCCCGAGCGAATCATAGTTGTAGTTCGGATCGGTGGAGGCATCCGCAACGACGATCACTTTGCAACGACGAAGCACCATTTCGTAAAGACCGAGGTTTTCAAAGTGACCGCCATCTGAAAGATAGACGTACCTGCTCTGGTCGTCGGTAAGAGAGAGTGCTTCCTGGACTATTGGTCCAAAGGTAAATTTCGGCACTGCCAAACGGTATGTTTCATTGCCTGCTTGTCCGGGATTGCCGAGCCACCAACCGAGGCGCACGTTGAACATCGCCATTAGAAAAGAGACGAGGGGCGAAGAAACCATGTAGCCCATGTTGGGACTCGCCGCTGCACCGGAAACGGTGAAGGCGGTGCCAAGCGAAATCCCATTATCGCCGCCGTAATACCTCGACCGCCGATATCCCAGCCAAAAATTACCCGAGTGAAGCGGCGATACCGTAAACGTCTCCGCTCTGCGTTCCTGCCATGCGAGCCTCTCGCCGCGAACAATGTTGAGCGCCATGTTTACAACGTGCATCAACCGAGGCGGCTTACGGGGTTTGATCTCATTTCTGTAAGCGTCGTCGAGTAGCCAGCGATTGAGAAGCACGCGGCTTTCGTCGAGCGGCGGTCGCGCCAACAGGCCTTCTGTTTGTGGTCTGAGCGTCCCGGAATATCGTTGCTGATCGTACAGCGAATCGGTGTAAAGCAACCGGTTCAAGTCGTCGATCAGGGTGGTTTCAAGCTCGGGCGATGGAGCCTGAGGATCGACAAGTCGATCCAGCATTTGCACCGTAGTTGGTGACAGCTTCCGGCGTAGATCGTTTGAGAACAGATCGTCAAGCGCCGGTTGTTTTAGTTTGTAGGCGAGACCCGAGAAATTCGTAAAACTGTTGCGATCGAGAAGTTCAGCTCGGAGCTCGTGCATTTGTAGATCGTCCGTTGAGTCGAACCCGGTGAACGTGTGCGGCGTGCGGCACAATCGTGATGCACCCAGATACGCGCGCTTCAATCGATTTCCATACAACGAATGGATCGAGAAGATGTTTGTGTTTATGGCTCGCGCCATGGCCCATCCGATCACAAAGAGAAGGAAGCAGACGGTGAGCGCCAATCGAAATGGTGTATTCCAGATGATGGTCTTGTGGGCCAACCAGTCATTCGCATTGGAATGCAAAGTAAAACCGCCGGGAAGTCTTGCCAGGAACGAAGTCAAACTCGCAACCACACGCATCTCGAAAAACCAGTAGGTCAACGTTTGTGATAATGAATTGCCGATTTCTGCCAGCCATAACATGAAGGACGCAAAATGGATCAGTAACCAGTTCGTACCGAGCGACAGCATCACGATGATGAACACTAAGAAGGCAGGTGCCGCTAACGGAGTGATGCGGTGCAACCGAGATGGCTTTTCCTGTGTAGCTTCCGGGCCGCCAGCGGCGGGTTGCGGGTTGCGATGAGCGGGCGTGCCGGAGCTAAAACCGCCGAGGAGGGTAACCGCACCAGAGATAACGCCGAGAGCGGTTGCCAATGCGGGTGCGAAGGATTGCCAGTCAGACCATGCTTTGGGCCAACGAAGCATGCCCGGTAAGGCTGGTCCAAAAACCACGAGCAGCGTGACCATGGCCCAACCGATAGCCACAACCAGTATCCACGCCCCACAACGTGCCCACCACTCGAGGTCGTCTTCTCGTGTCCACTTGGTCGTGAAGCCCGCGATCAGTGTGCCACTAACACAATAAAGCAGCAGCAGTAGAGGCACGGCAATGCAGGCAAACGCGTGCGGGTGAACAACGGGATTGAGCGCTCGCCAGCCTGAAAGATGCCAAATGATAAAGCCGATGAGAGCGGAAACCGCCGTAACCACGCCGGCCATGGACACCAGCATGAGGAGAATTTTCCACCAGGGTTGGTGAAACGGATTGTAACCACGACGCGCGCGCAGCGCCGCATAAACAGCTAAGCCGGCGAGTCCGATCAGGATCGTCCCGATGATTACATTTCGTCCATTCAGAGGTGTGATCTGCTGGAAGACGTTACGGTCGTGCTTCCAGTCGTAGTCCGACCACTGGCACCACGCCCACGCGAGGCTCGCCGCGGACACGGAGATCACCATTGGAATCAGTCCGAAACGCAAAAACTCCTTTTGACTGTTGTTTCTTCTGCCGCTGCTCGGCAACGTGCCCGCGAGATATGCGATGGCCATCAGCTTACCGAGAATGGAGATGACTATCAGCCCCGGAATCCACGAGGCACGTTGACTCTGCGTCAACGCGGAGACGTAGAGTCGCGGAATCATGATCACGGCCGTCAGTAACGGGATGAACACCAACCAGTTCAACAGCAGGTTGCGTGCGATTATCGCGACGAGCGTCCACGTGTCTGCTGAGGCTAGTCCGTGTCTGGGACTGAGATAATTGCCGTAAGCGCGAAGGTGACGGATCGGTTCGGGCTCAGGCTGTAATACCGACTGGGGTTTTTGTGACAGCCTTTTGATAACGGTGTCGAGTCCGTCGCGATGTGCCCACGACGACAACCAGCTTCCGATGTAGCCGCCGCCCGAGACGGTTGAGAGGTAGTCGAATTTATCCAGCAGGCCGTGACGGGCGAGTCCCTGCAGAATGCCGAGATTGAACGTTGCGCTGCGGATACCACCGCCTGAGAGACAGAGTGCGGAGCGTTCTCGTTTGTGAATCGCGCTATAGATCGCGGCGATGTACGAGCGCTGCGCCGCGTCGTCGTTTGTCAGATCGCGTCTTTCGAGTTCGTTCGGGAAAGCGTCTTCCAGCAGGAATCGGTTGATGCGGCAGATGTGGCTCGACTTTGACTGACTCGCGCGGAGTTTCGTCAGTTGTTCAGTGATGTGGTTCTGTGTGTCGCTTTGTATATTGACGTCGTGGAAATGATCCTGGCAGTAGAAGTTCTCGTCGGTAAGGACTTTGTTGAAGAGCTCAAGCAGCCTGTCTGTCAGTTCCTGGACGCGGGGATCGGTGGGTTCGAAGCCTTGTGCGTTCTTGAGGTCGAGGACGTGGTCTAACTCTGCTTGAATGAATTTTCTTCTTTTCGGGTCCGTATGGTGTTCGTCGTCGAGTTTGGCCTCGACTTGTTGGATGCGCTTTTTGAGTTTTTCGGGATCGGGTGCGTCGGGTGGGCAGTCGCCGCGCTCGAGGCAGACTTTTTTATAGGTTAACTCTTCCTTGAGTAAGTTGCGGTCAGAGTCTTTGAGTTCAAACTGCAAACTCTTCACTTCGGCGTCGAAGGTGTCGTGGAGTTTTTGGCTGAGGTACTTGTCTAATGCACGGGCATCGGGATCAGGATCTTTGATCTTCTGAATGAGGCTCAGCTTGTCCTTGATGTGGCTTTGGAGGAAGAGCCACGGATACTCGACTGGAAGTGGTCCATAGAGGTTTATGTACTCATCTTCCAGGACACGATAAAGATCCATTTTGCTGGGGTCTGTCGACACTTGATTTCTCATCGTTCCTCCCCGCCTTGTCACATTCTCATAGTCATCACCAGCCTTAGACCGGTGGACAGGAATTCATGTCATTCTCACCGGGCTTTAGCGCGCTGGACAGGCATTCGTCTCATTCTCACCGGGCTTTAGCCCGGTGTTGAGGTATGTAAATTCTTCGGAAACCGTTTAAAACGGTTTCTCATCGATGCCTCTCGGTATCACCGCGCTAAAGCGCGGTGTGAATGAGATGACCTCCCAGGCGATAGCAGTTCAGCCTTCTGCTTGGATGAGGTCAGTACCGGAACGCGGTAGCGTCGGGTCGACGTGGAGCCTTTTCGCACCGTCATTTCACAGCAGCTCTAGCCCGGTGGACAGGCATTTATCTCATTCTCACCGGGCTTTAGCCCGGTGTTGAGGTATGTAAATCCGTCGGAAACCGTTTGAACGGTTTCTCATCGATGCCTCTCGGCGCTCACCGCGCTAAAGCACACCCGTTCAGCGTCGCTGAAGCGAAGTATCAAACAGGTCGAGAATGTCTCCGATCGTCGGCGACATCGTGGTTTGCGCGAAGATCAAACTGCGCTGCGCGATCGCATTGCTGCCCTTGCGCCGGATAAACCACCCGATGAGCGGCACGGGTCGTACACCCGGAATATCTCGCAGGAGCGGCAGACCGCCCTTGTAAGTTGTAGGCAGACCGATCTTCGCATCAGATTCGAACCGCGAGACTTCACGCAGCTCGAGATTCGCTAGCTGCACTTCGGTATTCACAGTGTGACGCTCGATGCGTGGAATGCGCGGATTCGTGGTGCCTCTCGGCTCGCGGACGAGTGTCGTATCCACGAAGTCGAACTTGAAGCGCAGCGCCTGGCCCGTCGGGTCAAAGATCGGCGTCACCTGAAACGCGCTGCCCGACGTGATGCCGTAGATTTCAGCTGCGTCTTTCTCCGCCGCGATTTGTCCGAATTGACCAAACACTCCGGCTATGTTTCCTGCTTTCGCACTGAGCGCGATTTGAGCGAGCTGCTGGAGCCCTTGAATCAGATTTGTCTCCTGGCCCACCGCCAACTCTGCCGTCGCGCGCGGATCTACGCGGGCGACGAGGCGATTTGTGGCCAGCACGGAGGTGCGCTGGATCACGCCGAAACCGATGCCGGTCTTTTTCAGCTTCTCGCGCAATCTGGCAAGCATGGGCCGAACGAAGACGCGATCGATGTCGTCTTCGAATGCTTTCGTGTAGACGTCGAGCATGCCATCGGCCGCGGCGACTCGCGCCGGTGAGGCTCTGAGATTGTAGGTTTTAGTAGCCCCACTAGGATCTCGCAATCCCACGGTATTGTCGCTCGAATCGATCAATTCGACGTTGCCAGCCATGATGTCGACGGGTGAAATCAGGAACTCGTCATGAATGGTGTCGAAGATCTTCGGGAGCTTCTTCTGCAAGCACTTAACCAAATCGGCAGTTAAAACCTCGTCCGATGACGTGAATGGTGCTGAACTCTTCCCGTTGTTCTTTATATAGAGCGCCTGAAATTCCTTTACTCTATTTTGCAAATGCGCAAGTCTCGAGATCAGGTGCCTTAACAATGGATTGCGCATGGCATAAATCAGTTCTTGTTGTTGACGGGTAGTTGCGAGCTCTGGGCCCGAGTATTCTTTACCGTCCCGCAGCATCGATCCTAACCGTGCGAACTCCGCCTTGTGATCGTTTCCAGGTTCCTCGAATTTCTTCATACCATCCTGGAAACGTTGCATGATTCTCGCGCGGTGAAAGCTGTCAGTCAGCAACGTAACGATTAATGCTTCGTTCAGCGTCGTCGCCGAAGCCGGATCTTTGAGTCCAAACTGCTTGGGGTTATCGAAGCCGAGCTGGTCGAGGAACTCGATTCCAAGCTCACGGCGCACTTGTGGGGAATACAGCGAATAGCGCTTTAGCCGTTGGACGCGTCCGGTAAGATCCTCGTTGTCACGATTTGGGAAGAATTTGGCGTATAAACGGTTCTCTTCACAGTCCTTCTTGTCTGATTGCTGCACGACATCACTTTTCGACGCCGCGTAGTCCGCTTCCTCGCTGACAGCGCCAAGGAATAACGACAGCGTGTCAGCAATGTTTCCGCGAGTAGTGGCTAACTCGTCTTCCACGATCTCGAGTGCCTTATTGAATCGTTCGGCGCCTTTCTCAGTTGCATCGCTGTTGAGTTCGATCTTCCAAAGCGTCATACGTGCCTGCGGCGCCGGCTCATCAAGTTTGGCGACAATGTCCTGCACCTTGGCTATGTCTTCTCGCGCGCCGCGTATGAAGATCGCGTTTTCTCCCCCGGTGGACGAAGTTATCTCTACGCGCTTGGCGGGATCGGTGCTGGTAGCAACACCCGGCGCAAACCAGAACGGCGCATTGTCGCGCGCGTTCGCAAAGGCTGCGGATTCTGCTTGAGCGGCACGAATCGTCCTGCTGCTTGCTTCTTCGAAGGCTGCTTGAGCGATTTCAAGTTGCTCCTCGGCTTTCGCCAGTTGCGCTGCTAAACCAGTCTGGGTGTCGTTGAGTGTGTCGACACGATTTTGCGCGGCCTTTCGATCTTCTTCTGTTCTGGTCTTTTCTGCCTCCGAATCCTCCTTTTCTCCTGGTTTGAGATCTTTTTCCGGCCGCCTTTTAAGCAGGGTATCGTTCCTCGCCGCTTGTGACGCTTTAATGTTCGCCAGATTCAAATCAGCTTGGGCTTTTTGCAGTTGCTGCCGGATATTGATGATCCGTCGTTTGATACTTGCGACGTTGGCATTGGCCTCACTTTGCGCGTCCTCCGCCTCTCGCAAGTTGACCAAACGCGCTTGAGCCGCGCGGCGCGCGTCTGCATCGCCACCCGCCAATCTCGCCTCTGGGTTGAGCGTCTGTATGAGCCGAGGAATGTCCGTGAAGTAGTAGAGTCGAATCTTTTCAGTCACCCACAGCGAGCGATCTCCGGAGAGCAGTTCCTGAAATGCCGATGCTTGTCTCCTGAGTTGGACCACGCCCGCGATCAAAGCGTTCTGCGCATCGTCGGTCGCCTTTTTGTCGAATCCGGCGAGGTTTGAAGATTCTGCCAGAGCGCTGATTGATGCCGTAATGCGACTGATTTTCTCCAGCGTGTCGGCCTTGACTTGGGCTTCCTTGATGTCGTTCATCGCAACCCGCTCTTGAGTTATCGGGGCTTTCCGGAAGCTTTCGGATGCTTTAAACAAGTTGTCCTCATCACCCCCCGCGAGCGCGGCGAGGTCTCTCATTTGCAGATTCAGGTTCTGCGCAATACTCGCGGCTGTCCCCGTGAGTGTTGTGAGCTGAGCCTGGACTTTGCCGGCTTCGGTGGTATGAGTGGTAGCAGGGACGACGTTTTCCAGTTTCGCAGCAAGATTTTTCCAACTCTCTTGCAGATCAACCGCGAATTCCATCAGTGCTGGGACGTCGGCGAGCTTCGTTTGAAATAGAGTAAGAGTATCCTTGGGGTTCGCAGCAGGCGTCTTGAATGGCGTTAACTTCGCGTTCGCTTTGTCGGCAACTTTGATGACTTGCTCGTAGACGCCTGTTAGCGCTGTATTCAAGTTGTCAACCGCCGTGTCCAGCGTAGGTGATAGTGCCTCGATCGCGTCGGCTTTTGCTTGAACCGAATTGGTTGCATTTGTGATGTTGTCGCTGCTTGGGGTTACTGATGCTAATTTCGTCTTGGCGGCGGTTAGGTTCGGAGTCGCTGCGCTTAGTTTCGCTTTGGCGTCCTGTACCTGCCGTTGCAGCGTGGGTTTATCCGACCCAGGCCTGAACATGCTGTCGACAGTCCGAGCAAGACGTTCCATCGTCTGTAGCGAGCTTCTGTCCGGCTCCTGAAAATTAGTGAAATCCTTCAGTTCGGCGGTAATTCTTTCAGCCTCGGATTTGGCTGCCTGAGCAAAATCCAACGCATTTTGCGCCTTGGCGGCTTCAATTTTGGCGTTGGCGATTGCTTCGCCTTCAGGGGTCTGTTGAATAGCGGACGTGCTGTAAGTTCCGAACGTCGACAGCACAGCAGACGAGACGAGCGCCAGAACCAGTAATCGTCGAGATGATTTGATATTCATGGTTTTACTTCCAAGCAGTCGGATTTGGGAGATCTCCATGAATGAATGAGATTTGGCGCATTTTCATTTCGCGCCGGGCCGGATGGAGCTGAGAATAGGTGTTTTTACCGCGCGTACCTGCGCACCATGCGGGTACGGGCCATTCGTGTATCGACCAGTGATTCCAATCGAGTGGAAAGGCTCGTTCCAGAACATTTATCCGAGAAAAGTAAAACCGTGAGGAATTTGTTAAGAACTTGCCTGCGTGCTAGCCATCGACTGTTGGTTCGTCAGGATCTTGTAGCAACTGCACGATGCGTTCTCGATGCCTTTGCGATCGAGAAATTTGATTCGACGACGAACGGATTCGATTAAGCCCCGCTCCTGCAAATGACTCGCGGCTTGAGTGACCGTCGCGCGTCGCGTTCCCAGCAGTCGGGCGAGAAGATCCTGCGTTACACGCAACTCCGGAGTCTTCGATCGATCCTGGATCATCAGCAGCAGGCGAGCTAAACGTTCTGTCGGTGTGTGATAGCGGTGGCACGCAGCGAGCTGCGCGCCTTGTGCAAGCAGGCCATTCGCGTAGTTCAACATCACCTCACGCATGCGCGTGCTTCGCTTTGCTTGTTTTCTGAGAACTGCGGCGGGAAGCCGCAACGCTTTACCTTCCACGAGGATGAGGGCCTGGTTGATTGCTTGTTTGCTGCCCATGAGAATGGGAGTGCCGGTCATTCCTTCATTCCCGATCAGTCCGACTTCAACTGTCGCTTTCTCATCAACCGAGCTAATCAACACGACGATGCAATCGAGAGGGAAGTAAACGTAGTTCATTTCTTCACCGCTTTCGTGCATCGTTTCTTTTGCGAAGAGCGTGAGAATGTCTAATCGTGGGATGAGGCGAACGCGATCCTTTTCCGAGAGCGCTGAAAGCAATCGATTCTCTTGCCAACTGTGTTCGATGCTTTCGCGCAACACACCTCCGGAGGAACCAGGCCCTGACTTTGGAATCGGCACTGTACCGCTTCGTACTATGTACGTTCGGTTCGCTCGCGTACCTAATCTGGGTTAATCGGTGTAATCTGTGGCCCATGTTCGGTTCAGATGGTGCGGCGCGGTGGATGGATGCGATGCGACGTGGTGACTTCGCTGCGGCGTGGAAGATTAGTGATGCATTGTTGTCGACGAGAAATCCGGAGGATCAGCACGAGCTACCGCGACACCTGCAAAGCATTTGGAACGGTGAACCGGTCCGAGGCAAGAGAGTGTTGGTGCGTTGCTATCACGGACTCGGCGACACCATTCACTACATCAGGTATGTACCTTTACTAAAAGCGCAAGCGCGAGACGTAATCGTTTGGGCACAGCCGTCGTTGATTCCGTTGCTGCGGACGGTTAACGGAGTTGATCAACTCATTGAATTGCACGACGGTGCACCAGACGTCGAATACGACCTCGATCTCGAGATCACAGAATTGCCTTACGTGTTTCGAACGACGCTCGACACGATTCCCGCCGACGTTCCATATGTGCACGTCGAACCTGCTCCATTGCCGCGAGACGAACGACTGAAGGCGGGCATCATCTGGCAGTCGGGCGATTGGGACGCGTCTCGTTCGATTCCTTTTGATCAGCTTCAAAGACTCACGGAGTTGACGGAGGTCGACTGGCACGTCTTGCAGCGCGATCCATTGAGCGCCGGTTGGGATGGTAAGTTCGGCACGATCTCCGGCGGCCATAACCCGCTTGACGACGCGCGATTGATGCGCGCACTCGATCTCGTCATCACGGTCGACACGATGACGGCTCATCTCGCAGGTGCTTTGGGTCAAAGAACCTGGACGCTTCTTCCAGTCAACGCAGACTGGCGCTGGTTACTTCAACGCGCCGACTCTCCGTGGTATCCAACCATGCGTCTTTTTCGTCAAAAAACTGCCGCCAAATGGGGCGAGGTTATCGCTGAAGTTGAAAGCGAATTGAAGCGATTAATTTCTTATTGACACTCTTCGGGATGGGGAGTATGTTCTAGCCCCCCAACAACTTGCACGTGTTCCGAGGAGGGACCGTACACACGTCCGTCTACGTCTTTGGACCTCATGGTCCCCACTGAAATCAAAACCCTGATTATAAAAACGGAGGCGTCGAAAATGGCTGACCAAGCGAAAGAAAAAAGTCTGGAAATGCGAGTTGCAGAGCTGGAAGATAAACTCTCAAAGGTTCACATCACCGAAGAGGAAATGAAGGCCTACCAAAAAGTTTCCTCGTTGCTGGGCACCGGCGGCGGCGGAATATCTCCGCAGGCCGGCTGTATTCTCGATTGCTCGGGCGGCTGCATCAATGAATGCGCAATCCGAGCCTGTACGATTCGCGCCTGCACGATCCGAGCTTGCACGATTCGCGCCTGTACCATTCGTGCGTGTACGTCTGAATGCATCAACGAATGTGGCTCGGGCGGTGGTGGTTTGCTCGGCGGCGGCGGTTTCGGAGGTTTCGGCGGATAACGAGAGAGCACAAGGGTGAATAGGTCGTATGGGATCTATTCCTTCGCGGAGTCTGTTGTGGACATCGTCTTTGTCGTAATGCCTTTCGCCGACCTGGGAAGACCGGCAATCGGAGTTAGTCTGCTCAAAGCGGCCGCGCTCCAGGCGGGCTACTCCGCTCGCATCGACTATTGCAGCATTCGGCTCGCGGACGAAATTGGCGGCGACCTCTATCAACAGATCTCTTCTTCAGTTCCTCCGGACCTGGTCCTGGGCGAGTGGTTCTTCGCCCATGACCTGTTCGGAGACGAAATCCCGCACGCAGATCAATATCTCGCCGGACCGCTCGCACGAAACGCTACCGAAGAGCTGGCAATGCAGGTGCTGCAAAGTCGTGCGGGTGCTTCGAAATACCTGGATGAGTGCGCGCGCCGTATCGCCGCGGAACGCCCGCGTGTCGTCGGGTTCACGACAACATTTCACCAAACCTGTGCGTCGCTCGCGGTCGCGAAACGTTTGAAAGCGCTTCCAGAACCGCCGCTGATCGTCTTTGGCGGCGCAAACTGCGAAGGCGAAATGGGATTGCAGTTGCTCCAGTCGTTTCCGTGGATCGACTACGTCTGCTGCGGTGAATCGGATCTTTCATTCCCAAAACTTCTCGATCACATTTTCCGCGATGGGCCCGGAGACGTACCCGGCGTGCTGGCACGGGGCAAGTCGACGCTGGTAGTGCAGTCAGACGCGATTCAGAATCTCGATGCCTTGCCCTATCCCGACTTTGACGACTACTTCGCGGAGCTCGCGGCGTCGCAAACGTGTCGCGAACGCGCCATTCACGTGGTTATCGAAACCTCTCGAGGCTGCTGGTGGGGTGCGAAACATCATTGCACTTTCTGCGGTTTGAACGGCGACACGATGGCATTCCGCAGTAAGAGTCCGCAACGTGCTTACGACGAGATCGTAACTCTCGCACGCAAGCACGGTATGCAACGCGTCGCGTTTGTCGACAACATACTCGACATGCGCTACATCGACACTCTCTTTCCACAACTCGCCGACAACGGGATGCAGTTGGAGTTGTTCTACGAAGTAAAGTCAAACTTGCGTTACGACCAGGTGGTGAAGCTGCACCGTGGCGGCATGCGTCAAATTCAACCGGGCATCGAGAACTTCAGCAACGAGGTTTTGAAGCTGATGGAGAAGGGCGTGTCAGGCTTGCAGAACATTCAACTGATGCGCTGGTGTGAAGAAGTCGGCATCGAGTGTATCTGGAATGTTCTCGGCGGTTTTCCTGGAGAGTCGACTTCCGAATATCAACGATTAGCGGAGATGGCGTCGTTGTTATTGCATCTACAGCCGCCGATATCATGCGGTCAGATTCGCCTGGATCGGTTTAGTCCGTTTCACACACGCTCGGAAAAGTTTGGGTTTCGAAACGTTCGTCCGGCGCGTGGATACTTCTACGTCTTTCCGTTGGGACGAAGAGAGTTGCAACGGCTCGCATACTTCTTCGATTTCGACTACGGCGACGGTCGCGAGCCGCAAAGCTACATGGAACCCATCGCGGAGCTTACGCGTCGTTGGTGGAACGTTAGAACCGCGACGGAACCGGCGAAGCTCGACGCGTGGTTCTATTCGAACGATTCAGTGCGCATCAGCGACACTCGAGATTCGTCTGCTCCCTATGAGCGTGAGTTGAACGGCCTGCCCGCCCGTTTACTATTTCACTGCGACACAGCAACAACGATTGATAATTTAGTTCGACGTGCGGATCTCGCAGATTCCGCTGCGGAGATCGAAACTACTCTCAAGCAGCTCTGTGACGATCGGTTGATGCTCGAGGATGAGAAACACTACCTGAGCTTACCAGTTTTTCGACAACGTCCTGCCGTAAACGATCAAGACCTGTCTAATGCCTACATCACTGCAAAAGCCACTACTGCCGACCCATTACTCCGTGTGGTTTGATCCGCCGGACGAGGCGGGCGACGAAGTGCTCCATTTCGTTTCGGAACGCCGATCGCTCAAACTGAAGGGCCGCTCCTTTCGCGAATTCCATAAACGAGTGATCCCCATGCTGAATGGCGAGCACTCACTGGAAGAGATTGAGACGGCAACCGCTGACATCTTTCCCGCAGACGAGCTTCGAGATGCTCTCGGAGTGCTCGCAGACCAGGGAATTGTCGTCGACGCCACTGAACAAACTCTCAACACTGAAGTCGCGGAACGCATGGCGCCGCAAGTCAACCTGTTTCACGATCTCGCCCCGGGTGTGCCGGTTCAGAAACGGTTGGAAGCTGCGACTGTTGCTGTACTCGGACTATCAGGTGCGGGCGCTGGTGTCGCACTTGCACTTGCAGCGGCCGGCATCGGAACTGTCAGGTGTATTGATTCATTGAACATTGGACCATCCGACGTTTATCTCGTTCCGTTCACGGGAATGGATTCGGTCGGCTCGAATCGTGCTCAGACGATCGGCGGCATCGTTAAGAATGCTGCACCTCAGGTCAATGTTGTTTCAGACGATCGCACGCTCGAGACGGAAGACGACCTGCGCGCAGTGATTGAAGGCGCTGATATGGTCGCGTGTTGTCTGGATCCGGGCCAGTCGAACCTGATCTACAAACTCAACCGGGTTTGCCTCGCGACGGGTATGCGCTGGATCACTTGTTCACTCTCGGGTGCGGAAATCATTGCGGGTCCTGCGATGCACCCGGGTAAAGGACCGTGCTACCTCTGTTATCGCATGCGAACAGTTGCGTGCGCCGGAAATCCCGACGACGCTTTTGCATACGAGCGCTACCTCGATAACCGTAAACGCGACGATAGCTCACGGCGCGAGAATCTGGTCTTCGGCGCGGGGTTAGCCGCAAACTTCATCGGAATGGAGATCGTGAAGGAGTTGACTGACCTCGCGGAGCCTTCGTTGGTCGGTCGAATTCTCACTGTGCGGCTCACGGATCTCGCGGTCGAGAAGCATTCCGTTTTGCGCAAGCCCTGGTGTCCTGCCTGTTTTGAGCCACAAAAAGGCACAAAAGAAACAAAAGATTGAGATCTGATGATGAGTAATCCTCTGACCGAGCTGGTTAGTTCAAAGGTCGGTATCGTCCGCGCGATTGGACCACAGGGACGTGGCGCCGACGAGCCGATGCCGCCGTATCTATACACTGCGACACTCTCGAACTTTGACTTTCGCGTCGCGACCAGGGTCGAGCGGACGGCCGCAGGAAAGGGGAGGACGCGCGAAGAAGCAATTGCGTCCGCAATCGGCGAAGCGACCGAGCGCTACTGCGCATACCATTGGGATCCGGCAAGAACTTACATCGCGAGGTGGTCCGATCTGAAAACGCGCAGCATCAATCCGCAGCAGTGCGTCCTCTACACGGATCGTCAATACAACACATTCGAGTGGCCACACCCGCGCTGGTCTCCCGAACGCGAGTTGGGATGGATCAATGGAGTCGACGTGTGTGACGGTGAGACGGTCGCACTTCCGGCGAGTCTGGTCTACCTCGTATTTCCGCCGCCGCGCATGGAAGACTACTTCGCACCGTCAACTTCCAACGGACTGGCTGCTGGCGCGACGCTACCGGGCGCGATCCTGGGTGGGCTCTG
>Ga0105237_10000970_pt1 | contig 38536 bp, 55 predicted proteins | sample KBSC24metaG_FD_81520 | JGI IMG/M metagenome (GOLD analysis project Ga0105237, IMG submission 81520) | Corn rhizosphere microbial communities from Kellogg Biological Station, Michigan, USA - KBS C2-4 metaG | ecosystem: Host-associated > Plants > Roots > Rhizosphere > Soil | place: Michigan, USA...
CCTGTCCGGGAACTTCATGTCAAATAATCCACTAGTGATCTGGTTGCCTGTAACACCGCTCATGTCAAGAGGGCTTACTGTGCTTTTGTTACCGAATTTATCGGTATAGACTACTCCAAATCGATATACTTCGTTTCTCCAGTAGCTGATGTTTCCTGAGCTGAAGGTATCCTGAGAGAATGGGTCTACTACAAAATCAATTGAAGTTGTGATATTGCCAGAAGTAACTGCTGGTGTTCCGTTATCAAACAATAGATCGTAATACTCGACATTTCCTCCGAAGAGTCTGTTTTGTTTTACATTGAGGGTTTTAACCTTTTTGATCTGGGCAAGGTCTACAACAATATCATCTGTTGAGATTGTACCTATTCTTGCATTGTTCTTATACTCGAAACTTACTGATGTTCCACTGAGTGGTGTAATCTCAAGCAGTGATGCTGTGGTTGGTGCAGTAGGTCCTATGTTCTCAATAACTGCAAGCTGGATGTATCCAAGGTTATCACTCTCATCATAAGATGGTGTGATGGTAAGGGAAATCTTTCTGTCACTTATGAGTCCTATACCTGCATGAGCCGGTGCAGGCGGTGTTGATCCAGTGTCCGCTGGTTCATAAACGTGGATAGGATTGGTAAGTGAACTCCACTTGGTAAATCTTTTACTGATAGGGTCAAGACTTCTGTAAGCAAACTGGTAGGTCCCGGTAAGGAGTGTTCCTCCACTTCCTGGAGATGCATTAATAGTTCCATTAGCTCCTCTCCTCAACAGTGAAATATCATACTCAGTAAGAAAGTTAGCTGAATATGGAGAAGGTATCTCACACTTCAGGAATCTGATTTCATTATAGTCATCAGTGAAGTATAAAATGTCTGTTTCGTTCTCAGGATAATTAACAGCGTCTATTACTCTGTCGTCAGTAAGGTATGGAGGGTTGGTGATGCCAAGATAGCTCTCAATGATCTGTTGTTCGAACAGTTCATAGAGGTCATCTGTTTCGGTATTATAGCACCAGATTTTAATAGTTGTAGCAGCACCTGTTTCAGACTCTCCAAAGATTGGAGTAGACTCTGCTGTGAATATTGTAAGACAGTTGTACTGGCTACCTCCTATAAGGTATTTGTTCTTGAACACTCCCGTACATACAGCACTTGAGTTGTTGAGTATCTGCTTGACATTTGTAGTGCCACTTATGTTTTGTAGAGAAGTGTATTTACCTGATCCGACAAGTTCCAGATTATAGGCAGCGAAGTATTGCTCGATCCCTATCTTGGATTTATCTGTGTCAGTGTTACGGCCTTTTACGAAAAAATTTGCTGTCTCTTTGTTCAAAACGTACTTCTGTTGAAGTTAGGGATCATTGAGTTCATGATCTTTGCAATAGTCTTTGCCTTGTCGTTATTAAGTGATGAAGATTTCTTTGCAGCTCTTGCTATATCACAAGCTCTGAGCCACATACTTTCTGCTAATTGTATCTTGCTTTGGTTATCATCATCTTTCATTGCCTTACAAAAGCGGATGTAGTAAACACATGCTTGTTTCTCATCTTCGCGTATCTGTGGCATACCATCGTTGTCAACTGGATATGCGTAGTATCTTAGTTTTACTTTGGCGACTGAAGTAGCATTGGTTCCAAGGATAATGTTGAATCTGTCTTCCGAAACATCTACCGTTGTATAGGTAATAATTTGCGTACCTTCGGAATTCGTTGTAACAGTTCTTGTCTCTGTGTTAGGGTAAATTCTTTTATTCCCTGCTCTGAATGTATGAGGTATCAGATTCCCGGAAGAGTCGTAACAGGCCAGTTCGTATACTTTACGGCAATTGTCCGGCTTACGTACCAGTAAGTTCTTGGGAGTTAATTCACAAACAACAATCTCGTCTTCACTCATCCCCATTTGTGATAATGCACTGGCAACCCATTGTCTTGCAATAAGCCGGTCAGCGTCTGTTACATTGGAGGTAACTGTCATAGCCTCTGCTACTACCTCATCTATAGAGAAATATTGCATTATTGTTCAGTTTGGGGCCTTGCTATTTCCTGGTGGTATACAGGAGTTTTTTCGTCGATGCCATCATTTGTTCCATCAGCCTGTGTTCCATAGAGTTCTAGTTTCCCTCTTGAAACAACTTGGTCGATAAGAGATGGTAATACTAAATCAGATACAAGCACTTCATCAGTATCGTTGAGTGCGAGCAGATCTTGCTTGGGTACATAGTACACGTTGATCTTATCAAATGGAATGTCAACTTCCTTTAAACCCTCTATGAATATTCGTTTGCCTTGTCTTGAATAAACAAGATTATTGACAGTGGGTTTTGCGTATCTGAGCAGATGAATGTAATCCAGAGTTTCTGTTGATGCTCTTAAAACTTGATCACCCTCTGAAGTAACAACTCTTACAATACCCATATCTTTATTGATTGTAAGAACTTCATCATCCAGTTCGAAGTATATTCTTTTCTGGCAGTCATCTTCACAATCTGTGTCTTCTGTATCGCCTGCTTCACATGCAGCTCTCTTAACGTAGACAGAAGGAATCATCTCTCCTCTGGCAATCTTGGAATTGATTTCAGTTGTGACCAGTTCATTCAAATGATAGCTCGCCCAGAAAGCAAGTTGTCTTTGATCCAGTTCTGTTTCATCACTTGGTGATGCTTGCAGTAGTTGCAATTCACAGTCTGATATTATTTGTGCTTTAGTAATCATTTGCCGATGATGTGAAACTCAAAAGTATTTTTTGGTAAACTGGAGTCGTGGATAGTATGAGTGCTTTTGTAAAATCGGTTGATGTCGTTCTCGATGTACTTGCCTTTCATTGTATCGACAAGCATCTTGCCCATTATTGAGAGGTTATCAGCGTCATGCCTGCTTGAGTAAAAAATAAAAACCGAGAATTCTTTAAGAGGTTTAACCTTAGCTTGAATAAGGAGTACATCAAATATTTTGCTCCACTTTACTTTTAATCCGGCACGTACACTCCAATGTCTAGCTTCGTAGAATTCGTTAGTGCTTGCAATTTTTCCATTGTAAACTATCTTATAGTGTTTGCTATAAAATCCGAAAGTAAACAACAGGTTTAGAAACCTTCTGGCTAATTCACTCATTGAGCTATTTGTAATCCTGACAATCTTACGTCTTGTTGAAGCTCCTCATCCCTCACAGAAATTCCAGCAGCTTTAACAGCAAGTGCTATAGCATTGTACATTTCGTAATCACCAAACTCACACTCTGTACTAAGGTCACTTTCAGTTAGAACTCTAGGTTTTTTAATGATATTAATGGTTAGAGTTTTAGTATTATCTGTAGGGTAAAATTGTAGCCCGTTAGCTATGTAAGTGTATCTTGCCTGACTAATTGTGGGCTGTTTAAAAACATTATTTGAGAATGCCCATAAGTTATTCTGCCGGATATACTTCACAGGTTTGATCACACCGTTGTATGTGAGGCCAATACTTCCGATTCTGAAGTAAGAAGCGTTGGGGTCACTAGTCGCTGTTTGTAATGCAGCGTTAAGGACTGTATCAGTTACGATTCCTGAAGAGTCCATTGTCGTGGTAACATTCCACACCAATGGTTGGATATTGGCAGTTGCGTTAGTGTCAAACTCATAGTTAACAGATCCACCTTCGCTATCGGGAAATAGTCTGTTGAGTTGTTCATTGATTCCTATATTCAGGAAGTCAACACACTCAGAGTCTTCAATCTCCGGGCTGCCATATTTATCAAGCAGAATCTGGAATATGTCAACTGCTTTGCTGAGTAACATTAGAACATTCCTCCTCTTCCTACTTTTGCTATTAAGGTTACTCCACTGCCTAGCCCTGTCGACCATATCTTCTTGACCATTAGATCAGAGGTTTGTCCTTGAGCTAAGTAGATTGGTACTTTATAAGTTGAGGTTAGATCTGGAGCATCCACAGGTGTTACATACACAAGGCCACTTGTTCCATAGTTATGTGGGTAGCAGAATGCATATTGATTAGTTGCGTTCGCTGGATCGTCTAGGATACTTCCATTGTCAGAAGTAGTAATTATAAACGCATCTGATGCTTGTAATGAAGGTAGGGCTTTCTTTGCCATTTAGAGTTGTTTAGAGTTATTTGTCAATAATCATGCTAAATTCTTCAGGATCTCCAGAGCATCTTCTTCACTAGGTATTCTGGCAATGTGCAGATCATAACCAGTGTCGCAGTCCTTGATATATTCTCTGGTTCTTATATAAATAGCAGGCATATCGAATCCTGGGTCAATTGCTGCGATGTATTTGTCTGTGGTTGTTTCGAAATCTATATCCTGAAATTTTCTCATGATACGTAGGTGTCTGAAGCTGATATTAATGTTGCTAAATCTGAAGTTGTGTATTTACCTGTTGCGGTGTAATAGAATGAGCTATTAATTGCCTGTTGGAGTGTTCCAGCATTATCCAAAACCCCTAATCTTACAAATCTTGCCACTGTTCCGGTAGATGCCACTGTATCAGTATCTAAGGCGGTTGCACCTTTTAGAAGAATTTGTGCAGTCCCATTTCTTGCTACCCCATACACTGTGTTATCATTAAATTTAGTATCAGTAGAATCATTGGATAGTGTAGTGTCATTGACACGCCTGCTTAGTTGACTTGTACTGGTTTGTAATAGAGCATAAGTATTAGTTTGTATTGCTCCAAAAAGATACACTTGTGTACCTGCGGAAGTACTGTTTGTTTTTACTTTGACAATTGTAAAGCAGTCGTTTTGACTCATCTTAGCATTGGCAATTGAGGTTTGCCATGCATAAGTCCAATAAGCTGATGTACTAGTCGTAGAGATAGAATCATCGACAGTATACCCACCAGAAGATCTTGTCATACTGCTTCTGAAAGTGAAGTCTACAAAGATGTTATTAACAATAGATGCCTTAAACATATGTATGTTTTCATACTCCCATAATGTGTTACCTACAGCAGTATAAAATGCATCTATTTTGTTTTTATATGTTGAACTAACATCCTCATACATACAACTTATTATAGATCTAGCCCATTTGCTATATGATGTGTAATTGTGCCATCTTGCTATGCCAGCACCTTCGTAGTTATTACCTGTTTGATTTGGGTGAAGGTTGTCTGCACCATAACCACCAGCTCCTACCATAGAGGCCATTTGCCAGACTATGTGTATATCAGCATTGCTTATGGCATTTGTTAGTATTCTATCCCTTACCTGAGAAATCCTATCTGTAATAACACTTACTTCCGATCTTCCTATCAGAGATACAAGTATTTTAGTTCCAGGATAGTTAGTAGTCAACCAAGTAAAATAACTGTCTATGTCTGACAGCACTGTAGCTATAGGGCTTGTAGCTTCTGATTGTCTTGCATCATTGATACCTAATCCTACAACGATATGTTTTGGACGACTCACACCAACTGCTGAGAGAGCATTAGTCATCTTAGTTTGAAAGTCAGCTCTTAGAGTTCCTGTCGCTGACCAGTTGTTAGTATCACCATCTGGACTAAAGTTGGAACCTGATGAACCACACGGAACATTTACTGGAATATATGAGGGGAAGTAGGTCATGTAAGTATTACAGAACTGAGGAATAGGTGTTCCCCCTCCTGATACTACATTATAAACATCTGACGAACCTATTGTAGTAATTTGTCCTAGAGTAGCATTCCATTGCTTTCCTGTTGTTGTGGGGCCGGGACCTGTAGAGTTGTTACTTCCTTGCTGAGTAGAGTCTCCTGTCCACCCAAACACTTGTTGACCTGATGCACTGGTAAAGTCTCTTATCTGCGAAGCTGAACTGGTAGATGCAGATCCGGAACCCGCTGAGTTTACTCCAACTACAGAGACAGTTATATCCTGACCATCGTCTGCATCTACCAGAACGTAAGTGCTATTGGTTGCTGAGGATATGTTTGACCCACCTCTTTTCCATTGATAGGTATAAGACGTTGGATTATTGCTCCATGTTCCAGTTGATGAGGTAAGAGTCTGACCTATTTGCAGAGTACCTGATATACTTGGTGCTACACTATTGACCGGCACTCCTTCTACACTTATTGTATTTGAGTTAGCCGATGTTGAACCGATTGCATTAGTGGCAGTCACAACGCAGATCACAGACGTTCCTCCATCAGCAGTAACAAGTAGGTAGGTATTGTTTGTAGCACCAGGAATATTTGAGCCATTTCTCTTCCACTGATAAGTGTAGGATGTAGGGGTATTCGACCAAGTGCCATCTGTTGTGCTTAGTGTCTGTCCTACTCTTGCTGTACCTGTTACAGCGGGGGCAACTGTATTGGATGGAGCCGATGAAGGTCCACTTGATGCTGTTCGTTTTCCAATAACGTTCCCTATTGTATTGATCATATTGAAGTCATGTATGTATTTAGAGAGGTGTAAAAGGAAGATTGGTTTATTGAAGAGTTGCCAAAGAATGCAACTGATAATTTCCAGCTTGAGAGTCCTGGCAGATCCAGTGAGCCATCGTTATTACGACCTAATAAATAAACACTTACAAGAGGCATACCTGTTGATGTATTTGTGAATGTGCTGACTGAAGAACCATCTACATATTGTGAACCTGCCGCACTTGATGTACGATCCACTGAGTACATCTTCTGGTTTCCAAACGAAGCTGTTCCTGTGAAGAAGTTAACTGGTGTTGCTGCACCACTTTGATTTAGCCTGCTGCCAATGTTACCGGATGCAGAATCTGATAACAGAAATTGTCTTGTATTGGCTGAAGAGTTAACTCCTATCGCTGTTCTTGCAACAGCTCCACCATCACCACCGGTATGAAACCATACACCCAGACTCGCATTGTTTTGCTGGAATTTTACAGCGTCTGTGTTAGGAGTCCAGTTTGTATTGAGATATGATGTGCTTCCGTTAGTACTGAATCCTTGGTTGCTGTTAAAAGTTGGCGAGTTTACTTTGGTTGACTGGAAAGATGATGGTGTGATCCAGTTTATTGTTGCAAAGTCACTATCACCATTTGTTCCAAATATGTACAGTACATCAAGATTGCTCCAAATGTTGTTAGCCACCAGAGATGTAACTAAGTTGTTTTGAAGTACCTGTTGTGATGTACTTGGTAAAGAATATCCTGAAGCAAAACCTTTTGCGAGGATGGCTTTATAATATGGATGAAATCCTGTTTGGAGTATCCCTATCTGCGCTAACCTCATGCTGTCAGATCTCCTTGAACATACCACTCATCAGTGCCTATCTTTACTAGAGAAACTCCTGAGTATTGGGCACCGAGTTTTAAAAATCCTGATCGGCTTCGAAGTGTGACACCTGCACCTGCTACGATGGTAGTTTGACCAGCTCCATATTGTGACACCAGTATTTGTGTTCCAATAGAAAAGGCAACTGAGGAGTTAGGGGGAACAGTTAGGTTATTAGCGGAACCAACATTCATCTCCACCATTTTAGATGCATCTCCAAGAACAAGAGTGTAGTTACCTGTTTGCCTGTTGGTGGTAACAAGTGCATCTAGTTTTGCATCAAGGCTTGTTTGAAGATTTGTAACAGTGCCTATTGGTATTGAACCAAATCCCAAAGATGTCCCTGCGCTGTTGACTCTTAATACTTGGTCGGCAGTTCCTGTGATGTCTGCTTGAACTCCCGAGCTATTTACAGATCTACCAACAACAGATAATCCTGCTCCGTTTGTGAATCGCGAGTAAGCGAGTGTACCTGACCAGGCTAATGTTAAATTCTGGGCAGCTATGCTTCCTGTAATGTTAGTGTCGTTAGTAACAGCCTGAACTACGTTAGAGTTAAGTCTTCCAGCCGCAAGAGTTCCCGTCCAACCCAGAGTTAAAGAAGTAGCTGCTACAAGAGATGATGAAGGTGATCCACCAAGAGTCAATGTCACGTTAGTGTCATCCGTCTTAGTGAGTGCAGCAGCGGTCATTCCATAACCGGCGTATGTTGTTGGGGTGGATGTTATCTTGGTCCAGTCAACATCTGAAATGTTAGCATCTCCAAGCATTCCAACACTAAGAGTTGTTGCAGTAAGACTAAGCGTAGAATCAATGGACAACCAATCTACTGTGCTGCCCGAGTCATCCCAAAACACCAATCTGTCAGCTCCCGGATCTGATAGGCTTACTCCTGTTCCTCCTTTTGCAAGTGAGATATTAGTAGCGTTCCATGTTCCGGTTCCTATTGTTCCGAGAGTTGTGATCGAGGTTTGTCCTACATATGTTGCAGCAATGTCTATTACAGGTGTTGTGCCTCCTGTGGAAGTAATACGATTTGCTGTACCGCTTACACTGGTAACAGTTCCGGTTCCCGCTGTTGTGAATTCAAGCCCTGTTTCACCTGCATTTACACGAACGACTTTTAACGCTTGTCCTGCATACGATGCTGGCACATCAGTAAGAGAGGTGAAAGCAGAAGCTCCTCCGGCAGCGGCAGCCCAAACATAATTTGCTCCGTCGTATTTTAGATAAGTATTAGCACCAGGAGCTGCGGCAGGAAGTGTGATTGTATAATCAGCAGCCATTACACCGGATGCACGAATACCTACGTAATTTGTAGATCCGGTTTCAAATAATTTTAGAGTTGCCTGATTTAGAACACTGACTTGTCCGGTAGATAGAGTTGCTACTCCTGTGATGTTATCAGAATCATCGATGATAATTCCTGAGTTCTGAATTGAGTCAGCGGCTGTACCGTTCCATCTTACAAGTGCATTGTCTGTTGAAGGGGCAACGCCTGATACGTTTCCTGGTGGTGTAGGGTCTTGCCATTGAGGCACACCTGATACGCTTGTAAGGACCTGACCATCTGATCCTCCTGGAAGTTGGCTTGCTATGTTGCCAGCATCTCCTACCCAAATAGCGTTCAAAGCTAATGATCTACTTTGCTTTGCATCTAACTGAGTTTGTAGTGGAGATGTCACTCCGGCCAGATAAGATAGTTCTGTTGGAGTTATTGTACCATTTAGACCGTCCAGGAGATTTAAATCATCTGCCGAAGCAAATACATCTGAGACGTATGATAACGTTAATGTTTGCCAACCTGCGTCGTAGTCGGTACCACTGTTCTTTAGTAAAAACTGATTTGCACTGCCGCCAGATGGAAGTCCATTACTTACTCCTGTGGACCATGCTGGCATTCCTGAGACAATAGTAAGAACTTCCCCCTCTGCTCCTATCGGAAGGTTAGTATAAACGCCACCTGATTGATACAGTATATCTCCGTCTGTTGGAGATGAGAGACTTACTGTTGGTTTGGAATCTAGTTGTGTTTGGATATTTGACGTTACTCCTAACAGATAGCCAATCTCAGTAGAACTAATTGTTGATACTGCTACTTTGCCAGACCCATTAGAGATAAGCGCCTTTCCAACAGTTAAGTTTGAACTTGTGATGGTAGTAGCTGCTCCGGTGATTGTAGCTTGCTTAGTGTTGATCTGGGTTTGTACGTCAGAGGTTAATGCTGATAAGTAACCTATCTGAGTTGCAGTCGTTGCTGATGCAGTTAGAAAACCAGAACCATCTGATACAATTGCTTTAGATGCTGTTATTGTTGCAAGCTTTGATAATGCGATAGCTGCTGATGCGGAAATGTCAGCGTTCACTATCACTCCTGTGGCTATAGCTGCGACACCTGCGTTTGAAAGTGTAATGTCTCCCGATACAGCAACACCTGTAGCTACGTTGCTTCCATTCCCAACAAAGATATTAGCAGATGAAAGTGTTGTGCTTAAAGGCGTGCCTGAGATTTTGGTTACCTCGCCAGTTGAAGGATTGATTGTCAACAAATCATGACCAGCGCCAGATGCAATTGTACCTTTAAGAATCAGACCACCACGTATAACTTTTTTGCCCATTTATGAATGAATGAGATAATATTTTCCTTCTACCGTCCAGTTGTTGGAAGTAGCTGTTGCCAGTAATCTTATATTTCCAGAATTGTAATCAACAGACAGCGTTACATCTGATGTGTCTCCTATGTCTTCAGTACAATCTTCCGAGTAAACAACTGATGAACCGTTACTAAGCCAGGATGCTATCACAACTCCAGATCGCTGATTAACTCCATTTCGTATTGTGTAGTGGAATATTGCTCCGTAGTCGTCAGTAACAGGAATAGAAACAACAGTTTCAGTTCCGGTATCAACATCCGTGTTTTCGAATGGAGTACCATCACTATAAGTATTGTTGTTTGTAATTGTAGTTGTTCCACCAACGTTGATGTTAGGTCTGTTGACTGTACCTAATGTTGGGGCTATAGGGAAGTCGTTAATGTCTGCAAGCTCTATCAGACAATACCATATCTTCTCCCGTTGTTCCTGAGTCAGATAAGCATCATAGTCCAATGCCCGAAGCCAGTAGAAAATCTTAGAACCCTGAGCAATTTCAGCCTGAACCTTTTTTAGATTCTGCTTCTGAGCTGTTGAGTAAGCAAGATCAAGAAGTTTTGTCCTGCTGGCATATTGTACACTTGATTGAGTAGCTTGTAACATTAACAGTCAATGAATCTGCTTGCGATACGTCTGCAAATTGTTTCTCCTTTAACTACTTCTGTTCGTTCGTCTGCTACTAGTGCGCCATTGAGCCAGAAGGAGAATATTTGATAATCATAAATGGTTTCGTTTTCGTCACAATCACTGCATGAACAGTTCTCCCCTATCATGTTGCTGTAAGCGTACTCTGAGTTAGGGGTGAGCACACGTTGGTAGATAAGTGAAGTGATATTTAAGGATTCATTTGTCTCTGTGAGATTTGCAGCGAGGGCGGCAGGGTCTGTGATTACTTCCCAGTAAGTTGTATTGCTAAGAGCGTTGCCAACGTTACCATTTTGTTTTGAGCGATACACTGTGTTATCATTATCGTAGACTGCGTCGTAGATTGCATAAGTCGTACCTCCTGCGTATGCAGGGATTGCTACATAGTAAAATTTAAACCAGCCATCTTCTGAAATGTCAAAATCCCAGGATGTTACAGTTTGAGGATCACTTGTATTGGAGGTTAGTGTAAGAGTTGTTGCTGTGTTATCAGCAGTCATTTTGTATCCGTCAGCAAAAACCCGAAGAGCTGCACGGGATGGATTACTTCCTCCGTAGGTAGTATCGTCATTGAGTGTGCCTGTAAGCCGGTCTGAACTTATATCTACTGATAGAGTTACATCAAGAGCCATTAATCAATTTGTCTTTTAATTGTGTCAATCATTTTGTGAAGACTGTCAGCATAGTTAGGATCAGTTGCATATCCGGCTTTTGCTATTTCAGTAGCAAACCTATAAGGATCACTTCTGTATATCAGTGCTATGTTGTATCTGCTGTTCTTTAAAAAGAAGTTGGCGTGGTCAGTAAATGATCCTTCAGGCGTGTCATACTTTCTGAAATAATCTTTAACTACATAGTGGTAAAGCTTCTTAGCTGCATCCCAGGTAACTGAGATGATTTGAGGGAAATTCTTTTTATCAGTTGGTAGATATTCACTTGTAGTTAAAAGCTGTTCATTACCATTTATTCCATCAGTATCTTTCACACCGAAGAAAAGATTACCAGGAGTTGACTTACCCCACCCTGTTTCCAATGCAGCTTGTGCAAGAATAAACAGAGCAGAGATGCCTGTTTTGATCTCTGTCTGTTTTGCAAAAGGGAGGTATTTAGTAACGAATTCTTTAGGAGTCACTACTTCTTGATTTGCTCTATCATATAGCCAGGTGCGCGGCCCTGATCTTTACCTGATCCTGCTTTTGATAAAGCTTTTGCAGATGCGTACTCTGTTTCTCTTGCTGATCCTTTAGGGAATTCTGTGTTGCAAGAAGAGTACTTGGTGTAGTTAGTATTTGCCATAGTTAAGAAAAAAGAGCAACCCAAGGTTGTCAGGTTGCTCTATGTTTGGTTTAGGTTTATTATTTCTTTTTAAGTTGTTTGGTTGTAGTTGGCTTTGATTTCAGATTCACTTTCTCCTGAAGGGCTTCGAATCTATCTTTATCATCAACCAGCGTTTTAACAGCTCCATCCTCGTCTGTTCCGAGTAAAGTATTACCCCAGTAAATAAGAGGGTCTTTCAATGTAAGTATGTTGTCAGCGATACCTTTCCGGATCAATGCCCGTACAAGTCTGTCACCTGAGTTGAGAACTTCGAAGTAATCGTTAGGTCGTTTACCAGCCCACTCTACCACTTTGTGTCTCATTGTTTTATCAGGTTCACCGTGGAAAGCAATTCCAATAGCTGCTACTTCGAGCAATGTTTGTGAATCAATTTCACCTGCACTCAATTGAGCCTTTGATCTGTTAAGGGTTGCTTCAAGTGCTACTTCAGCGTCAGCCTCAGTATTCATCAACCGATACTTAACATCAATTTGTTTTTTGTCTCCGTGCTCATCGATGATGTACTTTCCATTCGGAGATCCTTCACACCAGGGACTGTTGGCAATGAAATCATACATTGTTTTGTTGTAGATGTCACAGTCAGTTTCGTTTACTACAAAGGCGTTGTGAGATTGGCTAAGTGTAAAATACTTTCCTTTATCTCTGCCTCTGTCGTCTTTCGATACTACATATTGAACAACTACACCTGTTTTACCGAAAACTCCGGCTTTGTCAGTGTATGATCCAAAACTTATGGAACCGATGTTAGGTCTGATGTAACCGTCGGGATCTACCCGTTGGGCTACTTCAGGCAATAAAACAAAATGTGAATACTTTAGAGTATTAAATGGTTTCTTCATAAAATTTTAGTTTAAATGAACTCCCCGTTTTTAGCAGGGAGATCTAGAGTTATTAGCTATTAGCGTAAAGCAAACCAAGTCGGTTAGGGAGATACACCACTGGCATAAACTCAGTAAGCAGAGCACCTTCGATACCATCGAATTTGTTTGCTGCTTCCAGACCTGGAGAAGGCATACCAGGGATCATCTTCTGGATCATCTTGGCACCGTTACGATACTTCAACTGAATGTTAGTACCATTCTCTGTTTGAGAGAAGTCCAATATCAATGCAAGGTTTCTGTAGTCTTTTACTGTAGAGCTTGCTGTAACAGTAGGAACGATTGACGTATCGGAGAACAACTCGTATTTACCGAAGTGAACTTTCTTGCCAAGGATTTCGTAAGATTGAAATCCAAGACCTGCGATAGATGCTGGTTTCTCGCTGTTAGGGATTGATCTGTAACGATCTGCCAGAGCGTGCTGAGTGTCTGCGAGTATTTGAGTACCACAGAGAGCAACAAGCTCGTTTGAACCTTGCTGATCAGAAAGTTGAGTTAACAAGTTAGACCAGTCAGCTTCCTGTACACCTACTGCACTCGAGAACGTTGAAGTCACACCTGAACCAGTTGCGTACTCCATCAAACCTCTTGAAAGGTTTGCACCCTGAAGAGAAGTTGATTTGAAACGTTTGCCAAAGATCAGCGTAGCTTCAAGATCTCTCATGATCTCGCGATGTTCGAAATCCTCCTGAGCGAAGTACCAGTCTTTTCCACCTGGAGCATCTACCCATTTTTTAGATTTCATTGCACTACGGGTGATCTTGAAATCTCTGCGGAGTACAGTTGTTACGTTGTAGTCTGAATCTGGCAGATAGTTTCTGTAACCACCAGCACCTGTAGAGCCTTCACCATACATAGAACCAACATGTCCGATGTGCATGTTTGCAAGGATCAATGAAGTTGACCAGTTGCCACCACCAGAACGAACCATGTCGATAGTTTGAACTGTTCCACCTGAGTTGGATACTGCTGTGATGCGGCCAATTTCTTCGGACTCAGCAACACGTACTGTATCGCCTACCAGGAAGTAACCTAAGTTACCAGAGGCTGAATCGTAAGTGGTATCAAGTACGCAAGTAACTGTAGCGGTTGTGCCGTTAGAGATAGAAGATACTGTTGCGCTTTTACGTGTACGACCCATTATGTTCCAGGAGATAGTGTCGTTGTCTATCTCACCTGTTGCTCCTATTTTGTCAAGGAGTGACGTTAAGTAATATTCCAGTTATGTTATCCTACAGGCTTTTTATCCTATAGTTCTATATCTTGTATTTGATATAGGTCGGCATATATTTTGAACTGCGATTGAAGGTATTCTTCAAAAGAGTCCTCGGACACTCGTGGAGATGTTATATTCTCAGAAGGGAGTTTGTTTCCTTTACTCCTGTTTTGCACCATTGGTAAAATCTGTAGATTCCACCAAACATGGAGACCACAACAAACATCGTTTTTCAAGGGGTATATGTGATCAACCTCAAAACGTTCACCTGTTAATGAAGTTAACTTTGCTGCTAACTCATGCATCCTAGTAACTTTAATACTATGATCTTCATCAAACCAATCAGGAATAGCATCCTTCTTGGTAGCACGTCTTTTAGAGACGTACTGTATAATTCTAGGGTTAGAGTAATCCTTGTTTAGTTTGTTCCAGTTTCTCATGTAAGAATTGTATTTTTCTCTATTCTTACGTTGCCAAGCCTCATGATTTGCATTTAATTTGGCCTGTTCAACTGGGTCCATCCATCGTTTTCTATTCACATCATTATCAATGCAATACTGCTTTCTACATGTTTTACACTGGTTGTGATAACCATCTGGTCTGCTTTTATTTTTATTAAACGACTCAAATGGTTGAACGATTTTGCAAGATGAACATTTCTTCATTTTCTGAGTTTCAATCTCTATGCTCTACGGTACTAAACGCATTTTAGAGTGTTTAGTTACCTCGGTATTGGCTCTAGTAACATTAGCTTTCAAAGAACGTCTTTTTACTTGCTACTAGAATTTTCAGCTTCCACCGATTTTGCCCGAAGTTTACTCCCTAGTCACCTAGAGAGGCCCCGATACTAATAAGGGTACTTAATAATAAGTGCTGAAAGCACATCTGGCTTTTCGAGTCCATTGTTAAAAATGTGACCTTCAAGTAAGCCTGTTGAATTGTAGGTTGTCCCACCAGCCACTGCGGTGGTAGGAATTTGTATACCGGGAACCGGTCCTGCGCCTGCCATTTAATTGATTGTTTTTTTTGGTTTGTTAAGAATTTTCTTTACAAGCCATTTCTGTTGATGTTTGAGAAGTGATGTTGAAGTTTTTCTGCGGGTGTGAGAATTTTCTTTTTAGGATCTTCAGGCACTGGTGCCGATCCTGGAGAGTTGATTTGAGCGTTTTGTACTTTGTCAAGCAACTCTTTTTTCGCTTCTACTTTCGAGCTTTGTGCTTTGAACTTTACCATCTTCTCTGCGTATTCAGCGGCAGCGACTGTTCGTGCTACTGCTTTCATGTCAGCTCCTGATCTTACAAGGGCATCGTACTCAACTCCTAAATGCTTTTTAGTAAGTTTAGAGTTGTTGATACCTTCGTAGATTTCAGTAGAGTGTTTAGGTTCAAACTTGATCCCATAGTTTTCAAATGGTAAAAGTTCCTGGAGGTTTCGTGCGGCATTGCTGAGGGCTTTGTCCGATTCAACTCTTCGTTGTTCGGCTTGCTGTCTCATTTGTGCCTGACGTTGTCTCTGAATCTGGGTGTAACTGTTTGCTACCTGAGCGCCTAGTTGTTCGCGAACTATGTAGGGTACTGCTTCAAGGTCTGCATCAGCTTTTGCCTGATCGAACTTACCGTCTGTAAAGTACTTTGGATTTCTTACTGCTGTCTTGTCGAATTCATCCTCGTATAGTTGGATAAGCTGTTCAGAGGTTAACTTTGTATAATCTACAAGCTGCTCTGCTAAATAACTTTTCCAATCAACACCGTTCTTTGCAACTTCAATTGCCTCTTTAAAATCATCAGAAATCCCTGATAAGGGGGCTTGTTCTAATTGTTTTAATTTGGATTTTAGTTCTGAAACCTTTGTTACAATGTCATCTTCACTTTCAACTTTGTCCAACTCTAAGGCACTGCCTATCTTGCTGAAACTAAATTTTGGTGCTTCGACTTTTTGTTCTGCGGTTTCATCAGCATCCCATATACTCACCTGTTGATCTGCCTGGGTAGGCGTTTCTGCTGGTGTTTCTTTGGGTTGTTCCTTCGGAGCCTCTACAGCAACTTGCTTGGGTGGCTCTTCAGTGGGGGTAACACTGTTACTCGTTTCCTCTATTGGAACTGCTACTGGTGGTTGTGTTTGAGAACGATTTTTCTCAGCCCATTCTTTGAGGGCTGCGTTAGGACTTTCTAAAGACATTAGGTTTAAATTAGATAGTTTAGTATGTACAACAATTGTGCCACTCTAGAGTTTCACGTGGATCATTCTAGAGTTATTGGCCTAGAAGTTTTAGCTTAGATTCATTTAACTTAGTACGGCTGGTGACCAGAGTTTTTTGAAGGTTACCCTGGTTCTTCATCTGCTGAAGGGCCGTAGGTGAATTCTGCATCTGGAACTGGAGTTGTTGTTGTTGCAAATCCATTTGCTGCTGCTGGTTCTGCTGCTCCTGCTCCATCTGTGCCTGTTCCTGAGTCTTCTGAAGTCTTCTGCGTTGCAATCTCAGTCTTTGGAATTTGCGTACAGCTACTGTGATGTCTTGTTCGAGCATGATTTCCAAGGCGTAGTCAATGAACTCAGGATCAACCTGAATAACAATCGACAGCATTTGTTCCAGCTTCTGGCGATCTATTGTGCTTGGTGGTAAGCTTTCTACGACAACATCAAATGAATCAAGGCTGATGTCAATATTATCCTTTAAAAAGTCTACACCTACATCACCAATAATAGGTGCAAATTTTTCTTTTGCTGCCCATGCGACCTTCACAAGTTTTGCCTGATGGTTTAGTACTCTTGAGCAGAATCGTTCGAAACCTTTGAAGTAAGGAGCTGTGATAAGATTGCTTTGGAATAGTACAGCCTGAGTATTGCCTACAGCTTGTGAGCCGGTAGTAAGCTGCCCCTGACGTTCTGCGTTCACACCAGAGATGTTATCTATTTGCCGGTCGAAGTATTCAATAAGGTTAATAGCCTGACCGATAGATTCGGAGAGACTGAGATCATAGTCTTTGAACAAATTCATCCCTGAGCCTAGCTGATACTCTTTGGAATTTACCCATGCAATACCGTCTGCTTTGATATAGCGGGTTACTGATTCCCTGGTCATTCCATTAGGCATCATCGCTTCATCGAAGACTATCACTTTACCTACAGCCCTTGCCATTTGTATCTGAAGCTGATAAAGTGCAATGTCTTTTAGTAATTGAAGACCTGTGAGCTGTTCAACAATTGATGTTGATTTACCTAACAGAAACTCAGGAATCCATACCTTGTATGGCGCTTCTGATATTTCCAGTGAGTCGAGATCACGGGCCTGATTAGGACACTCCCCCCATTCACGTAAGAACTTCCCTCCTATGATGGTTCCCTGTCTCCAGCATTCAATTTTATTGTAGATGATCTTGTCCTCATCTCTTTTACGAACCTCTTTGTCTGTTACGTCCTGAAGGTGCTCAGTATCGTATTCTTCTTTACGTTCGTACTTATGAGCTAATGTTTTGTAGTCTCTCCAGCAAGCTTTTATAACCAGGCATCTTGGAGTTCCATCAACAGCTTTGAACCATTTTAGAACCTGTCCTGGCATACATCCCCATCCTGGGTCTTGTGTTCCTCTGTTGTCTACCCCCATTCCAAGGAAAGACTGGTAGGTGTTGTAAGATTCCTGAAGTTCTTCTTCAGTCAAACCGTAACGTTCAGCCGCAACTGAAAGTGGTATGTAGTCTACTTCACCAAAATAGGTGGAGTCACTGAGCATATCATCTGTTGAGTTTGGATCGTAGATAAACCTCATTGGATCTACGTGTCGGGATTGAGGAATGCCTTTGATTATTTCATCCTTCACAACCATTATGTTGGCTATGAGAACATCAATAAACAGTCTCTTACGTGCTTCGTCCCAGTGACTTCTTTTGGCAATCCATTTTAATGCTCCTTCTAGAATTAAAACGTTCTTGTCTTTCCAGGTGAGGTCTATGTATTCTCTTAACTCTTCGTCAGATTGAGGTACATATTCAGGGTACTCCATCGACAGGCCAGTCTCCTGTTCAACATATTGTGCAAGGGATTGAAGTTTTCGTTTTACTCTGAGACGTTCTCTTTCTTCAAGCTTTCTTGATTGTGCCTCGCTGTTGATTGCTCTGGCTTTAATCAGATAGCCTCGTTCTTCAAGCTCTCCTATGAGAGATCTCATTCTGGTTTTAACAGAGTTCTGAGTAGTCCAGATACCAGGCATTGCTGATCCATCGGGGGCTGTTTGTAAGTAACCAGTGAGATCGTTACCTGTACCGTCCTGATAGAAGGAGTAGAGAACTTTTAATCTGTTGTAGTTAGTAGTCCAGTTGTCGGTGAATGAGTTGCTGACAATAGCCCTAACCCATTTATCGTAATATTCTGAATTCTTCTTTTCCTTATCCGGAACGGCAATGCTTGGAAAACTGTAGGTAGACATCTAGCGGTTGAAAATTGATTTAGGAATGTTTCTAGAGACTTGTGTAGAGTTAGGATAAACAGGTCTTAGGATTCCTCCTACCCGTTCGAGTTTGTAGTGTGTGATCTTATCCTGATCTGAGGTGAGTTGAACAGATTTCTTATCAGCTTGCAGCATCACCAGTGCGAGGAAGTATGCCATCGCGAGATCATCGTCAGCGTGGTTATCAGAAAATACTTTGCATTGTTCAAGGAACTTTACACTGGGTATGAATGCGCTGAAATTATCGATGTGATCCTCTGCCAGTCCTATTAATTGTTGCTTTCTAGGCTCTGTCATTGTAATGCTGTTCTTCATTTCAAAACCTCCTTTAGCAGTTAGTATTGAGGCTGGAACAAGAGGAAGTAAGTGCGGGTGATGGGTTTTGAAGTAGTTTATCATTCTGGCCCTGTTGTCTTCAACAAGAACTTTTGTATTGTTAAACCATTTTAAAACCATTGCTGCCTGTTCGAAAAATCCATCAAGCTTTTCTGGTCTGTCAACATACTCAACTACTAGTTTAGGAGACTCTGTTCCGAAAGGTTTGGCTAGTACAGCGAGTGCTAAATCAGAAACATCTTTACCTGCTTTCTTTTTCTTATCATCAGAATCCGCAGGGTCTGCTCCAGCCACATACCCATTAACTCTTCTGGGGTCTGGCATTTCATAAACTATAATCTTACCATTAGGATTAGGTACAAAGTCAACCCCTCCATCGTGTTTTGCTCTCATCCATCCAGTGCGTGATTCAGGAGGGTTGCTAAGTATTTTTATTATTTGATCATTTATTAAATGAATATTTCCAACTCCCCCAGAGGTTACTCGATTGAAAGCATCATTTTCACAGAGTGGGTACTTCTGAACAAAAGCGGCCTGGTATGATCTGTTGGTGTTCTTTAATTTGTGTCGCTCGTAAATAATCCATCTTATAGACTCAGTTATAAGATCATTACCGAACTTGTCAACAATCAATCCATTATACCCGTGAAAGACAAAGCGATCTAGTGAGTATGCTTCGTTATTCATGTATAATTCCATTAGGCCTTTGCCGTCAGAGTCTATTGAGCCAACAGTCCCCATGCACAGGGGTATACCAACACGTCTTGTATTAAGTCTCAAACAGTCTTCAGCAAATTGCCATATAGTTAGAAGGTTTGGTATTTTACCAGCCTCATCAATAATCAATTTAGAAAGCGCACTACCTTCGTATGCAGAATCTGTTGGTGCTACTGAAAATATGTAGCTTTGAATTCCTTTCTTTATTCTATTTCCGTTTGCGTCTTTTTCATACCAGGCAAATTCGAGGAAATCTCTTCTGTCAGAAGCACTTGATCTGGGTCTTAGCCACTCAGGTAAATTCTGATAAAGGAATTTCACATGTTTGAACAGTGCCCTAGAATCTTGTTCGCTCTTCGAATTCATGCCAATAGTAAAATAAGGGCGGGTTATGCAGTCATGAAGTGCGTCCCATGATTCAAGCCAGGAATAACCCACACGTCTTCTCTTGTAGCCTACTATTCCTCTCCCTGGATTTTTTTGGATGCTCTCAATCTTTTGAAAATACTCTTCTTGTATAGCTCTGAATTGTGGCAATATTTTTCCTTTCTCGGGGTCGCGCAGCTTTCCGTAATGAAGCCATGAATATCCTTTACCTGATAAGCTATCATACCCATTTATAATTCTTGATATTTCTTGCATTTGAAAATCAAGCTCCTCTCGCTTATCCTTAAATTTTTCTGGATATTTATTAGGGGTATAAATTTTCTTTGATACGAATTTAGGCTTGATAGCAATAGAATTGTAATACGCTACGTCCTTTTCAAGCTCTTCTATCCATTCATTCTCAGGTATTATGCCCGGTATTTCTTCTCTATCTTTCGACATTTAGGCAGCTTTGATTCATTGTAGAAGGCGAATCGCATTCCTTTATATTTATGTTGGTTTCCTTTAGCTACAGAAACACAAATTTTCCGTATTGATTTGTGAATAGTCTCGTCATTGAACAGTTTTGCGGCGGCTTCTCTGGAAGAGCTGAATACCTCGCCAGTGTCTAAACATATGATTGGCTTTTTCTGCCTTTCCACATAATCACTCTTAATTTTATCTGGAACACCATCAGTCTTTAACCACTTCCAAGTACGTCCAATAAGAATAGCATCAACAGCACCATCACCAATACCGATCATTCTAGATATTTCTGCGTTGCTGTATTTTTTCGTAGCGGCTAATCTTCTGATTTCTGAAACTTGGTCTGGTGTAAGTATTCTAGATTGTTTTTCTGCTGGGCATGAAACATCTATAATAAAATGGTCAGGGTTGACACAATGTTCACAACCACAATTATTATGAAGAACTTCCTTTTTGTCCTTCAGTTTTATATTTTTCAACATTTGAAAAATGGCTCTACCTGCCTGTAATGTTTTGCCATCAATATTGACTTTAGGAAAACCATCACTAAACTGACCAACCCATATCCAACATCCTGTATTAGGCTCATAAGCAATATATTTATCCATGTGGTAGGACAATGATTTGCGCTTATTTTTGGAAAATTCAGCAATCTTTTCGGGCGGGTGTTTGTAGCCGGTAGCATCGCATTCACCACCATCTTTATAATTAACTAAAATCCCTCCGGTTGTAAGCTTTCCGTATAGAGATATTAGTTCAACTTCTTTAGCCTTGGCTTCCTCTAGAGTTAAGTCATCAAGTAATATTTCCACTGTATACCCATGCTTAGCGACTATATTTTTCCACCGTTTTGTGCGGGTTTCTTTCTCAAATGCTCTTGAATAGAATACTTCATAACTGCCAGCATAAACATGCTGTGATCCTCGTCCAATGTAAAATGGTGTACCTGTATCGTTTCTTAAGTGCCGGTATATGTAAAACCGATCATTATGTTTAGTGTGGATTCTCTTATAAGGCATTTTACTTTAAAACTCTAGAGTTAAATTGAATAATCTAGTAAATACGTAAACTAGGAAAGCCCGGTTACTAGAGTTAGTATCGGGCTGTTCCAAATCACGGAGGGAGAAATTAAGTAAGGTCTACGTACTGCGCGGTGCTTGTTACAGCACTTAGGGCTGCATTAACGGCACTGTAAGGTTTAGGACTGTAGTACTGTCTCTTGTTATAAAAATCATAAATAAGTGTAGACGGTGCTGCTGTTCCGGCTCCTCCGAGTGGAGAAATCTCGCAATCCTGTTCCTGGATGTGGGTTGTAATAGGTGTTGCGGGACTGAATGTTTGCATATTTGCACGAACTAGCTTTCCGTAAGCGAATCTCAGAAGCATTAGGTTTAGGGTTTAGTTAACCCTATTAACTCTACAAGAATCGTTCCAATTAATTGGTTGACTCTAGAAGTAAATCCCAGTTGATTAGTGCTTTAGGGTTAGATACAAACTTCCACCCTGATTCCTCGAATAGTCTGATCCATTCTGAGCTTCTTTTTAAATTGATATGGCCCCAGTAGAAGTCTGCTGCCTGAGCTGTATGATAAGGTGTGCTTGTGAAGTAGAAATGCCTGAACTTCTTCGAAAGCTCAAGGAAATATGATTTCAACCATTCATCAGTCACTGGGAGATGTTCGAATACCTCGATGCTATAAACCAGATCACCTTTAACATCATTTTCCAAAGGTTCTGTTGTTATATCTCCTAGTTGTACCTGGTTAGCAAATACAGGATGGTGTTCCCGGAAGTACTCTACTGAATGAGGGTTGATTTCTATTCCATACCCAACTACTCCTCGTTTTAGAAACTCTACAAGCGTTCCTCCTACTCCGCAGCCAAGTTCCAGTACTGTTTTAGGTCTTACTTTGCTTATTAAGAAATCTACCAGTTCAGTGTGTCCTTTTGCATAATCAGGATTCTCAATAGAGTTTCCGTGGGATAGATTATGGTCGTGGAATTGTTTGGCTGTTGCTGGTTCTGTTATTGGGGTATTAGGGATGTATTTTTTCGTCGAGTTCACAAGCTCCTCAATAATATCGAGCCGGAGTTCGTTTACATTTGAAAGCTTAGGTATTCCTGATAGCTGAGTCTCGTAGTAATGATTGCGTATTTCACTATCACTTATCAGTTCATTAGTGAGTGTTTTTAGTTGTTCACCAGTCTCGAACACACATGCTCCTGATTCAGCGAACTCTGGAAGGTTACTGGCTATTACGGCTGCCCCTGCTAAAGACCCTTCGATTAAAGCTATGTTTGATTTACATCTGTTGAATTTGTCGTCCTTGAGGGGCACCAGCATGATCTCAGGCTTCAACTGCATGAGGTTGTGAAAGTAGGTAGCAACGTCTGAAAACTCATAATATTGAATCTGGTTGCCCGGGAACTCCTTTAGAAACGGAGGATGGAATCCTATAACAGCCAGCTTGTAGCCTGGATTGTCTTTGAGGATTTGTTTGATTGAGTCTTTGTATTCAAGCCAGTCATAGTAGTGAGACCCGCCGCCCCTCATCAGAATGATTTTGTTCCTTTCGAATTCAAGAGGTTCAGTATGGAATATTTTATCATCAACAGCGTTAGGAACAACCTTAATGTTGGCCGAAGGCACCTGCTCCAGCAATGCTTCTTTGAGCGCCTGTGTGGATGCTGTTACTACATCTGCTTGTTTTAAGCACTCCCTCATTACTGCGTGGATCGCATCCCTACAGTAGTATTCGTAGGCAGGATTTGATTCGTTCTTAATGTCGAAGCAGTAGTCATCATAGTCTATGACCACCTTCTTATTGAACTTTTTGCAAGTTTCAATATCAATTACATTAAGCTGAGTTGCTGGACGCTGGAAGAATACAATATCAATGTTATAAAGGTCTGACCATTTTAACTTTTTACCAGATCCTCGGATTACGTCTATACTATCAATACGTTCATAAGGCATTGCTCGATACAGAGCTGTGCCATCAGTACTGTTTGGAATGATTGATAGGAGTTTAGGCTTTCTCATTAATGGTCTCTTCCGATTTGTAAATGAATGTTGAATATGCGTGACATGTGTTACACTGCTTTTGGATTTTCTTTATTCCTGCTGATGAGAATCTGATCTTACTGTTCTTTAAATCTATCGATCCACATTTTGGACATGAGTGTTGTTTATCCTCTCCATGAAGCACACCCGTATGGTAATGTGATTTCATGTAAGGCCTGAGTTTCAAATACACATCCTCAAGAATCTTAACATCGTTTTTACAATAAGCTGTCATGTCTTTAACAGCCTGTTTTTCGCCTTTCAATACCCGGAGCCATAATCCCTTTGATGTCTCAATTTTACCGTCGCCAATAAGATGCTTGGATAAATAATCTAATCTGTTGGAAGTGAAGGCAGCTACTTTTCTAACTTCTGTTAGAGTGTCCAGAACTAGAATACCGGAAGGAAGTGGGTCTAACCCGTGGTATATAAGTCTGGCATTGAACTTTTTCAGGTCGAACTTCTTAACATTATGACCTATTACTACATCCGCATCCTGAAGAATTTCTCTGACTTTAGAGATCACCACAAAATCATTGTTTACATCTTCTTTGAAAGCTTTAGGATCATCAAGTATTGAACTACTATAGATTGTTGGCTTGTCAAGATATTTCCAGCATACACAGATTACTGACCAATCGGATATGATGTTGTCATGGTTAATTGATTCTGGGTATAAAGAAAACGTTGCTGCAATCAACGGTAGGGTCTCGATGTCCAGCAAAACTATTTTCGGAGTTTTTCCCATCTACTTTCTCAACAGTTTAATTAACTTGGTCTGTTCTCTTCTTAAAATTTTATAATCTTCGTAAGGCATCCCCTCGGGTCTTTCACACAGTATCTTTTTATTTTTAAGAAGGATTGATGCTGGTGTTAGGGGCGTTTCGTCAGATTTTGGTTTACTCATGTTAATTATTTATGAATAATAATTTTATTTTTGATGTAGGTTGTACTGCCATCAGGTAAGTTGAATTGTCCCATCCATCCAGCTTGATAAAACTCAGATAACATTTTACCATAAGGTTGTCTAGTTCCATCTTTGAGTCTTACCATTGTAGTAGGTATAACTTGCACATTTGACCTGCTCATTAACTTTGATCTGCTTCCCATAAATTTTTAATTTAAGTCCATTGATTTGATATTGCTTCGCCAATTCCCTCGTAGGTTTTACTCCGTAGTTTTGCTCTGTCAGGTGAAGGAGGAAGTTTCCAAATTCTCTGCTCTCTTCCCTCTACGATATTGGTTGGTTTTAAAGGAGGTAATCCGACTACCCATAAACAGGTTGCTTTTGTTTCAGGGTGTCCGAACTGCCAGGGTTGAATAATTTGTGTTGGTCGTTCTCCAATGATCTCCAGTGCGTACTTGTGCATGATAGGATTCTCGACATACCCCTTACCTATTGATTTTACAGTGTTCAATATTGTTTTGAAAAATGTTGCAGCAGTCTCCATCTTCTCCCACCGATCTTCGTTTCGGGTACCATCTGGATTGTACAACCATCTTACTCCACTATTTGCTAAGTAAGTGCAAGGAGGATGTGCCCCTAAGAAGTCAAACCGTTGCTTAAACATTGCTTCAAAACAATGTCCTTGTATGTGCCACTCGGGATGACCGCCTGAACATTTGATTATGTCATTTGAGTATGCTTCATGCCCTCTCTTTCGTAAAGCCTTACAAACAGTTTGACTCTCCTCACAGATTATAAGGGCTTTCATTATTTCTGTTCTTTGTGTTCCCTAGTCTCCGACTCATAGTGGCTCATAGGATAATGGGTGGTACCTGTATGATTATAATCAGTTCCGTGTGTATAATTTCTACTCTTAGAAATAATCTCTATTGCTCGCGGGTTAGCTACAAATGTCTGAACTAGTTGAAAGATGCCGTTCTTAGAGTCTTTTTCTGCTTGAAGTTGGTACGTAAGTTCAGATACCTTTAGATTGAATTCCTTTTCATTTAGAACCTTTTCCTTTTCGGAAAGCTCTTTTGCTTTATTAGCAACTGATTGTTCAGTAGTCTTCAATGAGTTATTTTCAACAGAAATTTCAAAGTTCTTATTAACTAAGGTCTCTTTTTCTTTTCTCAGGGATTCAAGCTCAGTTTTATCCTTTTCAGCTTGCTCTATGTAATTTTTCATTTCACCTGCTGCCATTGCAGGTAAGTGTTGTTGAATTAAGGCTTTTAAATCTTCTTTCATATTTATTCTTCGTCTAAGTCATTAATTATTCTGCGTTCGCGTTCTGTCACTAAATGAGATATTGCGTTTAGTAAGTCTTCAGGGTCTTCATTTGTTCGACGGTTTTTGCCAGCGTACCTTTTCAGAGTGTCTAGGGTTCTGGAGATATTGACCCCAATACCTAGTTTCGCGTCAAGTGCGATGTCATCTCCCTCATGGTTAAGAAGGTTCTGTTGGTAGAGGTATTCTATGAGTTCAATGATTATTTCAAATTGAATTGAGTTTACAGAGTCAAGGTCAGAGAGGGCTTCCATTGCATAAGCCATTCTATTCGCTTCTTCCATTTCCCTTTGGTGCTCTGCACTATTCAGGCTCTCAAGGATTATCATTGGGAAGTTTTCAGGAAGTTGTGGTTGTGTTGTGAAGATGTCTTTGTTTTGATCTTCCATCCACCTGGTTAGTTTGTCAAGGTCTTCTTCCTTAATATTTTGATCGAGGAGATTATTTTTCGTCAGGGCCACAATCTCACTGGTGTATCCGTTCATTTCGTTAGAGCTATTTAGATCGGGCATCAGTAATCCATTCATAGGATTCTCAGTAATGATAAAACGGTATGAGTTTGTCTTGGAATTATATACCGCACGATATACTCTGCCTTGCACCGGCGCTCCCTGGTACTTCTCTTTGTCGAGAGGGTCTGTCCAGCTCCAGTGTTTTACAAAGAGGTATTTTACTGATACATCGTTGATGTGATCTTTTATTGATATTCTTTCTATCATTTCTTTTGTGCGGATTTATGGAATAAGTCTATGAACGACAGCTCTTCGTTTCCTTCAACAACTTCATCAGTTATGTCTGCTGCGCTGTAAGTAGTACCTTCAAATTTATTTTCCTGTGGGTCCAGAGCCTCAAGCTTGTTTAATGCTTCTTCGAGGTTAGGGAGTCTTTCGCCAAGTTCAGCGGCAAGCTTTAATGCTTTCTGATCGACAACCCAAATCTCTTTTCCTTCTTTGTCAAGCATTATTCCCTTGTTGTTGGTAACTGGTATTTTCTTATCTGACGACAGGAAGTCACGTATCTCAGCTATTTGCTTGCGAAGAGCTTCTTTGTTTTTTTCTCTTTCGTTGTAGTGATTCTTTTTGAATTCTTCAATAGCTGCTTCCACTGAAGCGATGTTACCTGCTACGATTTCACGTCCATTCTTGTCAAGCCTCTTACCATCTGATTCAAACTTGTAGCCTGCGAGTATTGCCGCTCTTTCTCTCCGCTCTTTACCACTAAGGGTCTTAACAGGGTTGTCCTTTGACGGATCACACACCAAACAGACAAAAAACATTTGACGGTCTGTTAGCTTTGAGTACTTATCAACTGCTCGTAATCCTGGATTTAATTCGAATGGATCTTGGCCGGTTATTAGCTTGTAAATCATCAGAACAATCTCTTATACCAGAACTTTTTAATTCCTTCACTCCATTCCAAATGCTCTTTGCCAAACATGATTAAAATAAAAGGCCAAATTGTTAAAACACCTATAATTGTAAAACAATCACAGACTCTTGTTCCGTCATAACCATATTTCTTGAATCCTTGACGGAGCATGTATACAATACTTAAAACTCCCAGTACCAAATAAATCCATACGTATATCACAGGCCCTTAGCGATTCGTAGTAACTTGCTTAAATGAGATTCAGTGAGATCAGAGAGTTTGTCAAAGTAGAGTTCTGGCTTTACATTACATTCTCGGATTAGTTCTTCAAGGACTTTAGATTTCTTTGTCATTAAACTTGTTTGTTTAGATGAACAAGAATATTGCTTAATCTATAATGCTCATTTATTAACCTGCTTGAAATACCTCTGAGCTGCCCGTTTATTGTCGGTACCTCTGGGTTTGCTTTTTGCTCACCACATTCGTTTTTAAGCTGCTGTGGTTCTCGGTGAGCTATTCTGGTAATAGCTAATTCAATACCTTGCCTATTCTCAATAATTCTTTCAATAGTATCATTGATTGAATTTATCAGTTCCTGTAGTTCAGGCACATCATTAGGAATAGTATAACTACCTGCTGTTGCACTACCAGTTATGGTTTTATTTATCATGCTTTCTATGTTTAATTACTCGTATTAAAAACCCACAAGCCCCTCCTATTAATCCTCCGGTTAGGGTTCCAACTCCTGGTACAACAGAACCCATTATTGCTCCGGTTGTTGATCCGATAAGTGTTGAGGAAATTATTCTTTCGCTGTTTAGAGTTGTGCTTAGAGAGTCTAGTGTTTTGTTCTTTAACGTAAGCTCTAGAGAATAGGTTGCATTGTCCTTGTTTAGAGTTACACTATCCTGTTTGTAGGATTGGATTATTAAGCTATCGGTCTTTAGCTGTTTTGTTAAGTTGTTTATGGCTAATGAGTCAAGGGATTTTCTTTTCGTGAGGTTGTGAACTTTATCACTCTGCTCAAGGAAGAACCTCGCAGTCTCCGGCTTGATTATAACCATCTCTTGTGCGCGGGAGAAAAAAGTAATTGTCAATCCCAGTATGAATAAAAAATGTTTCATATTTTCTTCATTTTAAATGTGACAATGAAACTCTATAACCGGATATGTCTTTCCATTCCTCCATTATAAATTCTCAACAGATATTGTTTTCATCTCTCTCACAACAGACATTGGTATTCTAGTTACCGCCCCTATAGTTGAACTATTTGGAAAATAAGAATCTACAAGCACTAGATATTCATCATTCTTATCTAGTAAATAACCACACTGTCGTACTAAACTTTTCTCATCGTCTACCCATGATATTCCATCATCGGTTTCTCGCCAAGCACTATCGGTTGAGATTATATCTTCCCATAAACAGTAGACAAGTGGATAATTAGTATGCTGCATATTTTTGTTTTAAAACTCTACTTTCCGCTCGCACGGTCTTCCATTAATTCTGATAGCTCAGAAGGTTTGATGTTGTTGTACTTACCTTTTATTTCTTTCAGTTCCTTTTCGTTCTGAGCAACTTTCAGAACAATATCTTGATAATCCCTATTAAGATTAGAGATACTATCAACCAGTACCATACGTTCTCGTGCCTGGGATTCCAGTTGCCGTTTGAAGTCTTTATGCTTTGCAGAAAAGTCATCCTTTTGTTGTTTAAGTGAGTCATTCTCGCTGTAGAAGTTTATGTTGAAGTAGAGACTAACTGTTAGGAGGAATATTAGTATCCAATGGTATTTGTTCATAATTAATATATTTCAGAAGGAATGTTTTTAGTCTTCTCTAAAACCATTCTACCCCATCCATATTTTACCCAGGTTTTAGTGTCTTCAAAGTATTCATACCAATATTTTAACCAAGGCCCGGTGAACACTATTGTCCATGTCCTCTTATCAGCTTGAAGAATTCTATGAGTATAGTTACGAGGTAGTACTCTTGGTTTAAGCCATTGATTAACAGTTTTATGAATGACACCAGCTTTAGTAAAAACTTCTTCCTCATACTTACCACTTAACAGAAATGCGATAGCCGGAAATGCGTGACTATGGAATCTGTTCTGTTTAATTGTCTTCCAGTGATAAATTATTATACTGAATAGATATTTATGTTCGAAAAGTGTAAATGCTATTATATGCCCTTCTCCTAATTCCACTCTCTTCTTCCTAAATAAGACAGGTAGTAAGTACTTCATATCTTTTTATCTCTAAAATGAATCCAAGCCATTACATTAAATATTAGTTTTGCAGCGTGATCTTCGTCAGTTTTATCCATCATCCACGCTACATAATGCCTTGCAGCAGATTCTTTCAACGCTTCATTGGGCGTCCCCTTCTCCCAGTTTTTGGGGCCATAATGTTTAGCTCCTTCCGCTAACACGTTTCCTAGAGCCTCTAGCATATAAGGAGAAATCAAATCAGGTCTGCTCTTACCTTCGTTAGAATCTCGAACAGCTCCAGATTCAAATACTCGATTTGTTTCGTTTTTTGGCTTTGGAAAGAAGTCAAGTGTAGTTGAAATATTTTTACTCATTCGTTTATCCGTTTAAATCGTTTCATCTCTTCTCGTGTATAGCGCTTCCATCTGGGTGGCTTGTTGCAATGGTAGCTTACAGAGCCAAGCACTACAAAGAACATTAGCAGGAACGCTCCAAATGCGTAGAGTAAATCGTGTAACATTGTGTTTGTCATGCCAGCCACTTTAGTATTAAAACCATTACAACCATTCCAATTACTATTCCCCTGGCGAGGGCTTTTCTGTCTTTTGATATATTGTGTTTATCGATTGTAAACAACAGTATATCCGAAAGCTCTTTGCCTTCTGCACCTGGCAGGTAATCACCCACCCATCCTCTTACCTCTTTTTCTATCTTCATTACTCTAGAGTTAAACGGAATATATCCAAAAAGGTTTAGAGTTAATTCTAGGGTTATTTTTTGACCTTACGTTGAGCTTTCTTCAAAGAAGAGTTGGTAGATTTATTGTAAGCCCTGGTTCCGGACGCTGAAGGTGTATCAGACGGTTTAAAAACGTATGGCTTAGATTTATTACCTGCTGAAGCAATCTTTGCTGATGATCTGATATTAGAGGTTGTTTGGCCGTTGTAGTTAGCGCCCTCTATCCTTTGTATACCCGATTTTGTTCTGGTGAGCGATGCACCGGTGCCACTACTTGGAGGAGTGATTTTATTCTTAGATAGAAGGGTTACTTTATTTGGATCTGTTTTCTTTGCCATTAGTTTTAGGGTTTAGAGTTATATAATTGTCAAAAACTATGCCTGTTATGTGTTTTATGGAATGATTTTCAGGTCATGATGATACGCTGCGTAATAAGCCCCTCTGTCATTAACCATCTCCACTTCGTAGTTTAAAAAGCCCTCGCCGTTATATTGAAAGCAATGATTTGTTATGGTTACTTCAACTACTTTAGGAGTAACCCTGTGGCTAGGTCTGGTCCAGATAGCTTTTGAACCTATTGGATATATTTCGTTGTCTTTGGGGTGAGGCACTCTTATTCTGACGGTGATACTTCTTCTTTGATCGGCTTTAAATAAAATGGTGTGACTGTTGTGTTAGTGGTGTCCCACTTATGGATAGCCTCGTTAAGTTCTTTTTCTGAATAATATATTGTGGAGTGAGCGTATTCTTTATCGGTCCATTTGTTTTTAACAATAAGTATTGCTTTCATAAAAAATATGTTTTAAACGTGGTTTGAACTGCCGAAAATTAAACAATTTATTTAAAATAGTCTCGTCTCATTTATCTTTTAGAAAGGATTCGATTTCATCCCAAGCTACCATGTTTCGTAAGTGGGGTCTTGCTTTCTCCAATGCTTCTAGTATTTTATTTATGGTGCCTGATTGTATTGAAGTTGTTCGTTCTAAATCAGCGCATTTTGATTTCCACTCGTCAGCGCCCTCACTAATACCATGTATTATTAACTCCAATTCTTCAATTTTGTCACGAAGTTTATTGGCATCATTTATCGCACTAGCTGCGTCCATTACTCTGAGGCGCTCACCTGCACGAATTGATTTACCCTGATCCAAAACTTTTGTCATTAGTTTATTATTCTCTTCCTTCAACTCTCTGTTCTCTGATTCAAGACGGGAGATAACATCTTTTTGGTTTACTATAGTGCACTGTCGGCACTCTGCATGTTCGCGCCATTCGTCACGTTCTTTTTCAAGACGGGAGATGGTGGATTGGCTTTCATTGATAAATCTATTTAAGGCCCGTTCAGCGAGTATCCTTACATCGGCAGCGTCATGATAGTCTTCTCCATACTTCAAGTCCTCTTCCTTGTATATCGCCCAGAATCTTTCAGCTAATTGCTTCTCTTCCGCTGTTCTGTTTTCATTACTCATAAAAAGTGGTTTTACTTTATTTTAATTTCATCATAGTGAAAGCCGTGAGAAGAGAGCAAAGAATAAAGAGCATCCTTAAAACGAATCTTCTTTAGTCTTTGCTGATCCGCGTCCCAGCCACCCTTATTAATCCCGTCAAGCTCCATGTTGACAGTGATGGATATTTTTTCTGATTGCTTTTTGGCGAGTACTGTTATTTTTCTTTTCATATAAAAGTGGTTTTATGGTTTGGTGGTGTCGATTAGTTCATATATTTCCCTAAGTCCTATATTATACCCGGCAGCTACAGCATCAAGACCAACAGACTTATCATATCGCTCGTTAATCTCCTTCTTCAGCTTCTCTTTGAAAAGTTCAAGTTGCTGGTCGTAGTAAGATTGCATGGCTTTTAATGCATCGCACCAAAGTATGTGAGAAGTTTCGTTTTCCATTTCAATATCTTCTGAACACCAGTATTGGTCTTTACTGGCAAGAATATCACATGCTTGTTTATATTCACATGTATTGCATAAAGATATTCCTGTGTTTCTCCTTTCTCAGCTTTGACATAAAGTCGAGCTACTTTCCTAACTTTACCCATCTCAGAAGATCCGTACCTTTTAACACGTGAGTCATAAATCCAAAGAGTTGTATCAAACCATTCTCCATCATCAAACCTTTGATACGAAATCTCATATCCTACTGTCTCAGGGAGAAGGAAGGTGTCATTGTCTTTAAGTTCATGAGCTCTGCGATCCATATATGTCCACTTTCCTGTTCGGGGAACTATTGCGGCAGGAATTTTTAAATGCAACACTTCTGGATTTTCTATCTCAATAGCGGGAATGGAATTGATATATTCATCGTAGTCTCTTTTCTGGACATTAGACATGTAGTCTGGTTTATCGTCCCTAACGTTCTGAACTAAGGAGAACATACCGGCATTGTGTTTTATGTAAGTACTCATGGTTTTTATCGTTATGATCGATCAATATCGAATTCAAGTTCCCGCGCCATGTCCAGCATTCTTTCTAATTTAGCCTTCAGCAATGGGTTTGACGCGCATAGACTACCCAAATCAAGTAGCTTATCAATAATTATTTGTGCTTTCTTTGTTGCCCTACTTTTGTTTTTCATAGTTCATTGTGCATCTCTGCTTTTTGAGTTTATTGCTTTGGTGGTTCGGGTAATGGCATCCAGTGAGTGGCTTGGCTGTCATCAAGCAGATTTGCCCCATCAATGTCATAGTACCGGAAATGCCATCCGTAATCTTTGTCCTTCCACAGAGTAGCCACTGCTCGTTGTTTTTTATTTTTATGACCCTTCCACAGCACAAGTACCTCTACTCCTTGTCTTGGTAATCGTTCCTTCACTGAAATCCATTCCATCTGTTTTAGCGTTTAGTGTTTTAACTTATTAGATTTTAACCGGCATCAATTTGAATGAGTTGGGTTCCATTTTCCACTTCGTTCTATTTGCATTACTCTTTCTAATAAGTTCCTTTGCTCGCTTGTATGAGTACAGTCTCAACGGGAAATGATCATCTTGCCACCCTTCTTTAGAACAGTAGCAAAACTGATCTTTATCCCATGCCATCGGACCCAACTCACCAATGACAATGAATTTTTTGAACATTTTTAAATTGTCTGTCTTCATACCTTCAACTGTTTGTTTGGTGATTGAGAGGGAGATTCAGTTTTAGATAGTTCATTACATTTTTCAAACATCTTTCGCATCCTCGCAATGTAATCGCCTGCTTTTTGAATAGTAGTTCCTTCATCAAACCACCTCATTTGCTCTGGGTTTGTAGGGAACATTAATTGGCATCGCATAACGGTTTCAATGAACAAATCCTTTAACTCTTTGTTATTCTTTAAGTCAAAATTGTTTTTAAGATATTGTTCGCTCTTTATATGGATTCTCACAGGGGCATAACTAAAGGCATAATCCCAATCTGCCCATTCGTTGAAATGCTTACCAAATCCCGGATGGCGATAATCCATTATAATTCCTTCAGTCGAACATTTAACAGTTGCATTCATCCATCCGCAGGCCGTGCCGTGAACATCGGATGGTATGCCGCATGTGCATTCCGGATAAGTTTGTTTATCTGTCTTTTCCATTTTTTACTTTTCTACTTTAGGATTTTAATTCAGTTTCAAGGAGTCTTTATCAATTGCAAATCCGGCTTCACAAAGTCCGAAAAGATCGAAGCCTTTGGAGAGAAGCCATATAAATTGTTCTGGATATGAAGTGTCTTTTATTTGTCCGAAGAAAATAAATTTTGGGTTTTTAGTTTCAGCAAGTCCTTTAGCAAGAGAATACCAAAATCCTGAGTTGTCTTTCCTGCATTCAATAACAGCAACTGCATTGTACTTCATCTTTAAGTATTCAATAGCTTCCTCTTCCGTCATACTGGAGATCTTGCGAAGGATGGGTTTTACTTCATCAAATCTTAATTTCCATTCTGTATTGTAGGCGACTGTTACGCCAGTATCACTTACACCTACTAATGAAGTACGGCTATTATTGAAGCTGTCAAACACCTCACATCCTAAGTACAGATGAATAAAATCTTTTATTTCTCTCATTGTCTTTTTTGTTTTAAGGGGTTTCTGTTGTGGGTTAAGGGCTTTTCGACGGGTTGTCATTTTGATAAATAAGCCAGTATTCCAGTCAACAGCATACTCTCTGGAGATTGATTGTCGGTATCACACAAATCCATTAATTGACTGTTAAGTAATTCAAATACAATCTTGTCTCCTTTTCTAACTATAAACTTCCACTCCTGGGTACGTTCATCAACTGCTTCATTTCCATAATAGAAATATAGTTTGCTGTTCTGAGCTTCAGCGCAGTTAGAGCCTATTGAGGTATAGAAGGGTTTCATTATCTTTTTATTTACTTAAGTTCACATAAATTCCTCGAAGAAATAATTCCCCTAACCCAATCAATATCCTCTTGTGTAGGTACTAAAGACTTACTTTGATATATACTCAATAACCCGAGCTTCTTATAGTGTTTCTTTAGTTTATGAGGGATTCTGTTCATAGGGCATGAGTTTTGAAATACATTTTATAAGAGAATCAAACTCATAATATTCAAGAAAAAGTGATGTTTTACTTATATTATCAGGATGATCTGATATGATCTCAATTATAGATGAAGTACTGTGATGTATGATAGTTATCTGTCCATCTTTAACTTCTGCAAAGTTACATTCCCAATTCATGCTGCTAATTTTTCATGTTCAAGCACTGCATCTTGTACCGGTCCTAAGAAAGGATTAAACCTGGCAGCATCAAAGTATTGGTATGGAGCATACCTGTCGAGATTAATTTCTTCTAGCTTAAACCCTATCTTACCTCCGTGGCCTAATAATTTATCTGTTTGTATAACAGTATAAACTTTACCTTCTTCTACCCAATGATCAGAAGGAACTTCATTAGGTCTGTTAGAACTATCTATACAAATTACTTTCATCTTCCTAAATAGTCAGAGTATATATCCAAAAACAGATTACCACAATGGAGTGCCAATTCACTACTCTTGAAGTGCTGCCCAGCCCCCGCGAGGGAAAAGCAGCTGAGGCCGACGCACGAAATCAAAACCCAACCGGAGTTTGTTTTTTCGAAATAGGGGTAGTATTTGGGTTGATTGCGGTTATTCCAGTCGGGAACCCAACCCTGATTAAACACTTTAGTAATGTTCTGTATCTTGTGATACGCCAGAGCACTTACTCTCTGCTCTTCTGGTAAGAATGAAAAGTCAGAAACAGTTAATTCCTTAACACCTAATTCAAAGCAAACATCCTTATAAGATTTTATTCTGTCAATAATATCTGTTTTCAGGTGGGACTTGAATATCTTATCAAACACCGGACGTTGCTCTTTTGTACAAGCATCTTTCATTTCAAGTACAAAATCCTCCTTAAACTCTAGAGTATCAGAAAATACTTTAGTTTTAAGTATCTCATTAAACTTTGACTGCCAGTCCTTACAGGCAATGTCGTACAATTCTTTGAAGTCTTTTTTATGTATTGTTATCATACAACCCTAAACGTTATTATCTAGAATAAGGTTACTAGAGTTTACCTTCGCGCCTTAGTTTATTTTTCTAGAATCTTATCTAAATGGGGCTGTTCAAGCCTTACGGGTCTAGGATTCCTTCTTAGCCATACTACATACGTAGGTAATCACCCGCATCAATTACGTTCACTTTTTTAACCTTCATGATAAATAACATTAATTCGTATCTTCTTACACTCATATTGGAAATAAGGCAGCTTATCCGATGTATATTTTAACCTTAACCTTAAGGGTTCTTTTATAACATCAAACAGTTTATCCCTGTACTTACTTCCAGAGGTTCTTGATCTATATCCTAGGAGTTTAGCAGTGGATTCTGCACTGAAGAGAGTACTATGTTTTACGTCCTTAGACACACCCGCATAATTAAGTCTTCTTCTAATCTGTGCTTTCTTTCGCTCTACCTGGAATCCCAGAATATCTTCAATAACTGATTGTTTAAATAATGACCACGTACTGTGGTCAATGATCTTATAAAATCTATGTCTCTTTCCTTCTCTGAATTTAAGTTTATTGATACCTAATAGTTTCCAAACCTTTTCATACCCTATGAGTACATAATAATCCCCCTCCCTGCGCATAAACCCAACAGAGACTAGTTTAGAGATCCAATGCCAGAAGTGTTTCTTAGGAAGTTTAGAGATGTGCACACGACCAAACCTAGAGTACCTCTTAACCCACAAATAAGCAACATAGATGTTCCTGTGTTCGTAGGAAACACCCTGCCAGTTCTTCGGAATTTTAAGGAATTGTTTGGTGTAATTCATTTATAAAAAGCAAAACCCAATCATTTCAGCACGTCTGTTCAGGGGCAAGCTTAATTTGATTGGGTTCGCAAAGATTTTAGTTTACCCACTGAACGGGTATATACTTCACAAAAATAATGCCTAGTTTAGAGCTATCTAGAGAAAAAAGAGTTGGCAGCTTAATTGCAATTCTAGGAACTCCTCATATAAAACATCTCCTAAGCACATTGCCCGGTGTCGCGGAATTAGGAGAACTTCATGCACACTTTTGAAGCCTGTCTGGAATTCTACGTGTGCCCAGTGGGAACCAGATCAGAGTTAATCACCGGTTTTTACTTATCATTTAGCCATATTGCAAGGCGCAGTCCTTAGTAAACTGCATGCAATTACTCTAACGTAAACTCTAGAGAAAGGTTACTGATATATCTTGCCGAATTCTTTGTTAGATAGAGTTATTAAAGGGTACTCTTTTTCCAATTGCCATAACAGCTCAGTTGATGCTTTTGATTCCAGGTAATTCTCTAACCCATGTGCTCTTATTCGTCGATACATATTTCTCTCACTCATGCCAAGTGATCGAGACATTAGCAGCCGGTGTCCCTGAAATCTTATGTATGCTTCCAATATCAATATTTTCTCACTGGCTTGTAAGTTAAGACAACCGGCGTAGTCGTCCGGTTTTAATACTATAACAGGTGACTCAACCGCCGGTTCTGTTCTCTTTGGCATAAATTTTAAATTTTTGGTGACAGGCTGTCATTCGAACAGTCTTAGTATTTTCTTCTGAACTTCATATCTAAACACGCGCTCGATTCTTTGAACACCCCCTAACCTCTCAAATCCAATATCTGTCATCAAGTTACCACGGTAGTAACAGTTGTAGACTTTATAAGGTCTTTCTTCAGTAAATCCTGGGTGGTTAATGTGCTCTATCTCCTGCTCTTCTTTTATGGTATATCCGATACGCTCAAGAGCTGAGATCATTTCGGACAATGTAAATTGTAGGGTCATATTCGTTTATGTTTAACAGGATCAATTCCATTACAGGTATATCCGCAGAAGTCAGAGTTCAGCTTAACGATAACAGGGTCATTCTTATAAGTTGTCTTTCCTCCAGTCTCTACATTTTTGATCTTCTTAATGTGAAGTTCTGTTTCTGTATATCGATAGGGATGGTCCGTCAGCCTGTGAATTACAATGAAGTCATCACACTTAGCTGCTTTGATTTGTCCCATCTCGACATCAGCTTTAAAAGGAGGTTTGATGTAGCCTTTGTAAGGGCTGTCTTTCTCAGTGTCGGTGCGCTTGGCAGCATCAGAGCTTACGTGATCACATACCCAAATAGCGGCGTATTCTTCTTTGAAGACCCTCAACAGATTAAGCTGTCTTATTGTTGTTGCATACCTGGCAGCTTCCACCGGCATATCGAAGGAGTTCCAAGGTTCTGCGATCACCAGATCAAACTCAAAACCCTCATCATACAACAGCTCACATTTCAACAGAAAGTCCTCTATCGTATGGAACTCTTTAGAACTGATGATCCTGAAGTGATCTTTGACCCATTGTCTAGCCAGATAAATCTCCTCATCATCCATTAACTTGACGGACTTCCCTAGATAAAACTCCATCAGCTTATTCCTGAGCTGACCATTACCGTTTTCAGAAGATTGTATTACAACTTTCCAGTTATGAAATTTAGCAGCCAGAACAGCCAGATACCAGACGATAAAACTCTTGCCTACATTATCAAGACCCATCCACCAAACAACATGATGCTTCTTAAACATCCAGTGCTCATTAAGTCTGTTAAGTCCGGTGGGGAGGCCCATCTCCAAAGTCCCTTCAATAACAGCCCGTAAGTACTCATCCATTTCTTCTTCGTCTGCTAGGAAGTAGAATGATCCATCGTCTCTTCGCAGAAACTGTTGGCCTTTCTCGATCTTTTTTGCTTCGGTAAGAGGTCGTTGCTTCCCGTAGTCAATACCGTCTTTGATCGTTTGGATTGCTTGTTGGATGTTCTTAGGGTTCTTCGCGCGTATTTCATCCTCCAGAATCTTAACAGCATCATCTTCATTGACTCTTCCAGCAGCAATGTATCCTCCAACCAGGTTAGCAGCTTTCAACAACGTATCATGCTTCTCTCCATCTACAGCACTGCGCACCATAGCGACTGCTGTTGAGATCACAGACTTACCTCTTCTGTTAGCTTCTTTTTCTTTGTTGTTTCTGCGCTGTTCCTCTGTGAGTTTTTTGTCCCAGGTCAGTGCACTCCAATTAATCCAGATGTCAGGATCATAACTCTCAAAAGTTACCCTTGAGATATTCCGACTTGTCGAATCGAGTTCG
>Ga0105237_10000971_pt1 | contig 38512 bp, 30 predicted proteins | sample KBSC24metaG_FD_81520 | JGI IMG/M metagenome (GOLD analysis project Ga0105237, IMG submission 81520) | Corn rhizosphere microbial communities from Kellogg Biological Station, Michigan, USA - KBS C2-4 metaG | ecosystem: Host-associated > Plants > Roots > Rhizosphere > Soil | place: Michigan, USA...
TCGGCGACCTCTTTGTATTTGATCCCTTCCTCTTTGATCAGCCGGAAGATGATGCGGCATTGTTGGGGTAATTCTTCAATGGAGCGTTCCATTTTGAACAACAATTCTTTTTTCTCCAGGGCTTCCTGGGGGTTGAACGTTTTTACCAGTCTTACTTCGTTGGTATCTTCCACCTGGACCAGGTGGATATGTGAGTATTTTTTCAGGTGGTTCAGGGATTGATTCTTTACCGCCACAAAGAGGTAGGTATCGATATTCCGGATGTCTTCCAGGGATTTCCTACCGACCCAGCATTTTACGAAAACGTCGGAAACGATCTCTTCGGCGACTTCTTTCTGATGGATGTACATCATAGAGAATTTTATCAGGGGAGTGTTCAGTAAGTAAAACAGGGATTCAAATGCTTTGTCGTCATCATGGGTGCTGATGAGTTTCCACAGATGTTGAGTATCGACTTTTTTATCTTTCAAAGCAGGTAGTGAGTGAAGTTAATCTAAAAAAATACTGATGCAAAAAATTATATTTTCAATTATTTTTTGCCGTACTTCAAATTCTTGTAGGCAATTTTGTTTAAATAATTGTCCAGGCAGTATATGATGAAAAATTCTCTTTCGTTGATCGTAAGGATCGCTCTGTTCTTTAGCAGTCTCTTTGTATCGGCGCAGGTAAATGCGCAACAGCCGGCTGGCGGGTCCGCAGCGGGCGGGAATTCCGGGGCGGGGGCGGGTGTTCTGCAGCTGAAGACTGGCGTGGCAGTTGCCCGGAATTCAAAGACTGGCGTTCTCCCACAGCTGAAGACTGACGCGGCAGTTGTCCGGCATACATTTGCGCTCGGTGACAGTACCTTTTTGCTGGATGGCAAACCCCTGCAACTCATCAGTGGGGACATGCATTATACCCGGGTGCCGCGGGAATATTGGCGGGACCGGATGAAAATGGCAAAGGCCATGGGGCTGAATACCATCGGGACCTATGTATTCTGGAATGTGCATGAGGCGGAGAAGGGGAAATATGATTTTACAGGCAATAATGATATTGCCGAGTTCGTACGGACGGCAGGAGAGGAGGGTTTGTGGGTGGTGTTGCGTCCAAGTCCCTATGTCTGCGCCGAGTGGGAGTTCGGGGGGTATCCCTGGTGGCTGTTGAAAGACAGTACGATGAAAGTGCGGAGTAAGGATCCCCGGTTCGTAGAGGCGTACCGGACCTATATTAACAAATTGGCGGTACAACTGGCGCCGCTGCAGGTGACTCGTGGAGGCAATATCCTGATGGTACAGGTGGAGAATGAATATGGTTCGTACAGTGATGATAAAAGTTATCTGGATCTCAATCGCAAAATATTTCGTGAAGCGGGTTTTGACGGCATCCTGTTCACCTGTGACGGGGGCGAACAAATGGGAAAAGGTTATCTGCCGGGGTATCTGCCGGCAGTCAACGGAGAGACAGATCCCGTAAGGATAAAGGCGCTGATCAATCAATATCATGGAGGAAAAGGTCCTTATTATGTTGCGGAATGGTACCCCGGCTGGTTCGATGACTGGGGAAAGCCGCACGCACGTACCCCTGTGGACCGGGATGCTGCAACCCTGGATAAGATACTCGGGGCGGGTATTTCCATCAATATGTATATGTTCCATGGCGGGACCACCCGTGGGTTTATGAATGGGGCTAATATGAATCAGCACTCTCCTTATTCACCGCAGGTGTCCAGTTATGATTACGACTCTCCGCTGGATGAATCTGGTAATCCAACAGAAAAGTACTATGCATTCCGAAAGGTCATCGAGCGGCATTTGCCGTCGGGAAGCGTGTTGCCTTCTGTTCCGGAAAGAAAAGCAGCGGCAGCCCTTCCGCCTATACGGCTGACGGCGACTGCGGGAGTATTCAACCAACTGGGAAAGCCTGTAGAGGCCAGGACCCCCTTGTGTTTTGAGGACCTGGGTCTGGGTTATGGGTTCGTGTTATACCGTACTCAACTAAAAGGTAATGGAAATGGCTGGCTAGCCATCAAACAGCTGCGTGACTATGCTATTGTCTATGCCAATGGAAAAAAACTGGCTACACTGGACAGGCGGCTGGGGCAGGATTCTGTCTGGCTGGATGGGGTGGCGGCTAATGCCGTGCTGGATATCCTGGTGGAGAACAATGGGCGGATCAATTATGGCCCCTTTTTGACGGACAACCGGCAGGGGATCACCCGTGCGGTGGTGCTGAACGGGCAGGAGCTTTATAACTGGAAAATGTATCGGTTGCCTTTTGGCACGGTGGATGGTTTTATTTTCAAGGGGGAGGCAGGGGCTGTGAAAGGGCAGCCGGCCTTATATAAGGGGAGTTTTATGGTCGGGGAGCTACATGATACTTACCTGGATATGCGGGGTTGGGGGAAAGGGTTTGTTTTTCTCAACGGGCATAATCTCGGGAAATACTGGGAGATTGGTCCTCAGCAAACTTTGTATGTGCCGGCGGGCTGGTTGAAGAAGGGTGTTAATGAAGTAGTGGTGTTCGATGCATTGAATGATGGGCATGGGGGGGCGTCGATGGGTGCGGGGCCATCGGGTGTGAGGGGTACAGGGGGGGCGGCCAGTTCGGGTGCATCGGGTATGGCGGGTTCGGCTGTGGTGGGCACAGGGGCTGTGTTGAGGACGCTGAGTGCGCCTGTTTTGAATGAGTTGTCGCAGGCGACCGCTGCGCGTTATCCTATTATACCATTTCCGACCTCTTTGACGCCGGCTGATGGGGAGTTTGAGGTTACGCCTGTTACGGTGATGATGGTGCCGGCAGTGTTTGAGAAAGAAGGGGTGGCGTTGAATAAGTTTTTTGCCAATAGTTTCGGGCGGGGGCTTATGGTTGGACGGCCGGAGGAGCGGCCGCTTGTGGTGGGCACGGCAGGGGATGTAGTGTGGGAAAAGCCTTTTATTGAATTGAGACAGGACACGAGTATTACCGCGGAAGAGGGATATAAAATATTGATCACGGGCGGGCAGGTGTTGTTGTCGGCGCGGACGAGTGCGGGGATGTTTATGGCGGTGCAGACCATCCGGCAGCTGTTGCCGGCGGCGGTGGAGGGTGCGGGGGGCGTGGGTGCACGTGCTGCGGGGGCGCGTGTCGCGGGTGCAGGTGAGGCGGCTCGGGGCTCGGATGCGGGCGGACGGGCGCAGCGGTTGGTTTTACCGGCGGTGACGATACAGGATGCGCCTGCCTACGGATGGCGGGGCATGCATCTGGATGTGTCGAGACATTTTTTTTCTATAGCCTATCTCCGAAAGTTTATCGATGTCATGGCCCTCTATAAGATGAATAAATTTCATCTTCATCTGACGGATGACCAGGGCTGGCGCATAGAAATAAAAAAATATCCGCTGCTGACCGAGAAGGGCGCCTGGCGGACCTTTAATAACCAGGATTCCGCCTGTATGCAGCGCGCGGCGGACAATCCTGATATGGCCATCGATCCGTCGCATATTATTCAAAAGGATGGGGTCACGCTCTATGGCGGTTATTATACACAGGACGAGATGCGGGCGCTGGTGGCTTATGCTGCCGACAGGCATATCGATATCATCCCGGAGATAGACATGCCGGGGCATATGATGGCGGCGATCAACCAATACAATTATCTCAGCTGTGACGGGACCAGCGTTTTTGGCGAGCTGTTCTCTACCCCAATTTGCCCGTGTCTGCCGACCACTTTCCAGTTTGCGCAGGATATCTATTCGGAGATCATGGATATTTTTCCCAGCACCTATCTGCATATCGGAGGTGATGAGGTCGATCGCAGCCTATGGGCAAAGTCAGACGCCTGTAAACAGCTGATGGAGCATGAAGGGGTAAAGAATACGGCCCAGCTGCAAAGTTATTTTATCGGCAAAATGGAACAGTTCTTTAATTCGAAAGGACGTAAATTGATCGGTTGGGATGAGATATTGGAAGGGGGCATCAGCAAAACAGCGATGGTGATGTATTGGCGTACCTGGGTGCCCAAAGCTCCTGTCGAAGCCGCACAAAATGGCAATTCTGTCATCATGACCCCGGGCAATCCCTTATACTTTGACAATCCGCAGGACAAAAATTCGCTCCCGGGCGTATATCATTTCAACCCTGTCCCCCAGGGACTGACCTGGGCGCAGGCTAAAAACATTATTGGTGCGCAGGCCAATATCTGGACGGAGAATATCCCCAGCGAGAACCGGGCAGATTATATGTATATGCCCCGTATGACGGCTTTGGCGGAAGTGTTGTGGACAGCTCGGGGTGATTATGATTCGTATCTCCGCCGGCTGAGGGCAGGGTATAACAGACTGGATGTATTAAAGGTGCGCTACAGGCTGCCTGATCTGACGGGTTTTCTTTCGCGCAATGTCTTTACCGACAAAGACACACTATGGATAAAAAAGCCACTGGAGGATCTGACGATCCGTTACACCACGGATGGCACGGCGCCGGGAATGTATTCAACGGTACTGAGCGCGCCGCTTGTTATTCGCGGGTCACAGCAGGTGCGTGTGGCGGCATTCCGGACGGATGGTTCTCATGGAGATGTCTATGACATAAGCTATCAGAAAGAGACCTTAGCCACTCCGGAGACGGTGGGCCGTGTTGAGGAGGGGCTTGTCTGCAGCCAGTACAAGAGTAGTTTTAAAATGACTACGCAGATGCCGGACGGGCATCCGGATACGGTAATGACGGTGTCATCTGTGGCGGTGCCGACTGTGCTGGAGGCGCCTGCATTTGGGTTGAAATACCGCGGTTACCTGGATATACCGCAGGATGGCATCTACAGCTTTTTCCTCACCTGTGACGATGGAGGCGTACTGAATATTGCGGGTCGGGAAGTAGTAAACAACGACGGGAATCATGCGCCCATAGAAAAGAATGGGCAGGTGGCATTGAAAAAGGGTTTGCAGCGTCTGGCGCTGGATTTCATCGAAGGCGGCGGCGGATATACGTTTCGGTTGAAGTATAGTTATAACGGTGGTGAGCCGCAGGATATTCCTGCGGGATGGTTAAAACATTAAGAGATCAATTTATGATACGGAAAGTTCTGTTCTTGTTGTTTTTGATGAGTGAGGGTGTATTTGCTCAGGAGCCTTCGGGGCATCGTGTGGGCGTTCCGGCTGCGCCGGGGCGAGTTGTTGCGCCGGGTGGTCTTGCTGTTGGGTCGGGGCGTGTTCCGGTTGCGCCGCCAAAGCCTTATGGTGTATTGCCGTCGGCCAGGCAACTGGCCTGGCATGAGATGGAAATGTATTGTCTTATTCATTTTGGCGTCGACACCTATACGGATAAAGAATGGGGGTTTGGGGATGAGGACCCCGCGCTGGTGAATCCGGTGCATTTTGATGCCAGACAGATCGTAGGTGCTGCCAAAGCCGGAGGATTCAAAGGAGTCGTCATCGTGGCCAAGCATCACGATGGACTTTGTCTCTGGCCGACAAAAACTACGCAGCACAATATCACCAAAAGCCCCTGGAAGAATGGTCATGGGGATATGATAAAAGAATACCGGCTGGCCTGTGATCAGCTGGGTATGAAGATGGGGATATATTGCTCGCCCTGGGACCGGAACAATCCCGGGTATGGTACGCCAGCCTATATAAAAATATACCGGCAGCAGATAAATGAATTGTACACCGGCTATGGTCCGTTGTTCATGTCATGGCATGATGGGGCGAATGGCGGTGACGGTTATTATGGCGGGGCGCGGGAAACCCGGAAGATCGACCGGACGACTTATTATGGCTGGGATACGACCTGGGCGATGATCCGCCGTTTGCAACCTGGTGCGAACATTTTTGGAGATGTCGGGCCAGACGTGCGGTGGGTAGGAAATGAAGAGGGGCATGCGGGTGTGACCTGCTGGGCTACCTATACTCCACAGGCCCCGGATGCCGGCAGGAAGCCGGCGAACGGGTACAACAAATACTGGGAGGCTACGGAAGGGACCCGGAATGGGGAGTTCTGGATGCCTGCGGAGTGTGATGTTCCTTTGAGACCGGGGTGGTTCTATCACGCCTCGCAGGATCAGCAGGTGAAATCGCCTTATCAATTGCTGGATCTTTATTATCAAAGCGTAGGCAGGGGGGCAGATCTCGATCTGGGGCTTGCGCCTAACAGGGAGGGGCGGCTTGATGAGCACGATGTGGCATCGTTGACGTCGTTCGGGCAGTTATTGAGACAAATTTTTTCATTAAATCTGGCAAAGGGCGCTTCTTTCACGGCTAGCAATACCCGAGGCAGGAATGGCGCCTTATATGGTGCTTCGCATTTGGTGGATAATGACCGTTATAGCTATTGGGCCACCGATGATTCCGTCACCCGGCCTCAGCTGATCGTCGATATGCATCGTCCGGTGACCTTCAACGTGATCCGGTTGCGTGAGAATATCAAGTTGGGGCAGCGGATAGATTCCTTCATGATAGAGGCGTATACCGATGGCCAGTGGAAGGCTATTGGGGCGGGTACGAGCATTGGCGCTTGTCGTCTCGTCCGGCTACAGCAAAATGTGGTGGCCAGTAAAGTGCGGCTGCGGATCATGGGTTCGGGCGCCTGTATAGCCCTGAGTGATCTGGGTTTGTTCAAAGAGCCTGCGCATCTGGTGGCTCCTGTTATTGTCAGGGATAAGAAGGGGATGGTCAGCCTGGTGACGGAGAGCCCGGTGGCCGGCATTCGCTATACGCTCGATGGGAGTGAGCCGGGGATTGGGTCGCCGGTGTATAGGGAACCTTTTTTGTTAGCGGATGGGGGTGTTGTAAAGGCCCGCAGTTTTGAGGGGGATAATACGGCGAGCGAGGTGAGCACGCGGGAGCTGGGTGTGTCGAAACTGGGCTGGCGGGTGATAGAGGCTGGGGTGGCAGGTGCGGCAGGTGCGGCACGGGATTCGGCTGGGGCGAGGGCCGTGGGTTCGGGTGGAAGGGCTATTGATGAGGATGAACGAACGGTGTGGAGCACACTGCAAAGAGATTCTTCGGTGACGGGGAAATTTCCCCAGGACATTAGTATCGACATGGGCAGGGATCGGACCATCAAGGCCTTTACCTATCTGCCGCGGCAGGATAAAAAGACGGATGGTATTGCTGACCGGTATATTTTTTATACAGGGATTGATGGTGTAACCTGGCAGAAGGTGGCCGAGGGTGAGTTCTCCAATATCAGATCCAATCCTATCCTGCAGGTGGTGCCGCTGGATCAGCCGGTGAAGGCGCGATATTTCAAATTCTCGATAGGGCATGTGGTGGGCGGCAATGGGGTTGCGGTGGCTGAGTTGGGGGTTCGGTAGGTCGTGCACGGCGAGCGGCGGAGCGTGGGGTTGGGGCGGCGGTCAGTCCATGTCCATGTCTTCAATCTCTGCGTGTGCGAGGAAATCGCGCACCAGTCTTTCGATCTGTTCGAATTCGAGCAAAAACCCATCGTGTCCATATAGAGAGGAGATGGACTGGAAGTAGGCTCCCGGGATGAGGGTGGCGAGCAATTGTTGTTCGCGGAGGGGAAAGAGGATGTCCGAATCGATGCCGATGACCATTGTTTTGGCTTGTATCGTTCTCAGGACTTTTTCGAGGGACGCGCGTCCTCTTGACAGGTCGTGCGAGTCCATGCTCTGGCTGAGTTTGTAATAGCTGAATGCGCAGAAACGGCGGGCGAGTTTTTCGCCCTGGTAGCGTTGATAGGAGTCGGCGCCGGATGTGGTGAGTGGCGGTGTGGTGCCGGGGGTGGGCTGGGATTCCGCGGGGGTGAGAGACGAGGTAGGGGTCGATAGCGAGGACCCGGGGACATGGGGCGCGGCACTCCGGGGTTGCATCTTTAGATAGGTATCATAATGCCGGTAGGATAACAGGGCGGTGGCGCGGGCTGCGCGCATGCCTTCCATTCCTGCCCGTTCGTTCTTTTCTTTCCAGGTGCTGTCGGCCTCGATGGCCATTCGTTGAGCCGTATTAAAGGCGATGCCCCAGGGTGAATGCAGGGCGTTGGTGGAGATGGGAAAGATATACTCGAATAAGCCGGGTTCTTCGACGGCCCATTCCAGCAATTGCTGGCCGCCCATGCTGCCGCCGATGCCGATATGGATCCTGTTGATGCCTAAATAGTCTCTTAGCGGCTGGTAGCAGCGTATCATATCCCGGGGGGTAAAGAAGGGGAAATCGTGGTAGTACGGCCTCCCCGTGTATGGATCTTTGTCCAGCGGACCAATGCTGCCGTAACAACTGCCGGGCATATTGACGCATACGATAAAGTATTCTGAGGGGTCGAAGAGTTTGTCTTCACCTATCAGCCCCGGCCACCATTCGGCGGGATCGCTGTTGGCTGTCAGTGCATGGAATACCCAGACCACGTTGTCGCAGGCGTAATTGAGTTTGCCGTGGGTGGAATAGGTCAGGTGATAACCCGCCAACACGGCCCCGGACTCGAGTATGAGGGGAAGGGGGAAGGTAAATGTCTTTGTCATAGCTAACTCGTAGCATGAAGTTTTGGGTGGGCCACTTTTTCAAATGCCTGTTCAAAGTCAGCCTTTATATCTTCTATATGCTCGATGCCAACGCTGACCCGTACCTGATGGGGAAGTACGCCGGAGGCGAGCTGTTCTTTTTCGCTGAGCTGTTCGTGTGTAGTGGATGCCGGATGGATGACGAGTGTCTTGGCGTCTCCTACATTGGCAAGATGGCTGGCCAGTTGGAGAGAATCAATGAATTTGGTAGCGCTGTCTTTTCCGCCTTTTATGCCGAAGTTGAGGATGCCTCCAAAACCCTTGTGGAGGTATTTTTTAGCGAGATAGTGATAGGGGTTGTCCTTTAGTCCCGGGTATTCTACGAAATCGACGCTGGGATGTCCGGACAGCCATTCGGCCAGGGCTAATGCGTTGTCGACATGCCGTTGTACGCGTAAAGAAAGGGTTTCGAGTCCTTGCAAAAGGAGGAAGGCGTTGAAGGGGCTTTGAGATGCGCCAAAATCCCGGAGGCCTTCTACCCTGGCCCGGATGGCAAAGGCAATATTGGGCAGGCCCAGGGGATTGCCTTCTCCGAATACATCCCAGAATTTAAGACCATGATATCCCTCGGAAGGTTCTGTGAACTGGGGGAATTTGCCGCCCGCCCAATTATAATTCCCTGCGTCTACGATGACGCCGCCGATGGTGGTGCCATGGCCACCGATCCACTTGGTGGCGGATTCGACCACTATATTGGCGCCCCATTCGATGGGCCGGAAGAGGTAGCCTGCTGCGCCGAAGGTGTTGTCAACTATCAGGGGCAGGTCGTATTCTTTTGCCAGATCGGCGAATTTTTGGAAATCAGGGATATTCAGGCGGGGGTTGCCGATGGTCTCCAGATAAATGGCCTTGGTGTTCTTGTCGATGTGTTTGACAAAGCTCTCTACATTGTCGCCATCGGCAAAACGAACGTCTATCCCCAGGCGTTTGAAAGCCACCTTGAACTGATTGTAGGTGCCGCCATATAAATAGCTGGTGCTGACGAAATTGTCGCCAGCCTGCAGGATATTATTGAGCGCCAGGAATTGAGATGCCTGTCCCGAGGCGGTGGCCAGGGCTGCTACACCTCCTTCGAGGGCTGCCATCCGTTGTTCGAATACGTCCGTGGTGGGGTTCATGACGCGGGTATAGAGATTGCCGAATTCTCTGAGTCCGAATAGATTGGCTGCATGTTCGCAGCTGTCGAACGCGTAGGAAGTGGTTTGATAAATGGGCACGGCCCTGGACTTGGTGGTGGGATCGACCTGTTGACCGGCATGCAATTGCAGGGTCTCGAAATGATAATTGCTCATAAAGACCTTTTTTTGGAGGATGAAAATAGAATTGTTACCGTCGGCCGGGGGGACGGATTACCAAACGGATGCCTGGTGTGGCTGAATGGCAGGAATGGTTTAACGAATGGGTGATAAAAAGTCTTTTATAGTCTCACCGAGATCGAACACCTTTGTTTGCCTGCCGATGCTGTTTTGTAACAGACTGCTGCCTATGGCGCTGCGGTAGCCCCCGGCACAGTGGACAACAATGGGTTTATCGAGGGGGACCTCTCTGGTCCGTTGTCTTAATTCCGGCAGAGGGATGTTCAACGCGTTGTTGAATAGCGGATGGTTTTTGACCTCTTCGGCACTGCGAATGTCTATGATGGTATAGTCGGACAGATGGTTTCGGAATGATCCGAGGTTTAATTTTTCCGTTGTTTCCCGGACGTTCGCGGGGATAGTTGTTTCCTCGGCGCCGGCGGTGAAAAAGGCGTGATCGATGAAGACCTCATAGCCGATGGTGGCGGCCCGGGGCAGGATGTTTTTAAGCTCAGCCTCGTCGCTGGTGGTTATGTAGAAGTTTTCCCCGGGTGAGATGATGCTACCCAGCCAGGTCTCAAATTTGCCGTCTTTTTGAATATTGATCGATCCGGGCAGGTGTCCTTTTTTAAAATCGTTGGCGGACCGGGTATCGATGATATACAGAAGGGGGTTCAGCGTAATGGGTTTGCCTCTGGTTACTTTGGATAGTGCGGTGTTTAGGTTCTCCGCCCCTTTTTTATTTAATTCGACATCATAGGGGAAATAGCCGGGAACAAAGGGCTGGTCGGCGGTGAGCGCTTTAATGAAGGCTTCCTGACTCATTTCCTGTAAAGACCAATTGCTTCTTTTTTCCTCGCCGATGGTGCTATAGCTGGCATCGCTTAATGATCTGCCGCAAAGGGTGCCGGCGCCATGGGCGGGATAGACGATTACTTCATCGGACAGCGGCATCAATTTGTCCCGCAGGGAATGGTACATCTGGCCGGCCAGTTCTTCGCGTCTGGCGGTGATGTTACCGGCGTTCTCGCGGAGGTCGGGTCTGCCACAGTCACCAATGAATAAAGTATCTCCTGTAAAAACGGCTATATCTTTTTGTCCCTGTTGCAGCAGGATGCTGATGCTGTCAGGCGAGTGGCCGGGTGTGTTCATGGCCTTTAGCTGGATATTCCCGAGGGGGATGATATCTCCTTCGTCAAAAGGATGATGTGGATAGGTGGCGCCTAGCAGCCGGGAACAATAGATAGGGGCGCCCGTGGTGTTAGATAGTTCGAGGTGTCCACTAATGAAATCGGCATGGGGATGTGTCTCTATGACGGCGGCGATGATGGCGTTGTTTTGTAGGGCGAAGTCCAGATAGGGGGTTATGCTCCGGGAGGGGTCAATGAGGATAATTTCGGGTTGCCGGGCGTGCTGCCCTGGGATGCCGTCATTTAAGATAGCATACGAATATTGGGAAAGTCCTTTGTCTTTAAATTGTTGGATCTTCATTGTATTACAATTAATGGGGTAATTTTTCGCGCAAACGACTGTAAACCCAGGTGCCTGCTATTGCGCTGCATAAAGTAATGGCGGCGGCCCCGAAGCCGCTGCCGAGTTGGGCGTATAGCGATCCGGGGCAGGCTCCGGTGATAGCCCAGCCTAATCCAAAGATCAACCCTCCATATACATTTCCCCAATGAAATTTTTTTTCGGGGATGGTGACGGGTTCCTGCGTGATCGTTTTTAATTGCAGTCGTTTGATCAGGAAGATGGAGATCATACCTGTGATGACGGCACTACCGATGATGCCATACATGTGAAAGCTTTGTCCGCGAAACATTTCCTGGATGCGGAACCATGAGATGACCTCTGATTTGACCAGGATGATCCCAAAGAGTACCCCCGCAACCAGGTATTTACTATTTTGCAATGTTTGGTTGGACCCTCGCGGTGTGTTGCTATCTGTCATGCCTGAATTCATGTTATAATCGGATTAAATAGGGAAGAAGAAACCATGTCATGATAAAACCACCGGCCATAAAACAGCAGGTGGCTACCAGGGATGGCCATTGTAAAGAGGATAAGCCCATAATGGCGTGGCCGGATGTACAGCCCCCGGCGTAACGTGTTCCAAAGCCGACTAAAAAACCGCCCATGACCATGAAGAGGAGCCCTCTTACCGTAAAGAGTTGGCTAAGGCTGAAAATGCCGGCAGGCAATAGTCCGCTAAAATCTTTTATCCCTTGTTGCCGGAGCATGGCTGTGGTCCAGGGATTGAGCTGTAGGGGTGTGGGTATGGAAAGAAAATGACCGGCGATAAATCCGCCGAGGATGATCCCGGCTACGAAAAACAAATTCCAGCTATCTTTTCGCCAGTCGTATTGCAAGAAGGGGATTTTTGCGGGGATACAGGCGGCGCATACCTGACGCAGAGTAGACGAAATGCCAAAGCTCTTGTTCCCCATTAAGAGCAAAGCCGGTACGATAAGACCGATCAGCGGGCCGGCGATATACCAGGGCCACGGTTGTTTGATAATTTCCATTTTATTTATATAGGGTATTTATTAATACAGCTATTCCCATACTGAGTACAAACCAACCAAATAAAGGTTTTAGCCGGATGTCGTTGACATATTTGTTGAGATAACTGCCGGCCAGGACGCCCGTGACGGCAAAGGCGGAAAAAGTGGATAGAAAAGAATAATCGATAGCAATGGGCCGACTGATGTCGCCGAGTACACCCAACAGGGAACTGAGGGTCATGATCAGTAAGGATGTTCCGACGGCTGTCTTCATGGGTAGGCGCGCAAAGAGCACCAGGGACGGGATGATCAGAAATCCGCCGCCGACACCTACAAAACCGGTGATGGCGCCGATGAGCAGGCTTAGCCCGATGAGTCTGGGGAGACTGGCGGGCGGCGGGCCGTTTGGGGGCTGAGGGTTGTGTGCGGCTGTGGGCATTTGGGAGCTTTTGGCCGGTGGAGCTGTCTTTCGGATCATCAGGATGGAGGCTGTCAGCATCAGGCAGGCGAACACCAGCATCAGGAGTACCGGCCGTGTCAGTTCAAAGCGGCCGATGGTTGTTATATGCTCCGGCAGGGCGGGCATTATCCATTTTCTCATGATAAAGATGACAATTAGGGAAGGTATGCCCAATATCAGGGAGAGGCTGACATTAACGTTTCCTTTGCGGAAATGGCTTATGGAGCCTGCCAGACTGGTAAAGCCGACCACAAATAAGGAATAGGTGGACGCGAGGACCGGGTCGATATGGAAAAACCAGACGAGGATGGGAATGGTAAGGATAGAACCGCCTCCGCCAATCAAACCTAAGGATAAACCGATGCCTATAGATGCTATGTAACCTGCCAGTACCACTATAATGAATTATGCAGCGAAAATAGGGATCGGCCCGTCGGGATTTGGTGACCTATGTTACAGAGGGATTTTTAGGGTGATCTTGTTGCGGGAAAGGGTGATGATCTGCTGTCTTTCCATCTGTTTGAGCAATCGGGAAATAACTTCCCGGGTGGTACTCAACTCTTCGGCCAGCTGTTGGTGGGTGATGGCTATTTCTTTGGATTGGTAGATGGCGGCTTTTTTTTTCAGTAATTGCAGGGTCCTGTCATCCAACTTTTGAAATGTGACGGCGTCGATAACAGAAAGTAATTCTTCAAACCGTTGGTGGTAGGTTTTGAATATGAAGTCGGTCCATTCCGGGTATATTTTGATCCATTCGCTGGCTTTGGCAATGGGGATCATTAATACTTCGGTTTCTTCTTCTGCTGAAGCTATGATCTTGCTGGTATCTTCATGTATGCCTGCCAGAAAGGACATGATACAACTCTCGCCAGGCCGGATATAATACAGGAGTATTTCTTTACCGTCTTCGTCCTGCCGCATTACCCTGAGGCTGCCGGAAAGGACGATCGGGATGGATCGGATATAACTGTTGAGCTGGACGCACACGGATTCTGCCGGGAAGGTTTTGCGCTGGCTGTTCTGCCGGACTTCGTTTTCTAATATTGGGCCAAAGGGCATGATTGCAGATAATTGTATAGAACCGGGAATGGTAATTTTCATAAAGTTACTGGTTTCTTCCATGTTAATACTGACCGCCTGCGCCGCCGCCGCCGCTGGTACCGCCGCCGAATTTGAGACCTGTTGTCGTGGATGCGGGCGCTACTGTCTCTGCCAATGACAGTGATCCGATGGCAAGGCTTTCTTTGGAGGCTTTGTTCGTCCCGGCCCCGGCGGAGGTAAAGCCATGACGGGGTGTTTTAAGCACGCGGAAAAGGATATAAGCAAGACCGATCAGCAGAAGGCCGGCTATTGTCATCGCCCATTCCACGGCTATAAAATGATAATAGTATCTTATGGTAATGATGGCGATGGCAGACAGCGCCATGCCGAGCCATATAAAAATGGGATCTTTTTTTCGAATACCGTAATAAAGATATGCAGGGGGTATAAGGATGGTTAATGTCCAGGAGAGCCAGCTCCAGGGCAGGGCCGGGTGGATCCATTGTATCCGGCTTGCTTCATTTAGTTGTTCCACGATGTAGTGATTTCCGGCGAGGTAAAAGCTGAGAAGGCTGGCTATCCGGATGATTGTCAGACAGGAGCGGTAGTGTCTGCAATTTTCTTTGGAATTCAGCGACGTAGCGAGCAGCCAGCTGACAGCGGAAACAGCCATCCCGATAAAGGGCACCAGGGGGCTGGCCGATGGGAATAATTCAATGATCCGGTAGTAGAGAAAACTTAACCAGGCGCCGTAGGCTATCAGGGCCATGATCCTATCGGCAAACCGGAGACAGAAACAGCTGGCTAAAAAGAAAATGATAAAGCTGTTTGTTGAGGAAGAGATCTGGTAGCTGGCAAAATTGATGCCCGTGGGGATGAGAATAAGCGTGAGCCAGAGGAGGGCGTCGTCTACGCCTGAGCAAAAATGGTTTTTGCTGTTTACCACAAGTTCGAGCGCCACATAGCTAAGCACTCCGGAGAAGATGAAGACGAAGGTGGTTACATCCCGTCCGGCGCTGGTGATCAGCAGCAGCAGACCTACGGAAAAGCAGGCGATGATGATGGTGAGTAAAAAGAGGCCGATACGTATGAATACATTGGGGGTATAAAAGCCTACCGGGAAAGCTGTTTGAATTTTTGCATATTCATCCCCGGTGATGTAGTTGTTGTCAAGGGCGGTTGCTGTCTGCTCTTGAATATATCTGTTGCCGAGATATTGTTTGTTATACGCTATCATGGGCTTTCATTTTCTTGTTTAAGATGATCAAAAGACGTACAATGCCGATGGCGGAGCCGATGAAATATAGGCAGGCCAGATAAAATGGGCCAAGTTCCGAGTGGTTCATGCCCCAAAGTATCCGGATGGCAACATAGCTGAGAGCGATATAGGTATACAGGGTGATGATCAATAAAAAATAGAAAGACTTTCTTTTGACGGCCTGCAGGGAAATGACAAGACCTATTCCCAGCAGCCATAAGAACCAGAGGATGTAGGCGCCTTCGAATTTAAATAGCCCGGCCAGGCCAGAAATAAATAAAAGATGTACGCCAAAATTGGAGTAAGTGAATTCAAAATGTCCTTTGATATTTTTTGCCTTACTCAGTTGCCCCATTGCTATCAACAGTAACCCCAGGACTACACCCGTATAAATGAGCGAGGGGTCGGAGAAGTCGTTTTCTTTCAGCAGGCGTTGGGGAACGATGGAAAGACCTGCCCAGGCCGCCAGATTGACGATCGCCAGGCTCAGGACGCCAAGATGGTCGAATCGATAGGCGGCGGCAAACAGGATCACCATAGGAATAAAGGTTGCCAGACCGTAGGAATCGCCGAATACAGAATATTGCCCTTGCAGATAGCCAATAAAAGTAAGGAGGGTAAGACATCCCAACAGAAGGATATAGTCAAAAAAGACGCTGGGGGTCGGAACTTCCCGAAGGGAGAAGGGGGCTGTTTTACGGATGCAATAGAAAAGACAGGTGCCGGATACCAGCGCGATAAAGGTGAGGATCGCCTGGTGGCCGATGGTGTCGATATTCTTGTATACCAGGATGCCGAGGCCGGTGCTCAGCAGGGTGATGCCCAGGTACAGAATGGTTATTAACTGCCAGTGCAGGGAAAAAAGACGGTTATCTTCGGCTGCCTTTATTTTCTGAAGGGAGCCGCTGGAGATGAGGTCCTGGGACGCGAGTTTTTCAAATAAGCGTAAGTCCATAGGGGAAGTTAATAAAAACAGGGGGATCGGGCTGGATTTTTTCGAGAGGGACTTATCGTTGGATGGCTGTTTGGGCTTTGCGATGGATGCGGTCGGACCTATCGCTGGATGGCCGCCGGGGCTATTGCTGGATGGCGGTGACCCATTTTGTTTTTGATGCTGCGGGTATGCGTTTGCCGGGTCTGGCGGGTTCGTCGGTATATCCCATGAATAACAGGCCTATCATTGTGTCTTCTTCGCCTAAACCCAGGTATTCTTTCATGGCCGGTTGCATTGTCATGCCGCCGGTGCTCCAGAGGACGGCTATGTCAAGGGCTTCGGCGCCGAGCAATATATTCTGGACGGCAGCGGCTGTGGCGCATATTTCTTCCAGCACCGTTATATTGGGGTTGCTGCCTCTTTGCATGTATACGGCGATAAGGTGCGAGGCTTTGTCGCCATTGTGTTGTTGTTTGTCATACTTGGCGGGGGTGAATTTTTCGGGCGGGGTATGTTGTTTATATAGTTCGGCATGCTGGTGGCAGAACTGTTGTACGGCCTTGCCGCCGTACACGATAAAACGCCAGGGCTCGGTGGAGCCGTGGGTGGGCGCCCAGTTGGCTAATTCGAGCAACTGTATTATTTGCCGGTCGTCGATCTTTTTTCCGTTGAGGAGGGTGGGTTTTGTGCTGCGTCTGTTGGTGATGGTCTGTGCCAGGGTGTTGAATGTATCCATGGGGCAAAAGTACGGAGAACCGGCGGTTCCCGAGCGGCGGCGGCGGGGGAGCGGGACGGCGGGTATTGTGGGGCCCGGGCGCATCGCGGGATGGCGGGTGACGGGGTGTCCAGAGGGGGGCGGCGTGTTGAGGTGAGGGGTGACGGGGTGCGTGACCAAACCCGTACCTTTGCCCTTCAAAACATAAGAATATGCAGGCTCAAGGCCCCTCGAAAGATCCGCTGCACGGATTGACCCTGGAAAGGATCGTAACACATTTGGTAGAGAGCTATGGCTGGGAGGAATTGGGGACGCAGATACGGATCAAGTGTTTTACCATAAATCCTTCTGTGCAATCCAGCTTAAAATTCCTGCGGAAAACGCCTTGGGCCAGGACGAAGGTGGAGGATTTTTATAAGTATTCGCTCCGGAAGAACAAATTGAAGTAGGCGTGTTATTTCTTTTTGGCGCCTCTTGTCTTTGGCTTGCCATATTTCTTTTTCATCCTGTCGGCATGGCGAACGATGACGTTGACCTTTTTATTCTTTTCCTTTTTTTCATGGAAGGCGCCACCCGCGGACCCCGGCTTGGGGATGTTGAGCGGAATAACTTTTGCATATATTTTCGGCCTCTCGTCTTCAGTGAGGATGTCGGAGATCTCGAGTTGTTCCGGCAGGGGGGTGATGGGGATGGCATAGTTCATCAGCTGTTCTATTCCTGCCTGGTATTGTTTTTCTTTTTCCGTAATAAAACTGATCGCTATCCCTTTCCGATCGGCTCTTCCGGTCCTGCCTATCCTGTGAATATAGTTCTCCGGGACTTCTGGCGTATCGAAGTTGATGACATGTGAGACTTCTGCAACGTCGAGTCCGCGGGCTATGATGTCAGTAGCGATCAGGAAATGGATATCTCCATTCTTGAATTTATTAACCGTATTGAATCGGTAGTTTTGATCTTTGTTGGAATGGATCACGCCTGTTATGCCGGGGAATTTTTCGTTCAATTGTTCGAACAGCTGATCAGCCAGTTGTTTGGTGGCTACGAAGATGAGGACTTTGACCATTGCAGGATCCTGGTGGAGCAAAAGTTCCAGTAAATTGACCTTGGTGTAAAAGTTGGGAACCTCGTAGGCCTGCTGATCGATGTTTTCGACGGGTGTACCGGTGGGCGCTGCCTCGATACGTTCGGGGTTGTTAAAATAGCTATCCATCAGTGTTTCCACTTCTTCCGTGATAGTTGCGGAGAACAGCAGGTTCTGTCTTTTGGCGGGCAACAGGTCGAGGATATTCCGCAGCTGTGTGCGGAAACCAAGATTGAACATTTCGTCTACTTCGTCGATGACGAGCTTTTTGATGGTGTTCAATCGTAAAGAGCCGCTGAGGGCCAGGTCATACAACCTGCCCGGCGTAGCGACCAGGATATCCAGTCCATTTTCGACTTCGGTGCGTTGCGTATTCATATTGGTGCCGCCGTAGACCCCTACGGTCTGAAGGGTCATATAGGAGGTAAGCTCTTTTATCGATTGCACTACCTGTACTACCAGCTCGCGGGTGGGGACGATGATGAGGAATTGGGGAGTCCGGGTTTTCGAAAAAGTCAGCTGCCGGAGACAGGGTAAGAGATAAGCGAATGTTTTGCCGGTGCCTGTCTGGGCTATTCCGCAAACGTCCCGACCCGACATGATGACGGAGAAGGTTTTCTGCTGGATGGAGGTAGGGTGCTGGAAGCCAAGATCGTTCAGGGCGTTGAGCAGAGGTTTATTCAGATTGAGTTCGGTAAAAGTCATTGCGGCTGTATTGAGGGGCAAAGGTAGGGTAAATCCGAGGCTTTCAATTTGGTAAGGGCGATTCCAATAAGGGATTAGAGACCAGGTAAGACAGGAAGCCTTCGTAAAGTGCATCGATAAAATCCCGGCCTCCGACAACCCGGGGAAGGCTCCTGGTGAAATTGCCCTGATCGTCGCGTACAAAACTGTGCCAGGCGCCGAAAAATTGTTGGAGTGTTGTGTCATCTACCATGATCTTAAAGAGCGTGTTTGAGCTTTGATCTATGACTTCACAAGTGGCTGTATAAGTGGAGTCACGGAAACTGAAGGGGAAGCTGAACATGTCCATGGACAGATGTTTGACAACCCAAAGTTAGGCTATTAAAGCCGAAATCTGTCGGGGGAAGCAAAAAGCCCGTAAAACAGATGTTTTACGGGCTGTAAGTTGTAAGAGCAGCCGTTAATTTATTTTGGTGACAGACCACACAATGCCGGAACTGAGGGCCCCGCCTAAATTGAGCGGTACGGTCAGGCCGTTAGCATTGTATCCCAGGGTAATGACATCACCTGCCGTAAGTTTTATAGTCCCGGCCAGGGTCACTGCGCTGCTACCCAGGATCGTTCTCAGGGAGAGTACAAGCGCCACGTTGACATCCAATACGGGAAGATATCCCTGCAGGAGGCTGGCCGCTGACGGACTTGTCCTTGCGACTTCGAAAAATGGGCTGACCCCTGCTCCCAGGCTGACAGAGATGGCAGCGGTCGACTTGTAATTAATGGTAGCAGTGATGGCATAAGTGCCTGTGGAAGGTACCGTAAATTGCCCGGTTGTAGCATTGAAACCCGCTGAACTATAAAAAGGAGCAGCCGTACTATAGTTGGTAAACGTAGTACTTGCACTTATTGATGAAAGCGAAGTGCTGGCGCTAAACCCTGTCAACGTTGTTGTGCCTATCATATTCCAGGCACTGCCATCGTAATAATAAAATCCAGCAGGGGCATCTGTCTGATACACCAGTAACCCGGTGGCCGGGCTGACTATGGCGCCACGGGTGCTTGCATCCATTCTTGGAATAAGCAATCCTTTACCGCTGGAAGTAATATCCAATTGGGAGGAAGCATCCGGGGTAAGGGTGCCGATGCCCACCTGGGCAATAAGGGAGGATGATAACAAGGAAAAGAAAAGTGCTGAGAAGAAGCTTTTAGAGGAAGCGGCTGCAATTGTGATTTTCATGATGATTTTTTCTTTTAAGCAAAGGTTTATGGTAAAAAGACTTTTTGTGCATTCTGCTCTGTCGCTACTTTAAAGCGAAGTATATACATGCCCGGGGAGACGGTGCCTATGTTATAGGATGTCCGGGGGATGTTCATTTTCTTTAGCAGTCTGCCATTTAGATCATAAAGCTGTATGTCATCGGGTGTCGCATTGAGGAAGTTGATGACCCTGTCACTGCCGCTGGACATTATCTGTAAAGTAAAGGCTGCTGAAGGCTTGCGGACGATGGATACATTCGTGTAGTCAATTTTACCAGAAACCTCAAGGATGGCTATACGATAATAGCGGATGGAGAAATTAAGATCGGCATCTTTAAAATTATATACGCTTTCGCCCTGAACGGCCGGGATATAAGCCGTGTTCTTCCAGTTGGTGCCATCTGTACTGGACTGGATATTAAAACCAAGCAGTGGTGTAGTGGACTCGGCTGTCCAGCCGACGAGTATGAACTGGTTGTTTAACCGAGCGAAAAAATCGGAATGCGTAAGGGGCAGTATGACGCCTGAGGTAGTAGCAGTAATGTCAGTAATGGGTTGGGAAGATAAGGTATTGTTCACGTAGTTGGTAGAGGTATTGACCGTGCTGCCTACAGTAGTTGTCCAGGGACCACCCGGTGTCTGATCGTATGCTATTTGTAACAAACTTTCAGTGTTGCTGCCTAACTCTGCGTCCTGGTATATAAGACCCAGCGTTCCGGACCAGGTGATCTGAGCCCCGAGATTATATACGCGCGCCAGACTGCTGGCGCCCGGGGGGGTAGAACCGATAGGGGTAGCTACTTTCACGATGGAATTGTTACTGATGGTAAGGTCTGCGGAAGGGATGAGAATGAGACTGTCGGCGCTGAAGGTAGTTCCGTTGGCTATGAACAATGTGCCGGAAGAGCCTATGCTCACCTGGCTGATGGCGGGAAATGCGGGGATGAGACAGAGTGATCCCCATATTACTTTTCTTAAAGTAATAGACGCGAATTGGCTAGGCATAGAGGTAGCGTTTGGTTTTGATTTGAGAAATGAGAAAAAATTGGGAAAAGGAAAATCTGCGAGAGGGGGTGTCTTGGGCGGGGCAAATATATGACCATTAATACATATATAATAAGATTTTTATGTTTTTTTTGAGAATTTTATCCGGGAGGCTACGTGGATGGCGGAAGGGGGTTATGGCGCTATGCTATGCGGCGGCTTAGGGAAGTGCATGGTGCTTATCGCGTATCACCGTACAGGCTGAGCGAAATGTAAATCCGGGGGCATTGCCTGAATATTTCCGGAAAGGAAGATCTTCCGGGGTTATTTTGAAAACTCTCCAAAGTGCCAGAGGATTCCAGATGGGTCGTGGAGAAAACATTCTCTTCCCCAGTAGTCTTTCCGTATGGGGGTTAGTTTTACTCCTTTATATTTAGCTGGCAGGTCTAAGGCTGAAAGCTCGTCCCAATAACGATCCACGTCATTTACTTCTAAAAAGACCATGGTATTGTCTATCCAATCCCGGACATAGGCATCTTGTAAATAGAATCCTAATTCGCCTGTTTTGAATAAAGACATATTATTCGACAAGATCTTTTCTTGAAAACCCAGGTCCCGGTAGAAGTTTCTTGACAGGGTGAAGTCCTGGGCACCTATGAATGGTCGGATGGATATGGCTGTATGTTCCATTGTATTTGATTTTTAAATTGCCTTTATGGTGCAAGATGTTGTGGTGACAGTGATAAAATTACTGATGCCGGAAGTTCGGAGACTTGATTTGAATCAAGAACGGCGGGGGAAATTTGGCCATAATCGTATTTTTGGGTACAAATTGATCTGAGAAATATGAATGGCCAATATAGAAAGGATATTTACCCTGGGCAGGAAGTTTCTATTATTCTTAAAAAGGACCAGCGGAATGGCAGGCTCACCTACGGCATAGTCAAAGACATTTTGACGTCGGCGGCGTATCATTCGAGAGGAATAAAGGTTCGACTGGAGGACGGGCAGGTTGGCAGGGTGGCGGAAACGGATGTGGTTGATCCGGAGGCGTGAGCCTGCAGGTGATCCGGAGGCGTGAGTCTGCGGTTGAGTCGGAGGCGTGAGTCTCGCTATTTTGGACCCACCGTTTCTTTATTCCGTCCGCAGGCTTTTCACCGGGTTGGCCAGCGCGGCCTGTATGCATTTAAAGCTAACGGTTATTATGGCAATAAACAGCGTTATTGCTCCTGCGGCGCCAAACACCCACCAGCTCATATCGGTACGATAAGCATAGCCCTGTAAAAAGCCGGTTAGCCCGTACCAGGCTATGGGGAAGGCGATGGCTGCGGCGATCACTACCAGCATCAGAAAATCTTTCGACAACAGCGTGACAATTTGCGGGACTCCTGCACCCAATACCTTGCGCACGCCAATTTCCTTAACCTTGCTTTCGGCGGTAAAGGTTACCAGCCCGAACAGGCCGAGACAGGATATTAAGATGGCTAATACGGCAAAACAATTAAACAGCTGCCCGACGTGCAGATCGCTTTTGTACAGGTCGTTGAACTCACTGTCTAAAAAAGTATAGAGAAAGTCATGATCGGGATTATATTTTTTCCATAAACGTTCGACGGCAGCCAATGCTTTGGAGACGTCCCTGCCGGTGGTTTTTACATACATTTTCCCGCGCCAGTCGGTACTGTAATGAATGACCAGCGGGTGTATTGGGGTGCGCATATTTTGAAAATGGAAATCCCTGGCTACGCCGGCGATGACTCCTTTGACACCGTGCATTGTAAAACGCTTGCCAACTGCGGGTTCTGCTATGCCGGCCTCTCTTATGGCGGTCTGGTTTAAAATGAAATTGGTGCTGTCCGCCGGCGTGCCGGTAAAGCCTTTTCCTTCCACGAGTGTTATGCCCATCACCTCGGGAAAATTCTTTTCAACCGGCATCTGGCCAATGGTAAATGTTTGCTGGTCCTGTCTTTTACCATCCCAGCTGACATCCACGGTGCCTGTGCTGTTGCTAATGATGTCGATGCCTGATTCCGTGACACCAAGGATGCCCGGCTGTTTCAGCAGTTGGGCCTTTGCCGCCTCATAATGTTTGTCGATATCGCGCATCCAGAAGCTGAAGACATTCTCCTTGTCGTAACCCAAATTTTTCTCGCGGATGTATTTGAGCTGTTTGCCGATGATGATGGTGCTTGTTATCAGCATGATGGAAAAGCTGAACTGTACCACAACCAATATCTTCCGGAAATTACTTTTGCTGCCAATACCGCTAAGTTTGCCCTTCATGGCTTCCAGCGGTTTGAAGGATGACAGGGTGATAGCCGGGTAGATGCCTGCCAGCAGCATTGTAGCCAGCAGGGTAAGGCCATATACAGCCAATACATCCGGGGCCCAGGGCCTGAATACGATATTTTTTTCGGCAATGCTGTTGAATAAAGGCATGACCAGGAAGATCAGCCCGGTGGCCAGCACCAGCGAGATGAAGAATATGACCAATGACTCGCTTAGGAACTGCAGGAAGAGGCTTGTCCTGGCCGCACCGATAATTTTGCGGAGACTTATTTCCTTGCTACGCTTAATCGCCCTTGCGGTAACGAGGTTAACATAGTTGATACAGGCAATAAGCAGCACGATTATGGCCACCAGGAAAAACACCCGTACGATCATCATGCCCTGCTCCTTGCCGTCTGAAGTATAGAGGTGCATTTTAGTAAGCGGGCTTAGCAGGTATGTAAGGTGTTTGGTAAAGTCATCATGCTCGTTGCTGCGGTGTATCGCGCCCATTTTTTGCCCTGTGGTAAGTGGATTGGCGCCAGGCCTTAGTAACACATAGGTGTCATAATTGTACTGGCCCCAGCTGCTGTTAAGGCTTTTCCAGTAATGCGTGGTATCGAACTCCTTTTCCAGCTGCTCAAAGTTAAAAGCGATGTTGAATTTTATGGATGAATTGTCGGGAATGTCCTTCATCACTCCGCTGACATTATATATTTTTTTGTCGTCGCCCTTTAATGTCTTGCCGATTGGGTCATTGTCGCCAAAAATCTGTTTCGCTGTTGTCTCGGACAATATGATGGAATGGGCGTCAGTGAAGGGGTGCTGGGGGGCGCCTTTAATAAGCGGGTAGGTGAACATGCTGAAGAAAGAAGGATCAACCAACTTGTTATGCCATTCGGTGATTTTTTTTCCACCAAATTCAAAATAGGATACGCTCCAATTATCGTATACCCGGCAGGCATTTTCTACTTCCGGAAGTTCTTTTTTGGCGTATACGGCAATGGGCGCGGGTGTATTGTCCCAAATGGTGGGGTTGCCTTCATTGTCGAACTTTGGCGACACGTGGTAAAGGTGGGCTGCGTTGGCGTTAAACCGGTCATAACCCAACTCGTCGTTTACCCAAAGCAGCAGCAGGATGCTCACTGCAAGGCTTACCGACAGACCGGTAATGTTGATAAATGAATAGGTCTTGCTTTTGCGCAGGTGACGCAGGGCTATTTTGAAATAGTTCTTTAGCATAGAGATGTGTTAAGGTGTACTTGTTATGCGGGCCTGCCGGGGGCATGCCGGGCGGTCTGCCGCCCCGCTATAGTAGCGTACTGCGTAAATGAAAAAAGGTTACACGATATGCGAACACAGGTTGTAGCAAAACCGGACACATCAATAGGAGGGGGCAATATAAAATATTAATGATTAAGCAATTGCAAAATTGGCGTTATTTTGGCCGCGTCTCCGGAAAATTTCCTCATGAAAAGATCAATCCCATTTTTTTTCCTTCTGCTAGTTACGCATTCGTCTTTTGCCCAGAAGGTCATCGAAGAGTATACAAGCCAGCAGGGTACGCTTAGGTATGGGCCTGGAGAAAAAGATCTGCTGCCATACGGCGACAAAGGGTTTACCCTGGTCTTGCCAGATAATGGGCATCCCCTGGCGGGTACGGTCATCGACCTGGAGGATACGAGATTATCTGCGGGTGATACCGTGGAATACCAGGAATTCAGGGATGAATCGCTGAAAAAGGGGTTTGCCTTTCTTACCATTTCCACGGGCATACCCGTTGATTGGTATTTCTCCGAAAACTCATTGAAATATGTGGATGTTGTGATGAAAGATACATTTACAAAATATCATCTGCCGAATAAGAATGTGTTTTTTCTTGGGCTTATGACATCGGGGCACCGGGCGTTGAAGTATGTCGAATATTGTAAAAAAGGCAGGTCTGTATTCAATCCATCCATCAGAGGGGTGATCTTGAGCGAATGTGCTATCGACTGGGTGCGGATGTGGTATGAAGCGCAAAAACAGGTGCGGGATCATGAGACAGCATCTTCTGCTTTTGAAGGCAAGCTGGTACATTATCTTTTTGACCAGCACTTTAAGGCATCTCCCGTGACAGCCATCGATAAATACATCGAATTTTCCCCCTATTCCTATTTCGACCTGGAGATGAAGAAGCCGGTTCTATATAAGGACCTTTCGATCCGTGCATATACCTACGCCGACATCCGTTATTGGTTTGCCGGGCAGGGTAAGGGCATTTATGACTGTAACTATCCCGATATGTCGGGGTTCATCAATGAGCAAAAGCTGGTCGGGAATAAGAAAGCCGAGCTCATCGTATTTCATAGCAATATGGATGACGCGCTGCAACAGCGTATGAGAAGACAATCGTCCACCTGGGATCTTGTCGATAAAAAAGAGCTGGCGGAATGGATGGCGGGGCAGGGGGAATAAGTGGATAGGCAGTGAAGCCCAGATGCCGAAAATTGTATAACTTCACTTATGAAAACAGTATTCAGAGAAAATTCTATCGCAAAGTATTCATTGCTGCAGAGCAGTCCGAAAGGGAATCATTTAATTGAAATGACCATTTGCAACGGTGAAGAGTTTCAAAAGCGAAAAGTTGATTTTCTGATCCCGCATCGCAAGGATTATTATATGTTTGTCTTGGTGCGCAAGGGCAGCAGCGTGCATTGGATAGATACCTCCCGGTACACCTTAAAAGAAAATACCTTTTACATTTCGTCGCCCTGGCAAGTACAGGTAAAAGAACGAACAAACCCATTGGAGGGGATTATTCTCACCTTCAGTGAGGAATTTTTGAACATGGATGAAAGTAACACCCTGCAAGGACTGCCGGTGATAAAAAATTCTTTCAACGCGCATGAATTTTTATTGCAACCGTCGGACTTTTTATTTATTGAAGACATTCTCCAAAAAATGTGGGCGGAGTACCAGGCAAAAAATGAATGGCGTCATGTCATGCTGCTTTCGTATTTACGCATATTGAGTATTTACGTTAGCCGTCTGTATACTGAACAGTTCTCGATAAACTCCGGAACAAAGGAGCGAATGTTGTTGCAACGGTTCAGGCATTTGATCAATGAGCACTATTCAGACTTGCATCAGGTGTCCGATTATGCAGAACAGCTTAGCATAACTGCAGGCTATTTAAACGAAATGGTAAAAAGACAAAGCGGCAAAAGAGCCATTGAACATATTCACGAGCGTATTGTCCTGGAAGCCAAACGAAAATTATTGCATACCGAATTTTCCGCAAAAGAAATCGCTTACGAATTGGGTTTTGAAGATGCTGCTTACTTTAATCGTTTCTTCAAGAGACTGACTGAGCAAACGCCTGCTGCATTCCGGCTCGCTACCCGGGAAATGTACAATTGATGTCGGGATAAGTGCAAGGCGTTGTCTACAGGCGTCTATAATTTTGTTTAAAACAAAAAGCTATGGATGCAATGTTAGAACAAAATAAAGAGATTGTAAGTAGGTTCAATTACGAATTTATTCAGGGCAGGAACCTACAGGTATTTGAAGAAACAGTACATGCTGAATTCATTAATCATACCGCTCCGCCCAATAGCGCCAATGCCAGCAAGGAAGGTCTTTTACAATTTATGGAAATAATGAGGAAGGCTTTTCCGGATCTGGAAGTAGAAATACATATGCAGATTGCGGAGGGAGACCTTGTGACAACCTATAAAACGTTTCGAGCCACACATAAGGGAACATTCATGGGTATCGAGCCTACCAATAAAAGGGTGACATTTGACGTGATGGATATTATTCGTATAAAAGATGGGCAAACCATCGAACATTGGGGCATTCGTGACAGCAGCTCTTTACTTCAACAGTTGACAGCGCGGTAACAACCTGGGATGTTATGCAGGATGTCCCTGCAACCGCCGCAAATGCATTTCGGGTGAAGGTTCTTTTACATGTAAGAATAAGTTATCTTAGCTGGGCCGGGATTACACATAAGTGGCTACTGCGGCTTAAAAGATCTTCTCTATGGTAATGATACTTGCACAAATCTTCACCGGTCTGGTAGCGTTGGAGCACCTCTACATCCTATGGATGGAGAGGTTTGCATGGGAAACCGCAGGTAAAAGAACATTCAAATCCCTTCCTGCCGGGCTGTTTCGTCCAACCAAAGGGCTGGCCGCCAACCAGGGCCTGTATAATGGTTTTCTTGCTGCAGGCCTCATCTGGTCTTTTACAATAAAAGATCCACAGTGGGCATTTAACGTACGGATTTTTTTCCTGGTATGCGTTGCAGTTGCCGGCATTTTCGGTGCTCTCACAGCCAGCAAAAAAATATTTTTCTTTCAGGCCCTGCCCGCATCGATTGCCATTCTATTTGTTGTATTAACCCGGTAACATTGTATGGAAATCATTAAATTGTCGGATATCATTGGCCGCGGCTGATGAACAGAACTGTTTGATACGTAAACCTTCTCAGTTAGACAATTGTCCAGTTGTCCTGACAGATTGTTAAGAAAATGCTAAAGCCCGCTTTGGAAGCGGGCTTTAGGACGCGGGCGGGGTCCGGATAAACTAAACCCCATTCATAGGTTCGGCGCTTTGCTATCTGCTGTAAGTCCAATCTTAGCCAGAATGGGACAATTATTATTCCTACCAGATCTTTATTCTTTGGTCTTCGGATTTGTAATTTTTGTCACCGGTGTGCAAGTTAAATGCGCTGTAAAACGGAGCAAAGTTCATGAGCGGGCCATTTACACGCCACATGGCCGGTGAATGGGGGTTGGTGTTTACATACGTGCGCAGGAACGCATCTCTTGTCTTCACCCGCCAAATCCTGGCAATGGATAGAAAAAAGCGTTGGTCCGGCGTGAAACCATCGATTTTGGCCGAATCCTTTCCCTGCGGGGTCATCTTAAACGCATCGTAGGCGATAGCGATGCCGCCGTTGTCGGCAGTATTTTCGCCCACTGTCAGTGCTCCCTTAATATGAACACTATCTAAGACAGTAAATGAACCGTATAAGTCAATGACGCTTTTTGTCTTTGCCCTGAACTTTTCATAATCCTCCTTTGTCCACCAGTTCCTTACATTACCGTCCTTATCAAACTGTGCACCCTGGTCATCAAAGGCGTGGGTCATCTCATGACCGATCACCATGCCGATGCCCCCATAGTTGATGGCGTCATCTGCCGAAAAATCAAAATAGGGAAATTGTAAAATGCCGGCCGGGAAAACGATCTCGTTGAAAGAGGGGTTATAGTAGGCCGTAACCGTAGAAGGTGTCGTACCCCATTCTGACCTATCGACCGGCTGGTTCAATTTCGCCAATTGAAATTGATAATCATTTTGTTTAAGCGAGAGTAAATTTTCGAAGTATTTCGTCCGTTCTATCCGTACCTTACCGTAATCGCGCCATTTATCCGGGTAGCCGATCTTTTTGGTAATGGCGTATAATTTTTCTTTTGCCTTTTGTTTGGTGCTGTCACTCATCCAATCAAGATGGCTGATCCTGTTGTCGAAAGACTTTTGCAGGTTGTTCACGAGTGCAAGCACACGCTGTTTTGCATCCTCATTAAAATATCTTTTTACATACAGCTGGCCCAGCGCCTCCCCTAAAAGGCCGTCAACGTTCTCCGTCATGATCTGCCTGCGGGATTTTTGCATGGCTTGCCCGGATAATACCCTGGTGAACTCAAATGAGGCATCCGTGAATGGCTTGCTAAGAGCATCCGCGTAGTTCTCCAGGGTACGCGCCTTCAGGTAAATCTTCCAGTCATCGAGGGGAATGGATGTCAGCAGCGTATTTAACTTGTCGTAATAGGCCGTTTGGGCCATGTCAATAGAGTCGGTCTTTGCATCAAGGCCTGCAAGAAGGGTTGCCCAGCCCAGATTAGGCTGCGTTTTGTCGAGTGATGTTACTGCTGTCTTATGGTAATTGGCATTAATATCCCTCAACTCAATATTTGTTTTGTGGGATGCAGCTATTTGTTTTTCGATGCCGTAAACAATATCTGCATTTTTTGTGGCGGCTGCCGGGTCACTCCCTGTTAATTGAAACAAGGCACTCATGTATTTTTGATAGGCTTGTTGAATGCGGATCGTAGGGGAGTCCATTTTAAAATAATAATCCCTGTCAGGCAGACCGATACCTGTCTGGTAAACATGGGCGATGTTGATGCCGCTGTTCTTGTTATCAGGCGAAATGCCAAAGCCAATAATGGTATGGTTGCCTGTATTGAGCTCACTGGCCGCAAACTTCATTAGAGATGGCAAATTGCTGATGGCGTCGATCCGCCCGAATATGGGCTGGATGGGTTCGTACCCGCGCCGGTTGATAGTTGCCGTGTCCATTCCGGAGGCATAGAAATCTCCTACCTTCTGGTCAATACTTCCGGGCGTATTTGTTGTTTTTGAAACGCTATCCAGAATGTTTTGCAGGAGTTGTTTCTGAGGGATGTTCAGGAACGAATAAGAGCCGACGCCAGTCTGGTCATCAGCAATTTTTGCGGTGTCGTACCACCGCCCGTTAACATAGCGAAAGAAATTATCGCCAGGCTTTATTGAGGAATCGATTCCTCTCACATCGACAAAACTTTTTTTGGGAGAATCCGGGTTGTTACAGGCGCTAAAAAAGATAAAGGCTAAAGACAGGTATAAGAGCTTATGCATAAATAAGGATTTGTCCAAAGATAAAGGTCCCGTAACAGGCGGCAAAAAGAGTCCCGGCGGCTACGGTCAAAGGGCCGGGTTTCACGGGATATAAGGGCCGCGAACTACCAATTTATCGCCAGAGTCATCTACCTCGAACAAATGTGGGATCCGGCGGTAATGTCCATTTATTTCCTGGTGGCTATGTATTGCCATCAACAGTTTGCCCTGCAACGTCCGGAACAGCATGCCATGGCCGAAATTGGGCGGCGTGATCGGTTCTTTCTCCTGTACCCAAGGGCCTTTCAAAGTACCACTTGAAGAATAGGCGACGCCTTGCGTGTAAACGTTATATACCCAACTGGTCCAGAGGATACCAAGGCGACCCGTTTGGGTCCGGAACACGTGTGGCCCGTATGCGTTTGCCGGTAAGGTCAAAAATGGCGTTGCAAAGAGCAGGGGCGAATGGGGGCAGCCCGGGCTCACCCACGTCGCCGGCGGCCTCGTCAATTTAGCGAATTGCCGGGATGTTCATCTCAGCGGTATCACATGATCCCGAGGCGGTCGCGGAGCGAATCGCGGTAGGTGCTGCCAATGGGGATCTTTTCACCATTTACAATCAGCTGATGAACCTCGATCATGCTGATATGCCGTATACCTACCACGTATGATTTATGTACCCGTATAAAATCCGCTGCTGGCAGAAGGTCAAAAATGTCACCCATATTTTCACGGATCAATATATTTCCGCCTGTCCGGTGAACGGTAATGTAGTTGCCGTCCTTTTCCAGGTATAGTATCTCGCTGACTTTAACCCGGTGGGTTTGCGGCCCGCTTTTGATCAATACGGCAGCGTCTTCATCCATGCCGGGGGTATTTTTCGGCGACAATGCCGCCGCGGCTTTATTGATTGCCATAAGGAAGCGCTCAAAAGTTACAGGCTTGAGCAAGTAATCCAGTGCGTTCAGTTCGTAACTTTCCACGGCGTATTGGCTGTAGGCGGTAGTGAAAATGATCAGGGGCCGTGGCGACAAGGTTTGCAGCAGTTGCATTCCGGTGATATCCGGCATATTGATGTCGAGGAAGATCAGGTCGACCTTTTCACGGTTCAGAAACTCGATCGCCCTGACCGGTTCACGAAAGGTAGCCTTGAGGCTGGCCAAGCTGATCTTTTGACAATACCGTTCGATCACCTCGAGGGCTTTCGGTTCGTCGTCAATGGCTATGCAGGTCATCATGACAGGTCGATTTCGAGGTTAACCATAAATTTCCCGTTGTCCTTATTAATGTTCAGCTGGTGTTTGGCCGGGTAAACCAGCTGCAGCCGTCGTTTTACATTTTCCAGTCCGATGCCGCTGATCTCCATTTCCATTTTTTTGATAAAGCTGTAGTCCGTGTTGACACAGGTAAAGATCAGTTTTTTGCCGGAAACGACTATGGCTATTTGTATGGCTGCTCTTTGCCCGATGGCGACGCCATGCTTAAAGGCATTTTCGACAAAGGGGATAAACAGCATAGGCGCAATGCCGATATCGGCGATTTGTCCGGCGTGATCAAAGGTTACTTTTACTTCCTCATCGGCGTAGCGGAGTTTGTTGAGGGTGATGCATTCTTCCAGGTAGATGATTTCCTTGCTGAGCGGAACATTTTCCTCATTGCTGTCATACAGCATATAGCGCATCATGCCGGAAAGCTTTGAAATGCCGTCGGCCAGCTCATCGTTTCCTTTGCCTTGCGCCATCGAGAACAGGTTGTTGAGGGTATTGAACAGGAAGTGTGGGTTGATCTGTGATTTAAGGAATTTGATCTCGGTGCTTAACTGGTTGGCCTGCAGCCGGGTTTGGATGAGTTCGCTTTTTGCCCATGCGTTGAGAAAGAAATAGGCGATGGATATACCCAGTATGACAAGGAAAGCGAACAGTATGACAGGCTGTATGTGCCGCCAGTCGCTGATCATGAAGTTGATGGCATTGACTTTAGAAAGGGCATCAGGATCATCCTGGATCACCTTTGTGAGGAGGTGCGGCGGTTTTCCGACGGAATCCGGTCTAAGAAGGAAGGGTGGGGGTTCGGGTATCGGGTTCGCCTGATCGAACAGGGGGCCGGCGATAAAGTAATTCGCACCAAATATCATAGTAAACCATCCGGCGCATATGGCCAGTCGGATGATGCCATTTTTGTATCGGATGACTTTGGGGAATACCCAAAATACATTGCCATAAAAAAGTGCCGCCAGGAACCCCAGGATAATATACACATAGGATGAAATGGAAGTTTCTCCCAGCCGATCTCTTACAATATGGGCGGCTTTTGCCCAGACGTGAATATGCGAAACGTTCAATGAGGTAAGCACATAAAAAACACCTGTCCAGAACACCAGGTGGAGCAATATTTCTATCCCAAGTCTTTTTTTGGCCGGTAGCATATTAACAAAGATAAAATATCGTGCTTGCCGTCAAAAATTAGGTGATTAACCAGCCGGATTGACAGCCAAACGAGGCGTTTTTGAAATCCCGGATAACAAATAACCGGTCTTCAACCCTTCCAAACGCTCATTCACACCAGCGTTTTCGGGGAGCGGCGTCCCGGGAATAATATTGTTCAAAAAATGGCAGGAACTATGAAAAAGCAATTACTATTCGCCGTCAGTTGCCTGGCGGCATGTATAAGCGCCGAAGCGCAAAAACCCGATACAGCATGGTTGATGGTGCATTACAAGTTTACCCATGTGAGGGATACTACAAACCGGGCGCATCCTTACACGGAAAATATGGTGCTGTTTGTAGGTAAAAGTGCGAGCGCTTATAAAAGTTACGATGGACTGGTAGCAGATCAGCAGTTCAAAAAGGCCTGGGCCGAGGCAGCAGCCAACAGTCCGGATGGGCACATCAATATTAACCGAAGGGGTGTAGGTTCACGCACCCAATACTATGAATATCCGGCTGAGCAGAAATTGTTAACAAAGGATGCCCTGATGGTTAACGACTACCTGATCGAAGGCCCCATGCCTGCTGTAGACTGGAAGATCAGCGGAGACACGGCAAGCTATGGCGGGCTGCACTGCCAGAAAGCTACCGGCCATTTTCTGGGCCGGGATTATATTGCATGGTTTTGCCCCGATGTGCCGGTACATACCGGCCCCTGGAAATTAAACGGCCTGCCCGGAGTGATCGTAGACGCCCATGATACGAAAAACGAAGTGGCATTTACCTTTGACGGGGTAGAAAAGACGGCGCCGTCGCTGCCAAAAGATCAGTCGGCTTTTGGCAATAAGGATGAAAAGGATCTCCCGCCGATATTGCGGGGTTTGAACGATGACCCTAATTTGATCCACCCGCCGGCCTCCATAACCAAAGCCACGCAGAAGGAGTTCGATAAGTTGCGTGCGACCATGGAGAAGGACCCTGCTGCATTTGTGCAAGCCATTAATGCGGCCAACAGTCGGAGCGATGGTCCTAAGATGGATCATGTTGTGGCTGGCCCGAAGGGTAGCGGTCCTGTCCTCAATAATCCCATAGAATTACCCGAAAAATGATGAGCAGGTCTATAAAGGTGGTGGATTTGCTGGTAACCGGCTTATTGCTTTCCATTGCAGGGATTGCGCAAAATATAAAGGGTACTGTAAGGGACAGCACAGGCAAGGCTGTTCCCTATGCCACAATCAACCTGAGAAATTCCGTTAACAACACTATTATCGGTTATGCCGTTACGACTGCCGGCGGCGCGTATATTTTACAGATGCCTGCTGGTACGCCTTTAAGCGGACTGGTGATAGAAGCGACGAGCATAGGTTATAAAACCCTGAGCCGGCCGGTAGCAGATGTACACCTTACCTATGACTTCACATTGAGCGTTTCGGCGAACCAGCTACGGTCTGTCGAGATCAAAAGCAGCCGGCCTGTCTTGCGAACGCATGGCGATACGCTTGGTTACAAGGTATCTGACTTTGCAGGTGCACAAGATAGGGTGATCGGTGAGGTGCTAAAAAAGCTGCCGGGCATAACGGTCGGTGCTGATGGAACGATCAGCTATAATAGCAAGCCGATCTCTAACCTGTATATTAATGGCGACAACCTGCTGGATGATAAATATAATATCGCTACTACGACTATTCCGCAAGGCGTTGTGGAGCAGGTGCAGGTGATACAAAACGACCAGCCCATTAAAGTGCTGCAAAATAAGGTGATGAGCGATGATGTGGCCCTGAACCTGACGATAAAGAAAGGTGCGAAAATGCAAATGATCGGGCAAGAAAGCATAGGTGCGGGCTTGCCGGGCAATTATGACGTTGACCTGAACGCGATGCTGTTTAAGGACAATTACAAAGGCATTAATTACCTGAAAGGCAACAATACCGGACATGACTTGCAGCAGGAATTGGTTGCCCATAATTTTAATAACTACCAGCAACATATTGATAATTATATGCCGGCTGCGCTGCTGTCCCTTGGTACGGTGAACAACCCGGCTTTATCGAGGGACAGGTATTTGTTCGACCAATCCGGGCTTCTTAACCTCAATAACCTGGTCAAATTACGTAACAACATACAAGTGAGGATGAACGCCTGGTATTTCCATGATAATCAGCGGCAGGATTTCAGCCAGCAGAGCACGATCTTTTTACCCGGCGATAGCGTCCGGTATAATGTGACTCAACATAACCGTTTCCAGCCCGATATCCTGCATACCCAATTTACGCTGAACGTTAACAGGGACAAGTCTTATCTTAATGATGTCCTGGTGCTGGATGATAACCGGTCTGCCTATCATTCGTATCTGAATACGGGCGCCGCCGCGGTAAACCAGGTGCTTCATGATAACCAGCTGAGCTTCTCCAATGAATTTAACCTGATAAGATCTTTGAAGTCGAGCCATATTATACAGACCTATTCCTATATCAGTCATTCGGCTGAGCCGGAAAACAGGACCATAGGGCCCGACTATGAACCGGCAATTTTTAATAAGAGTAATCAATATGCTCAATTGATAGAAACCGTAAATGTGCCAACCTGGTATACCACTAATTTTGTATCCCTCAAAATACCCTCTAATCTGATCACGCAGAGTATCAAGACGGGGTTTAGTGTTCAATCGCAAACATTAACGTCAAACCTTGATGTGGCGCAGGTGGATAACAAGCTGACACCGCAATCGGACAGCTCAATGAATCATTTGAGCTGGACCAGGACGAAAATATATGCGGAAGCGGACTATGACCTGCCCGGAACGATCCTTCAGGCAAACCTTAGCCTGCCGGTCAGCCTGCAGCAGATTAATTATTCCGACAATGGGTATACGCTGGATGGACAGATGACGCGTTGGTATTTTAATCCGCTGTTAAAAGTAAAATATCGGGTTGGCACGGAAAATTATCTTTCTCTCTCCTACAATTACCGCAATGAGACGGGCACGATAGAGGATATTTACCGGGGGTATATTTTGAAAGACTACCGGACGCTGTATGCCAACAGCGCAGACCTGACTGAAAAGCAGCACCAGAATGCGTCGGCGGGGTTTAGTTATCGCAAATCGCTGATCCTATTTTTCGCCAGCCTGAATATCATGTATGATCATCTCGCTGCCAGTAAGATTGCCTCAGAGCTCATTACGAATAACCTGCAGCAGCAGGTGATGCTGCCTTATGCCAATGCTACCGGTGCATGGACGGTTAGCAGTACGGTGAGCAAATATTCCTTTGCTTTGAAAACCACTTTCAGCGCTGGTGTGCAATGGCAAAGCACACGATCGGTGCAGTTGCAGAATGATCAATTATTGCCATTCAACACCATTACTAAAACGGGATCGTTCGGCGCCGTCACGAATGTGGGAGAGCATGTGGCCATTGACTATAAGGCTACGCTCGTCCAAACGGCCAGTCATTCGGCGGTAGATGTATCTGCGGGTCATATCGACCAGCTACAGCAGCAAGCCTCGCTGGAGTACAATCCGGTAACTCATGTGCAATTTAAGCTATCGGGCGAGCATTATTTTACCAGACAGGATGGGAACCCTGACCTGAAGTACTTTTTTGCTGATGCCTCGGCGAAGTTCAGGGTAAGTAAATGGAAAACCAGCTTCGAGTTCAGCGCTGTTAATTTCCTGAATGTTAAAACCTATAGGGCGTTTTATCTTTCGGCAAATACGTTTACGGCGAGTTCATATGCCCTGCCGGGGCGGATCGTTTTGGGGAAGGTGATGTTTAATCTGTGATCGTGCCGAGTGCTTAATCAAACAATGCGTCCATCTTTAATTCGTGTTGTACAAGAGTATCAGAATAATTGTTTCTGGTAAGGCCCCATGTTGTAACAAGAACCAGGCGGACTGCTTTTCTTGTCTGGGTGACTTCTTTAAAAACGCTGATCTTTCTTTTGAGCTCTTCAGCGTAACTTTTGGTGATAACAAAAGTGTCAATTGAGAATTTCATTTCGCAAATGTTTATTACTCTATCTGCGCGATCGATCAGCAGATCTATCTGGGCGCCTGATGTTTCTGTAGAGCCGGACCATGCCGAAGCTTCGGTCCTTATTCCGCCAATACTTAATCCAAGTTTGATTTTGTAGATATGTTCCAGGCAAACCTGTTCAAATGCATAACCGGCCCAGGTATTTTGGTTCGGGGTATCCAATTGACTGATCCAATAAGCCTGATCGGATGGTTCAAATCCTTTGATCCAGCGAAAATAAAAAAGAGAGTAAAAATCTGTCAGCTGGTAAATACTGTTCTTTTCTTTTTTTCCGAAGGCCCTATATTTACGGATAAAATGACTTTCTTCCAATTCACGTAAGATTCGGGTTGTTCCTCCGCCGTTGGGCATTTGGGATGCTTTGATTAATTCTTCCCGGGAAAGCCCTTTTGCTTTTTTACTCAGTGCTTCAACGATCTGAATATGGCCTTCTGCTTTCTTGAACAATGAGTGGTATAGGTTTTCGAACTCTGTCCGTAAAATTCCTGATTCTGCAAAGCAGAGTGCGTCAATATTCTGAGCTGCACTTAGTTTTTGGTCTATTCGTGACAAATAAAAAGGGATGCCTCCCATCACCATATACAACTGGACAATCTGATATCTATCAAAAAAGGCGCCGCGGCTATTGAAAAATTGTTCACACTCTTTTAGAGAAAAGGGTTGTAGCTGAATTCTGTCTGTTACACGGTTATGTAGTCCTCCTCTGCTGTTTAGTATTTTATTAATGATCCAGCTTGCTGCTGATCCACATACTATTAGAATGATATCTGTTCTCGCGCTGGCCCAAGAATTCCAGAAATGTTCCAGGGCCGATAAAAAGCCGGAGCCTGCTGTATCGAGCCATGGAAGTTCATCGAGGAACACTATTTTTTTTTCACTTTTCTTTGATTCTAACAGGGTTGAAAGCTGAGTGAATGCTTCCAGCCAACTTCTCGGTAGCGGCCGGTCTATATGCGAAGGGTTGTATTTGTTTAACGCAAGGTGAAAGTTTGATAACTGGGTGGCTGCATTAGTATTGGCCATACCAGTAACCTGGAAATCAAATGAGGGAAAGGCATTTCTTATCAGGAATGTTTTTCCTACTCTTCTTCTACCGTACACAGCAACAAATGAGGAGCCTCTTTCTTCAGTAAGCTTCTTCAATCTGGCTAATTCGTTTTGTCGACCGATAAATATTTCCATCTTAGATTTGGCTATAAGCCAGGTAAATATACTAGTTTTAGCCAAATGTTGGAGGATATTTGGCTAAAAGTGGATGGAAAGGATAGTTGTAGCCAAATGAAGATACCAAGAAAGAGAAGGGAATGCAAAAAAGCCCTTGATTTACTGGCTTTTAGTGAATTGCCGGGATAGCCTGACAGAAAAAAAGTGGGAGTTTAGGTTAGATTAAGAATTTCCTGCATCAAACCCGAGCGGAGAAAATTACCAATAAGAGGTCGACCATTAGATCGAGATAGCGGCCGACCGATTTTGGACTGAAAAGAAAGACAGATATTGAAAACCCTGGTCAGAAAGTGCTGTTATAAAGGGCCTCTGACCCCAATAAAAAAACCATATTCTATTGATATTCAATTTAATATGGGGCCTGATAACGGACAAGTTGGTTCGGCAAATTTTAGCAATTTGGCCATAATAGCTTCCAGCCATAGCATAAAACTTAAAGTTCAATAAAAATTGCTGGTGTATCGAAAGCGCGCAATTGCTATAGTAAAATCGTACAGGTTGGCTAGCTTAGCGATTGCGTAATGTGCTATATGTCAATCATATACTAATTAGGCACACGGTTGGCTGTTCGGTTGAGAGTGTTGGCTTTAATATTGAAAATAGATAATCATGCTCAAAAACTATCTCACCATTGCCTGGCGCAATCTGTTAAAAAACAAACTGTTTTCCTCCATCAATATTATCGGTCTCGCTCTCGGCATGGCCATCGCCTTGCTGATCGGCCTGTGGATAGCAGACGAACTGCAGTACGATCATTATTATCAGCACCATGACCGGCTGGCGCGGGCGGCTGTGACCCCCTACATGAATAAAGACACTATTTACACCAACCTGACCATACAGATGCCCCTGGGCAACGAGCTTCGTACGAAATACGGTAAGGACCTGAAATTCGTATCTCTTGTTGCAGGCGGGGGGGCTCATATATTAGCAGCGGGGGATAAAAAATTGTCGGGCATAGCCATCTATGCAGAGAAAGATTTTCCGGAGATGTTTACGCTCGATATGGTGAGAGGCAGCCGGGACGTGCTGAAAGATCCCACTACTTGTATGATCTCACAATCCAAGGCGCTGGCGATGTTCGGGCATGCGGACCCGATGAACAAGATCATTCTTATCGATAATGAGATCGAACTAAAAGTGGGTGCTGTGTATAAAGACCTGCCGGAGAATACTACTTTCTATGAGACTGCCTGTATCATGCCCTGGGAGAACAAGGCAAA